>Ga0208592_1000028_pt1 | contig 43715 bp, 39 predicted proteins | sample LakMenE18May10ns_FD_150712 | JGI IMG/M metagenome (GOLD analysis project Ga0208592, IMG submission 150712) | Freshwater microbial communities from Lake Mendota, WI - 18MAY2010 deep hole epilimnion ns (SPAdes) | ecosystem: Environmental > Aquatic > Freshwater > Lentic | place: Lake Mendota...
AGCCACCACTATCCATGTCTGCACTCCGCACATCCGATGTGTCCGCTCGGGGCACCGACCACCAGTTCTGGTGGTTTGCCCTGAGCGGAGTGCTGCTTGTTTGTATGGTGCTCGTTGGCCTCATGATTGGGCCAGCAGGCCCAACGTGGTGGCGAATACCGCTTGAACTGCTGAACCGATTGCCGCTGATCTCGGTTGACAGCGGGGTGAGCGCGTCCGACTGGAACATCGTTTGGCAAATACGCGCGCCTCGCGTGGTGCTTGCAGTGATAGTTGGTTCGACGCTTTCAATTTCTGGGGCCAGTTATCAAGGAGTGTTTCGTAACCCGTTGGTTGATCCTTACCTATTGGGCGTAGCCGCAGGTGCAGGGCTTGGTGCTACAGCCGTGTTCTCATTCCGAGACTCGCCGACATCAACTTGGATTATCGACCCATTGCCACTTGTGGCGTTTCTGGGTGCGGTAATAGCAGTGATGATTACCTACTTCATTGGAACAGCGTTCAATGAAGGTCGTTCACCGGTTTCACTTGTATTGGCAGGTGTTGCAGTTACATCATTAGCAACAGCAATTCAGACCTTTATTTTGCAACGCAATAACGATGTTATTCGTCAGGTGTATTCGTGGATTCTTGGCAGGTTGTCCAGTGCAACATGGGGTGACGTGCGCTTGGTGTTGCCGTATGTCGCTGCCAGCACTGTGGTGTTGTTGCTGCATCGCAGGCTGCTCGACGTGATGCGGGTGGGTGATGACGAGGCGCTTGCACTTGGTGTAAATGTTCGGCGCGTGCGGCTTGTGGTGGTGCTTGCCGCAACGCTTGGCACCGCTTCGGTGGTCGCGGTCAGTGGCTTAATCGGTTTCGTTGGCATCATTGTGCCGCACGCAGTTCGATTGCTTGCCGGCGCAAGTTATCGCAGGGTGTTGCCACTGAGCGTGCTGCTTGGCGCGGCATTTCTTGTTGCGGCAGATATCCCAAGCCGTGTGCTTGCCAACCCAGCCGAAACACCGATTGGTGTAGTCACTGCTTTCTTTGGCGCACCGTTCTTCCTTTTGCTTCTTCGTACACGGCAGACATCGCAATGAGCACGCTTGGCTTTTGCAACCTAGGGGTGAGTTACGACGGCGTTCCTGCCGTTGTCGACTTTAACGACATCTTGTATTCGGGCGAGTGGCTGTGCCTTATTGGCCCCAACGGCGCTGGCAAGTCCTCTGTTTTGCGCGCTGCTGCTGGGCTGGTTTCGTACAGCGGTTCTGTCGCCATCGATCAGAACGAAATCCCTGCAACGTCGGCGCGTTGGCGAGCGCGCCATATTGCCTATGTGCCGCAATCGCCGGTGATACCAACCGACATGATTGTGCACGACTACGTGTTGCTCGGGCGCAACCCATACATCAAGCATTTTGCTAGCGAATCACAGAACGATAGAGACGTGGTGGAACGGGTTCTCCACCGGCTCGACCTCACTTCGTTTACAAAGCGGCCGCTAGGCACGTTGTCCGGTGGTGAAGTTCAGCGATTAGTGATTGCTCGCGCCCTCGCGCAAGAGGCACCAGTGTTGTTTCTCGACGAACCAACAAGTGCTTTAGATATTGGTCACCAGCAGCAAGCGCTCGAGTTGGTTGATGGCCTTCGCCGAGAGCAGGGCCTCACAGTGGTTTCGGCAATGCACGACCTCACGCTTGCTGGCATGTACGCCGACAGGTTGGTGCTGATGCATCAAGGTAGGCGAGTGGCCGAGGGCACGGCACAACATGTGCTTCGTTCTGAAACGTTGGCCGAGTTCTATGGCGTGTCTGCACGCGTGCATCACGAGCCAGATGGCACCGTTGTTGTGATTCCGCAGCGCACACCGTTGTTATAACGACATAGCCACTACCGTGGCACGTGATGTCTGATGTTGGTCGATTGTTGAACGAACATGTTGTTGGGTGCGCTGCCGCTCACCAACGGTTGTTAGCCGCGCTCGAAACGCTCACCGATGAACAGTGCCGCGGTACAACAGCTCTTCCAGGTTGGACGCGCGGTCATGTGCTCAATCATCTTGCGCGCAACGCCGACAGCCACGTGCATCTTTTGCAGTGTGCATCGCGTGGCGAAGTGGGCGAGCAATATCCGGGTGGTGCGGTGGCGCGTAACGCAGCAATCGAGGAAGGTGCGGGGCGTTCGGCAGAGCAGCTGGTGGCCGATGTCCGCCGCAGCATTTACGCACTCGAGGCGCAGTGGGCGGCAACGAATGCGCAGGGTTGGCAGGGCGAGGGCATGAACAGTGCTGGTGCGACTATCCCCATGAATGACGTTGTCTTTTTGCGATGGCGTGAGGTGGAAGTACACACGTCGGATTTGGACTTGGGTGCAACGTGGCAGCAATGGTCGGCAGAGTATGTGCGTTATGAATTGGACCGCCAGGTAATGCTGTGGCGCAGCCGCAAATCAATGGGCATGACAGTGTTGCCGGAAGCGGCGTTGCGTTTGCCACCCAACCATCGGCTTGCTTGGCTGTTGCGCCGAACAGAAGTAGAAGGGTTGGCTACGCCAGATGGCTTCTAGGTTCCGTGGTGTCTGGTTAAGCACGCTCCTTGGATTGTTGCTTGCAGTAGTGCTTCCGGCAATGCCCGCGTCTGCGCACGCTGGTTTGGAGGGCAGCGAGCCCGCGCCAAGTTCTGTGTTGGCGGCATCGCCATCCGAGATTGCGTTGTTTTTTGACGAACCAATAGACGTGGTCTTTGGCTCGATACGGGTGCTCGATGCACAAGGGGAAGAAGTTGCTGCAGGGCGCCCGCAACGAGACGACGACAACAGTTCGATTGCACGCTTACCTTTGCCCACCTTGCCCGAAAGCGCCTACATCGTGGTGTGGAGAGTGACGTCGTCCGATAGCCACCCTGTGCAGGGTTCATTCGAGTTCCAGATCGGCACTGCCGTTTCGCCGTTAAGTGACGCAGCAACTGTTGCCGCATCTGCGGCCGCAGAAAGCCATGGGCTCTCCACGCTGTTTCTGTTCATTCGGTGGGTCACGTTTATGGGCATCGTCGTGCTTGTAGGCGGATGTGCATTGCTTACGAAGTTCAATCGGCTGGCAATATCGCTGCGCACATCTAGCCTGCTGTTAGGTGCATGGCTCTTTGCATTTTTCGCCACGCTGCAGTCGTTGATTGCATACGGCCCGCATGTTTCCGGGTTGAAAATATGGGAGGCGAGGCGCCTTTCTCTGTTGCAAGACACGTTGACCACACACTTCGGCCGCATGCAGCTGGTGCGAATTGCGGCACTAATCGTGCTTGCTGTGGTGCTTCGCAGTTCGCGTTGGCGGGTGGTGCGTGGTTACACCACGTTGGTGTGGCTCAGCATTGTTGTTGCTATCGGAACGATTTCGTTTTCTGGTCACGCGTACTCACAAAGCCCGCTTGTTCTCAGCGTGGCGCTAGACATGGTGCATTTTGCGACAATTGGTTTTTGGGTTGGTTCTGTCGTGATTTTTGCAATCGACCGCCGCGGATGGTTGAGTGGCGATGAGCAAACCACCCAGGCAGTGAACTGGTTTTCTCGTGTGGCAGGCTTTGCCGTTCCAGTCATGGTTGCAACCGGCGTAGCGCAGGCATGGATCATGATGCAGGGCGTCAGTGGTGTAACCGACACGCAATACGGGCGAACACTGGTCGTCAAAACATCGTTGGTTGCGGTTGTCGTTGCACTTGGTGGTGTCGCGCGAAAATCGCTTCGGCGCTCTGGGCCCAAGTCATTGCAGCAAACACTTTCCATCGAGGCAATCTTGATTGCTGTGATCATTGCAATCACAGCATCGCTCGTAGCGCTGCCACCTCGCTCCGTTTCTTCACTTGAACCCTTCGCAACCACGCTGGTGCGTCAGGATGTGCTCGTCAACATCACCGTTACCCCCACGCGTGTAGGAAACAGTGAAGTGCACATCATCATCACGCCACCGGGTGGCTCGCTGCAGCAGATGCAATCGGTGACTGCACGCATTGCCTTGCCTGCGAGCAACATTCCCACTGGGCCACTTGCATTAGACAAAGTTGGGCCAAATCACTACGTGGCTAATTACCGATTTGCATTTGAAGGCACGTGGAAATTGGAAGTGCTGGTGGTGCCCACCGCTAACACCACGCTGCTTTATTCGACCGACGTAGAAATAGAAAACTAGGCCAGTGTCTTCACCACTAAGTGGTGGCCGAGCCCTGACGCTTCGTCGATGAACTGATCGCCAACGGTTTCGAAGCCGCGCCGTTCGTAGAAGTACAACGCGTTGTCACGCGCCCGCGCCCACACGTAGGTGCATCCCAGCTCTTTGGCTCGTTCGATACCGGCAGCAAGCAGCGTTGCACCAACGCCGCTGCCTTGCAGCCTTTGCGCAACCGCCATGCCGCGCAGCTGCATCGCGGGTTTTTCGGGGTCGAGCGGCCAAGGCCGAGGAAGCCAGGTGGAGCACGCAACCAATTCGGCCCCCTCAAAGATGCCTAGGTTGGCAGAACCCGGCGCGTCGTCGTCGGAGTAGCGCGGGTCTTGTGAGGGTGTGCCGTTGCGAAGGACTGCCATGCGAAGAGGTAGCAATGCTTCGGTGGAGACGACACTTACTTGCACGGCGCACCAATTTCTCGAATATCAATCACGCGGTCGCTCATGGTAGTTGCTTCGCGTAAATCGTGTGTCACGTGAACAACGGTAGTTCCGCGGGCTCGCAGAAGTGTGGCGATGTCGTGAAGCAATCGGTCGTGAAGTTCGGTGTCCAGGCCGGTGAGTGGTTCGTCGAGCAAAAGAACAGAGGGTTGAGCAATGAGCGATCGTGCCACCGCAACACGCTTTGCTTCGCCGCCCGAAAGATGTTGCACGTGCCGCGACCCAAATTGTTGGAGGCCTATCAGTTGAAGCATGGCTTCAACCTGCGGCTGATATACGGCTTTGGATTGACCGCGCATGCGCAGAGGGTAAGCAATGTTTTGCTCCACAGTGAGGTGGGGGAAGAGTTGGTTGTCTTGAAACACCAAGCCAATGCTGCGTTGGTGGGTTGGTACCGCAGAGATGTCTGATCCATCAATCACTATCGACCCCGTGCGTGGTTTCTCTAATCCAGCAATCACGCGCAGCAGCGTTGTCTTGCCCGACCCGCTTGGGCCAACAAGGGACACAATCTCCTTCGTTGCAACCGTAAGCGAGAGGTTGCTCATAATCGGTTGGTCCGCATAGTCGACAGAGATGTTTCGAAGCTCGAGCATCAGCGCGACACCTGCTGCTTGCGCATGGCGTCGGCAATGTAAATACCGATGATGCTGCTAATGACAAAGATGGTGCTGAGCGCGTAAGCATGTGCCTGCACTGTGTCGCCGGTGCGCGAGAGTAATCGGGAAATGAGCACGGGCAAAGTCTCGCTCGTGCGGCGGGTGAGGAAGCTTGTGGCCCCAAATTCACCAAGTGACACGGCAAATGAAAGCGCGGCAGCAGTTGCTGCAGCACGCTGAGTAAGCGGCCAGTCGATGCTGCGGAATCGGTGCCAGCGGTTTGCGCCCATAGTCGCTGCTACTTCGCGAAGGCTATTTGGTATCGCACGAACAACGGGCAGTGTGGTTCGCACCACCAATGGAAGCGCAATGAGCGAGTGGGCGATTGGGGTAATCAGCCACGCTGATCGGAAATCAATAGGCGACACATCAAACGTGATCAACATGCCAAGCCCAATCGTTACGGCCGACACCGTGAGCGGCAGTGCCGAAACTAATTCGAGGACGGCGTAACGCCGCGACCCGTATGCCACAGCAAAGTTGATGAGCAGGCCAAATGTCGTTGCAATGATTGCAGTGACGATCGCAAAACTTGCGCTGGTTTGTAGCGCCGCAGTTGTCGCAGAGGAAAACACCGCGTTCCATCCAGCAAGGCTGAATGTGCTTCCTGTGCGAAGCGAGCGCCAGGCAAGTGCCAGCATGGGTGCGGCCACCACGAACGAGGTGCACAGCACAATTGCGCTCAGCACGATGCGCTGCCTGCCACGCTGCGCAACTGTTCGGTGAGGTGAGGACAAGACCATTTGGCCTGCGCGTCGGTTCGACCTCATCCACCACGCAACGGCAATCGACAACACCAACATCTGGCCAATGCTCAGCGCAAGTGCACCGGGCAAATCGCCGATCAGTACGGCACGCGTATAAATCTCGGTTTCAATGGTGGATCTTGCGGGGCCGCCAAGCACGCGCACCACTCCGTAACTGGTAAACGAAAATAACCCGACGACAACAGATGCTGCCGTGATAGAGCCGCGCAAGAGCGGCAACGTGATGGTGGCAAACGCTCGCAACGGTGACACTCCGAGAGTGCGCGCGGCTTCGGACAGTTGCAACGAGAGTTGCTCCCATTGGGCGCCCACGACTCGCACAACCACAGCAATGTTGAAAAACGCGTGAGCAGCAATGATCGCAACTGCGGTGTAGTGCAATTGCGATGGCAGCACCGCCGTAAATGCTGCACCAACCACCACGGTTGGAAGCAGAAAAGGCGTGGTGAGCAAGGCAAGAAACAGACGTTCACCCCGAAAATGAAAGCGCGAGAGGGCGTACGTGGCCGGCAAGGAAAGGGCTAAACATAATGCGGTGCTGGCTGCTGCTTGCCATGCGGTGAACCACAGCATTCGGAGTATCGAGCCATTTGTATAGGTGTCGATGAGGCCATCGAGGTTTGCTCCACGCAAGACAATCGTGACGAGTGGAAAGCCAAAGAAGAACGCGATTGCTACAGCAGGGGCAAACCACAACCATCGAGAAGCGCTGGGGTAGGGCGAAGTTGGGGCGTTCATTTCAGAACGATTGATGTCCACTCATCCAGCCATGCTGTGCGGTTTTTTGCAATCACATCGGCTGCTAGTCGCAATGGGTTTTCGGGGCGCAGTGCAAACTGGGTGAAGGCATCGGGCAGGGTTGCGCCACTGTGCACGGGGAATACGAACTGCGTCAGTGGCAAGTCGTTCTGAAAAGCGAGATCGGTCAGGTAATCAATGAACAGTTTCGCCTCCTCCACATGCTTACTGCCGCGCAAAATTCCTGCGTATTCAATTTGCTCGAAGCACGTGAGCGAAGCAACCGCAGTAACTGCCTCGGTGATTGGTGGGTTAGCAAACAACACTTCTGCCGGTGGGCTAGAGCTGTAGCTCACAACAAGCGGCCTGTCGCCCTTGCCGCTCGACCCCGAAAACTCGGTGTAATAGGCCTCGGTCCAGCCGTCCACAACAAGCACGCCGTTATCGCGCAACGACTGCCAATACTCTTGCCAACCGTCTTCGCCATATTCGGCAATGGTGGCCATCAAGAATGCCAGGCCGGGCGAAGAGGTGAGGGGGCTTGGCACAACGAGCCTGTTGGCATAGTTCTTGTTTGTCAGAGCATCCAATGTCAATGGCGGCGATATTTTCTGCTCTGCGAACCATGCAATGTCGTAGTTGATGCACACGTCGCCAGTGTCCACCGGCGTCACTTCGTGGCCAGGAATGTCGGCAAGCACTGTTTTGCTCATGAACTGGGTGTTGGCAGTTTCGTAGGCGACAAACACATCTGCCTCGAGTGCACGCGAGAGCAACGTGTTGTCCACGCCCCACAGCACGTCACCCTCGGGGTTGCCGGAAGTGAGCGCTGCCTTTGTCACCAGTTCGCCGGCGTCGCCCGAGCGAACGATTTCCACTTTGATGCCGGTCTGTTCAGTAAATGCATCAAAGATTCCTTCACTCGGGGTGAACGATTCGTGTGCAAGCAGTGTCAGCGTTACGGCGTCGCTGCCGGTGGCGGAAGTAGATGAAGATGTGTCAGTCGTCGAAGCAGCGCAACTTGCAAGTATCAGTGTTGCGGCAATCATGGAAATGCGTTTCATGTCAGCCCTCCAAGGCGTTCGGTTGAATGATGAATAGGTTGCCGTTTGTAACGGTGATCGTTGCTTTCGATTCGGTCATCTCGTTGCTTATCCCGCGAGTGGAATATGCCAGCAACGATTCGTTATTCAATGTCCAGCGCAGGCCGCTCGTGCTGATGCCTTCTGCGTTTCCACCAGCGGGCGTGATGCCAACGATGCTGCCGACGGGGCCAGTAATTTCGATCGAGCCTGGGCCACGAACCAAATGCAACTGGGCCGTATCCCAAAAAGCCTGCATGCTGCACTCGGCAAGTGCGGGGTGTTGCATCACTGCCAGCACACCAAGTTGGTGATCGAGCCTTCCGCCGCCACCAGTAATCAAAGTGATTGTCCGTGCCCCGCGAGCAACGGCAGTCAACAATGCCAACTCGGTATCGGTGTTGTCCTTGTCGCGCGGAACACGCTCGATGTGTGAGCCCGTTGCTTCGGCAACCGCAAGTACGGCTGGGTCGACCGAGTCCATGTCGCCAACAACTGCCGTGACGCGCAACCCCAAGTCGATTGCTGCGTGCAACCCAGAGTCGGCGGCAATCACGAAGTCGTAGCGGGGTAGGTGCTGAACGACAGAGCGTTTTGGTGGAAGCCCGCCGATGACCACGAGGGCGGTGGTGTCACTTGCGCTTGTTGCGTCCATCGGTTGCGTTCCCTTTGCTGGCATTACCCAGCCGGTAATCGGGTCGATGGCTTGTGGCCACCCTCTCAGCCAGCCAATAAGCCAGCTCCCCGTGCGTGAAAATTCATTGTACCCCCATGAGGACCACAGCCAATGCGCACAGGTATCCTGTTTCTCGTGAGCCCCTTTGCAACAGAAACTTCCACTGTCGATAAGACCAACACCATCGTCAGCATTTCGCCCATTGCGCACGTCAAGTTGCTCGAGTTGCGCGACGCCGAAACCGAAGGCGCACAACTGGGCCTACGTCTCGAAATCTTGTCGCAACCAGGCGAAGATTTCCGCTACGACTTGTCCTTTGATTTCTTCACTAAGGCCGCATTCAGCGACGAAGTGCGCACCATCGACGGGCTCAAGATCATCATCCCCGCAAAAGACGTCGAGAGCTTCCAGGGCGCAACAATCGATCACTCCGATTCGCAGGGTTTGCTCATCCGCAACCCCAATAAGCCAATCGCGCCAAAGATTGAGGGCCTCGTCAACGACGACGAGATTTCAGCCGAGATCGAAACAATCGTTACTGCCGAAGTAAACCCAATGCTTGCCGCGCACGGTGGGTTCGTTACCTTTGCCGGTCACGACAAAGAGGGAACTGCATACTTCACCATGGGCGGCGGTTGCCACGGTTGCTCGATGAGCAAGCAGACCATGTTGGAAGGTGTGGGCACCATGGTGTCGGAGAAGATTCCGGCAATCGTCAAGGTGCGCGACCTCACCGATCACTCGACAGGTGCAAATCCGTTCTATTCGTAATACGAATTAGTAGGTAGTGCTCAGGCGGATTTCTTCAAAGATTGGGTTGAGGGCTGCAAATAAGTCGCCCGCATCAATCAACTTTTGGTGATCGCCAACAAACTTGATCTTGCCACTGATGAATGCTTCTTGTGCATTCAATGTGCCATCGGAAACAGCGACTGCGGTTTCGTACGACTCGGTAAAACGAACGTGCTCTTCATGTGCTTCACCTGGTGCAAAGACAACCTTGCCATTGCTGGATTGCAAGTGGTAGGTGATATCGCCAAATGGCGTACCGGTCACTACTTGAGTGAGGCCAACGATGTGTTGAGAAGCGAGTGACTGCAACTCGCTGTTTGCGGCAACTGCTGCTGCTACTGAAGTGATCCATTCGGTGCTGAGGTATCGCATAAACGAAAACTCAGCACCGAATCGAATCGATACGTACTAGGCGGCAACCATGCTCGCGGTCTTACGACGCGAGAACGCAATTGCAACAACCAAGATGGCAAGCGAAACGCCGGAGATGGCGAAGCGTGCTGCGTCGTTGTCCTTCAAGTTGATGATTGCTGGCAAGATCAACAATGCCACCAAGTTCATTACCTTGATCAATGGGTTGAGGGCTGGGCCTGCGGTGTCCTTGAATGGGTCGCCCACTGTGTCGCCGATAACGGCTGCCTTGTGTGCATCAGAACCCTTGCCACCGTGGTGACCGTCTTCGATGTACTTCTTGGCGTTGTCCCATGCTCCACCAGCGTTGCTGAGGTAGTTGGCCATGAGCTGACCAGTGAGGATGACGCCTGCAAGGAATGCCCCAAGTGCTGCGTAACCAATACCGAAACCAACAACTACTGGCGTAAGTACTGCCAACAATGCTGGGGTGGTGAGTTCACGCAACGATGCTGCGGTGCAGATGTCGATGACTGGGCCGTAGTCCGGCTGCTTGGTGCCGGCCATGATGCCGCCATCTTTGAACTGACTGCGAACTTCTTGCACAACAACACCAGCGGTGCGTCCTACTGCACGAATGGCAAGTGCCGAGAACATCATGGCAACGGAGCCACCGATGAGGAGACCAATGAAGGTCTTCACGTCGGAAACGTTGATCTGGGTCTCTGCTGCTTGGAAGATTGCATCGCCTTCAAGACCTAGCTTGAGTTCTCCAGCAATCGTTTCGATGTAGGAGGCGAACAACGCAACTGCGGCAATAACTGCCGAGCCAATTGCGAAGCCCTTGGTTACAGCCTTTGTGGTGTTACCAACAGCGTCGAGGCTGACCAGGATCTTGCCGGTTTCACCTTCGAGTTCGCCAGCCATTTCGGCAATTCCTGCAGCGTTGTCGGATACTGGGCCGAAAGTGTCTTCAGAAACGATGACACCAGTTGTTGCCAACATACCCATGCCGCACAATGCGACGAGGTACAAGGAGAACTGGATGCTTCCGCCGCCAAGCCACAAGGTTGCACCAAGTGCAACTGCGATGCACAAGATTGCGTACACCGACGACTCGAGGCCCGATGCTGTTCCCGAAAGAACAACAGTTGCTGGGCCGGTTTCTGTGCTTTCTGCGATTTCTTTTACTGGGCCGTACTCGGTGCCAGTGAAGTATTCGGTGAGACGGCTAAGTACTTGTGCAAGAACCAAACCAATAACTACTGCACCGAACAAGCGCAGGCCGATGTTGGACATGGTTACTGCTTTGTCACCAAATTCGGTTGCGCCCATTTCTGGGTTTCCTACGTAGTACTGGGCCAACAAGAAGGTACCGATGACCGTAATGATTCCTGCTGTGAGGAAGCCGCGGTTGATTGGCTTCAAGGCGTTTGTTTCGCCTTCGCGTGCGCGCACTGCGAACACACCAGCGATAGATGCGATCACGCCGATGGCGCGAGCTGCAAGTGGGAACACCAAACCAAGCGCTGGGTTGAGGCCCACTGCGTTGAACGCAGCAACACCCAAGATGATCGAGGCAACGAGTGTTACTTCGTAGCTTTCGAACAAGTCGGCAGCCATACCGGCACAGTCGCCCACGTTGTCGCCCACGTTGTCTGCAATGGTTGCAGGGTTGCGTGGGTCGTCTTCTGGGATTCCTGCTTCAACTTTGCCCACCAAGTCGGCGCCTACGTCGGCTGCCTTGGTGAAGATGCCGCCGCCAACGCGGAGGAACAATGCCAAGAGTGAACCGCCGAAGCCGAAGCCAACGAGCATTGCTGACGAAGTGTTTTGGAACAACGCGATGATCACGGTTGCACCGAGCAAACCAAGACCAACGGTGAACATACCTGCAACACCACCGGTGCGGAACGCAACCTGCAGCGCATCTTTCATGGAGCCACGAGTTGCGGCTGCTGCGGTACGAACGTTGCCGCGCGTTGCAAGTGTCATGCCGATGTAACCGGTGAGACCGGAAGCAACACAACCTAAGACGAATGCAAGTGTGCGGTAGATGCCGGACTCGACAAAGCTGAGTGCGGCCTCGCCGCCCGGCTTTTCAATCGCTACCGAGGTGAGGAAGACAACCGCGCCAACTGGAATGAGGATCATTCCGATAGTGCGGAACTGGCGCTTGAGGTATGCCCAAGCACCAACTTGAATCGCCTGAGCGATCTCTTGCATTTTTGCTGTGCCCTGATCTTCTTTCAAGACTTGTACGGCTAGGAACCAGCCGACGAGCAAGGCAAGAATGGCGGCACCAGCGGAAAGACCGAGGATTGCCCATTCACCGCCTTTGAGGGTGAATGTTTGCCAGCCGCCTTCGGATGCGAATAGTGACGTCACGTGTAATTTCTCCGTTAATGATTGTGAGGCCCGCCCTGATTGGGAGCCTGTGGAATGTGTCTCGCAAAGTGTAGAGAATCTGGGCGCCTTGGGGCGAAATACCCCCTAATGGCCCCAAGATGAGACCATGTTCACGCCTTCAGTGGCACCTATATATAGGGATGCCGAGCGATGGGTTCCTCGGCATCTTGGTGACAGAACTAGCGTGATGACGATCCTTATGTCTCAAACCTCAACAACTACTGGCCTTGGCCGAGCACCTGTCACGGGCACGGCAACACGGGCAAGGCGCAAACGCCCATTTTTGATTGACCTCTATTCCACCGCGGTTGGCAAGAAGTATGTGATGGCCATTTCGGGTATCGCGATGATGGGTTTCGTTTTGTTCCACATGATCGGCAACTTGAAGATGTATCAGGGGCCAGAGGCCTTTGACAAGTACGCCGAGTTTTTGAAAAAACTGCTCTATCCACTTGCGCCAAAAAATTCGGTGCTGTGGATTCTTCGTGGCGGATTAGTCACGATGTTGCTCTTACACCTGCACGCTGCGTGGTCACTCACGCGCCTCAACCGTCATGCGCGAGCAGTGAAGTATCAGGGGCCGCGCGATTATCAAGTTGCCAAGTTTGCAAGCCGCACCATGCGTTGGTCGGGCATCATCGTGCTTGCGTACTTGGTGTGGCACTTGTTCGACTTCACATTTGGCACCGTTAACGCAGTTGGTACCGACGGTACGTTCGTTCGTGGCGAGGTGTATGCAAACCTGGTGCGCAGTTTGGACCGCCCAGTGGTATCTGCGTTTTACATCATCGCAAACATTTTGCTGGGCATTCACCTGTTCCACGGTTCGTGGAGCATCTTTCAATCAATGGGCTGGAACAACCCACGTTTCAATAACTGGCGTCGTGCCTTTGCAACAGGTTTTGCAACCGTTGTCGTTGTTGGCAACGTTTCGTTTCCCATTGCAGTCATCGCCGGAATTGTGAAGTAAGGACAATGAACATGTTTGATGCAAAAATTCCGTCAGGCGCGCTTACCGACAAGTGGGATAACTACAAGGCAAATGCCAAGTTGGTAAACCCAAACAACAAGCGCAAATTCAAGATCATCGTGGTTGGCACTGGCCTTGCTGGCGCTTCTGCTGCCGCAACGCTTGCCGAATTGGGTTACCAGGTCGACGCGTTTACATTCCACGACTCTCCACGACGCGCACACTCAATTGCTGCTCAGGGCGGCATCAACGCCGCAAAGAACTATCAAGGCGACGGCGACAGCATTAACCGCTTGTTCCAAGACACCATCAAGGGCGGCGACTTCCGCTCGCGCGAGGCCAACGTGCATCGCTTGGCGCAGGTTTCGGTCGACATCATCGACCAGATGGTTGCCCAGGGTGTTCCATTTGCCCGCGAGTACGGCGGCCAACTGGACAACCGCAGTTTCGGCGGCGCGCAAGTAAGCCGCACGTTTTACGCACGCGGCCAGACTGGCCAGCAATTGCTCATCGGCGCATACCAACAGATGGCGCGCCAAGTTGGTTTAGGCGGAGTGCGGTTGTTCAACCGAACCGAATTGATCGACACCGTCACTATTGATGGTCGATGCGCAGGAATTGTTGTGCGCGATTTGCTCACTGGCGAGATTCAGTCGCATTCCGCGCACGCAGTTGTTTTGGCAACTGGTGGCTACGGAAACGTGTTCTTCCTTTCCACCAATGCAATGAACTGCAACGTGACTGCTGCATGGCGCGCGCATCGTCGTGGCGCAATGTTTGCTAACCCTTGCTACACGCAGATTCACCCAACCTGCATTCCGCAGGCAGACGAAACCCAGTCGAAGCTCACACTCATGAGCGAATCGCTTCGTAACGACGGGCGAGTTTGGGTGCCAAAGAGCCCAACCGATAACCGGCCCGCAGACCAAATCCCCGAGGCAGAGCGCGACTACTTCCTCGAGCGCTTGTACCCCAGCTATGGCAACTTGGCGCCGCGCGACATTTCGTCGCGTGCAGCAAAGCGCTTGGTGGACAAAGGGCAGGGCATTGGCCCGCTGAAAAACGGCGTCAACCTCGACTTCTCCGCAGCCATCGAGCGTCTTGGTTTCGATGTCGTTAAAGAGCGCTACGGCAACTTGTTTGAAATGTACGAGCGCATTGCCGGCGAAGATCCTTACAAGACGCCAATGCGTATCTACCCAGCAACGCACTACACCATGGGCGGTTTGTGGGTGGACTACGAATTGATGACGACCATTCCTGGCTTGTACGCAGCCGGTGAAGCCAACTTCTCCGACCACGGTGCAAACCGATTGGGCGCTTCGGCATTGATGCAAGGTTTGGCCGACGGCTACTTCGTGTTGCCGTACACCATCAGCAATCAACTGGCATCGCTGCTGGGCAAAACAATCCCAGGCATCGATCACCCAGCGTTCAAAGAAGCCGAGAACGAAGCAAAGGCTCGCTTCAGCGGATACATCAATACAAAAGGCACACGTTCGCCAGATTGGTTCCACCGCGAATTGGGCAAAATCATTTGGGACAAGTGCGGCATGGAGCGAACACGCGAAGGCCTCAACGAGGCACTCACTGATTTGCCAGCCCTGTACGACGAATTCAAAAAGGATCTTCGCGTAACTGGCACGGGCGAATCGATGAACCAAACGTTGGAGAAGGCTGGCCGAGTCGACGACTTCTTCCAGTTGGGCATGGCAATGTGCCAAGACGCTCTTTCCCGTGAAGAAAGCTGCGGAGCCCACTTCCGTTCCGAGTACCAAACCCCTGAAGGCGAGGCTCAGCGTGATGACGAGAATTACTGTCACGTTGCTGCATTCGAGTGGACGGGCGACCCAATGAAATCGAAGCGCAACGTTGAAGAACTTGTGTTCGAAACCGCACATCTTGCAACAAGGAGCTACAAGTGAGCCACCTCAAAAATCTCACCCTCAAGGTGTGGCGCCAAAGCGGCCCAACCGACTCGGGCCACTTCGAGACTTACAACGTCGACGAAATCAGCGACGAGGCATCGTTCCTCGAGTTGCTCGACGTGTTGAACGAGCGCCTCATTTCCGACAACAAAGAAGCAGTGGTCTTCGATCACGACTGTCGCGAGGGTATTTGCGGAACATGTTCGTTGATGATCAACGGCGTTGCCCACGGCCCACAGCGTGCAACCACCACCTGCCAGCTGCACATGCGTTCGTTCAAGAGTGATGACACCATCGTTGTCGAGCCATGGCGCGCAACTGCCTTCCCGATCATCAAAGACCTCATGGTCGATCGTTCACCGCTTGACCGCATTATCGAATCGGGTGGTTTCATTACCGCCGTTACCGGTGGTGCACCTGATGGAAACCTGATCCCTATTCCGAAACCAGTATCCGATGCTGCAATGGACTCGGCGCAGTGCATTGGTTGTGGCGCGTGCGTTGCTGCGTGCCCTAACGGCGCCGCAAGCTTGTTTACCGGTGCAAAAATTGCCCACCTCAATCGTTTGCCGCAGGGGCAAGCCGAGCGTTACAAGCGAACGGAAGCAATGGTGGAAACAATGGACGAGCACTTTGGTTCGTGCACCAATCACGGCGAATGTTCGGCAGCATGCCCGAAGGAAATCTCTATCGACGTCATTGCGCTCATGAACAAGGACTACCGCGCCTCAAAGTTCAAGAGCCGCAAAGAACTCAGCCGTAGTTAGTAGCAACCCAGCATGTTGAGCGGTCTTGCAACGTGGGTGCAGGACGTTATTGAGCAATTGGGTTACTGGGGCGTAGCGCTACTCGTCATTATCGAGAACGTATTTCCCCCCATCCCATCCGAAATCGTGTTGCCGTTTGCCGGCTTCGTTGCGCAACGCGGCGACGCTTCGGTCTACGTCATGATTCTTGCCGCAACAATTGGTTCGGTCATCGGCGCACTTGTGTTGTATTACATCGCTGCAGCAATCGGACCAGAGCGCTTACGCCATTTCGTTGTGCGATATGGCAAGTGGTTCGGCGTTAAGGAATCGGACTTAACCAAAGCCGAGGCCTGGTTCGATCGACGCTCCACGGCTGCGGTGCTTGCAGGCCGGTGCGTGCCACTCATTCGATCGATCGTTTCGATCCCTGCCGGCTTTCGCCGCATGAAGATCGTCCCGTTTGTTGTTTACACATTTGTTGGCAGCGCTGTCTGGAACATCGTGTTGATTGGCGCGGGTGCAATTCTGGGCAACAACTGGGATGCCGTCGCCGACTACATCAGCATCTTTCAGTACCTAGTGATCGCGGGTATTTTGTTGCTTGTCGTGCGGTTTGCATTCACCATCATCAAGCGTCGTAAAGGTTAGGCAGGTGGCTGTGCCACCAGCCCCACAGTGACACGGCCGAACCCACCATTTCTCGTAGTCTTATGACGATGTTTTCAATAGCCATGCTCGCTGCCACTACAGGCAGAGACACGATCGAGTCGTGGCTACGCACCGATCTGGTAGCCATCATCATGACGATTTCGGGTGCCCATGTGCTTATGCGCCTCACGGCGTTCATTGCCGAGCAACAGATTCTGCAAGTGAAGTCTCAAGCGGGAGAGCGCGACGACCTCTCGGTGCTCACCACTGGCGCACACCGCGCGGCGGTGCTTGGTGCGTTGCGGTGGGGCATCAACTTCTGCATTATTGCTGTGGCGATCACCACCGTTCTGCTCAGGCTCAATTTGCCTTCTTCTGCATTGGTATTCCTCGGTTCAATCGCAGGTGCTGGTTTGGGTTTTGGCGCACAACAAATGGTGGGCGACGTCATTGCTGGCTTGTACATCATCGCCGAGCGCCAATTTGGTGTTGGCGACATAGTTCGCCTCGGCCCACTTGGTGTTGTGGGTTGGGTGGAGGGTCGCGTTGAAGAAGTAACGCTGCGTGTAACCAAAATTCGCACGTTTGATGGCGACTTGGTCAGCATCGCCAACGGAGTTCTGCGTCACAACGTGAACATGTCTCGCGACTGGTCACGCGTGCTTGTTTCCGTTCCACTGCCACGCGAAAGCGACATTGAAGCTGCAATCGACAAGATTGATGCGGTGTGCGTGGCGATGGCAAAGGATCCGAGTTTCGCTCCCATGCTGATCGAAACACCAAGCGTTACGGGTGTTGACGAACTTGGTACCGAAAACGTTGAAGTTCGTGTTGCGGGCCGATCGTTGCCTGTTCAACAGTGGAAGGTAGAACGCGAATTGCGCCGTCGCATTGCGGCAGAGCTTCGCGACACCTATGTCGTCGCTAAAGATGGGTTAGGTAACTGATGTTTAAGTGGCGCCGCCCTCGTAACAGCACGCTTGTTTCCATTGCAATCTTTTTAGTGTCGTTTGTTTTTTGGCTTGGCCAACCACAACCGGAGAACGATCAGTCCTCAATCCCATATCCGGATGTCAGTTGGGTCTTTGTAACCACCACCACGCAGGCGCCTGCACCCGAATCAACGCTTCCACCCGAAACCATTCCAGTGGAAACAACCATTCCCACAACGGAAACTACGCTCGACCCGGCCGCGGTCACCACTGTCGTTACGCCGTAGTCGGCACTCGTTTACTTCGTATCAACAACAAGAAACGCTTCGGCGGTGCGGCCCTTTGGCAAGCCGCCGGCTTCAGCAATCATTTGCCCCCAACCACGCATTCGTTCGGGTAGCCCTTCGGGGTCTGTGTGTTGGCTTGCGTGGCAAAGAAGTGCGGCAATCTTTTTGTCCAGCACGTCGGTGGTGTCCACGAAGTGTTTTGGGTTTGGCCCGGCCATGATCCAAGTTTCTGGCACGGCATGCGGCTCAAGACCACGTTCGCTCAATAATTCGGGGAATGCAAACTCGTTGCGAGCATCTGGGTAAACGGCGCACAGCGCTGCTTCGCCGGTTGCAAGATGATCGGGGTGGCTGGCATATATGCGGTTGTAGTTTCGTTCAGACGATTGGGTAAGCACACGATCAGGCTTCACTTTGCGGATAACTGCGCTTATCTCGCGGCGCAGATTGAGGTCGGCAACGACGGCTCCATCGGGGAAACCCAGCCAATGCAGCTTTGTGACACCAAGCATGTTGGCTGCGGCAGTTTGTTCGCGTCTGCGTAATGCAGCAACTTCTTCGCGTGTCACGGTGTTGTCGGAGCCGCCCGCTTGCCCGTCGGTAACAAGGCAGTACTCCACGTCGTTTCCTTCTGCGACCCAAGTGGCAACTGTGCCACCAGCACCAAAGTCAACGTCATCTGGGTGTGCGGTAATCACGAGAATCTTCATATCTACAGACTACGCAGCAAACGTAACCATGAGTTGCAGTGAGGCATAAGGTGAATGTATGAACCTTCGTCACCTAGTTGATAGTGCCAAGTCGCTCAAAATCTCGTTAATCGTTGTTGGTGTATTGAGCATCGTGTTTGTGATCTTTGGTCTGCTCATTGGATTGCCACCTTTTGGTTACGTACTGATAGTCGGCATCGTTGCCATCCCAACGCTTGTGGATGTAGGGCGTTCAATTCGTGGCGGGAGCAACAAGCTCACCGATGCGCGTTTTCTGCTTGTTCTTTGCGCATCGATTCTTGTGATGCTGATAGCGATTCAGGCGGTTCCATATGGCCGGGCGCACAGCAATCCGCCCATCACGGGTGAGCCTCAGTGGTCGTCGCCTCGCACGCGTGAACTGATGGTGCGGGCATGTTTCGGTTGTCATTCCAATGAAGTGGAGTATCCGTCCTATGCCAGCGTGGCTCCAATCTCATGGGTGGTCGAGGCACACATTGTTGAAGGTAGGGAAAAGGTCAACTATTCCGAATTTGACCAACGTCAAGGAGACGCGGACGAGACGATTGAGACAATTGAAGAAGGTTCGATGCCGCCTGCTTATTACACCCGATTTGGACGGCACCCCGAAGCCAATCTGACGAGTGCCGAACTAGAGGAATTGATTGAAGGTCTGCGGTTAACGCCCGGGCTGTCCGAGGATTAAACCCGACTTGCATTGATCTGTAATTTCCGATACCCTAGGGGGTATGTGCAGACAAACAACATGCAAAAAGTGCGGCAAAGCAGATTGGGCAGGATGTGGGGCACACATCGAAGAAACGCTCGGCCATCTTCCCAAGAGTCAGCGGTGTGCCTGCCGCGAGTCCGGTTCAACCAGCACCTCCAAGTCGGGTTTCTTCAAAACACTGCTGGGACGGTAAACGGTGAGAAAAACGATTATGTCAATGGCAGCCGTGGCATGCGTCGGCGCCATTGCACTGCTTTCATCCTGCGGAAACAACCAAGAGGCGGTAACTATGGACTACTCAACTGCGATCGTTATTGACGTTCGCGCAACCGACGAGTTTGCTGCCGGACATCTAGACGGGGCAGTGAACTACAACGTGGAAGACGGCACGCTCGAACAGGCACTTCCAAGCCTCGACCCAAATGCCAATTATGTGGTGTACTGCCGAAGTGGTCGCCGTTCGGCAATAGCAGTAGACCTGATGAAAGAAAACGGCTTCACCCAGATAGCCGACCTCGGATCCCTTGAGGAAGCGGCCGATGCAACTGGTTTTGCAATTGTCAACGGCTAGATAAGTTGAAACAAACGAATTACTGACAGGAGAACATCATGGCCACCATCAATCTCACACTCGACACATTCGAACAGACCGTGATGGGCGACGGAATTACATTCGTTGACTTCTGGGCAGAGTGGTGTGGTCCATGCAAAATGTTTGGTCCAATTTTTGAGAAGGCGTCAGATGCAAACCCAGACATTCGCTTTGCAAAGGTAGACACCGAAGCAGAGCAGCAGTTGGGTGGCTCGCTCGGCATTCAGTCGATCCCCACCATCATGGCCTTTCGCGATGGTGTTCTGTTGTTCTCGCAGCCGGGCGCACTTCCTGCCGCATCGTTCGACCAACTGATTGATGCAATTCGCAACGTTGATATGGAAGACGTTCGTAAGCAGATTGCCGAAGACGAAGCTGCAAACAACCAGCAATAACTAGCGCGTTAGTTCGAACCCGCGATAGTCGTTGCTTTCCACGTCGCTACAGCGCTGCGCGTAATCGGGGAAACCGGGCAGTGGCATAAACACCCGTGGCTTTCCTGGCACGTTGGCACCCAAGTACCAGGAGTTGCAGCTTGGGAACAGCGTCATGTCGGCCACTGCGTTGACATGGGTAACCCAAGCATCTTGCGCTTGCTGAGTGGTCTCAATGGTTTGCGCGTTGCTCGCAACAACGTGCTGCATGCAACGGGTAATCCACTCCACGTGGTGCTCAATTGAGACAATCATGTTGGTGAGAACCGAGGGGCTGCCAGGGCCCGTAATGGTGAACAGATTGGGGAAGCCGTGAACAGCAAGACCGAGGTAATTGACTGGGCCAGCGCTCCATGTATCGGCCAGGCTTCGGCCGCCTTTTCCTCGTATATCTACTTTCAATAGCGAGCCGGTCATCGCATCAAAACCAGTTGCAAGCACGATCACATCGGCTTCGTATTCGACGCCATTGGCAACCAATCCATTTTCCGTAAATCGCTCGATGCCGGCTTGGTCAAGGTCGACAAGTTCGACATTGTTCCTGTTGAAGGTGTCGTAATATCCCGTATCCACCACAAGTCGTTTGCATCCGATCACGGTGTGAGGTTGCAGCCGCGCAGCAACTTGTGGGTTGGTAACAATCGATGCAATTTTGTTGCGGACCCACTGAGCAATGCGCTCGTTTGACGCAGCGTTCACCATTGCATCGTTGAAGCCACCTAGGAACAGCAAACCACCCTTGGCCCAGCGTGCTTCCAATGTTTCATTTAGTTCTTCGTCCGACACCTCGATTGCTCCGCGAGTGCCAGTGGGTGTGTCGCCACCAAGCGCTGCTCGAGTCGTCTTGTTCTTGGCACGAAATTCGGCATAGTTGGATTTGATCGAGCGCACATACTCGGGCGTGTTAGGGGAGTTGTGCGCAGGAATGGTGTACGCGGGTGTTCGTTGGAACACCGAAAGATGCATGGCTTCCTGTGCAATAAGTGGGATGGCCTGAATGCCCGACGAACCCGTTCCAATTACTGCAACACGTTTGCCGGCAAAGTTGACACCACTAGTTGGCCATTCGCCCGTGTGATAGACCTCGCCGCGAAATTGGTCGTCGTTTGTAAATCGTGGTTTGTTGGCAGAAGAGAGGCAACCCATTGCCGTAACAACAAACCGAGCGCGAACTTGCTGGCCCTGAGACGGAGTTACTAACCACGAGTTGTCTGCCTCGTCGAAGTGCAGTGAAACCACCGACGTCTGAAAGCGAATGTCGCGCTTCAGATCAAACCGTTCGGCCACGTGTTGCGCGTAACGAAGTATTTCGGGCTGGGTTGCGTACTTCTCGGACCATTCCCATTCCTGCTGCAATTCATCCGAGAACTGGTACGAATACTCCATGCTTGGCACGTCGCAACGTGCGCCCGGGTACCGATTCCAAAACCACGTTCCGCCAACGTCGCTGCCGCGCTCAAAAGCGACGGCACTCATTCCTGCTTCGCGTGCGCGATACAACATGTACATGCCACCAAAACCAGCACCGACAATTGCTACGTCGACTTGTTCGGTCATTTACCTATTGTTGCAGGAGAGCCTGAATTTGAGCCTGTTCTACACTCGCTCAAACATTGAGACTTCAGCCTGATAGGCGCTCAGCATCTCGGGCGTGATTGATGCCTTCGTGCGGTTAGTGGCAGCGGTGAGATCTTCATTAGTGACGACCGCAGCCTTTCCGGTTGCCCTGGCTCGGGCGAATGCCTCGGCGGCGGCCCGTTGCGCGGCCAAGTCGACATCGCCGGGTGTGAAGCCGTGGCATTTCGACGCAAGCTTTGCTGCGTCGACGCCGCTTTCGGTAGTCATTGTTGCAAGGGCACGTTCCCACAACGCAGTGAGGGCTGTTTGATCTGGCGGCCCAATTCCAATCAACAAATCGAACCGACCCGGGCGCATGACGGCCGGGTCAATTGTTTCGACGAAGTTTGTTGCACAAATGAGCAGTTTTTTCGACGGAATACACCCCTCCTACAGAGATTGTGCGATGCGTTGGGCAAGTACAAGAGGCGAAAGCGTAGAATTTGCCCTTATGTCAAAAGCCAATGTGTCGAAAAGTATCCGCATTGGCCTTTTGGCATACGGCGCCATCGGGCACGAGCACAACCTTGCCGTTCAGGCCACTAACGGGCTCGAATTGACTGCAGTGTGCGACACCAACCCCGACCGCATCGTTGCAGCAAAAGAATTGGCCCCAGACGTTGCATCGTTTTCGGATGCATTAACGATGCTCGACTCGGGCACCCTCGACCTTGTTGTTATTTCTACGCCACCCAATAGCCACTACGCGTGGGCAAAGGAAGCGTTGCAACGCAACATTCATGTAGTGCTTGAAAAGCCGATGGCTCTACGCGCAGAAGAGTGCGACGAATTGATGGCGCTTGCAGCAGCTAAAGGTTTGCTTCTCGTGGTGTATCAGAACCGTCGTTTTGATGCCGACTTTGTCACCATGTCGCGCATCATTCGCGAGGGCCTAATTGGCGATGTGTTTCAGTACGACTGCTTTGTCGGCGGTTATAGCCAGCCGTGCACATATTGGCATTCGAATGCCGAAGTATCTGGCGGCGCCATTTTCGACTGGGGCAGCCATTTCATCGATCAGATTCTTGCTGTCATTCCCGACTCCGTTTCGCACGTCAGCGGGCAAAACCATAAGCGTGTGTGGATGCATGCAACTAATGCAGACCATGCCCAAGTCACCATCACGTTTGATTCTGGCGTGCAGGCCACATTCGTGAACTCCGACTTGGCCGCTGCGCGTAAGCCAAAGTTTTATGTCTTGGGCACGAAGGGAGCGATTGTCGGCGATTGGGACCCGGCGGCCGAACCCGCTGTTGCCGATCTTCCAGCAATTCTCACGTTGCATTCAAGCGATGGAAGCGTTTCGACAATTGATCTCGACGTTGTGCAGCCGTATGCGTTTCATGCTTCGCTTGTTGATTTTCTCCACAATCAAGTTCCAATGAGTGTGCAGGCTTTGCAATCGCGCAATGTTGTAGCGATCATGGAAGCCGCAGAGCGATCTGCTGTAAGCAATGCCACTCCTGTTTCGCTTAGCCTCAAAAACTAGTGACTGTTCGCTGGGGCTTCATTGGTGCTGGCTACGTAGCCAGCAGGGCAATGGCCCCCGCGGTTCACGCAACACCGAATGCTTCGCTGTATGCGGTAGCCAGTCGCGATCAAGATCGTTCGGCAACGCTCGAACCCCAAGTCGTTCATCGTTCCTATCAAGACTTGATCGATGACCCATTGGTGGATGCGGTGTACATCAGCCTGACAAATGCCCAGCACAAAGAATGGGTACTTGCAGCACTGAACGCCGGGAAACATGTGTTGTGTGAAAAACCTCTGGCAATGAACGCGAGTGAAGTTGGCACCATGCTCGATGCCGCAACACGAAATAACCGTTTGGTTGTGGAAGCGGTGTGGACACGCTGGCAACCGCGCATGCAACGCATGGCACAAATCGTGAAGAGTGGGGAACTAGGCGAAGTAACTGGTATTTCGTCAGCCTTTACATTTCAAGGTGACTTAACGGACAACTATCGGCTCGACCCCTCTCTTGGTGGCGGCGCACTGCTGGACGTGGGCGTGTATCAGGCTCATTTGTGGCTCATGCTGCTGAATGAAGATGTTGACTTTTCAATCGAATCGGTGGAGCGAACAATTGGGGCTACCGGCGTAGACCTCACCACCCGCGCTCAATTGAAGTTAAACAGCGGCATTGCTGCGCATTTATTGTCCTCGTTTGATTTGCCGCCCCAGCAGCAAATTCAAGTAACCGGAACTATGGCAAACATGCGCACCGGCGAAGGCGAAGCCTTTACGTTGTGGAAACAGCCATCTACGTTGCTCATTGGCGAGACGGTCGAACGCTTTGAGGCAGATGATGCGTTCGCGCTCATGGTGCACGGTGTGAGTACCGCAATCGAAGCAGGGGAATCAACAATTTTTCCTACTGCAAGCTCGCTTCGTGCGGCAGAAATCACTGACGCAATAAGTCGGTATGACCTGAAGCTGAACTAATTTATGGCTAATTGTAAGAAGAGTTGCCCTATAAGCCGGAAATAGAGCGTTGAGTTTCCTAAACCAATGGTGGCGTGCCTCCGTTTGGTCACAGCACACAACTGCGTGTGTTCGTTGATCCAGACTTGTTGCAGTACGACGAGGTGTGGGCTGCTGCAGGAACATGGAACACTGAGCTCTTCAAATCAATGTGTTCCTGATTTGTTCCTTTTTCCCAGAGCCTTATGGATAACATCTCGTATTAGCTAGATATTTATTAGCAAGCCCCCGTAGCTCAGTGGATAGAGCAACGGTTTCCTAAACCGCAGGTCGCATGTTCGATTCATGCCGGGGGCACGAATGAATGATCGGTTAGTGCAGAGTTAGTCAGGGCTTCCCGCGAAAAGGCTGAATGCCGTTGGCTGGAACTACTCCTAGTCGACCACGCTGGAAGTCGTCAAAAGCTTGTTGCAGCTCTGCGCGAGTGTTCATCACAAATGGTCCGTGTTGCTCGACTGGTTCGCCAATTGGTTGGCCACCCAACAAGATGACATCGAGAGCAGTTGCTCCTGCTGCCTCAATTGTCATGGTGTCGCCGTATCCGAACGCGACTGTTTGACCAAGACGAAAGGGTGCTCGCTCTGATCCTGCAAAGCCGGATCCTTTGAGTCCATACGCAAGTGCGTTGAATTGTGGGTTCCATGGCAACACCATGCGTGCACCAGGCGAAAGAGTCGCGTGTGCCATAACAATCGGTGTTTTGGAAGAACCTGGGCCCTGAACGCCATCGATGTCACCGGCAATAAGTCTTATGAGAGTGGTTGCATCAGGAGTGGTGAGAAGTTTCACCATGTTGGCTTCAAGGTTCTGATAGGCAGGCGAGATCATTTTTTGCTTCGACGGCAAGTTGACCCATAGCTGCAGGCCGTGAAAAAGACCACCAGAGACAACCAAACTTTCAGGTGGTGTTTCAATATGCAAAATTCCGCGACCTGCTGTCATCCATTGCGTTGCGCCATTAGAGATAACGCCGCCACCACCGTGAGAATCTTGATGGATGAATGTTCCGTCCATGATGTACGTGACAGTTTCAAAGCCGCGGTGTGGGTGCCAGTCGGTACCGCGTGGTTCGTAGGGGCGGTAATTAACTTCACCCATCTGATCCATCATGATGAAAGGGTCAAGAATATTTTTTGCAATACCAGCAAACGCGCGACGAACAGGAAAACCTTCACCCTCAAAACCGCTTGGTGCGGTGGTCACAGAGCGAACGGGGCGGTCGGTTACTTCAGCACCAGGCGTACTGATGCGCTGAAGTGTGAGTGTGTCGGCGGTGACTGCAGGCATGAGTGAATCCTTTATTTACGGACAACTGACTGGTTGCGTAGATAATCATATTGGTCCATCGGGCATTCAGCCCATGACACGAGTTACATCACTTAGATGTTTTGTTGGTGATCGTGCGGCAATGCGCTGTCGTGTTCGACCGTAACGATGCGGTGTTGCTTGATGTCGGCTCGGTTGATTTCCAGGTAGTGCATATTTTGCGAAGTCATGATGAATAACAATATGCCCTGAATAAAAAAAGACCCGCCCTTTCGGGCGGGTCTTTTCAATACGTTTAAAAGTGAACTATTTCTTTTTCTTCTTCTTTGCAACTGTCTTCTTAGCGACTGGCTTCTTTGCAACAACTTTCTTGGCAGGTGCTGCCTTTTTGGCTGGTGCTGGAGCTGGCTTACGAACGGTGACCAACTTTGGTGCCGGTGCAACGCCGAGAGCGATGTCTTTGAAGCCCTTCAATGCGGTGATCTTGGCAACGGTCTTTGCCTTTACCTTGATCTGCTCGCCGGTAGCCGGGTTACGGGCCATGCGGGCTGGTCGGTTGATCTTTGCGAACTTCGCAAAGCCCGAGATGTTGACGATTTCACCCTTTGCCACTGTGGCGAGGATGACGTCGATTGTTCCTTCAACAAGAGCCGTTGCCGTCTTCTTGTCTACGTCTGTATGGGTTGCTACTGCTTGGATGAGGTCACGTTTTTTCATAGACCCCGAATTTATGTCATGCGATTACGAAAAAGTGGGATATCCAAGGGGTTTTTGCGCCCCCTGGGGTATTCTTCGAATGTGCTCGGCTATCTCGTGCTGGTAAATTTGCTGGCATCGTGCGTCATGGCGGGCATCGTTTGGTTCGTCCAGCACGTGCATTACCCCCTGTTGGCGCAAGCCCCGCCCGACAGTGCGGTTGGGGTGGCCGTGGAACATCAGCGCCGAACCAGCAGGGTGGTTGCTCTGCCAATGGCGGTGGAAGGGTTTTCGACGCTGGCCTTACTGGTGGATCGGCCCAACGGGGTGTGGTGGATTTGGCCCTGGGCAGGGGCTTTGTTGTTGGCCGTGGCGTTGGGCAGCACGGTATTCCTCTCGGTGCCGCTGCACGCACAAATGGCGACAACTCCAACTGCACAGACTGGTGCACGTTTGGTGACAACTAATTGGCCACGCACAGTCGCGTGGTCGATGCGTGTTGTTGTTGGCGTGATTATGGCAGTGCAGATGGGCAATTTCGGATGAGTTTTGTTGAGCGCAGCGGGCCATTTGCGCAACAGTGCCCAAACCCGGTGAAGCGAGCGATCATGAAACAGGGCTGGTACGACATTGCCTACATTCATTTTCGTTACGAGCCCGAAGAAGTCCAACGGCTACTTCCGAAGGGGCTGTCGGTCGACATCCATGACGGTTCGGCGTGGGTTGGGCTCATACCTTTTTCTATGCGTGGTATCGGAATACCGCACTTACCATCGATTCCATATTTGGGATCGTTTCCAGAAGTGAACGTGCGCACCTACGTAATTCGTGACGGTGTCCCTGGTGTGTGGTTCTGCTCGCTCGATGTCAACCGTGTTTTGCCTACTGCAGTAGCACGTGCAACGTATGGCTTGCCTTACTGTTTTGGCGCCGCAAGGCATGAGCGCCGAGGAAATGAATTACACACCTTTGTAAAACGACGTTGGCCGCGCGGCGAGGCAAGCACTCAAATCCATCTGGAAATTGGTGAAGAAATAAATCATCCAACGCCACTTGAGGTTTTCTTGAGTGCTCGTTGGGGTTTGTATTCGCTGTCGCGATCAAAGCACATCCGATACGCGCCTGTTTCGCACCCGCAATGGAGTTTGCAGCGAGCAAAAATCATTTCGTTACAAGATTCGTTGATTGAAGCTGCAGGCTTTGGCCGACCTCACGGCGATGCTCACGTGATGTTCTCTGCGGGAGTGCCAGTGCGAGTGGGGATACCAAAAATAAGTTAGATAGCGTCCATATATATGACCACCCCTTTTTCGAGCGTTTCATTTCAGCGTGGCCCAACATTGGCAAACCGATTTATGCTCGCACCCCTCACCAACCAGCAGAGCCACACGGACGGCACGCTTTCCGACGAGGAGCACCACTGGTTGACCATGAGGGCCAAGGGCGGGTTCGGAATCACCATGACGTGCGCATCCCACGTGCAACGAATTGGGCAGGGTTTTCCAGGCCAACTGGGCTGTTTTTCTGACAACCATCTTGAGGGTCTCACCCGTCTTGCCGCCGATATCAAAGCAGCAAAAAGTGTGGCCCTTGTACAACTTCATCATGCAGGCAATCGGTCGCCGAAGGAACTGATTGGTGAGGCCCCGGTGTGCCCGTCGGATGATGAGAAAACTGGTGCGCGGGCACTGACAACGTCGGAAGTAGAAGCAGTAATTGACGACTTCGTAAGTGCCGCAGTGCGCAGCCAACGAGCAGGTTTTGACGGAGTGGAACTGCATGGGGCGCACGGATATCTCATTTGCCAGTTCTTGTCGAGCGAACTCAATCAGCGCGCCGATCAATATGGCGGCTCACTTGAAAACAGGGCACGAGTATTGATGTCGATCGTGGATGGTGTGCGCGAAAGTTGCGGGCCAGATTTCATTCTTGCGGTGCGATTGTCACCAGAGCGGTTTGGCATGCGTACGGCAGAAATTCAGCAACTGTTTGGTTGGTTGGTTACATCAAACAAAGTTGACTTAATTGATATGTCGTTGTGGGATGTTTTTGGTGATTGTGCAGACCCGGACTTTGCAGGTAGGAAGTTGTTAGATCAGTTTGTCTCGCTGGAGCGCGGCAACGTAATGCTCACTGTTGCGGGCAAGATTCATACACCGGCCGATGTGCAGCGCGTGCTTGATGCCGGAGTCGACATTGTTACATTGGGGCGAGCAGCAATCCTGCACCACGACTACCCGCAAAAGATGCAAGCCGATGCAGGTTTTTCGCCAAGGACGCTTCCCGTAACCGAGGAAGTGCTTTCGCAGGAGGGTTTGTCGCCAGCGTTTATTGGTTACATGAAGAATTGGAAGGGTTTTGTTGTTGAGGCAAACGCATCATGATGCGCCGCACAAAAGTAATTGCCACTGTTGGGCCGGCCTGCAGCACAAGTGATCAGATCACAGCACTAGCGAATGCGGGGGCGGATGTATTACGTATCAACTGCTCGCACCAATCGACACAGCAGATATCCGAACTGATTGACCGCATTAGAAGCGCTGCGCCGAGCGTTGCAATTCTTGTTGACATTCAAGGCCCGAAACACCGATACATCGGATCGGAACAGATGTTGCACAGTGGCGCACTGATTACCTTTGGGCTTTCCGACATTGGTCTGAGCACCACCACCGATGCGCGAGAGCAGGGGATTGAGGTAGGTCATCGGGTGCTATTGAACGATGGCCGACTTGAAGTGGTGATTGAAAAAGTTGGTCGCGACTCGATTGAAGTGAGGGTTGTGCAAGGGGGCGAGTTGAAGCCGGGCAAGGGCGTGAACATGCCCGATACCGAAGTAACCGACGACTTGCTCACGGCCAAAGACCGCAGCGACATCGCCGTTGCCAGGGCGAAGTCGGTTGAAGTGGTTGCGCTTTCGTTTGTTCAGAAGCCGCAAGATATTGAACAGGTGCGCGAATTGGTTGGCGCCAACGTGATGGTGGTTGCCAAGATCGAACGACCACAAGCCCTGGAGCGAATTTCGGAAATCTGTGCAGTGAGTGACGGTGTGATGGCTGCCCGAGGCGACTTGGGCGTGGAGTTGCCGTTTGAAGTAGTGCCGGCAGCGCAACACAAGATTGCTCGCACGGCACTGACGCAAGGCGTGATCTCTATCTGTGCAACGGAAATGTTGGAGTCGATGACCACAAGCACACGACCAACGCGCGCAGAAGTGGCCGACGTGACCGGCGCGGTTCGTGACGGGTTTGACGCGGTGATGTTGTCGGGAGAAACCGCCGTAGGTATTGACCCACCACATGCTGTTGAAGTGATGGCGCGCATTTGTGAGGCTGCCGAGAAAGAAGTGGTGTTGCCAAACTTGTTTGCCGACACCAACCCAATGCGAGCAGGCGTGACTGCATCTGCAAGCGCGCTTGCAAAACGCATGTCGGCAGATGTGTTGTTGTCACTGACGTTTACGGGGCACTCGGCGTTGTTGCTTGCGGCTTGCAGGCCAACTGCGCCAATCGTTGCAATAACCCCAAGCGAAGTTGTTGCGCGACAGATGCGTCTGGTGTGGGGTTTGTATCCAGTCGTTGTCGAGCGCGCAAGCGACTTGGACGAAGCAATTGCTAGCGCACTGACAGCAGCGCGTAAGCAGCAGCTCATTGAGCCAGGAAATACCGTCGTGATTTGTGCGTCGCGTTCGAACCCTCGTTCAAACGCAGACACAATTTGGTTGCATACCGAGCGCTAGGCGCCCGGAATGAGCGATTGTTTATGAACGCAGTCGGTCGTTCTTTGGGTCGAACAGTGGCTCGGCACCAACGGTGACCGCCACTCGCTTGCCGAAGATCTCGACTTCAAGTTTTGTGCCTGCAGGTTCAAACTCTGGGAACACGTAACCAAGAGCAACGCTCTGGTTCAACGTGAAGCTCCAGCCGCCCGAAGTTGCAATACCAATGCGCTTGTCGCCCTTAAAGATGCCGGCGCAGAATGGAACGTCTGCGTCGCCGTCTACATCGAGGGTCATCGGAACAAATCGGTAAGGCGAACCGTTCTTCTTTTCTTCTACAAGAGCGGCCTTGCCTACGAACTCTTTGTTCATGTCGACGAAACGATCGAGTGATGCATCGAATGGGGAGAAACCAATTTCGAGGTCTCCCTTCCAGCCGCGGTAGCACTTGTCGAGACGAAGGCTGTCTACTGCGTAGATGCCCATGTCGCGAATGCCATGCTGTTCGCCTGCCGACCAAATCTGGTCGTACAACGCGATCATCTGGTCGTTTGCTGCGTGCAATTCCCAACCAAGTTCGCCCACGTAGTTGACGCGCAATGCAAGCACTGTGCCAACAGAGGTTTCAATGATCTTGTGCGACAGCCACGGGAAGTCGGCGTTCTCGAGTGATGTAGTGGTCACTTTCGACAGTACTTCGCGGGCCTTCGGGCCAACCAAAATAAGTGAGCCGTAGTCCTTCGTCACGTTCTTGATCGTGACGCTGCCGTCTTGCGGCATTGCCATTTCCAGTACGTCGAGGTCGTGCCACTCCGAGCTTGCCGCACCAACGAGGTAGAACTTGTCTTCGGCCAAGCGAGCAATTGTCAGTTCGCTGAGCAACTTGCCGTCTGGCAAGAGTGCATAGCTGAGGCTGAGTCGGCCAACTTTTGGCAGCTTGGTGCAGATGATGTTGTCGAGGAAGGCAAATGCGCCTGGGCCCGAAACTTCAATTTTGGTGAAGCCGGGAAGGTCGAGCAACGCAACGGTGTTACGTGCGGCGTGACATTCTTCGGCAACAACTTTGCGCCAACCGTTTTTGCGGAAGAACGAAAGAGTGTGGTCGGTTACTTCGCCCTTTGGATCGAAATATGTTGGGCGCTCCCAACCACCGCGCGCACCGAATGCAGCACCCTTTGCCTTCAACTTGTCGTACAGAGGCGACATGTATGAAGGGCGGCCTGCTGGGCGTTCTTCAAATGGGAAACCCATGGCGTATTCGTTTTGGTACACCTCAAGTGCGCGATCGATGGTGTACTGCGTTGTTGCGTACTCCTTGAAGCGTCGGCGATCGATGCCCCAAATGTCGAACTCTGGTCGACCGTTAAGCATCCACTCGGCAATTGCTTTTCCTGCGCCGCCGCCCTGGGCAATGCCAAAGCTGAACGTGTTGCAATGGAAGAAGTTGCGTAAACCGCGCTCTGGGCCCATGTATGGGTTGCCGTCTGGCGCGTAGGGGATTGGGCCGTTAACAACACGTGCAATGCCGGCTTCTGCAATCAGTGGCACACGCTCGCCTGCGTCAAGAATCTGTGGTTCCAAACGCTCGAGTTCTGCTGGCCACAACTTGCCGGCAAAGTTGTCGGGAATTCCGTCAAGCCACATTGCGGTGCTTTGCCACTCGTATGGTCCGAGGATGTAGCTGTGACGCTCTTGTCGCAAGTAGTACGACGTGTCTGGGTCGCGCAACAGCGGAAGCGGGTTTGCCAATGCGGCAAGCTCGGGGATTTCCTCAGTGACTAAGTACTGGTGAGCCATCGTCATGATCGGCAAGTGTCGACCAAGTAGCGCCATCACTTCGCCAGCGCGGTAACCGGCTGCGTTCAACACCATTTCGCATTCGATGGTGGTTTTGTCGGTGGTGACAATCCATTCGTGGTTCGGTTTTTGTTGCAAGCCAGTCACGCGCTCGTGGCGGCGAATGTTTGCACCCTTGGCGCGTGCTGCACGTGCAAGTGCCTGCGTTACTTGCGATGGGTCGATGTCGCCATCCAATGGGTCCCACAAGGCGCCGACAAGGTCGTGCGTTTCAACAAACGGGTACACCTTTTGCAATTCGGCAGGAGTGAGTACGTCGTATTGCATTCCGTTGGCGCGGGCCATTGAAGTGACGTGCTTGAATTCGGCCATGCGCTCTTCGGAGTGTGCGAGGCGCACCGACCCAGTGACGTGATAGTTGATGGGGAAATCTGGATCTTTGGCGAGCTTGGTGTACAACTCGGCGGTGTACTTCTGCACCTTCATGATGCTCCAGCTGCCGGAGTAGGTGGGCACGTTGCCCGCCGCGTGCCAGGTGGAGCCTTCGGTCAATTCGTCGCGCTCCAGCAAGAGCACGTCGGTGCATCCCATTTCGGCAAGGTGGTACAAGGCGCTGACGCCCGCAATGCCGCCGCCGATGATGACAATTTTTACGCGCTCGCTCATTGGGAACCCCTCGTGGATAACTGGCTGGATAGAACTTGGCTGCAGACCACTATCTACAGATGTGACAATATTGGTCGCCTGATATATTACAGACAAATCTCCCGAAGGGAAAAAACGTGCCTAATTTGCCAAGTAATGCCCGTGTAGTCATTGTCGGAGGCGGCATTGTGGGCTGCAGCGTGGCTTATCACTTGGCAAAACGCGGTGTTTCAGACGTGGTGTTGTTGGAGCGCAAGCAGCTCACGAGCGGAACCACGTGGCACGCAGCCGGTTTGGTTGGGCAGTTGCGAGCAACACAAAACCTCACGCGCCTCGCGCAGTACACCACAAACTTGTTTGCCACATTGGAAGAGGAAACTGGGCAGGCCACTGGTTTCCAACAACGTGGTTCGGTTGCGATCGCGCCAAACGAGGAACGCTTCGAAGAGTTGAAGCGCGGTGCATCGATGGCGCGAGTGTTTGGTTTGCCCGTCAACATCATTACTCCTGCAGACGTAAAAGATTTAGTACCACTCGCCCGAGTGGACGACTTGGTTGGTGCGGTGCACTTACCAGGAGACGGTGTCGTTAACCCAATCGACGTGACGCAAGCGCTTGCAAAGGGTGCGCGCTCGCACGGTGTCAAAATTTTTGAGAACGTCAAGGTTGAACGAATTGTTATTGAAGGCGGCCGTGCAGTTGGCGTAATTGCCGACGGCGAAATGATTAGGGCCGATGCAGTGGTGAACTGCGCCGGAATGTGGGCGCGCGAGTTGGGCGACGCAGTTGGCGCAACAGTTCCGTTGCATGCTGCCGAGCACTTTTATATTGTCACCGAGGCCGTTGAGGGAATCTCGCCAACGATGCCGGTGTTGCGGGACCAAGACGGTTGCGGATATTTCAAAGAAGACGCAGGCAAGTTGTTGGTGGGCTGGTTTGAACCAGTTGCAAAGCCATGGGGCATGAAGGGCATCTCTGAAGAGTTTTCGTTTACTTCATTGCCGGAAGACTTCGAGCACATTGCGCCGCTTGTGGAAAATGCAACACATCGCATGCCGTTGCTTTCTCAAACCGGCATTCGACTGTTTTTCAATGGCCCAGAATCGTTTACGCCAGACGACAGATACCTGCTTGGCGAGCAACCAGAGGTTCCTGGTTTGTTTGTTGCTGCAGGTTTCAACTCGATTGGCATTCAATCTTCGGGTGGCGCGGGCAAGGTGCTTGCCGACTGGATTGTGGATGGTCGTCCACCGATGGATCTGTGGGACGTAGACGTACGTCGCGTAATGCCATTCCAAAGCAATCGCAATTACCTGCACGATCGCACCGTGGAGTCGCTTGGTTTGTTGTACGCAATGCACTGGCCATTCCGTCAACCAGAAACCGCCCGTGGCGTTCGCCGATCCGCGTTGCACGATCGTCTTGCAGCGAAGGGCGCATGCTTCGGCGAAGTTGCAGGTTGGGAGCGAACCAACTGGTTTGCACCCGAAGGCAAAAAAGCCGAATACGAATACACCTATGGTCGCCAAAACTGGTTTGAATACTCGGCCGAAGAGTGCCGTGCAACTCGCGAAGCAGTTGCCATGTTCGATCAATCATCGTTTGGCAAATTTGTTTTGGAAGGCGAAGACGCCGAAGCGATCATCAACAATGTTTCTGCCAACGACATGTCTGTTCCCGTTGGCAAGCTGGTGTACACGCAGTGGCTCAACGAGCGTGGCGGCATCGAAGCCGACCTCACCGTTACTCGTGAAGCTGCAAACAAATACATGGTGGTGACTGCAGCAGCAACGCAGGTACGCGACTTCCAGTGGCTGAAGGATCACATTCCAGCCGGTGCAAAAGCAACGCTCACCGACGTCACGTCGGGCATGGCAGTGCTCAGCATCATGGGCCCCAACTCGCGCGCACTTTTGCAATCGCTTACTCACACCGACATGTCGAACGAAGCGTTCCCATTCGGAACCTCGCAAATCATCGACTTGGGTTACGCCCGTGTGCGTGCAAGCCGCGTCACGTTTGTTGGCGAACTGGGCTGGGAGTTGTACATCGCTACCGAATATGCAACTGGAGTGTTCGACGCAATCGTTGCAGCGGGTGCGCCGTTTGGCCTCAAGCACGCCGGATATCACGCACTGAACTCATTGCGCATGGAGAAGGGCTACCGACACTGGAGCCACGACATTTCGCCAGACGACACACCGATCGAGGCTGGTCTTGGCTTCACCGTGGCCTACGACAAGCCAGGCGGCTTTATTGGTCGTGAAGCTTTGCTCAAGCAAAAAGAGACGGGCGTCAAGAAGCGACTGGTGCAGTTTGCATTAAACGACGCAAGCAAATTGCTCTATCACAACGAGCCGATCTGGCGTAATGGCGAAATCGTTGGCCACATTGCCTCGGGCATGTTCGGACACCACATCGGCAAGTCCATTGGCATGGGCTATGTCGAAAACCATCACGGCCTTGCCGACAAGGCGTTCATCACCGAAGGCTCTTACGAGATTGAGGTTGCAGGTGAGCGCGTGGGGGCAGTTGCGCAGCTAGAGCCTTTTTACGATCCAAAATCGGCGCGCGTTAAGGCATAAACCAAATTCTTCATTTACAGTTACCACCAATACTTAGTTGCTAAGGGGAACACCATGACAACAACACCAAACTCGCGACGAGGCGGACGAGCATCGCGCACTGCAATGCGTGCAGCACCACTTACCGACGACATCAAACCAGTGCGCCCGGGAATGCCGGCCGGCCGCTACAAGCCGCTCACCGATGCCGAAGTATTAAAGATTCACGAGGCAGCAATCAACGTTCTTGAGAACATTGGTATTGCCGACGCCATTCCATCGACGCTCGAATACTTGTTGCCGAAGGGCTGCAAGTTGGATGCCAACGGTCGCTTGTTGTTCCCGCGCTCGCTGATTGAGCACACCCTTGAAATTGCCGGCCGCAATTTCCCTCTCTACGCACAAGACCCGCAGTACGACATGGAGCCATGGGGCACCAATACATATTTCGGTACTGCAGGCGCAGCCGTATATATCGCCGACTATGAAACGGGCGAGTACCGCGAATCAAATTCTCAAGATGCTTACGACATTGCTCGTCTCGTCGACAGGATGGAGCACTTGCACTTCTATCAGCGAGCAGTTGTGCCGCGCGATATTCCAGAGGCATCAGCCATGGATATCAATACGTGTTACTTGAGTGTGAGCGGCACCACGAAGCACGTTGGTACTTCGTGGGTACACCCAGATCACCTCGAGGCATCGTTGAAGATGCTGCATGAAATTGCAGGTGGCGAAGACAAGTGGCGCGCAAGGCCATTCGTCAGTCAGTCCAACTGCTTTGTGGTTCCACCACTGAAGTTTGCAAGCGATGCATGTAAGTGCCTCGAAGTTGCGGTGCACGGCGGAATGCCAGTGCTGTTGTTGTCGGCTGGTCAGGCTGGTGCTACGGCGCCGGCAGCAATTGCAGGCGCACTTGTGCAGCAAGTTGCCGAGTGTCTTGCTGGCCTTGCTTATGTCAACGCAATCAAGCCCGGTGCTCCGGCAATCTTTGGTTTGTGGTGCTTCGTTTCCGACTTGCGCTCGGGCGCAATGTCCGGCGGAAGCCCAGAGCAAGTGTTGTTGTCGGCAGCAAGTGCGCAGATGGCGCACTTCTACAACCTCACCGGTGGCACGTCGTCAGGTATTTCCGATGCGAAATACCCAGACGCACAGTCTGGTTCTGAAAAGGGCATCAACCATGCCTTGGTTGGCAACGCCGGCATGAACCTGATCTATGAAGCTGCTGGCATGCACGGCAGTCTCCTCGGCTATTCGCTGGAGGGCGTCGTACTTGATAACGACACCATTGGTTCGGTGCAGCGCACCATCAAGGGCATCGAGATCACCGACGAATCCTTGTCGATTGAAACAATGCGCGCGCAGTGCATTGGGGGCCCTGGTCACTACCTTGGCGCAGAGCAGACACTTCGCATCATGCAAAGCGAATACCTCTATCCAGCAATTGGAGATCGACTCAGTTCAAAAGAGTGGAAAGAAGTGGGCAAGCCAGCAATTTACGATGTTGCCCACAAGAAGGTTCGCGAAGTGCTCGACAACCATTTCCCATCACACATCTCCGAGGAAATGGACGCGAATATTCGCAGCTATTTAGACATCCGCTTGCCCCGCGAGAAGATGTTGCACCCAAGCATCCTTCCTGCCACACTGTAAAGCCTGATGGCTAACGCATGGTTTGAGACGATCGCCGAGGCTCAACGACGTGCGCAGAAGCGTTTACCGAAATCGGTTTATGGTGCGCTCATCGCCGGGTCTGAAAAAGGCCTTTCCATTCGTGACAACCTGGATTCGTTCGACCAATTAGGTTTTGCGCCGCACGTTGCGGGGCTTTCAATGCAGCGACAAATGTCGGTGTCGGTGATGGGCCAAGAGTTGTCCATGCCGGTCTTGATCTCGCCAACCGGCGTACAAGCAGTGCACCCCGAAGGCGAAGTGGCGATTGCTCGTGCGGCAGCAAATCGTGGCATCCCAATCGGCCTCAGCTCGTTTGCCAGCAAGTCGGTGGAAGAAGTGGCCGCAGTTAATTCGCAAACGTTGTTTCAGATGTATTGGTGCGGCGACCGCGACACACTGATTCAGCGGATGGAGCGCGCGCGTGCCGCGGGCGCCAAAGGTCTCATCGTCACACTCGACTGGTCGTTTTCTAACGGGCGTGATTGGGGCAGCCCGTGGATCCCAGAAAAGATCAACTTGAAGGCAATGGCAAAGTTGGCGCCAGAAGTGATCGTTCGTCCCCGTTGGTTGTGGTCATTTGCAAAAACTGGCAAGTTCCCCGATCTCACTGCACCAAACATGCAAAAACCAGGCGGCGACGCACCAACATTTTTTGGCGCGTACTACGAGTGGATGCAGACACCGCTTCCTTCGTGGGAAGACATTGCGTGGTTGCGTAAAGAGTGGGGTGGCCCTTTCATGGTCAAGGGCGTTAGCCGCATAGACGACGCAAAACGAGTTGTCGATTTGGGTGCAACTGCACTTTCAGTATCGAACCACGGTGGCAACAACTTGGACGGCACGCCAGCACCAATTCGTGCACTGCCGGCGGTTGCCGATGCAGTGGGCCACGACATCGAAGTATTGCTCGATGGCGGTGTGCGCCGAGGTAGTGACGTTGTGAAAGCGCTTGCACTTGGTGCAAAAGCGGTGATGATTGGTCGCGCATATTTGTGGGGGTTGGCCGCAAATGGTCAGGCAGGCGTCGAAAACGTACTTGATGTGTTGCGTGGCGGTATCGATTCGGCACTTCTTGGGTTAGGTAAGGCAAACGTTTCCGAATTAACGCGCGACGATGTTGTTGCGCCACCAGATTTTTTCCGCACGCTCGGAAAATAACTTCGCGCAGTTGTTGCGCTTGTGAAAAGTATTGTCTTTAGTCACACTGCACTGTCCAACTCGTTTTGCCGTGTCGTGCGTAATTAACTTCAATGTATGAGAAAAATAATTACCCCCGTATTGCTCTCCATGCTCGTACTTGCTGCATCCCCTGCAGCAATGGTGCAAGGAAAGCAAATTCCCGCAAAGAAATATTCATCATGTGCAGCATTGCGTAAGGACTTTCCGAAAGGTATTGCGTTCTCCGCATTGTTTGTTGAAGCAACCGGCGCAACTGTAAATGCAAAGGCCTACAACCTCAATTGGAAAGCACTCGGCGGCCTTGCCGGCGACGATGGAATTATCTGCGAGCGAGTCGCAAAGAAGTAAGTAGTAAATGCTTGTTAGCCGAGGTTGAGGCCCTGAGCCTCGGCCTCGGCAGCAAGCGCAATCCAGTTTTCTTCCGCGGTGGCAACCACCGCCTGGGCCGCAGCCAACTCTTCGCTAACTTTGGCCAGCGCAGCATGATCACCCTTGGCTAGCGCAAGTTCGGCAAGTAATTTCGACTGTTTTTCATTTGCCTGAGCCAACGACTTTTCGGCCTGTGCGACAAGGCGAATCAATGTGCTGGCACTTTTAGCCGGCTTCGTCTTCGGCTTCGCCGATGGGGCAGTCGTTGTGCTGCGAAGTTGTGGCGCATTCTGCGACTTCGGTTTGTTCGCACGCATTGCCAGCCAGCCTGCAACACCGCCTCGCACAATTTCCGCGTTGCCGTTGCCGTCAAGGGCAAGCACCTCATTGACGGTGCGGTCGAGAAACACCCGGTCGTGGCTGACTACAACAACAATGCCTGGCCAATCGTCGAGGTATTCCTCGAGTGCGCGCAGCGTGTCCAAGTCCAGATCGTTTGTGGGTTCGTCCAGCAGCAGCACGTTCGGCTGCTCGATCAATGTGAGTAACAACTGCAGACGCCGGCGCTCGCCGCCAGACAATGTTGAAATTGGTGCGAACTGTGAGTCGCCATCAAACCAAAAACGTCGCATCAGGTTGTTGTCTTCAACGGACGGTGTCACTTTGTCGCCGGCTACTGCCTCGCGCACGGTTTGTGTAACCACAAGATCGCGACCCAGCTGGTCGTAGTAGCCAATCTTTACTGTGCTGCCAATGTCGATGTGGCCAGAGTTTGGAGTAAGGCGTGAAGAGATGAGATCGAGAAGCGTGCTCTTGCCGGCGCCGTTAGGGCCAACAATGCCAAGGCGATCGCCAGGTTCTAGTTGGTGATCGAGCGGCAGCAATACGGTGTGTGGTGCTGGTGATTTTTCGTTTGCAGGCCAAGTAAATGAAACTCCTAAGATCTCGACACCTTTGGAGCCAAGGCGTTGACTACCGAGCGACAAACCAAGTTCGCCCGACCGCGCAGGGCCCTCCGCTTTTCGTGAGATCAATTCTTTCGCAGCATCCATTCGCGCCTTTGGTTTGGTTGTGCGAGCAGGTGCACCGCGGCGAAGCCAAGCAAGCTCGGTGCGTGCCAGGTTTTTTCTGATTTGTTCGGCGTTCGCGGCACGCTCTTCACGTTCGATGCGTGCGGCAAGATACGCGGCGTAACCAGAGCCAGCGGTTTTGCCCATGGGCACGTGCATGTATGCCTTGCCGCGGTCGATCTCCAACACTTTGTTGGTAACGCGGTCCAGCACGTGTCGGTCGTGGGTGACCAAGATGAGACCGCCGCGATAGTTCGCAAGCCACTCCTCGAGGTACGCAATTGCATCCAGATCCAAGTGGTTGGTTGGCTCGTCCAAAATCAGGGCGTCCCACTCCTGAACAAGCAACATTGCCAGCGCTACACGTTTTTGTTGCCCACCAGAAAGTTCCTGGGTTGATGAATCGAGCATGCCCGACATGCCAAGACGGTCGAGCATTGCTTCGCCCCGCCATTCTTCGCCAACGGCATCGCGCACAGTTCCAGCAGGAAGAACTGGTTGCTGGGCGAGGATGCCAATGCGGGCATTGCGTGCTTTATGCACTTGTCCGCTGTCGGGCGAGTAATCGCCGCTCAAAATTCGGAGCAGCGTGCTCTTGCCGCAACCATTCAAGCCAACAACTCCGATTCGATCTCCGTCGCTGACGGTGAGGGAAACATCGGCAAATAGTGGACGGTTTGGTCGTGATGCACTCAGCGACTGGGCATCGATCAAAATCACAACGCCAAATTCTACGGCTGTTTACTGACGATTCGGTAAAGGACTACTATTTACTCATGTCCACCACACAACTTCGTGAGTCATTGAAACAACGTGCATGTGAACGAATTGATGCATTAAAGAATGATTTGGTAGGGATCAGCCATGACATCCATGCTCACCCCGAAGAGAACTTTGAAGAGCACTATGCCCACAAACGCTTAACCGATGCAATTGGCGACAACAAACTTGATGTAACACGCAAGGCTTACGACATAGACACAGCATTTGATGTTGCGGTTGGGTCGAAAGGTGCCACTGTGGCTGTGCTCTGCGAGTACGACGCACTGCCAGGCATTGGCCACGCATGCGGACACAACATCATTGCCGCAGCCGGGTTGGGTGCAGGCTTGGCCTTGGCGGGGCTTGCAGAAGAAGCGGGTGGCCGACTGCGATTGATGGGAACGCCAGCAGAAGAGGGTGGCGGCGGAAAAATTGAAATGGCAAGAAAGGGTGCTTTCGTTGGCGTTGATGCCGCGATGATGGTTCACCCAGCGGATCGAGAACTTGCTCGAATGAACGCAATTGCCATTCAGCATTGTTTGGTGAAGTACACGGGCGAGGCAGCCCACGCTGCGGTGTCGCCGCACTTGGGGCGAAATGCTTTAGACGCAGCCGTACTTGGCTACATGAATATTGCAGCGCTTCGTCAGCACATTTTGCCAACCGAGCGAATTCATGGAATTTTCTTGAAGGGCGGAGAAAAGCCAAACATCGTTCCTCGTGAGACGGAAATGGATTGGTACGTGCGCTCGAACACCATCGAAACATTGCAGCCCCTGAAGGAACGAGTTGCTGGTTGCTTGCACGGTGGCGCGCATGCGGCCGGATGCCATGTGGATTTGCAGTGGCAACCAAACCCATTTGCCGACATCGTCGACAACATTCCGTTACTTGCCGCATATGTTTCCAATTCCGCACAGTTTGGCCGGATGTTGACGACCGAATACATGGCGGGCACCGGTGGTGGCTCGACCGACATGGGCAACATCAGTTATCTAACTCCGTCAATTCATCCAATGATCGCGGTAGCACCCGAAGGCGTGTCGTTGCACACACCCGAGTTTGCCGACTATGCAACAAACGAAGAGGCAACTCGTGCAATTTTAGATGGCGCGAAGATCATGGCGATGACCGCAATCGACGTGTGGACAAACGATGCGCTTGCTGCCGAAATAAAAGCAGCATTTGGCGACGGGTTTGTTCCCGAAGGTGTGCTCTAGTCGCGAGTAAGTGGTTTCGCTAGGCGCAGGCCAGCAAGTTTGTCTGGCTCGGAAAGCCCAGCCATTGCAACATCAAAGTCGGGTAGCGCGTACACCTCGCCGTCGTCGGTGATCATGATGTATCGATCGAACTGAGCAAGAAATGTGCGGTCGTGGCTTACCGCAACAACGGTGCCCTCAAAACCATCGAGTGCGCGCTCGAGCGCTTCGGATGATTCGATATCGAGGTTGTCTGTTGGTTCGTCCAGCAACAGCACGTTGTGGCCCTCGATCTCTAGGCGAAGGATTTCGAGCCTGGCTTTCTGACCACCGGAAAGCGTCTCGAACTTTTGCCGAGCGTTATTGCGCAGCCCATATCGCGCAAGTGTTTTCATTGCCTTCTCTTCTTCGCTGATGCGGTCGCAGACAATGTCGAGGCATTCTCTTCCAAGGAAGTCGGGCCGGTTATTGACTTGCGTGAACACCCCAACCGACGTTCGTGGGCCAAACGTGATCTGGCCTTCCGTTGGCTGGTTCTCGCCGCTCAGCACTTTGAGTAGATGCGTTTTGCCAGTTCCGTTAGGGCCAATGAGGCCAACTCGTTCGCCGTGATGGATCTCTTCGGAGAATGGCATGAATAGGTTGTCGATGGAAATGCGCTCGAGTTTGGCAACACGGCGAGCAGCATCTGCGCCACGCAAGCGAACATAAATCTGTTGGTCGGCAACTGGCGGTGGAGGAGGGCCGGCTGCAACAAACTTTTCCCAGCGGGTTTCGGCGCCGTTGGCTTTGGTTGCGTTCTTAAAGTTCTGAGCCGCACGTTGCTTCATGATTTTCATGTGGTGAAAGAGGCGACGCTCTTCATCATTCCAACGCTTCAAGTCGTCGCCAAGTAACGATTGACGCTTCTCTCGTGCTTCTGGGAACGTGACGTATGAGCCGCCGTGAACCCAGCAACCAGAGCCCTCGATGACAACGATCTTTGTGGCGCAGCGTTCCAGCAGCTTGCGGTCGTGACTCACCATCAAAATGGTGGACTTGCACGCTTTGATTTGTTCCTCGAGCCAGGTGCGTGTGGGGATGTCGAGATAGTTGTCTGGTTCGTCGAGTAGCAACACGTCGGCGCCCGACGTGAGCATTAAATCCAATACGAGGCGCTTGCGTTCGCCACCCGATAACTCGGAAACGAGCCGCGTGGAGAAGTCGTCAACCGGTGTTTTAACGCTGCGTTGCGCCGAGGCTTGCCACTTCGTTTCTAAGTCGTATCCGCCCAAGTCTCCCCAGTCGGAGAGCGCGGTTGCGTAACCCATGCCGTCGTCTTCGCCTGCGGCGAGTGCCTTCTCTGCTGCAACGAGCGCGCGCCCGGCCTTGCGCAAGTTTGACGGCGCAACTTCAATCAGCATTTCGCGAAGTGTGTCGTTTGGTCGAGACATACCAACGTCTTGCGTCATGTTGAGCATGGTTCCACCGATTGCGAACTCGCCGCCGTCTGCATCAATCTCTTGCGTCAAGATTCGCAGAATGGTGCTTTTGCCAACACCGTTTGCACCAACTATTGCGGCATGCTCGCCAGGAGAAACTTTGAAACTGACATCAAAAAAGAGTTGGTCTGCACCTGGCGGGCCGTATTCCAACTCTGAAACAATGATGCTGCTCACGCGAGATAGTCTGTCGGAAATATTCGTCAGTTACGCTGTGAAATGTGATGAATAAGCGCGCTTTTGGTCTGCTGCAAGTGGCCAACGCTCTTTCGGGTGTTTCCAACGGCGTGGTGATGATCACCGTGCCATGGATTGTGCTCGAACTCACTGGTTCTGCCGCAAAAGCTGGCCTGTTGGCGGCACTTTCCAGCCTTCCCGGCATCGTTGTTTCGCCCGTAGTGGGCGGCCTTATCGATCGTTTTGGACGGCGAGCGGTTTCGATTTTTTCCGATGTGATGTCGATGCTTTCCGTATTGATGTTTCTGGTGGTGGATGCCGTTGCCGACTTGACCTATCTCTGGATCTTGGTGATTGCCGTAATCGGTGCATGTTTCGACCCGGCCGGGTACACCGCACGTAAGGCGCTCATCCCCAATGCCGCAACGGCGTCGGGTATCAACATCGATGCGGCAAACGGACGACACGAAGGCATTTTTTCTATCGGTTGGATGGTCGGCCCCGCAATTGGTTCGGCATGCATCAACTGGAGTGGGCCAATGCTGGGGTTTGCTGTAACCGTGGCAACGTTTGCACTGGCATCGCTTGCGGTGTTGTTTATGCGCGTGGATGACGAGCATGGCAAGACGGTCGCGCATCACGAAGATGGCCACGAGCCATTCCTCACTTCATTGCGCGAAGGTTTTGATGTGATGACAAAGGACAAGCCATTGTTTGCACTTGCAATTGGCTTCATGTTCTTGTCGGGTTTATACATGCCAATTGACACCGTGATCTTCCCGACATATTTCGAGTCGATCAACAACCCAACCGGTTTGGGAATCTTGTTTGCAGCACTTGCCGCTGGCATGGTGCTGGGCTCGTTCTCCTACGGCTGGCTAGCTGCACGATATTCAACAAGCATGTTGTTGCGATTGGTGATGTTGGTTTC
>Ga0208592_1000029_pt1 | contig 43299 bp, 43 predicted proteins | sample LakMenE18May10ns_FD_150712 | JGI IMG/M metagenome (GOLD analysis project Ga0208592, IMG submission 150712) | Freshwater microbial communities from Lake Mendota, WI - 18MAY2010 deep hole epilimnion ns (SPAdes) | ecosystem: Environmental > Aquatic > Freshwater > Lentic | place: Lake Mendota...
AGATAGTGATGGGTCGTTAGCAATAAGTGCAGCTATTTCTGCAGAATCGCTTCCGTAACGGCCATCGAGGTGATGGTCGCGTTGCGATGCACGGATGCTGCGGCCTTTGGCGCCATGCAGTGACAGCGAACGAGTGTGGCAACGCGTCTTAGTTCCCAAGACTTCAGAAACTGCATCGACAGCGTCTTCGGCCATTTCGCGATACGTGGTGAGTTTGCCGCCAGTCACTGTGACAACACCGTTGTCAGATGTAAACACTCGATGACGACGACTCAGGTCTGCAGTACGACCGGCTTTCGCAGAAGACTCATCCATCTTTACAAGCGGACGAAGGCCTGACCACACGCCCGTGACATCTTCAAATGTGACATCAGTGTTGACGGTTGCGTTCAAAGCTGCAAGAACATATTCAATGTCGTCACGTGTGCACTGAGGATCATTCACAGGGCCCTTGTAGTCAGTATCAGTTGTGCCGATATATGTGAATTGGTAGGTGCCGTCACCGCGAGAAATCCAGGGAACTACGAACAAACTGCGCTTGTCGCTTGGCACAGGAATAACCACAGCGATGTCATTGCGAACTTTTTCCCAGGGCACAGTGAGGTGAACACCTTTTGCCGGACGAATGGTGTCTGGGTGAGATGCTTCGTCAAGGGCGCGAACATCGTCAGCCCATACGCCAGTTGCGTTGACTACTGCCTTGGTGCGGATAGTGAAATGTGTGTCGCCGACTAGGTCGTGCACGCGAACGGTGTGCTGAGTGCGGTTGACGGAATCAATTCCCTCAACGCGGCATTGGTTTGCGATGGCTGCACCGTTGTCTGCTGCACTGCGGAGTACCGCAAGTGTGAGACGAGCATCATCTGCTTCAGCGTCGTAATACATGTATGCAGATGACAACTTTTCGCGCGCCATTGTGGGCAAATGCGCAAACGCGGTGTCGGCAGAAAGACGACGATGCAGGCGGCCGATACGCCAACCACCCGTGAGGTCATACATCCACATTGCAGAACCAAGTGCTCGCGCAATCTTCTTAGAGACAACGCTGTTCTTTGTGAGGATCGGAATCATGAAAGGAAGTACATGAACTAGGTGAGGGGCATTGCGGCGTAAGCGCTTGCGTTCACGTAGTGCTTGATAGACAAGGCGTACATCGCCTTGTTGGAGGTAGCGCAACCCACCATGGATCAGTTTTGAGGACTTTGATGAGGTGCCTGATGCAAAGTCATCACGTTCGAGAAGGCAAGCGCGAAGGCCGCGAGAGGCCGCATCGAGAACAACTCCTGCTCCGGTGATTCCTCCGCCGATAACGACAACGTCAAATTCTTCGCTGGAAAGGCGTGACAGGGATACGGGTCGGGAGAAATTGTGAGGGGTGGACACGAGACAGAGCCTATGTGGTCTCGGCTATTGACGGAATTCTGAGCCCTGGGCTGTGACTTTGTTAACAATTAACAATCATTGCTAGTTAGCAATTGATGCAGATAAGGTTTTTGCCATGCGGTCACCCGAGGAACTCACCATTGCATTTCGTACTGCAGGTCTAAAAGTCACCCCACAGCGGCAACTGTTGTTCCGACTCCTTCATGACAACGGTTCTCACCCCACTGCCGACTCATTGCACAGTGCTGCAACAGAGGTCATGCCTGGTATTTCCTTGCGCACCGTGTACCAAACGTTGACTGATCTCACTCAAATGGGCGAATTGCAATCAATCGAGGTGGGTTCAGGGTCACTTCGGTTTGATCCGAACGTGTCTGATCATCACCATGCGGTGTGTGACGGCTGTGGCGATGTCCACGATGTGTACATAACAAAGGCGCCTGTATTGCGCGGCCTTGACGATTTCTCGGTAAGCGATGCCCACATCGTGTATCGAGGACTATGCGGCGCGTGTTCTGCGCTAGTCGCAACAAAATAACCAAAAAAGAAAGGATCCATTCATGCCAGCCTTGAAGGGAACTAAAACACACGAAAACCTGTTGGAGGCATTTGCAGGCGAAAGCCAAGCAAATCGTCGTTACATCTGGTTCGCACAGAAAGCAGACATCGAGGGTTACCCAGACGCAGCTGCTTTGTTCCGCTCTGTTGCTGAAGGTGAAACCGGCCACGCGCACGGACATCTTGAGTACATCGCAGAAGTAGGCGACCCAGCAAGTGGTGAGCCAATTGGTGAGACAGAAGCAAACTTCAAAGCATCAGTTGCTGGCGAGACCTATGAGTACACACAGATGTACCCAGGATTCGCAAAGACTGCTCGCGAAGAAGGATTCGATGAAATCGCTGACTGGTTCGAAACTCTTGCTCGCGCAGAGAAGAGCCACGCAGGTCGTTTCGCAGAAGGCCTTGCAGCTCTCTAATTTTTCCGTGGCCCATTGGTCACGATGAACGAAGAGGTGGGTGGTTGCTGAGAAATCGGCAACCACCTCATCTTTGTAAACCCTTTGACGAGAATCGATTTCCTGATGACCATCACATATGACCCAAAGAATCCTGTCTATCTCGATGAAGCAGATGTCCGCGAAGAACTAACGCGCGTATACGACATCTGTCATGGCTGCAGACTCTGCTTCAAGTTCTGCTCCTCTTTTCCAACACTGTTTAGTTATGTTGATGCGCACGATGATCAAGATGCAGGACGCTTGACTCCTGCACAGCAAGATCAAGTTGCAGATGAGTGCTTCCAATGCAAACTGTGTTACGTCAACTGCCCATACATTCCTGAATTACACGAATGGGCACTCGATTTCCCTCGACTCATGCTGCGCCATGACTCAATGCGTATGGCTAATGGCCAAGTAAATCTCCGCAAACGCGCAACAACTGAAACCATGGGGCACACCGACGCGCTTGGCAAGTTGGCCACCACCATCCCAACCATTACGAACGTTGTGCTAGGTGCAAAACCTGGGTCACTCGTGCGAAAGATTGTTGAAAAGACATCAGGTGTTTCCTCTGTTCGTTTGCTTCCCCCGTATGCAAAGCAGCGTTTCAGCACATGGTTCAAAAAACGTGCCACTCCGGTGTTGGCTAAGAAGCAGGGTTCTGTTGCAGTGTTTCCTACATGCTTGGTGGAATACCAGCAGCCAGGCATTGGTCAGGACCTCGTCAAGGTGTACGAACGCAATGGCGTTGAATGCTCACTGATTGATGGTGCTGGTTGTTGCGGTGCCCCATACCTGCACAGTGGCGACATGGACGGCTTCATCAAGGTTGCTACAAAGCAAGTGAAAGCTTTGGCCGCAGCAATTCGTGGCGGGAAAGACATCGTTGTTCCGCAACCGACATGCGGCTACATCTTGAAGAAGGATTATGTCGATTATGTCGGTGGACCTGATGCCGAATTGGTAGCAGCACACACATATGACTCTTCTGAATACTTGATGAATTTGCACAAAGCAGAGGGAACAGAGCTTGATACCAATTTCACTGGTGAAATCGCTGAAAGCATTTCGTATCACATCCCTTGTCATCTTCGTGCCCAGAACATTGGATTGCGTAGTCGCGACATCATGAAACTGACCGGCGCAAAGATCACACTGATTGATCAGTGCTCAGGCATTGACGGTATGTGGGGACTGAAGGCAGGCAACGAAGAGTTTTCTGTGCCAATTGCAAAGAAGTTGGCGAACAAGTTAGAAGCAGCCAACAACCAAATAGTCGCGGGTGACTGTCACTTGGCAAACACAGCAATTATTGAGCAAACGGGAATCGTTGCCCAACATCCGTTGCAAGTCGTCGCCCGTGCGTACGGCATACCAGAAGAACCAGCAAAGTAAAAAGAGAGATAGAAGTGAATACCAATACCCCCACCCCGTCACGCAAACTCACCCTCGATGACATCGCAGACCTTCGCGCCTATGAACGCGAGCGCCCAGATTTTCGCGCTCATGTGATTGAAGTAAAGCGTCGTCGTCGCGTTGCGATTGGTGAAATGTTGACAATCATGTTTGAGAATCGCGACACAATGCGTTTACAGATTCAAGAAATGATTCGCGCTGAAAAGCTTGTGACTGACGAAGGCGTCATGGAAGAGTTAAAGGTGTACAACCCAATGATTCCTATGCCAGGCCAACTATGTGCCACATTGTTTCTTGAATTGACTTCCGAAGACCAAGTGCGCGAGTGGTTGCCAAAATTGGCCGGCCTTGAAGACAGTATTTGTATTCAATTGTCTGATGGTTCGAAAATTCGTGGGTCAATTGACGCCCAGCATGCAGAAGGATTAACTCGTCCAGACGTCACGGCAGCGGTTCATTACCTCACTTTTGATTTCACCGAAAAGCAGATCGAGCAATTTGCGTTCGGGCCAGTGTCGGTGTTGTGTGATTTGCAGAACTATCTCGAGGTTGCCTCATTTTCTGATGAAACCCGTGAAGAACTTCTGACTGATCTTCGCCCCTAGGCCATATGGAGGAGCCGCGAGCTCTCCTGTTGGACAAGATTTGCAGGTGTGACGCCTGACACATACACTGCCCCGTGCGGGGACTCTCCCCGTGGTCGAGGGGGATATCGATGTCCGGAGCAGATCTATCGTGGCGGAACCAAGGGGCCTGTAACGGCTTAGACCCCGCAGTCTTTTTTCCTGACTCTGATGCGGCAGCTGACGAAGCCAAATCCATTTGCAGTATTTGCATGGTCAGAGCGTCGTGTCTCGAGCATGCCATTGCTGTCCGTGAGAAAGACGGTGTCTGGGGTGGTGCCACCGAGCGCGAGCGTCGCAGAATCATTCGTCAAAGACGCCGCACAGCGTAGATACTTGGTGCATGGCGCATTCCCACGAATTCATCGGCTGGCCCACGTTGCTGGCCCACATTCTTGATCGACGTGATCTTGATGCGTCTCAAGCTGAATCTGCCATTACACAAATCCTGAACGGCGACGCAACGCCGTCTCAGATGACAGCCTTTGTTGTAGCGATGCGAGCAAAGGGCGAAACAGTTCAAGAACTTGAGGGCATGTTGCATGCTGTTCGTTCTGCTGGCATGAAAGTTCATCTCAGTGCGGAACTTGCATCACGTGCAATCGACATCGTCGGAACAGGTGGGGACAAGAGCAACACCGTCAACGTTTCCACCATGTCAGCATTGGTTGTTGCTGCTGCGGGAGTACCGGTGTGTAAACACGGCAATAGGGCAGCGTCATCGAAGTGTGGGGCAGCTGATCTGTTGGAAGCTGCCGGAGTTGCAATCGAACTTGATCCGCAAGGCGTAGAAGCTTCGATCGCTGCAACCGGTTTTGGGTTTTGCTTGGCAGCCCACTTTCACCCGGCCTTTCGATACACCGGCCCGTCACGCCGTGAAATCGGCATTCCGACGGTGTTTAACTTGTTGGGGCCAATGGCGAACCCCGCGCCGATTTCAAACATGCTGGTTGGCGTCGCAATGCCAAACATGATGGAGGCAATGGTGGGTGCGTTGGCGTCACGTAATGTCACCAGCGCATGGGTGGTGCATGGGCACGGCGGACTTGATGAACTTGCGGTAAGTGGTCCGAACATTGTGTACGAACTGCGCGATGGCAATATTTCCCGATTCGAAATTGATGCGGCTGAATTCGGAATCACGCATTCAACGCTCGCTGATATTCGAGGGGGAGACGCCACGGACAACTTGGCCATTATGAACGGTTTGTTCGGTGGCCAAACTGGAGCTGTTCGCGACATCGTTACCTTTAACGCAGGGTGCGCTCTGTTTGTCTCCAAGCATGTTGAGTCCGTCGCTGACGGCATCGACGTGGCTCGCGCCACCATCGATTCCGGTGCAGCAGCAAGCATGTTGGCCAAAGTTGTCACCGTTAGTTCGGCTGAAGCCAAGCGCATGCAGGTGTAAAAACCAGAACCGTGTCACACCCCTTCGTCACTCTTATGACATGGACATCACGCCCCTCACCCTCTCAGACGCCCCACAGTACGAACCAGTTCTCATGATCTCGTGTGACACCTGTGTCATGGCAGACACCGATGCCTGTGGTGATTGCATCATGAGTTTCCTGTGTGATGCCCCCTCTGAAGGTGCTGTAGTACTTGACCTTCAGGAACTACGGGAAATTAGGTTGCTCGCTCAGGCCGGTTTGGTGCCTACGCTTCGGCACCGTGCCGTTGGCTAAACCTTCCTCCCGTAATCCCACAGTCGTCTCTCGAGGCGCCCCTCAGGGACCTGAGTATTGGGCAGAACTGCACGCCATTGGTCAGACAGCTGGTCTTCATTCACTCGGGGTAGCCCCGGCAGATCAAATGCTTCGAGCACGTCAGCAGATTCACGATCGCATTGATCGTGATCTGGTCAACGACATGAAATTTACGTTCCTGCGTCCCGAACGTTCCACAACGCCAAGCCAGCATCTCGACGGAGCACAATCAATCATTGTTGGTGTTCGTTCGTATGCAATCAGCGACCATTCAGATGATGGAGTGTCGTCTCCATTGGCGAGGGTTGCTCGTTATGCATGGCTTGATCATTATGGCCACCTCAAAGATTCGTTATCAGTTGTCGCCGAACGCTTGCGACAGGACGGTCATCGTGCAGTTGTTTTCGCAGATGACAATGCAATGGTTGATCGCGAGTCGGCGTGGCTTGCAGGTCTTGGTTGGTTCGGAAAGAACGCAAACATTTTGCTGCCAGGGCACGGAAGTTTTTTTGTTATTGGCTGCGTGATTACAACTGCAGTTCTTCCCATAGCTACACCCATTGATGATGGTTGCGGTGCGTGTTCTCGCTGTATACCGGCATGCCCAACGGGGGCCATAGTGAAAGACGGGGTCATTGATGCCAATAAGTGTTTGGCATGGTTGCTTCAGAAGCCCGGAATTTTCGACAGGGAATATCGAGTCGCTCTTCATGATCGAATTTACGGGTGTGATGATTGTCAAACTGCATGTCCGCAGGTTCGACGACAAGAGTTGAGTGAGTCAACAGAGCAACTTCAGTCAGTCGTTGAAGTGTTGGCATGGTTGTCTATGGATGACGAGACATTGAACGCCTCTTGTACGCGTTGGTACGTGCACAAACGTGACATGACATGGATTCGGCGAAACCTTCTCATTGTTCTCGGCAATACCGCTAACCCAGACGACCCTGTAGTGGTTGACGCGATTCGTAAATATATTTCGCACTCTCGAAGCGAGTTACGTGCTCATGCAGTGTGGGCTGCAGCCAGATTGGGTCTCATCGAACTCATAAATCATGAAGATTCTGACCCTATGGTGCGCGATGAGTTACTGCATCTGCCAACCTTGCGGGAAGGCCTATGAAGCATCTTCTTGTCACCAATGATTTCCCTCCCAAAATTGGCGGCATTCAATCTCTGTTGTGGGAATGGTGGCGTCGACTTCCGCCAGACTCTTTTGCTGTACTCACAAGCCCTCATGGTGATGCCGCAGCATTTGATGCAGGTGAGCCGTACCGCATTGACCGAACGCGTGAACCTGTGCTGTTGCCTCATCCATGGATGGTGCAACGCATTAACGCAATGGTGAAAGAATTCGGCGCAGATTTTGTGGTGCTTGACCCTGCGCTGCCGCTAGGTCTTGTGGGGCCACATTTGTCGGTCCCATACATGGTGGTGTTGCATGGTGCAGAAGTAACTGTGCCTGGCAGGTTGCCGTTATCTCGTCAGGTACTAGGCCATGTGTTGCGTGGGGCTGAACACATCATCGCTGCTGGTGGGTATCCGGCAACAGAGGGTGATCATGCTGCAGGGCGTGCGCTGCCATCAACAATTGTTCCGCCTGGTGTTGACACCCAGAGATTTGTTCCGTTGGATACTGCAAGCAAGAAGGCAACGCGAGCAAAGTTTGGCTTTGATGCAGATGACGAAATCATTCTGGGATTCAGCAGGCTGGTGCCACGTAAAGGGTTCGACACTGTTATTCGTGCTGTTGCACAACTTGCACCTCATCGACCTCGTTTGCGAATGGCAATTGCAAGCACTGGTCGAGATGAAGATCGGTTGCGAAAGCTGGCTAACGAATTAGAAGCTCCGGTTACTTTCTTAGGTCGTGTTGAACATGATGATGTGCCTGCGTTGTATGGATGCGCAGATATTTTCTCGATGATGTGTCGTAATCGGTGGGCGGGTCTCGAACAAGAAGGTTTTGGAATCGTGTTCGTTGAAGCAGCCGCATGTGGCGTGCCACAGATAGCAGGTGACAGCGGAGGAGCAGCAGAGGCAGTTCTTGACGGCGTCACTGGATATGTCATGAAAGACCCCACAGACACATCTGGACTAGCTGCTCGCATTGCAACGATTCTGGATGATGAACCTTTACGTTCGTCTATGGCTAGTGCCTCGCGTGCTCGCGCGGAATCTGAATTTGAATACTCAGTTCTGGCAGCCCGTTTGGGACAAGTGTTGAAGGTTGCGCAATGATGGAGCCCATGCCAGGGTCATTTCTCGTCAAATGCAATGTTGCGCTTACCGCCGTTTTTGTAGCGGCTTCAATTGTCGCTGCAGTGACATTCACATCGCCATGGAAGACCATCGGCGTTGCGGTGAGTCTCGGCTGTTTTGCGGTCGGCATCGTTTCGTTCTTGTGGGGCTATTGGACAGCAGTGCAGCGCAGTCGTGAAGACAATATTTCAGTAGCGGCTCTTTATTTCTTGGTTGATAATTGTGCACCACAATCAGTTGCTCGACTGATGAACAGCGCACTCGGAATTCAGGTGGTGGTCGCTGTTGCCACGGCGATCAGCCGCACAACCACCGACGGCCGTGCGGGGAGCACTTTGGCTTTCGGAGTATTGGCTCCCATGATGGGCCTTGGTCTCAATGGCTTGTGGGGAGCTACGTATGGCGCTTTTGCCCCGCGTCAATTCGGTGATTCCGATGAGGTGCCACTCCAAGAGCCCGCGAGCGGTCAAGATTAGAACCATGACTGACCGCGCTGCACAGACCACCCTCATCTCGGCCCCTCTCAAAGCATGTTGGGATGTTGTTCTCGGATTCGAGAACTACCCCGATTGGGCCAAGGATGTCAAAGAAGCAAACGTGTTGACACGTGACAATGAAGGTCGTGGTCTCCGAGTTGAATATCGCGCATCAGCTCTTGGTCGCAGTACTCGTTACACACTTGAATACGACTATTCACAACAGCCATCACGTCTGTCGTGGCATCTGGTTGAAGGTGACATCATGCGTGCACTCAATGGCGCCTATTCATTTGTTGAAGTTGACGGCGGCACTCAAGTCTTTTATGAACTGGAACTGGAACTAGTAGTTCCATTGCCTGGCTTTGTGAAGCGCCGTGCAGAAGCACGAATTCTTATCGAGGCAGTCAAAGAACTGAAGGCTCGCGCCGAGTCGTGAGTTTCGTCGGAATTGATGTTGGTGGCACAAAGTGCCATGGCGTGCGCGTTGATGAACGTGGCGTAGTTCTTGAAGAGATCAGGTACCCAACCCCGCATGCGTCGGAATTGGTCGACTTGCTTGAGGCAATGTTCCATGAACTTTCAGGAACACAAACTCTTGGCGTAGGGGTCCCTGGGCTAATTACGCCAGACGGAATCGTGCGGGCGTCTCCAAACATGAAGGGTGCTCACAACATTGCAGTTGGTCCTGAACTTCGTGAACGTCTTGGTATCAGTGTGCATGTTGAAAACGACGCCACGATGGCTGCGTACGGAGAATGGAAAGCTGGTGCCGCTAGCGGCGCAATGAACGCTGTCATCGTCACGCTTGGCACTGGTGTCGGCGGCGGAATTGTCATGGGTGGACAATTGCAACGTGGTGCAAACGGGTTTGCAGGCGAGATTGGGCACATGGTTGTGCAACATGAAGGTGAACTATGTGTATGTGGCAGGCGAGGGTGCTGGGAACGATACGCGTCGGGTTCTGCATTGCGAATGTTGAGTGGTGGTATGAGCGGTGAAGAAGTTTTTGCTGCAGCTAGTTCAGGAGACCCTCATGCGCAGTCGGTTGTTGCCTCGTTTGCCGATTGGGTGGCTGTTGGGCTTGCAAGCCTGACGAATATCTGCGACCCGGAAGTGATTGTTATTGGCGGAGGAGTCGTGCAGTCGTTCGGTCACGTACTTGAGTCTGTGTCAAAGAGTTTTTCTGCCGCTCTGTATTCATCTGAATCGCGGCCTCATCCCGCCTTGCATGTTGCGGCGTTGGGCGAACGCGCTGGTGCAATTGGGTGCGCTTTATTTATGACTCAGGGCTAGCCCAACTGCGCGAGCGTTCCACTGCGCGCAACCACTGCGCATGAGATTGGTCTTCTTCTTGCGGTTCAAATCGTTTATCGAGTTTCCACATCGACGCAATTTCATCAAGGTTCGCCCATACGCCTTCTGCCAACCCGGCTAAGTATGCAGCACCTAGTGCTGTGGTCTCATGATCTGTAGGCCGCAATACAGGTACGCCAAGTGCATCTGATTGACGTTGCAGCATTGCATCCATGACAGATGCCCCGCCATCAACACGAAGTTCAGCAAGGGTGACGCCGCCAGCCTGAGTCATCGCATCAATTGCATCTCTGGTTTGGTGCACCATTGCATCAACTACTGCTCGAGCAATATGTGCCTTGGTGGTGCCGCGGGTGATGCCGATGATGGAACCGCGTGCATACGGATCCCACCACGGGCTTCCTAGGCCAGTAAAGGCTGGCACCACGTACACGCCGCCTGAATCAGGCACGGACTCTGCCAAACTTCCAATCTCTGACGACTCATTAATGATGCCAAGACCATCGCGTAGCCATTGAACAGCGGCACCGGTGACAAAGATTGCTCCCTCGAGGGCGTACACAGGGGCACCGTCTCCAAGGTCCCATGCGACTGTGGTGAGCATCCCGTCTGAAGGTGCCGGACATGTTGTGCCGATATTGAGAAGAACAAAACTTCCGGTTCCGTATGTGTTCTTTGCCATGCCAACGCTTGTGCATGCTTGTCCAAATAATGCAGCTTGTTGGTCTCCCGCAATTCCAGAAATCGGAATTCCATTCGGTACCCCAGGAACATCAGTAGTGACACCAAATCGTCCGCTTGATGGTCGTACTGTCGGCAGCACTGACATAGGAACACCGAGCAGTTCGCACATTTCGGTGCTCCATTGCAATGTGTTGATGTCAAACAGCATCGTGCGGCTTGCATTTGAAGGATCTGTGACAAACGCGGCTCCGGCAGTTAGCTTCCACACCAGCCACGAGTCAATTGTGCCGATACACAAATGTTCAACAGGTGGAACTGCAGTGTGTTGCAACAGCCAAGCTGCCTTAGTTCCTGAAAAATACGGATCAAGTACTAGGCCAGTTACTGCACGAACACGGTCAAGTGATGGCAGCAGTTCTTCGCAGCGCTCTGCAGTGCGGCGATCTTGCCAGACAATTGCATTGGCAGATGGTTGCCCAGTTCTTTTGTCCCAAGCCAGAACCGTTTCTCGTTGGTTTGTAATTCCGATGGCGGAAACAGGTTGTGTGAGTTGACCACAAACATCTTGCAAGGTAGCCACAATTGCATTCCAAATTTCAATTGCATCGTGTTCAACCCAACCTGGTTGCGGAAAGTATTGCGTGAACTCTTTGTATGACGAGAATGATTCTTGTCCGTCGTCAAAGACGGCTCGCGTGCGCACTCCGGTTGTGCCTGCGTCAATAGCTAGCACCACGCTCATGATGCGTCTGGTCCCGATGCAGCAATGAGTTGAATGAGGTCTGCATGTACGCCCGGAGTTGATGCAATTACCTGTGAAGGGGTTACTGGGTTGCCGACATAATCAGAAAACACCGCGCCAGCTTCGGTGGCTATTACTTGACCTGCAATCAGATCCCACGAATGTAAGTGTTCTTCAAAATAGGCATCAAGGCGACCACACGCAACGAAACATATGTCAACAGCGGCTGCTCCGAATCGACGAAGGTCTCGCACTTTCATGACAATGTCGGCAACGCGTTTGGCGTGTACTTCGCGCTCGCTGATTAGGTAGCTGTAGCCGGTACACACAAGAGCATCTGCGAGGTCATTATTGTCACGAACACTGATCGGCGATCCGTTAAGGGATGCACCTTCTGTGCGGGCGCCGCTAAACATCTCGCCGAGTGCCGGTACATAGACGGCGCCAGCAAGCGGACCATGCTCATCAACTGCACCAATAGAAACTGCCCACATTGGAAGGTCGAAAACGAAATTCGTTGTTCCGTCGATTGGGTCGATGTGCCATGTGATTCCAGAAGTGCCATGCTTGGCTGCTCCTTCTTCTCCGATAATTGCATCGTCAGGACGAAGTTTCGCCAAGCCCTCAGTAATCATTGCTTCGCTTGCTTTATCAAACTTTGTCACCATGTCAATTGGTGATGACTTGGTTGTTGCAGAGAGAGGGCCGCTCTTGCGTCCGAGAAGTGCCATATCGCCGGCTTCTCGAGCCAATGATTCTGCAGTGTGACGTAACTGAGACCCGAGCGACGTCGATGACGTCATGTTGGCTCCGAAATATCTCGCCACTCGCCGTGGGCGCGTAAGACGAGTACCGCAACGATGGCGGTTCCGCCAGCACCAATCAGGCTGCAAATGAACATTCCTGAACCTGTCTGAACAGAGCAAGCACCTGTGCATTGTGTGTCAACTAAGCCATAACCAAGAAGTCCACCCGCGAGGCCGCCAAGCAGAATTGAGCAAAAGGCAATAACTCGCGCAGTGACGGACGGCAGGGCAGATAGTGATGAGGCGGAGTCTGGCACCAGCCCATCGTAGGCGTGCTTGCATGGCGAGTGCAGTAGCGTTCGGTGAAATGACCAGTGACCGTTCGATTCTTCACATTGATATGGATGCCTTCTATGTGTCGGTGGAGTTATTGCGTCACCCAGAACTGCGGGGACTGCCAGTAGTGGTGGGAGGGACAGGGGGTCGCGGCGTTGTCGCCGCAGCGTCGTATGAAGCTCGCAGGTACGGAATTCACTCGGCGTTGTCGTCTGCTGTTGCGCGCAAGTTATGCCCTGACGCTGTGTTCATTGCGCCTGATATTTCCCACTATGTCGAATACAGCCAGAAGTTGCACACAATCTTTGAATCGTTCACGCCACTTGTTGAGCAGATATCAATTGATGAAGCATTTCTTGATGTCACGGGGGCATCACTTCTGATGGGTGATGCTGTGTCTATTGCTTGGGCATTACGTGAGCGTGTGGTGTCAGAAACGCAGTTGACATGCAGTGTTGGGGTCGCGCCAAACAAATTTCTTGCCAAGCTTGCATCTGAACATGCAAAGCCGCGGGCGATGGCTGGCGGAGTTCAGCGCGGATATCAAGTGTTTGAAGTGAAGCGTGGACAGGAATCTGAATTCTTGTTGCCTCTTCCGGTGCAGTCACTGTGGGGAGTCGGGCCTGCAACGCTTGCAAAACTTGAAGCCATAGGTGTTCGTCTTGTTGCTGATTTAGCTGAACTTGATGTTGACATCGTGTGCGCTGCGGTAGGGGATGTGAATGGGCGACATCTCCATGCCCTTGCACGAGGAATTGATGAACGTTCTGTCGAACCCGAACGGATTGCTAAATCAATCGGACATGAAGAGACCTTTTCTTCAGATCTCACAACACACGAGGAACTGAGAGTGCAGTTGGTGCGCCTATGTGATGCCGTGGCTCGTCGTACTCGTGATGCCGGAGTAGCGGCAGGCACATTGCTGTTAAAAGTGAAATTCTCATCGTTCGAGTCGGTCACTCGGTCAGTCACGCCGACGGTACCCCTGACGACCGGACCGTCAATGGTGGCAGCCCTCGAGCCCCTTTTGTCCATGTTGGATTACGCACAAGGTGTTCGTTTACTTGGTGTTCATGCTCAGAAATTGACAGAGCAAAGCGAAGGGATTCCGCGATTGTTCGATGACGGGGGAGACACGCCTGAAGACATCGAAGAGCATTGGAAACCCGCCAGCAAGGCAGTTGACCTGATTGTGGATCGATTTGGAGCAGGAGTGATCGGGCCAGTGAGCGGGCTAAACACCCGCCGGCCGGGCCAGAGCCCTGCCGGCCCTGTCCTCGACGAAGGCGCCTGACACAGAACACACCAAGGCGCATTGCGTTTAGGTCTGCGAGGTGAGACAATCATGTTGTGCCATTGTCAGACGAAGAACAAAGAATCCTGCGCGAGATTGAAGCTCAGCTCCAAACCGATGAGAAGTTCGCTAGTGCCGTGTCATCATCTGGGTTGTACCGCCACTCGGCGCGCCGTGTGTGGTGGGCCTTGGTCGGGGTGATTGTGTCGCTTGTGGCAGTCGTTGCCAGCTTGCAGGTTCACTTCCTTATGGCATTTGGCGCATTTGTTGTGATGATGGGCTTCGCCTTGGTCATTGAACGACAGGTCCGATTGATTGGGCGCGCAGGGGTGCAAGACCTTGCCCAAACAATCCGAAAGCCTCGCGTCAAGTTCCCTCACAATTAGTTGAGATTTGCCCACTACTGTTGGCGCTATGCAAACTGCAGGTTCTACTTCGAAAAGTGACTCTGCATTCCTGTCTATTTTCGGGGCAGTAGTTGTTCGGCCGTGGCTGTGGGCTACGGCACTTGCTCAGGCATATCGATTAGTGCCACGTGGTTGGTGGCGCACCGCACCGTTTCTTCCTGTGCCATCCCGGGACTATTTAGAGTTTCGTCTGATCACTCAATACGGTGGCGGACATGGCGTTGCGCGCGGGCCCATTCGGTCTGAAGATGTGATCGCCTACTTGCGGTGGTGCAGACGCTGGAGTAGCGAGAACTAATGAGAAGCGCACTCGTTCTTAACGCAACATATGAACCACTCAGTGTTGTGTCGGCACGACGTGCGATATGTCTTGTTCTCTGCGATAAAGCTGAAGTCATTGCCGACGACGGAACAGTCGTTCACTCAGAGCGACTCACGTTGGCCTCACCAATCGTTATTCGATTGAGGTACGTAGTGAAAGTTCCGTATCATCGCAACGCAACTATGTCGCGACGTGCAGTATTTGCTCGTGATCACCATCGTTGTGGTTACTGCGGCGGAACAGCCGACAGCATTGACCATGTCATGCCTCGCTCTCGAGGTGGGAAAAACATTTGGGAAAATGTGATCGCCGCATGTCGCGGATGCAATTTACGAAAGCGTGATCGCACGCCAGAAGAAGCAGGCATGCAGTTGTCGAGCATCCCGCGAGCACCGCGCGAGATGTCATGGATCATGTATGCCGTGCCACGAATTCCCGAGCAGTGGAAGCCGTACTTGGCTGAGGCCAGTTAACTCGAATCGAATTCCCCAATGACTACGCCTTCAATGGAGTGGGGCCGCCATGATTGGACAGGTACTGCTGCTGATTTTCATGCAATGGAATTGCCATACGAACGTGCAATGTGGTGGTGCCAAGTAGAGGACCCAACTGTGATTCTCGGATCAACTCAAACAGCTGATGATGTGAATCAGAACATCGCAGATGAGAGTGGAGTGTTGGTATCGCGACGTCGAAGTGGTGGGGGCGCAGTATTCGTGCACCCATCAGACTCAGTATGGATTGACATAACAATTAGTCGAGATGATCCGCTGTGGAAAGACGATGTCGCGCAGTCGATGCTGTGGCTTGGTGAACTGTTTGTGGAAGCTCTCTCACCATGGGTGCATGCTGAGGTGTATCGCGATTCTTTTTCAACTGGGGTTGATGGTCGTGTGGTCTGTTTTGCAAGTTCATCGCCCGGAGAAGTTTTTGTGGAGACAAACAAACTTGTTGGCATTAGTCAACGTCGCAGCCGTGACGGAGCCAGATTTCAGTGCGTGTTGTATCGGCATTGGCGCCCAAGCGAATGGTCACATGTCCTTGCTTCTCAAGATGTGCAATCACGTGTCGCAGATATTGCCGTGGCGACCCTCGATATCCCGGCCATCACCCTTGTACATGCCGTCTCGGAGCAGCTTTCCCTCCTAGGTGGGGGACAGAGTGGTGAAATTTGGGGGTAAATGGTTGACAGTGGGGGAAAGTGGGGATAATCTGTCCCACGGGAGAGGCGGAGAACTTCACCCAGGAAGGCAGAGACTGTGTTTGTTGGAGTGCACGAGCGACAGCTCGACCCAAAAGGTCGACTCGCGCTCCCTGCTGCATTTCGCCCCCGTCTCGAGCCCCGCTGCTATTTGGCCTTTGGCCGAGATAAGTGCATCGATGTCCTGACAGCTGAAGCTTTCGAGCAAGTTGCCGAGGAAATGCTGCAGAAAGTTCGTAGCGGAGAAATGGACCGCAACGAACAGCGCGCTCTTGCCGCCAACACCATTGAGGTCACCATCGACGCTCAAGGTCGCGTGAACCTTGATGAGAAACTTCGCGAGTACGCAGGAGTGCAACTCGGCTCACGAGTGATTGTCGCCGGATCTTTTGACCGAGTCGAAATCTGGGAACCAGATCGCCATGATCGCAACATCAGTTCGGGTACCGAACAAATAGCTGGAGCGGGCGCGTGATCCCCGATGCTCCTTACGTCTCTTCAATCAGTCAGCGGCCGACGGTCTCTGGCAGTCTCCCGGATGGCACGGTGGTTAGCTCCAACTCCGCCCGCTACCATCGCGCGCATTCCGGGGATACATCCGGGTGGCATTTGCTTTCCGGGAGGCTGCCAGGGACCGTCCGTCATGACACGGGTAACGCCATGAACGCGGTCTTTGCTCACTTGCCAGTGATGCTTGAGCAAATAACTGATGTCTTTTCCGACATGAATGACGGTGTTTTTCTCGACGCGACTCTTGGTGGTGCTGGCCATAGCACTGCAATCTTGACTGCGCACCCACATGTGTCTTTGTTGGGAATTGACCAAGACGACATGGCTCTTGACTCAGCTGAACAAGTTCTTGCAGCCGCTGGTTGTAGTGGACGCGTTGCCCTCCGGCGCGCCCGCTTCGATGCAGCGGCGCTGATCGCGGCGAAAGAGGGCATCAGTGCGTTGTCTGGTGCCCTCTTTGACCTCGGTGTCTCGTCTCCCCAGTTTGATGTTGCAGAGCGCGGATTTTCGTACCGATTTGATGCACCACTAGATATGCGCATGGACCGTACTCAAGCATTGAGTGCTGACGTGATTGTCAATACGTATGACGAAGATGCATTAACGAGCATGTTGCGTAGAAACGCTGATGAACGTCATGCGTATCGGATTGCAAAAGCAATCATTGCCGCACGTCCGATTCATTCGACTGTTCGTTTGTCAGACGTTGTTAGTTCTGCAATCCCAGCACCGGCCCGACGTCGCGGCGGGCATCCTGCGAAAAGGACTTTTCAAGCAATTCGCATTGAAGTGAATGCTGAGCTTGAAATTCTCCCTGGCGCGCTCCGCAATGTCATTTCGTTGTTGGCTCCTGGTGCTCGCTTGGCAGTTCTGTCGTATCACTCTGGCGAAGACCGGATTGTGAAGTCGGTAATGCGTTCAGCTGAGACGGGTGATTGTGACTGTCCTCCAAATCTTCCATGTGGATGCGGTGCTGTGCGGTCAGTTGTTCGGGTGCGTGCACCACGTGATGCAAGTAGAGCCGAATTGGCACAAAACCCGAGGTCGTCTTCGGCACGTTTGCGTGTTGTTGAGAAAATCCAAATTGAGAGTCAGAACTGATTATGGCTGTCGCTGTCAAACTTCCTGCTGTTCTAGCACCACGCGAGGATCGCGACAATCGGCCGAAGTTGGTATTGGTTCCCCAAAGTGATCGCCGTTATCTCCGAGTAATCACCACGGTGGTTCTCATCGCAATCCTGATGTTAGGCATTGTGTCGCTTCGCGCATACATGGCTCAACAAGAGATGCGACTTGACAAACTCAACTACGACATCACTCGTGCCCGAGCACATTTCGAAACCTTGCGAGCAGAGAGAGCAAATCTTCAATCACCTGGTCAATTAATGAATCAGGCAAGTCTTATGGGCTTAGTTCCGAGTCTTGGGATACGCATGGTGGGAATTCCGGCATCAGTTGCAGCAGAAGTGGCAGCAACAGTGGGCAAGGTCGACTCTGACGTTGCTACTCACACTGAATCTCCACTTGATGAGTTCGGTCGAATGAAAGCCGTAGTGGTTGGAACACCATGAGCAACTCGGAAGGTTCACATCGCGGAACACGTTCACACGCAACGCCGTCATCATCGCGTTCGTCGTCTCGTTCAACCGCATCTCGTGCATCAAGTAGCAGAACATCGACTAGTCGTTCTCGCTCTACCAGCCGACCTCCAGTAGCAAAGAGGCCAAGCCGTCCGCCTGTTCGAAATTCGTCGACAACTCGCCGTCCCGCGCCTACTACATCACCTTTTGAATCTTTCATTGTCTCTGTATGGCACTGGACCAAGATGAGCTTTACAGGAGAAGTGCCAGCGTCTATGCGTTCGAGCAAGATTCCATCTGTAGAAGCTCACCATCGCGTTAAGAATCGTCTCCGTCTCACAGTTGTCCTTTTCATCGTCGCCTTAACGGCGTTGCTGGGCCGAGTTGTTCTTCTGCAGACCATTCAAGGAGATGCGTATTACGAAGCAAGTGTGGAGCAACGCACCAGAGTGAACATCCTTCGCGCAGCGCGTGGAGTCATCTTTGATCGCAACGGCAATGAATTAGCACTGTCGGTTCCGAGTACAACTGTGTATGCAGATCCTCGTGACATCACTGATGTGCCAGCAGTTGCCAGAGCACTGTCTGTTGCATTGGCGCACACGCCCGAACAAGAGGCACGATTGCTGGCAGCTCTCAGCGCACCAGGTTCGAAATTCAGTTACATAGCGCGCGGTTTGACTAAAGAGAACGCGCAAACCTTGCTGGGGCTCGGATTGCCTGGCGTGTATTCGTATAAAGAACCGTCTCGACAAGTTGAAGGCGGAGTAGCGGGTGCTGTTATTGGTCGCACAGACCCGGACGGTCTCGGAACATCTGGTCTTGAAAAGCAGTTCAACACAATCCTCACAGGAGTTGATGGCAAAGGCATTCGTGAAGTTGACAAGAATGGTCGTTCAATTGCCGGAGTACAGAGCACAACGGCGGCTCCGGTTCCTGGCGATGACATAGTCTTGACGCTTGACAAGAACATTCAATTTCAAACAGACACTGCGCTGTTAGACCGAGTTGGACAACTCAGTGCCAAGGGTGGCACTGCAATTGTTATGGACTCAATGACAGGCCATATCTATGCGATGTCTAATGTGCGACGGAATGCGGCAGGTTCTGCGGTTCTCGCCTCTGGAAACTTTGCAGCTGTAGAGGCGTATGAGCCTGGATCGGTTGCGAAAGTATTCTCTGTCAGTGCTGCATTGAATGAAGGTGCTGTAACTCCTGAATCAGTCTTCACTGTTCCTGGTTCGATTGTTGTTGACAAGTTTCCAATTCGTGATGCATGGCCACACGGACCAATTGACATGAACGTACGAACCATCGTTAGTGAAAGCTCAAACATTGGAACTCTGATGACCGCGGAGAAAATCAGTTCCGAGAAATTGCATGATTACTTAGCTGCCTTTGGATTCGGACAGAAAACAGGTTTGGATTACCCCGGTGAAAGCCGCGGAACTTTGCGAAAAGCAAACAAGTGGCGAGGCACGGAGAAGGTCACCGTGTCCTACGGTTATGGAATGGCATCAACTGCACTTCAAATGATTGCCGGCGTGAACACAGTTGCAAACAAGGGAACATATGTCGCGCCGCAATTGGTGAGCGCCACCATTGATAAAGCCGGTAAACGACACCCTGTGCCTGAATCCGCTACACGTTCAGTGTTGAAGCCTGAAACTGCCGCAAGCATGACAGAGATGTTGCGTGAAGTGATTTGTACTGGAACTGGCGAATTGGCTCAAGTAAAGGGCATGGAGATTGCAGGCAAAACAGGAACCGGATACAAAGTGCAGGCAAACGGAACGTATTCAACTGATACTGGTGGACGTAAGTACTTCGCCTCGTTCGTTGGGTATTTTCCAGCCGCGAATCCTCGAGTAACAATGTTGATCAGCATCGACGAGCCAGACGCTTCATCACGTGACCGCTTCGGTGGTACGGCCGCAGCTACGGTTTTTGCTCGTTTGGTTCCGGGAGTTATGCACGAACTTGGTATTCAGGCAACTGGTTCAGGCACTGGTTGCAAGGCGGGCGTCAAGTCTGCTGGACACTGATCGGATCATGAGAAATGGCACGTTATTCAGTTTCCCCATTGAGCATCGACAGTCTTGTCATGCATGCCGACGTTCTTGCCACAATTGTTGGAGATAAAGACTCTGTAATTACCGGCATATCTCAGGATTCTCGCAATGTTGAACCGGGTGACATTTTGTGTTGCGTGCGCGGAGATTCATTCGATGGACATCAGTTCATCGGTGAAGCGATTTCTCGTGGAGCAGTTGCAGTGCTTGTCGACCATATTGATGAATCAATCGACCCATCTGTGGTGCAGGTTGTCGTAACAGATGTACGCCAGGTCCTAGGACGCATCGCGTCGGCTGCGTTTCGGCACCCAGCGTCATCTCTGAAGATGGTTGGTATTACAGGTACGAATGGCAAGACGTCTACCGCGTCAATACTTGGGGCTTTGATAGAGGCTCATGGTGGTTCTGTGTATGTGATGGGTACGTTGACAGGGGCTCGAACAACTCCTGAATCAATTGATTTACATGCACAATTACGTTCTTGCGTGGACGCGGGTATTGACCATGTTGTTATGGAGGTGTCATCACACGCACTGGAACATCACCGTGTAGACGGCATTGTTTTTGATGTTGCTGTCTTTACAAATCTGGGACATGATCATCTTGACTTCCACGGTTCCATGGAAAATTACTTTGCGGCCAAGAGACGCCTGTTCAATTCAGAGCAGGCGAGAGTCGCTGTAGTCAATGCGGACGACACCTATGGACAGCAGTTGCATACCGAAGCAGTCATTCCGACCTCCACGTATTCTCTAGCGAATATCAGCGATGTTGTGGTGACTGCATCCCATGTTTCTTTCACGTGGAAGAGTCTCGATATCCGTCTTCCTATTGGTGGTTCGTATGCAGTCATGAATGCGCTAGCCGCAATTACTGCGGCTAGTGAACTTGGTGTTCCTGAGCAACACATAGTTACTGGATGCGCTTCGGTGCAGACCGTACCTGGCAGGTTTGAATTAGTACCAAACGATGTTGACATCGATGTTGTAGTTGACTTCGCACACACGCCCGAAGCATTGGAAGGCCTGTTGATCAATGCACGCGAGATAACTCGTGGCAGATTGACGGTGGTGTTTGGATGCGGTGGAGACAGGGATCAAGCAAAGCGCCCGCTCATGGGAGACATCGCATCCCGCAGGGCAGATATGGTGATTGTGACCTCCGATAATCCGCGAAGCGAAGACCCGCATCGCATCATCACCGAAGTCGTTTCAGGCGTTGAAGCCAATCTCGCCATGGTTAGTTCCATCGTGAATCGGGAAAATGCAATCGAATCCGCCATCTTGGGTGCAAAGCGTGGTGACATGGTGGTTATCGCTGGCAAGGGTCATGAAACGACTCAGGAAGCTAACGGCGTGTTGACCCCAAGCAGCGATGTAGCCATCGCTGCCCGAGTGTTGCAAATACGAAAGGAGAAAACGAAATGATTGCAGTCCTGATCGCAGGAGCCGTCTCCATGGTGTTATCTCTATTTGGAACTCGGGCGTTGATCTCATTCTTTGACTCGATCGGGAAAGGTCAGCCGATTCTTGGTTCTGATGACCATGGTCCTGTCCATCACATGAAAAAGCAGGGGACAGCCACGATGGGCGGAATTGCCATCATGCTGTCCGCGTTCATTGGTTGGGCCGTAGCGCATTTGCGAGGGGGAATAGCACTCTCTGACCAAGCAATGATTATGTGGGCTATCTGTGGAGTCTTATCTGTCATTGGTTTCCTCGACGACTTCTTGAAAGTGCGTAATGCGCATAATCGTGGAATCTTTTGGAAGAAGAAGGGATACATCACCTTCGGACTTGTAGTTGTGATGATGACATGGCTACTTCTTGGCACTGGTGTAAGTGAGACTTTGTCGTTCACTCGCTTTGATTTCCCAGGTTGGAACTTGTCGCCAATTCTCTGGGTTATCTGGACCTCTTTAATGGTGTGGGCAACAACAAATGCAGTGAATGTGACCGACGGTCTTGACGGACTTGCAGCAGGTTCAGCGTTGTTCGGATTCCTTGCGTTCACGGTGATTGCATACTGGGCGTTTCGTAACCCCGATATTTACAATTTGGTGAACCCGCTTGACTTGGCCGTGTTTTCTGCTGCAATGGCAGGAGCCTGCGGAGGTTTTCTTTGGTGGAATGCTGCGCCGGCACGAATTTTTATGGGAGACGTCGGAGCGCTTGGAATTGGTGCCGCTTTGGGTTTGTTGGCAGTGACTACGAACACTCATATGTTGCTTCCGCTTATATGCGCGCTCAACGTAATGGAAGCCGGATCAGTTGCGTTGCAGATGGGTGTATTCAAAGCATCGGGCCGAAAGAAGCGATTGTTCCGTATGTCGCCAATCCATCATCACTTTGAACTTCTTGGGTGGCCCGAGACAACAGTGATTATTAGGTTTTGGATTTTGTCTGGAATCTGTGTGGCGATCGCAGTAGGAATGTTTATTGCAGACTTCACGAACATCGCCGATTCCTTTGCCGGGAGGTGACATGAAACGAGTAGCAGTTTTTGGTCTGGCCTTAGCCGGAGAAGCCGCTGCGCGTGCATTGTCAGTGCGAGGTCTTGAAGTTGTTCTGTCTGACGATGTCATCGTGGATGAACATCGTCGTCTTGCAAGTGAACTTGGTTGCGCAATCGTGCCTGTAGTGACTGACGCCGACGTTGTTGCCTTTCTTGACGGAGTAGATGTCTTGATTCCAGCTCCGGGAGTGGCACCTCACCATCGCGTCATCGTTGAGGCTCTCGTGCGTAACGTATCTGTTCGCACTGAAATTGATATTGCTTATGAATGGGAACAACAGAGAATTGGCGGTCCCCGTCCTATTCTCGGAGTGACTGGCACGGATGGCAAAACCACGACCACGATGATTACTGCAGCATTGTTGCGGGGCGGTGGCCGCTCTGTTGGTGAAGTAGGAAACACAGATCTTCCGTTTATGGCGGCGATTGAGCAACCGTTCGATGCTTTTGTTGTGGAGTGTTCAAGTTTTCGATTGCAGTTCACAGATGCGTTCCGTTGTGACGCCTCCGTGTGGCTCAATTTGGCTCCGGATCATCTTGACTGGCACGGTTCAATGGACAAGTACGCAGGAGCGAAACGTCGTCTGTGGGCATATTCGCGACCAGGTGATGTGGTGATTGCTCCGACGAACAATGAATTGATTCTTGAAACAGCTCGTGCAACTACATCACGTTGTGTCACGTTCGGTCTTGATAACGCTGACTACATGGTGTCCGCAGGGGCACTAGTTAGTCCACACGGAGAGATTTGTTCTGTGGAACAACTGTGGCGCACACTGCCTCACGACATCACCAACTCGCTGGCTGCTGCAGCATTGGTTATTGAATCCGGGTTAAGCGCTGTGGGGGATGTAGCTAAGCCACTTCACAGTTTCGAGTCTGCACATCATCGCATCGAGCTTGTCGGTGAATTTGATGGCTCTGCTTGGTACGACGACTCGAAGGCAACGAGTCCTCACGCTGCACTGACCGCCATACGGTCTTTTGAACGCGTCGTATTGATTGCAGGAGGCCGCAATAAAGACCTAGATCTGTCACAGATGGCCACAGAGCCACAACGAATGGCAGGAGTCGTTGCAATTGGAGACGATGCTGATGCAATTCGGCGCGCTTTCGAAGGTGTGTGCCTGGTGCATGACGCCAAATCAATGGATGAAGCAGTTACTTTTGCACATGGTTTGGCTAGAAATGGCGAAACAGTTCTGTTGTCGCCCGGCTGCACAAGTTACGACTGGTACAACAATTACAACGAGCGCGGTGACGACTTTCAAGACACGGTACGTAAGTACTTCAATCAAACAGAATTGAGTTCATAATGGTCACAGACAACAGAACCACCCAGACTCTGAAGGAACGCCGGCTGGCAACGCTTCGCCGGGCTGGAGTAGCAGACCGTCATCGTGTGGCTTTAGAAAAACCATCTGCGGCGTTTTATTGGATTCTTATCATCGTCAGTTCATTCGTGATGTTGGGGCTTGTCATGGTGTTGTCATCATCTTCCGTTACTAATTTGCATTCCGGTGGTTCAGCATGGGGAATGTTTCAACGCCAATTGGTCTGGGCCGCGTTAGGAACAGTTGCGATGTGGGCCGCGTATGCGTTTCCATACGAAACATGGCGTAAGTCCTCGCTGTTGATGCCGGTAGTACTCACAGTGGTGGGTTTGAATGTCGTGGTGATTCTGAGAGGCGCATTGGTGAATGGCGCACGTGCATGGCTAGACATGGGTCCGTTCCGGATGCAGCCATCAGAGTTCATGAAAATCGCAGTTGTGCTGTTTTGTGCAAACTTGCTATCTCATCGACATCGTTCAGTTCAGATTACGAGCATTGTGTTGTGGCCCATGATTGCTGCCATGGCTGTAAGCGCCGGACTGTGCGCTCTTCAGAAGGACTTCGGCGGAAGTTTGATCTTTGGCGGCATTGTTCTTGTGATGTTGTTCATCGCAGGGCTGCCAGTACGTCAACTAATTGCGACAACAATAAGCATTGGCGTTGTCGGAGTACTCGTACTGAACTTCGCCAGTAACGCCAGTGCACGAATGCTTGCATTTATGGACCTGGATGGAACGAAAGACGACGCTGGGTATCAGGTGTATCAGTCGTTGTTGAGTATCGCCAACGGTGGCTGGTCTGGTACCGGAATTGGGTCTGGCACAAGTAAATGGGGTTACGTGCCTCTTGCATATAGCGACTTTATTTTTTCCGTAATTGCAGAAGAAATGGGAATCTTCGGCTCATTAATGGTGATTGGCGGATTCTTGGCATTAGTTATTTTTGGTCTTCAGGTCGCTCTGTCAGCACCAGATACCCATGGGGCTTTTATTGCTGGTGGAATTTCTGCGTGGTTCGGAGTGCAAGCTCTCGTCAATATCGGTGGGGTAGTTGGTGCACTTCCCATGACCGGTTTAACGCTTCCTTTCTTGTCATACGGTGGTTCATCACTTATTGCTTCGATGGCAGCTGCAGGATTGTTATTGAACGTGGCACGAGACGTAAAGACATCTCGCTAATTCATGGTGTACGCAGTTGTTACCGGCGGCGGAACAAGTGGCCACGTAATTCCAGCGATGGCAATTTGCGAACTACTTGTTGAGGCGGGACACTCGGCGTCCGATATTCGATACGTCGGATCTCGACGTGGAGTTGAACAGGAGTTAATGAAATCTTCTCAGATTTCTGCTGAGTATCTTCCCATTTCTGGGTTACAGCGTTCATGGAATCTTCAAGGCATGGCACGAAATGCTCTTTTACCTGTGCGCTTATTGCGGAGCCGAATTCTTGCTCGTGGTCTTATCAAGATGTGGAGACCTAGCGTGGTTATTTCAGTTGGCGGATACGCAAGCGAGCCGATGTCGCGTGCGGCACTAACTGCACATGTGCCACTGGTATGTGTGAGTTACGACAGAATTCCGGGCTTGGCGACTCGACGACAAGCCAAACAGGCTTCGATTTCGGCAGTTGCTTTTGAAGGCAGTTCACTTCCTCGGTCAGTACTGACGGGTGCGCCAGTTCGTAAACAGTTGCGTGCATTGAATGTCGCTAGTTCCCGTGCATCGGCGCGTTCCGAATTAGGTATTTCTCCGGATGCGCGCATGGTGGTTGTGATGGGTGGGTCTTTGGGCTCTGGTGTATTGAATTCAATGGTTACAGATTTATTGCGTGAACTAGCGGGTACTCAATCGGTGGTGTATCACATTTGTGGTGAACGTTTTGTGCGTGATCCGATGCCGCACGTACCTGCCGGCGTGCAATACATGCGAGTCGGCTATGAAGACCGAATGGCAACTGTGTACAGCGCGCTAGATGTATTGGTGTCACGTGCGGGTGCTAGTTCAGTTGCTGAGATAGCGACTGTTGGAGTTGCTGCAGTTTTGATTCCATGGCCGGATGCAGCTGATGGGCATCAAGAACTGAATGCCAGATGGTTGACCGATGGCGGCGCAGGAATTCTCATGGATGATGTGGCATGTGCTGACGGGCGAACAGCAGCTGAAGTAGCGAAATTGCTCGCAGATGGCGGACGCGTGAAAGCCATGGCGCACACGGCGTACCAATTAGGGACCCTGCATCGAAGCTCGGCCCTCATTGATGCAATCGAGGGGGCCGCTCACGCGACTGTCGCGCGTGGAACAATGGACGACTGATGAATGTCTCTCGCCGAATTGCTGAACCGCTGATTGCGCTTGATGCTCCTATCAAATGTCACATAGTTGGCATTGGTGGCCCGGGAATGAGTGCAATCGGGCGCCTGTTGGTCGAGATGGGGCATTCGGTCACAGGGTCTGACGTGCATGAGTCAGAGGTCATCGACGACCTTCGTCAACGCGGCGCGCAGATTTCCATTGGCCATCAGGAATCAGCGGTGCACGGAGCAGACGTCGTTACGTACTCAACAGCGATTCCGTCTTCCAATGTGGAACTAGTAGAAGCGCGGCGCATCGGATTAGAGACTCGCCACAGGTCTGGCATGTTGGCATCGTTGTGCGCAGCAACGCGTGCAGTAGGTGTTGCTGGCACTCACGGAAAAACTACGACTACTGCGCTCATTACCGCAATGACTACTGCTGGTGGTTTGCATCCCTCGTCAATTATTGGTGCTGAAGTTCTTGGGGACAACGGAAATGTGCACGGTGATGAATCACTTCTGATCATTGAGGCAGATGAAAGCGATGGGACCCTTGATGTTCTTCCATTGTCCTGCATTGTGGTGACAAACATTGATATTGATCATCTTGATTATTTCGGAACATTCGAAGCCATTACGGCATGTTTCGCAGAATCAATTGAACGCACTCCAGGATTTGTTGTGCTTAATGCTGATGATGCAGGGTCTGCTGGCATTGTGAAGTCACTGGGCAATGACAGCCGTGTAACAACTTTTGGGTGGTCAGAGAATTCGACGGTTCGAATTATCTCAACGAAGCCGCATACCGATGGCACATTGGTTGAAGTTCGTATTGGTGACCATACATATCGTTGTGCGCTGAGTTTGCGCGGGGAGCACAACGCCATGAATTTCGCCGCTGCTTTGGCAATGTCTGTTCAACTGGGTGTTAAACCCGATGTCGCGTGTACTGCTGCAGCATCTTTTCGTGGTGTTGCTCGTCGATTCACTGAACGCGGGGATTTCCGTGGGTCATTGCTGATTGATGACTATGCCCATTTACCCGCTGAGATTTCCGCCACGATTGATGCAGTACGTTCACACCCAGCATTGACAGGTCGTGTGGTGGCAGTGTTTCAACCGAATCGATACCACCGCATCGCAACGATGGCCGATTCTTATGCCGATTGTTTTACGCATGCAGATCGGATTGTGATTACAGATGTGTATGCGTCAGGCACTCAGAAGATTGACGGCGTTACAGGTGAATTGGTCGTGAATGCCATTCGAAACGCCCATCATGATGCTGATGTGGTGTGGGCCCCGTCGCGGGCTGACACGGTTGCCGCAGTTGAGTCATGGATTGCGCCCGGTGATATCTGTGTCTCAATGGGTTGTGGTGATATCGAGTCATTTCCGGATGATCTTCGAGGAGTTCTGCAGTGACTGCCGGTGTGCTAATTGCTGAGATGGCTTCAGCAGGTCTCGACGTTCATGGTGATCGACCACTTGCGCCGCTCACTACCTACGGGGTCGGCGGTAATGGCGCGTGTGTTGTCAAAGTGTCTTCGTCAGAACAAGTAATCGCGGTTTCTGAAGTTTTACGTCGTCACCCCGGGGTTGAAACTCTTGTCATGGGTCGCGGGAGCAATCTTCTTATCGCAGACAACGGATTCGACGGCGTTGTCGTTGTTATGTCGCCATCAAGTACCGAGAATGCCGTCGTTGTTGATGGTGACATTGTGGAGGCCGGTGGCGCGATGTTGATGCCGGTGTTGGCTCGCCGTTCTGTCGGTGCAGGGCGCGGCGGTCTTGAATGGTGTGTCGGAATTCCAGGCACCGTTGGTGGGGCTGTGCGGATGAATGCAGGCGGACATGGTGCCGATATGGCTACGTCAGTAGTCGATGCCACCGTGTTGTCGCTTCGAAGCGGACAAATCGTTCGAGTGTCGGCTGAACAGCTTGGTTTCTATTTTCGCGGGTCTGCACTGTCAAACAATCATGTTGTGCTCTCGGTTCGAATGAGAACGTCGGCTCAAGAAACAGCTACTGGCACTGCCGAGATAAATGCAGTTGTTAGTTGGCGACGCGAGCATCAACCAGGAGGCCGAAATGCCGGATCAGTTTTTGTGAATCCTGGTGCTGGCGACGAAAGTGCTGGAGCACTGATTGATTCGGCTGGGCTTCGTGGTTTCACAATTGGGTCAGTGAGTGTCTCGGAAAAGCACGCAAACTTTATTCAAGCGGCGGACGGGTCAACTGCAGCTGATATTGCAGCAGTAATGGCACATGTTCAAAGTACCGTTGAAGAGGTTCACGGCATTCGCATCTACAGCGAAGTATGTCTTGTTGGATTTTCACCAGACCTCATGACTCGTTTTACGCACCCTTCTCACTCTTCTGCATTGCATGTTGCAGCCAAGGAACAATTACAAACTCTCCTCGGAGAACATGTATGACAGAGCCGGAGAACTCACATCCCAAAGATCGGGTAGAGGAATTATCTGTCACAGAGGTCTCTGATCAAGTGTTGCAAGAATTGTCGGGGCTTTTCGGTGCTCGCGAATCAGAGACCATCACGGAATCAGAAGACGTAATCGAATTAAACGACATGACGATTACTGATGTGGTTGACCTGGCTGATGTGGTAACCAAGGACGAGACGCCACAGGAACTTGACCGTGAAGAAGTTGAAACCATAGTCATCAATGATGTAAGTATTGATGCGTCTCCACGTGTAGAGCCGATTGATCCGCTTCTTAACGGAATGGCTGACGATGCGGGCACTTTGGTGGTTATTGATGATGACCTAGACCGAGTTGTCATTGTCGACGACGACAGGCCTGACTCAACCTTTGAAGAGAGACAACGACGCTCGCGTAGGCGCGAACGTCTGCAAAAGGTGAAGTGGCTAAAGCTTGCTGGTGCTGTTGCGGCGTCTGTAGTTGTAGTTATCGCACTGCTGGCTTCACCAATTTTTGCCATTCGGTCGGTAACCGTAGAAGGAAATGTGTACACATCTAAAGAGGTTCTTGCTGCGGTGACAAAGACATTGAAAGGCGCATCAGTATTCACAGTTGATACCCAACGCGCGCGCGAGTTACTGCTTGAAGACTCATGGGTGTCTGACGTTCGGATCACCACCCGTTTCCCTGGTAAGGCGCTGGTAGAAATCGCAGAGCGTGTTCCCATCATTTGGTATGTCGGAGACGACCAAAAGGCGCGCATTGTGGATGCGCGTGGGCGCATCATCGCAGTACTCGATGGTTGGCCGACTAAATATCTTCGGGTAACTGGCGTCGGTCCTTCGCTTGAAGCAGGCGCAACAGCTGATGATGTCTATAGGGCCGCTGCACAACTAGTTCTCGCCCTGCCCGATGAACTGCGACCATTAGTGAAATCACTTGAGGTGAGCCCTGGAGGAGAGCTTGCAATGACTCTGAAGGGTGGCACTCTCGTTCGTTTTGGACCTCCGAATGACCTGCAGGACAAATTGGTAGCAGTTGTGGTGCTCTTGCGGCGTCAGAACCCATCGACCTTGGCAGTTATTGACGTTTCAACGGGCGATCCGACCGTTCAAGTCCGCTAAACAGTCACCCGAAATGGGGATTACCACATAAATCGCTCGTGATGTGGGAAACTTAAACAACTCAGTCCTCACGGACTCCTTACTGGAGGTAAATGGTCGATGGCCGGTGCACCACAGAATTATCTCGCCGTTATAAAGGTGATTGGCATTGGCGGAGGCGGCGTTAACGCTGTCAACCGCATGATCGATGCTGGTCTTCGCGGTGTCGAATTTGTCGCAATTAACACAGATGCGCAAGCCCTTCTTATGAGCGACGCTGATGTCAAGCTTGATATCGGCCGTGACCTCACTCGCGGCCTCGGTGCTGGTTCTGATCCAGATGTGGGTCGTGCAGCTGCCGAAGCGCATCGTGAAGAAATCGAAGAACTCATCAATGGTTCAGACATGGTTTTCATCACCGCAGGTGAAGGTGGGGGTACCGGTACAGGTGCTGCTCCAGTTATTGCTGAAATCGCAAAGTCGCTCGGCGCGCTAACCATTGGTGTTGTCACGCGTCCATTCCAGTTCGAAGGTCGTCGCCGTGCTGTGCAAGCCGACAACGGAATTCAGCGCTTGAAGGAAAAAGTCGACACTCTGATCGTTATTCCGAACGACCGTCTGTTGACAGTCGCAAACGACAAGACATCACTTGTTAACGCATTCAAGATGGCAGACGAGATTTTGTTGCAAGGCGTTGCAGGTATTACAAACCTGATTACGACTCCTGGCCTTATCAACACTGACTTCGCAGACGTCAAGATGATCCTCACCAGCGCAGGCTCTGCTCTGATGGGTATTGGTATTGCAAGCGGCGATAATCGTGCAGTTGTGGCAGCAAAAGACGCTATTTCAAGCCCAATGCTCGAAGCAGCTATCGATGGCGCCCGCGGTATTTTGCTCAACATCACAGGTCCATCCAGCATGGGTCTGTTCGAAGTCAATGCAGCAGCCGAAGTTGTTCATGGTGTCGCTCACCAAGATGCAAACATCATCTTCGGAACTGTTATCGATGATGAAATGGGTGATGAAATCAAGGTCACCGTTATCGCAGCTGGTTTCGAACGTTGGGATGCAGGTTCAAGTGGATCATCCATTGGCACTCGCACATCAACTCGTCCAGTAGATTCACGTCCGTCAACAAGCAACGTTCGTGACATTTTCTCTGACAGCGATCCGTTGTCTGATGATGACGACGATTTCGACGTTCCATCTTTCCTGAAATAGACCTTCACACATGATCGACGCCAAAGAGGTGGCCGATCGAGTAGCGCGTGTTCGTTCAGAGATCAGCAATGCTGGAGGTTCTGAGGTTTCCCTCATTGCTGTCACAAAATCTTTTGGAATCGATGCTCTTCGTGCAGCCTCGGCTGCAGGTTGTGAAGGGGTGGGTGAGAACTACGCCCAAGAGTTGCTGGAAAAGGTTCGTGATGGGCTACCACCGATTGATGTGCACTTCATTGGTGCATTGCAATCAAACAAAGTGCGCTCCTTAGCCGGGCACGTCGCGTTGTGGCAGTCCGTTGATAGGGAATCAGTTGTAGACGAATTAGGGCGTCGGGCCCCTGGGGCATCCATCCTGATTCAGGTGGATACAACACATGAACCCACAAAAGGTGGGGTAGCGCCAGAACTTCTAGACACCCTGAGAACGCGAGCCGAATCTGTGGGTCTCGTTGTGAAGGGCCTGATGACGATTGGCCCAACTGACGGAACACCGCAGGAATGTGAAAAATCCTTTGAATTGTTGCGCCGTTTAGTCAATGAACAAGGGCTATCGGTCTGTTCGATGGGTATGTCAGCTGATTACCGAACTGCGGTCGCGTGCGGATCCTCGATGGTGCGGGTGGGAAGCGGACTCTTTGGCGACAGAGTGCGTGTCGCTAAATAGACGTGTCCCACATCTGCTATTCGAAGTGCATTAGCCTCTGAATATGTCATTTTTCCGCCGTGCAATGGATTACCTCGGTCTGAGTGGGGAAGAAGCCTACGACGACTACGACATGTCGATGGAGTACGAACGACCACAACGTGTCGGACGTCCTGCGCCCGACCAAGGTCGTCGATCCAATTTTGATCCCGAGTACTCATCAGAGACACAACGACCTGCCGCGCGTCCAATGCGCGTAGACGACACTGGTGCAGCACGTCGCCCTGACGACTCTGGTTTGCAAGTACGTCCTGTCGGCACTGCACGTACGTCTCCAACAGTGCGGACAATTCCTACAGCTGGCGAAACTGTCACAGTTCGTCCTCGCAACTTCAATCAAGCACAAGAAATTGCAGATCACTTCAAAGATGGTGTTCCTGTAATTGTGAATCTTGAAGGTGCTGATCGGGAAATGGCACGTCGCATTATCGACTTCGCAAGTGGAATGTGTTACGCACTCAGCGGAACAATGGAAAAAGTAGGCAGTGGCGTCTACTTGTTAAAGCCTGCTGTGAGTTTTGACTCACCTCGCTACTAAAGGCTCATCATGGGACTCATCTGCGCGATTGCAAATATCTATGTCTTGATTGTGATTGCTCGCACCATTTCAACCTTTTTCCCTATCTCTTCTGGTAGTCCTTTTCTGCCTGTTGTTGATTTTCTCTACAAGGCCACAGAGCCAGTATTTGCGCCCATTCGTCGTGTGCTTCCGACCGTGGGGCCATTCGATTTCACTCCCGTGGTCGTAATCATCGGAGTTAACATCATCGCTCGCATCCTTGGGTGCTAAGCCCCTTACGCCTCTAGCCTTATTGCGTGACGTATCCAAAGGTTGAATCCCAGCCGAACTTTCCTCAATTGGAAGAAGGCGTTCTGGCGCGTTGGGAACGTGACCAGACTTTTGCAAAGAGCCTTGCGGCGCGACCCGTTGGCACAAACGGCGACAACGAGTTCATTTTCTACGATGGTCCTCCATTTGCAAACGGAATGCCTCACTACGGACACTTACTTACCGGTTTTGTAAAGGATGCTGTCCCTCGTTATCAAACAATGCGTGGGCGTCACGTTGATCGTCGATTTGGTTGGGATTGCCACGGGCTTCCTGCAGAAGTAGAAGCCGAAAAAGAACTCGGCATCGCTGGGCATCCGGCAATTGCCGCATTCGGAATCGACAAATTTAATGATGCCTGTCGTACAAGCGTGTTGCGTTACACCGATGAATGGCAGCGGTATGTCACGCGCCAGGCTCGCTGGGTTGACTTTGAAAACGACTACAAGACGCTTGACACGCCGTACATGGAAAGCGTCATGTGGGCCTTCAAGACGCTTCATGAAAAAGGTCTGATCTATGAAGGTTTTCGTGTGCTCGCATATTGCTGGCGTTGCGAGACTCCGTTGTCGAACACAGAAACCCGAATGGACGACGTATACAAAGATCGTCAAGATCCGGCCCTTACCGTTTCTTTCACTCTTGAATCGGGAGAAAAGATTCTCGCGTGGACCACGACTCCGTGGACCTTGCCGTCGAACTTGGCTCTCGCTGTTGGTCCAGACATTGATTATGCAGTTCTTTCCCACCCAGATGGCAATACCTACATAGTGGCTGAGGCCCGATTGGGTTCATACGAAAAAGAACTTGAGGGCGCAGAAGTTCTGCGCACCATAAAAGGTCGCGATTTAGTTGGCCGCACATACGCACCCATTTTTCCTTTCTTTGCCGGAACGAAGAATGCATTCCAGATCCTGGGTGCTGATTTTGTGACAACAGAAGACGGAACTGGTGTTGTGCACATGGCGCCTGGTTTCGGTGAAGACGACCAAATCGAATGCAATGCTGCTGGTATTCCTACGTTGTGTCCCATGGATGAACATGGTTGTTACACAGCTGAGATAACGCCATGGGCTGGGAAACATGTATTTGAGGCCAACTCTGACATTGTTCGCACACTGAAAGACATGGGAATCGTTATCCGTCACGATTCCTACAATCACTCGTATCCGCATTGTTGGCGTTGCGCTGAGCCTCTCGTGTATCGAGCGATTTCGTCGTGGTTCGTAGAAGTCACAAAATTCCGTGACCGCATGGTGGAACTGAATGAACAAATCACATGGTCACCCGAGCACATCAAGGATGGTTCGTTCGGTAAATGGATAGCTAATGCCCGTGACTGGGCAATCAGCCGCAATCGTTTTTGGGGATCACCAATTCCTGTGTGGAAGAGCGACGACCCGACGTATCCGCGCCTTGATGTCTACGGAAGCCTTGCTGATTTGTCTCGTGACTTCGGGGTAGAGGTAACTGACTTGCACCGCCCAAGTATTGATGACTTGGTGCGACCAAACCCAGACGACCCAACGGGCAAATCAATGATGCGTCGCGTTCCTGAGGTACTTGACTGCTGGTTTGAGAGCGGGTCAATGCCGTTTGCCCAAGTTCATTACCCATTTGAAAACAGGGAATGGTTCGACAATCACTACCCAGGTGACTTCATTGTTGAATACATCGGTCAGACTCGCGGTTGGTTCTACACGTTACATGTTCTAGCCACGGCACTTTTTGATAGGCCATCTTTTACGTCGTGCATTAGTCATGGAATTGTTCTTGGCGACGATGGCGCGAAGATGTCAAAGAGTCTTCGCAATTATCCAGACCCGATGGCGGTGTTTGACTCTCATGGTGCTGATGCGATGCGTTGGTATTTGTTGTCATCGCCAATCCTGCGTGGTGGTGATTTCTCTGTCACCGAACAAGGAATGCGTGAAACAGTTCGTCAAGTCTTGTTGCCACTGTGGAACTCGTACTACTTCCTTGCCCTGTACGCCAATGCAGATGGAATTTCTGGAGTAGTTCGTACTGATTCGTCCAATGTGCTTGATCAGTACGTGCTTGCCAAACTCTCTGACACAATTGAATCTGTCACGACCTCAATGGATGTGTATGACCTGTTCGCAGCCTGCCAAACAATCAGAAATTTTCTTGATGTGCTCACGAATTGGTACATCCGCAGAAGTCGTGATCGGTTCTGGGCCGGAGACCAAGACGCCATAGATACGTTGCACACTGTGCTTGATTACGTGGTGCGAATTGCAGCGCCGCTGCTGCCACTCGTGACTGATGAAGTATTCCAAGGCCTCCACGGGGCAGAGGCAGGAAGTGTTCATCTCACCGATTGGCCCTCGTCACAAGAGCTCCCACGCAATGCGGTTTTGGTAACCGCTATGGATATGGTCCGTGATGTTTGCTCGTCTGCGTTATCAGTACGTAAAGCGCATGGGCGTCGTGTTCGTTTGCCGCTTGCGTCTCTCACAATTGCAGCTGCCAATGCAGCGTCGCTTGAGGGCTTCCTTGACATTGTGCGCGATGAAGTAAACGTCCGTGATGTGGTTCTCACGGCTGACGTTGATTCGATTGCGTCACATGAATTGCAGGTTGTACCGGCAATTGTTGGTCCTCGACTTGGACCACGTACTCAAGCAGTCATTGTTGCTGTGAAAAAGGGTGAGTGGACTCAGGATGGTGATGTCATCAATGTTGCTGGCGAGTCTTTGCAGCCGGGGGAATATTCATTGAAGTTGGTCACGCAAGCAGGTTCTGCCAGTGCACCTCTGCCAGGCGGAGTTGGCGTCGTATTGCTCGATGTCAATGTCACAGCCGAACTGGAAGCCGAAGGTTCAGCACGAGACATCGTGCGTGCTGTGCAGCAGGCGCGCCGTGAAGCTGATTTGGATATCTCAGACCGAATCATCGTGACTTTGTCGGTCGATGACGAGTTGAAGGCTCAGATTCAGCCTCATGTCGGTCTGATTGCTGGTGAGACGCTTGCCGTCGATGTGCTCTTTGATGCATCAGGGGAGCGCGCAATTGCGGTTGAGGGCGCCCTAATAGGGGTCTCTGTCGCTATTGCTGGTTGAGAAAACACCCTTTTCGGCCGTAGCCTCACGGGGCAACACGGGCGGATGCCCGATGCAAGGAGAGAGTGCTCATTATGGCAACGAAGAAAAAGGCCACCCCCGCAAAGAAGGTCGTCAAAAAGGCTCCTGTAAAGAAAGCACCTGCAAAGAAGGCTCCAGCCAAAAAGGCAGCGCCTGCGAAGAAAGCTCCTGCAAAGAAGGCTCCAGCCAAAAAGGCAGCGCCTGCGAAGAAAGCTCCTGCAAAGAAGGTAGTGAAGAAGGTTGCTCCAGCCAAGAAGGTTGTGAAGAAGGCTGCTCCTGTAAAGAAAGCTGCTCCTGCGAAGAAAGTTGTGAAGAAGGCTGCTCCTGCGAAGAAGATCGTCAAGAAGATCGTCAAGAAGGTAGTTCCAGCAAAGAAAGCTGCTCCCGCAAAGAAGGCTGTGCCTGCAAAAGTTGTACCTGCGAAGAAAGTAGCAGCGGCAAAAGTTGTGGCGCCGGCTCCAGTTGTTGCAGCTGCTCCAGCACCGGCTCCTGTAAAAAAGGTTGCGAAGAAGCCAGAACCACCAAAGCGTCCTGTCATTGTGAAGGGTCCTTCAGAAGATGGCATCACGTCGTCAAAAGATTTTGATTTGAAGTTCCTTTTCGCACAACGCGAAGCACTTCAGTTCGAGCGCATCAAATTAGTTGGCCAAGCAAATCGCCTTGAGAATGAAGCAAATGCCATGATCGCAGATGCTGAAATGGGAGATGTGAAGTTTGACGATGAAGGTGGCGAAGGCGACACCATGGTCGTTGAGCGTGAGCAAGATCTTGTTTTGTCAGCTGCAGCTCGCCAAACGGTCGAAGAGATTGATGCAGCACTTGCTCGAATGAAAACTGGCGAGTATGGCTATTCGGTTGTTTCAGTCTTGCCAATTCCTAAGGAGCGTCTGCGCGCAATCCCTTGGGCAACAGAGCTTGTTACTGAACGTGCCGGTGGACTAGGACGCCGTTAGGCGTTCCAGCACCCCGTGTTCTCATTTCGCCGGCAGGCGATACTCATTGTACTTATAGTTCTCCTTGACCAGGTGACGAAGTCGTGGGCAGTGTCTGCACTGGCTGATGGGCGTGTCATACACGTCATCGGTTCATTGCAGTTCTCGCTCGGTTTCAATAGTGGCTTTGCGTTCTCACAGGGGCAAGGGTTGGGGCCTTTGATTGGTGTTTTTGCAATCATTGCGGTCGTGTTGTTGTTTAGAGCGGTACGTAAGGCCACGACTCAATTGTCTGCAGCTGCATTGTGTGCCATTGTCGCGGGTGCAATTGGAAACATCGCTGACAGAATCTTTCGTGAGGACGGATTGCTGCACGGCCGTGTTGTTGATTTCATCGACTTGCAGTGGTTTCCGGTTTTCAATGTTGCAGATTCATCCATAACTGTGGGTGCATGTGTGCTTATTGCTGCCATGCTGATGGAATCACGTAGCGGAAAAGGTGTTGACAACAACCATGAAAGTTGAAGAAACACTGCCATCGGCATTGAACAATGAACGGCTTGATCGGATTGTGTCGCTCATAGCGGACATTTCTCGTACTGATGCATCGAAACTAATTGCAAGTGGCGGCGCCACCGTTGACGGTGCACCAGCTCCTTCTGGAAAAGTTCGTTTGCGAGAAGGCCAAGTAGTTGTTGTGGATCTCGACATGGTGCCAGTAGCTGAACCTCCAGGTCCCGACGCAAGCATTGTTCTTGATGTTGTCTATGTCGACGAAGACATCATCGTTGTGAACAAACCTGCAGGACTTGTTGTGCATCCAGCATCGGGTCATGGTCTTGGCACCTTAGTAAACGGTATTTTGGCGCTGTATCCGGAAGTGGCTGATGTCGGCCAACCTGCTCGTCCCGGAATTGTGCATCGTCTTGACGCAGGTACGACAGGAATGATGGTGGTTGCGCGGTCGCAACGTGCATACGACTCGTTGGTTGCAGCACTAACTGAACACGAAGTAGGGCGCGAGTACATCGCGCTTGCGTGGGGTCACTTTGATTCACCGACAGCCGTTGTTGATGCAGCGATGGGGCGTGACCCGCGCGACCCGATGCGTATGGCTGTTGTTCATAACGGCAAGTGGGCACGCACGCATCTCGAGGTTGAGACCGAGTTCAATCACCCAGCCCTATTGACATTGGTGCGATGCTCACTTGAAACAGGTCGCACTCATCAGATTCGTGTGCATCTTGCTGCTGTTGGTCACCCTGTTGTTGGCGATGCTATGTATGGCGGAGCAAAGTCGGCACTGGTGGCGCCGCGACCCATGTTGCATGCGCGACGATTGACGCTGATTCATCCTGGTTCCGGAGAAGAAATGTCATTCGAGGCGACACTGCCAGCCGACATGGCCGCAATTATTGCGAAGTGCTCGTTCGAGATTCCAGAAAAGTAATTTCCACGACTCAGTGCGAGTGTGGAGTGTTCTTTGGCCAGGGGCCTGTGCCAGTTGCAGCCGATGCAATAGTGGCGAGCGTGTAGTCATTTAAGTGATCGCGCATGTGCTGAGCCGCAACATCCCAAATAGCGAGCAAGACACATTGTCCTTCGTGATCGCACGAGCCGTCTTGGTGCGGTTGTCCAAAGTCGCCAAGTGTGATCGGGCCATCAACAGCAGAAATAATGTCTGATAGGCGAATGTCGCTAGGAGCCTTAGCTAAGACATAGCCGCCTCCAACTCCACGCTTCGAACGGACAAGGCCGGCACCCTTTAAGGCGAGAAGTATTTGCTCGAGATAGGGCTGGGGTAGGGCAGTGCGCTCAGCAATATCCCTGACAGAGGTCGGCAGTGAGGTCTCGGAATGGAGCGCTAGCGACAATAGGGCTCGACAGGCATAATCGCCTCGCGTAGAAACTCGCACAAGCCCATCGTAGGTGGTTGGATAGTGAGGTGAGTGTTCCGTCGCCAGTTCTGCCCAATTACGCCAATGGGTGCCTCTCTGGCGTCATCCCTGCGCTGTGTGCTCCAGGCGGCCCACGAAGCGTGCCTGCGTGGATGCCAGCCACTGTTAGTGGAGCGCAGCGTGTTGTTGTGCTTCTGATTGACGGGCTTGGCTGGAATCAGTTACAGGATCACAAGACGTGCATGCCCACATTGTCTGGTTTCGAAGGGTCTTTCATCACCACCGTCGCCCCGTCAACAACTGCCACGGCATTGACCTCGCTCACGACGGGCCTTTCCCCTGGGGAACATGGCCTGCTCGGCTATCGCATCGATATGGGTGACACGGTGATGAATGTATTGCGGTGGGGAGACGAGAATGGCGATTTGCGCCGTCGTTACCCGCCGAATTTGGTGCAGCCGTGCCCACCCTTTCTTGGGTCGCGAGTTCCGGTTCTGAGCAAAGGTGAATTAGAGGGAAGTGGATTCACATTGGCTCATCTCGCAGACGTTAAGCACATGGGGTGGCGCGCAGCGAGCAGCATTCCAGTGTTGGTTCGTCAAGCTCTCGATGCTGGCGAGGATTTTGTCTACGCCTATTACGACGGAGTTGACAAGATTGCACACGAACGCGGCTTTGGCGAGTTTTATGATTCTGAATTGCGCGCTGCTGATGGAATAGTTGCAGACATTTTGTCTGTACTGCCCACTGACACTGTGCTGATTGTGACTGCAGATCACGGTCAAGTTCATGTTGGCGAACGCACCATCATTCCTCCGCGCGAGATTGTTGACCTCGTCGATCATCAGTCGGGCGAAGGACGTTTCAGATGGTTACACGCAAAACGCGGACGCGCTGCAGCCCTTGTTGATGCATGTTCCATGTATTCAGATGTTGCATGGGTGGCGACTGCTGATCAGATCATTGATGAAAAATGGTTTGGGCCGCGGATGAGCGAAGAGGTGAAGCGCCGGCTGGGTGATGTGGCGCTGGTGGCTCACCAACCCGTGAGTTTTGAAGAACCTCTCGACAGTGGGGCATTTCCATTGGTGTGCCGTCATGGATCATTAACCGCCGACGAAATGTTGGTTCCTTTGCTCGCGAAGCGGGCATAAACGACAATCCTTGGCGTCTCTGATGCCGAAGGCGCACCCGACTGCTAATTTAAGAACTCGCAGTGCAGTTCGCTTGCTCAACAGCACAAGGCTGTCAGTAAGTACAAAAGGAGTCGGGAAAGTTCGTGGGTTCGTCATTTACACACCTCCACGTTCATACTGAATATTCCATGCTCGACGGGGCAGCCCGACTCGACGAATTGGTTTCAAAGGCAGTCTCTGATGGCCAGAAGGCTCTCGGAATCACAGATCACGGCAACATGTATGGCGTCATCGAGTTTTACAAAGAATGCGTCAAACAGGGCATTAAGCCAATCCTTGGTACCGAGGCATACATGGCGCATGACCATCGTTCAGAGCGCATTCCCCGAAGAGGACGCCTTGACGACAATGGCGGATCTGATGAAGGTGGTCGCAAGCAGTACTACCACCTCACTTTGTTGGCCGAAAACAATGTGGGCTATCGCAACCTCATTCAGTTATCCAGCCTCGCCTTCCTCGAGGGGTATCACTACAAACCCCGCGTCGACTGGGAGCTATTAGAGAAGTATTCGTCAGGCCTCATAGCCACCACTGGTTGTCTCGGAGGCCATGTACTGCAGTCGTTGTTGAATGGCGACGAAAAGGGTGCAATCGCTAAGGCGTCTCGACTACAAGACATTTTCGGCAAAGACAATTTGTTTGTCGAATTGCAAGATCACGGCATAGCGAATCAGCGAACCACAAATCCGAAACTGGTTGAAATTGCACGAGCAATTGGCGCGCCGATTATTGCAACGAATGATTCGCATTACGTGAATCAAAGTGACCACATGGCACATGACGCATTGTTGTGTGTTCAGACCGGCGCATTGATGCGCGATCAAGATCGTTTCCGATTTGAAGGAAACGAGCACTACTTAAAAACAGCCGCCGAAATGCGATCAATATGGAAAGACTTGCCTGAAGCGTGTGACAACACATTGCTCATTGCGGAGCGTGCGCAAGTTGACATCACTTTTGATGAGTATCAAATTCCCGATTTCCCAATTCCAGCCGACTACAAGACTCCGGCGGATTATCTTTCGTACCTCACATGGAAAGGTGCTCAACAGCGTTGGGGAGACAACTTGCCATCGGCTGTTGTCGAACGACTTGCGTTCGAATTGAAAACAATTAGTGACATGGGCTTCGATGCGTATTTCCTCATTGTGTGGGATCTCATTCGTCATGCACGTGAGTCAAATATTCGTGTTGGGCCTGGTCGTGGGTCAGCTGCTGGTTGTGCTGTTGCATATTGCTTGCGCATCACTGACCTAGACCCGTTGAAGTACGACCTTCTATTTGAACGATTTTTGAATCCATCTCGAATCAGCATGCCCGATATCGATATGGACTTTGACTCGCGGTATCGCGATCACATGATTCAGTACGCCGCCGAAAAATACGGGCGTGACCATGTTGCTCAGATCATTACGTTTGCCACAATCAAGGCTCGCAATGCTGTGCGAGATGCTGCTCGAGTATTGGGCCATGAATACGGAGTCGGTGACCGTATTGCAAAACTTATGCCAGCACTGCAACAAGGGCGTGACACTCCGTTAGCGGCTTGTTTTGAGTACAGCGATGAACATGCAGCCGGGTATCGCGAAGCTCAGGGCTTGCGTGACTTGGTTCTGGCAGACGAGATCGCTGCAAAAGTGGTTGAAGTTGCAAGAGGGTTGGAGGGCCTGAAGCGCTCAGATGGTATCCATGCCGCTGCAGTGGTTATCACTGGGAAGCCGCTGATGGATTATCTGCCAATTCAACGCAAGGGTAACGATGCTCCAATAGTTACTCAGTATGAAATGCATGCCGTTGAATCATTAGGTCTTCTTAAAATGGACTTCCTTGGTTTACGAAACCTGGACGTCATTGCAGATGCAGTTGCGATGATCAGAGAACAAACAGATCCTGACTTTGATATCGACATTATTTCTCTTGAAGATACAGAAACCTTTGAATTGCTCGGAAGGGGAGACACCATTGGTGTGTTTCAGCTTGAGTCTTTACCAATGCAGAGTTTGCTTCGACTCATGCGTCCAACAGCGTTTGAAGATGTGTGCGCAGTCATTGCGTTGTATCGCCCTGGTCCGATGAGCACCAAAATGCACACCACCTACGCGAAAATCAAGAACAACATTGAAGAACCTGAGTACTTCCACGAAGATGCACGGGAAGTGCTGCATGACACGTACGGACTCATGGTGTACCAAGAGAGCATGATGCGTGTTGCTCAGAAGTTTGCGGGCTATTCGCTTGCCCAAGCAGACAACTTGCGCAAAGCCTGCGGTAAGAAAGACCCGAAAGCCATGGCCGCCGAAGAAGGGTCATTTGTTGACGGCTGCGAGAAGACCGGATACGGACGACCACTAGGCGAGAAGTTGTTCGACATTATTCGCGGTTTTGCTGACTACGCCTTCAATAAGAGCCATGCGTACGGCTACGGATTAATCGCGTATCAAACTGCATATCTCAAAGCGCATTTCCCCGTTGAGTACTCAGCATGCTTGTTGTCTTCTGTGAAGGGCAACTATGAAAAGGCAGCCGTACATCTTGCTGACGCTCGGTCTATTGGTATTACGGTGTCGAACCCTGACATCAATGAAGGCCGCTCAGACTTTGCGGCAATTACAGCTGATGGTCAGAAGCGAATAGTTTTTGCATTGTCGGGTGTGCGAAATGTTGGAGAAGGAATTGTTCTTCAGATTTTGGAAGAGCGCGACCGCAATGGCCCGTACGAGTCATTCCACGACTTCGCGCGCCGCGCACCTGAACAGGCTCTCAACAAGCGTGCTGTTGAGTCGCTCATTAAGGCAGGAGCATTTGATTCATTTGGGCATCCTCGCCGCGGTCTACTCATGGTCTTTGAATCAATCATTGATTCTGCAGTCGTGGCTAGACGCGAAGAAGAAAAAGGAGTCATGTCGCTCTTCGGCGAAATGGAAGATGCATCAACTACGGGGTGGAGTGCAGAAGTCACCATTCCAGACATGCAGTTCACAAAGCCAGATCAATTGCGCCATGAAAAGGAAATGCTTGGTCTGTACATTTCTGACCACCCACTACGCGGAATAGAACACGCATTGCGTCGGCTTGTTACAAGTTCTATTCAGGAACTTGAAGCACGTGAATCTGGAATGGTCACGATTGGTGGAGTGATGTCGAGCCTCAATCGTCGCTTCACGAAAAAAGGCGATCAGATGGCAACGTTTGTGTTGGAAGACATGGATGCAGCAATTGAAGTGACCGTGTTTGCAAAAGTACTGGCCGAATACGGTCACTTGTTGTCCGATGACTTGGTAGTCACCATCACCGGCCGCCTGAATCAACGTGATGATGCGCCGCCAAGTTTTTCAGCGCAGAGAATTTCTGTTCCTGAAAATCTCGGAGACAAAATTGCAGAAGTTGAATTGTCACTTCCATCTGGTTTCACGGCAGAAAAACTCGAGAGACTCAAAGCAATAATCGCGGAGTTTCCCGGAACCTCGCCATGCAAAGTGAAGTTAGCTGGTGGCAAAGTATTCGATCTTGGGCCATCTGGGCTCGTTGACTTTGAGAAGGCCCTGGGGCCATTGCGCGTTACCTTTGGCTCTAATGCCGTAAAAATCATCTAAATAACCTGCGATTTCAGGAATTGGCTTCTGGCAATGGCAGAATAGAAGGGT
>Ga0208592_1000031_pt1 | contig 42837 bp, 50 predicted proteins | sample LakMenE18May10ns_FD_150712 | JGI IMG/M metagenome (GOLD analysis project Ga0208592, IMG submission 150712) | Freshwater microbial communities from Lake Mendota, WI - 18MAY2010 deep hole epilimnion ns (SPAdes) | ecosystem: Environmental > Aquatic > Freshwater > Lentic | place: Lake Mendota...
CGGATTTGGATTACCTCAAATGACTAACGATTTTGTTATATACCCATTAAAAAATTCAATTCAAATGGGGGTTGTTTCATCTGAACCTAAATTATATGGTTTTGACTTTTATGGTTTAAAACAAGATGAAAAAATATATAATACCGACATGAGAAAAGTTGGTGTGGTTATTAAACAAGCATATTCTACACAAAAATTATTGCAAAATGTTAGTGCGTATTATAGAATTTATGTTAGAGAAGGTCAAACAGAAGTTCAAGTACAAGATTGGACAAAAATTAATCGAACACCAAATGAATATTATTTTATGTTCGACACAAGAGATAAAATACCAAATGAATATTACATAGATATAAAAGTCGAAAGTAGTGGGGAAATAAACACTTACAAAAAACAAATCAAATTTCAGATTGTTAATGTAAAATATTCAGAATAAATGGATATTTATAAATAAAAAATTATGGCAAATATATATTACTCAGGGACATCTTGTATTGATGATTCACCAATTGAACTTATTTCGGTTGAGGGTCTTTTAACCGGAAAAACATATCAAGATACTAATTTAAATTGTATTTCATTGGATTTTAGCGCGTCTACAACCGGAGAAACTAATACAACATTCGTATATGGTCCGTTCGACGATTGTACCGAGTGTAATGCTCCACTATCAGCAGGAACTGAATATAATGTATGTGTATTAGATTGTAGTGGTAACACTATATCTATAATACCCCCTCATCCGACTTATACAAATGGATTAGGTAAAGCGGTAGTTCAATTAAACGCAATTGCGTTAGGAGGAATAAACGGATTAAACAATTAAAAATAAATAAAAATTATGTTATACGCACAAATTACACCGGCAGCTGAAAAAACAACACAAGTAACCCCTTTCTCAGCAATTACTGAATCCGCAGACTTAATGTTTGCTGTGGCAAGACCATACACATTAGGAGCTTCAAGAGTTAACTTCCAAGTAACTTTCGGAAATGGAACTATCGCCGACGGTTTAGTTTCTAACTTTCAAGAATTATTATCGTCAAATGTTACTCTAACGAGTGATGAACTTTCAAATTGGGGTACTGATGATTCCGTTGTATTAGGAACTATCGCAACCAAATTAGGAACAACATCTTTAGGTGTTTATACCTCAGCTCCACAACAAGGAAACAATTTTTAATTAAAAGTTTAATTTTTCTTTTTTATATCATTTTTATTATTATCTTTGTAGAATAATCTAAAAATAAAAATGATGAAAATTTTAAGGAGATTAAGGAAAAAAATTAATTATAAGATTGTTAAATTCTTCAGAAATCTAACAAGTAATGATAGACCAATACTTGAGGATAATGAAAGAATATGTACATCTGTATGTAGAAAATTAATTAATCACCCAAATTCTAAATTTTTAATCGCCCCCCTTTCAATGAAGAGGTACATTAAGAATAGCGAATTAGAATTATTTATTGTTTTACAAGATAGACAAATTAGTATCACTAACCATGTATATCATTATGATGTTGTTATTAGTAATAGAAATTGGGAAAGAGTTACAACTATGTACGATAATAAAACCGAGAAGATTAGACAAGAATTTGAAACTGAAATGAGTTCTCAAATAAAACATTCTTTATCAACAATACTGTCTAAATTAGATTAGTGTTTTTCAGATAAAACCTTTTTAATTAAATCCCTTAACGATTCGTTTTGGGATTTTTTATTTTAAAACATATCTTCTAATTTATCTAAATGTTTTTTAACAACATCTAAATCACTTATGTCGGTATAAGTCATACCTTGTTTTTTTAATATTTGAACTTGGTTATGTAATTGTGTCATCATCTGTTTAACCATAGAAGACATCATAGGGTAGTTTGTAATCATTTGGTCTAATTGATAATACTCATTAGGTAGTCCTAAACCTTTCCCAATTTTATTAACCCAATCTTTACCATAATTATCAGCATCCATTTCCATATCCCAATAAATTTGGTAGAACTCTTCAAAGTCCTCAATATCCCCCATATAGGAATCTGCTAAACCAAAATCTATCATTTGTTGTTCGTGTTTTAATTCGTGAAATAAAACATAAACGAACCCCGCTAAATTAGGTATTGTATCCGGAGAACATAAAATAATTGAATCTCTTGTACGAACACCTCTATATCCTGTCTGACATCCATTAATAACTTTTATGTTAAATCCTCGGTCTTGTATAAACTCCTTTACCTTATTAAACATAACATCAAGTTTATGATGATACTCTTGTGGTATCTTACTTTTAAATTTGTTAATTACTCTATCGTAATTAGAGGGTGTTTTTAGACCGTTTGGGGTAATATCTTCTAAAATGGTGTCTTTGGTTATCTCAAACCATTCCGTTACAATAGGGACTATCTCCTTCTTCTTACCGGGGGTTTGATTAATATTATTTCCGTCCTCATCACTTGATGTTAACTCCGGATGTTTTTCCATATACTTGGAAATTTTTTTAGATTTAGACTCAATCTTTTTGATTTGTTTTTTTGGTTCATCCATAGACCCATCATAACTATCGTACTCCAACATTGCGTCATCATATTTAGAAACAGGGATGTTAAACGGTTGCATATCAGATTTTTTAAATATTCTAATTCCCGGTTGCATTGGCCCAACATAAGAACCTCTTCCCCCACCATCACTTGTTCCCTCGTTAATATGTATTTTATTATTTTTCATAGTATAATTATAAATATCTTATATAATTAAATATGGAACAACAACCTGAAATATTCGGAAAACTATTTGAATCAATCCCCCTACACACTGAAGAGCACTTAGATATTCTTTTAGATACTATGGATAATGATAGAGCAAACTACTTTTTAATACAAGCCGTTAAATACGCCTTCCATTCTGGAATATACTCTTTGGGTGAAGCCGAAGTGATTTCTAAATCAATTAGGGTTTTATCTAAAAAAGAAAAAGAGACCGAAGTCTCTTAATATTTTATTTTTTTTCTACAATTATCACACATCCATATTGATTCATTATCAATTGTTGAACCCTTCCCCTTCGCATCATTCATAACACACTTTTTATTGTGATTACAGTGGGGGACACCTAAAGTATGTCCTATTTCGTGGATAACGACTTTTTCTAATTTACCGTAATAATTGGTTCTCATTCTTTTATTAGAAACAACACAGGATTTAGTTCCTAATAACGAAAGACCTATTACCCCCCAATTTTTAAATGTTTTACCGTTTAATTGTCTGTTAGTACAAATATCTAATTGAGTTAATGCAACTACTTTACCATTAGTATTATTAAATTTAGTATTAAGTAGTTTCACTATTTTAACCGATGAATACTTTGATAATCCTTTTATTTTACATTCTACAGGTACATCAATTCTTGGTAGAATATTAACTTTACAGTTATAAAACTTTTTAAGATTGTTTTGAACAAATACTACATCATTCTTGGGAAAATCCCCAATAACCACTATAGATATTTCTTTTGTTTTTGATGTTAATCCTACATAACTTGTTGAAGTTAATAGAATTATCAAGACAATGATTATTTTATATAAATTTTTCATACCGCAAAGATACGAAATTTAATTAATTAACCAAAAAATTACGCAACTCCCGTATTGTTTTCTCCTATACTTTGAGCCAACATAATTGGGTCTACACATTGTTGTCCATCTCCGTGTAATTTATCAAAAAATTCTGTAGAATTTTGAACTAAAAAACTACCTTTAGTTTCTCCCATAACAAAAAGTCTAGCATTTTGAGCCAATTTTTTAACATTAGGGTTATCAATAAATTTAGCGGGAACCCCAACACACCCAAAACTTTGATTTGCGTATGCTATAGATTTTGCCGAATCTAAATATTCTTGGGGTACTTTCCCTGATGAAATTTGTTTTTTTAATAAAGATTCTAAATCCGCACTTGCAGTTAATCTATCCGGTAATCCAGCCGGTATTCCGTGAATTGCACCAACAATGTTTTTACCACCACTATCTTTTAAATGAAGAACATTTTTACCTTTTCCCACATAACCTTTATCACTACTTAAACTACTAATACTATAAATCCCTTTAGGTAAAAATCTAGCAGCAATTTTAGTTAAACTTGAATAGATTGGTTCTGATGGTTTACCTGTTGTGGGGTCAGTACATTTATATGGTTCAGATAATAAAAACTTACCATCTTTTTTACTAACTTTACACCAATCCTCAATTGTAAACGGTTGAGCATCTTTTTGGACATCAGCACCGTCAACCACTGAAGTATAATCAACTAAAGTTGGTGGTGAAAACCAACCGGTGGATGGTGCAAATAAATAAATTAAATTTTCTTTAGGGTCATAAATAAAAAATGGTTTATTATCCATATCTCTATCTACGATATATTTAAGTTCTTGGTCAATTCTTGGAGTGTAATTGTATTTAGAAATTTTTTTAATTTTTTCTTTTTTGGATTGTTCTGTGTTTTTAACTGTTGGGACAACTTTAGAGACCTTATTTTTTTTAGGTACATCAACGGTTGTTTTGGGGGAAGCACCATAAATTTTAGTTTTAATAGCTTCAACACCTTTAGGTGTCTTTACTTCAGTCCAATTGGGGTTTTTACCTGTATTTTTTTTTGCGTACCAAAATTTATCACTCCATTTCATATATTGATATGGGTCACCCTCTGGTCCTTGAACTATAGTGTCCTTTATAGGTGTGGTCATCCCTAATGGGTCGTTTAAATTAACACCCTGTTCTGATAAGTATTGTCTCTTTGTTGCACTCTCGTGAAGATTTAAAATCCTATCTTTTTCCTCTCCATCCAAGAAATATAAATTTTTCATAAAATTCTTTTAATATAAATATCCAATAATTTATTATAATTCTAATCGATATTTAAATAACCCACAATCCCATATTTTGTCATAACCCAATTCAGATGTGAGTTCTTTTTCCGTTTTATTATAGTCTAAATCCGGAAATCTTTTTTTAAGATTATTTTTACCAAATCCAAATTTATGAAATCTTTTGTATTTACTAATTTTTGAATTATAATAATAATAATTTGGTTTTGTTATTGATACTAAATTAAACCCCAAATTAGTATATAGATTATTTTCCGGATTAATTGTCCATCTTCTATCCGCAAAACTAATTATTGATGTTGGGTTATACTCATTAATAAAATGTTTAATAAATTTAGAGGCTAACCCCCTAATTAAATAATTTTGTTTTGTTGCGTATCGACTTAATTCAAATTCACCGTCATTATTTTTAGTCATATTTCTACGACCATTAAATGTTATAACACCAACTAATTCATTATTATAATATGCCCCGTAATATATGTTTGACTTATCGGTGCCTTGTATATGATTATTATTTAAAAAAAATGTTTTATCTTCTAAATTTATTTTTTTAATGACAACATTTCTACCACCAATTTTAACACCATCATTTACATTTAATAAATGTTTTAATTTTGATTTAACTAATTCGGTATTAATAACCCATTCATCCTCAAAAATATGTATTAATTTATATCCTATTTGATTACACTCTATTGTTTTATTTAGATGATATGATGAAGTTTTTCCCATTTTTTCTGTGTGATAATATAATCCATCATACTCAATACAAATATTGGTACCATCAACAATCAAATCAATTTCTTTACCATCTAATAATTTACGATTTTTACCTTTATTAACCATAAATCCAACACTTTCGATAAACTCTTTAATCTCCGTCTCACCTTTTGATGTCCAAGTAGGTATCATATTAATATTTGTTAGTTTCGCTAAATCACTTAAACATTCAGAAATAGATGTTGAAACTATTTTTTCATTAGGATATTTTAATTTATATTCTAATGTTGTGATATTATGTTTATTTTTTAAATGAGTGTTTGATATACTTTTCATTTTTTCACCACAAATTTTACAAATAACATAATTTTTACTTTTAGATAAAAATTTGGTTAATTCTGTTTTTTTTATGTAATTTGGGTGATGTTTAATATCTTCAGGGAATTTTAATAAATAATCATCTAATGTTATTTTATGAGATTTACTTATATGTGTCTCAAAACAACCTGTTTTATTTGAAGTGTCTTCTGTTACCCACTCACATAATTTACATTTTCTTGTAGGAGAATTTTCAATCTTAATTATGTTGAAATACTCCTCAAACCACTTTTTGTTGTTAATTAATTCGTATTTTTTTCTTTGGTAAGTATTGGATGGAATCCATACATCTCCATATAACTCAATAATATGTTTGGTTAATTTACCGGATAAATTATTGGGGTCTTTAATTACCATATTAGTTTTTTTACATTGAGCAATTAATTCGTGGGTATCTGAAGTTGTATATAAGTTAGATTTTGTGGTTTCAATTTCAAAACTATTCCCCATTTGGGTTTGACCACCTTTTTTATTAATCACAATATTATTTTCCTTTAATATTTGACTAATTTTTTTATGACCAACCTTAAATTTTTCGGCTAATTTATGAGTACTCGGAATTTCAGTTTGATATAATTCAATAATGTTAATTATAATTTCAGGTGTTAATTTGGTTTTCATAGTATCATATTTATATAAATATAATAATAATTACTTAAAAGTCAAATTATAATCCATTTATTTTTAACCCATTCTATAAATAAAAAAAGAGGACATATAGTCCTCTTTTTGTTAAATATAATAAGATTTTTGATTATCTCAATTCTCTTAAGTCAAATGTTCTTACACCATCTACAGTGATACGTGCGTAAAAACGGTTATTTACCATTTTCTTCGCGTATCTCGTCATAATCCCTTTAATTGGTGTAAAATTAAATGGGTTATACATTGTAGGTGTTAATTGTAACGGTACGTATGGTGCGTAGATGTATCCTGTGTCTAACAATGATGTTCCTTTATGTCCAATTAACACTGTGTTAGCTGGGAAGTAAGGGTCACGGTAAACTTGGTAACGACCTGCTAATGTTCCAACTCTTTCAATACCCATGTTATATTGGTCTTGTTCAGGAGAAGCATTAGATACGTGGAAGTACTCTAAATCATCAAAGATAGCAGAAACCTCAGAAGATACAACAATCCAGTTTGCTCCACCTCTTAAAGTAGATTTGTGGATTTGTGCAGACAATTGGTTGATTGCTGTAATTAATGTTTGGTTCCAATCTTTTTGAGTATAAGAAGTTGTCAAAGATAAACGTTTCCAACCATTGTAATCCCATCTCAAGTTCCAAGCAGCACCTTTACGTAAATCTCTTAAGATTTCACGGTCAATTTCAGCAGCAACTTGTTCAGATAATAAAGCTGTTAATTCAGCTTCAGCATCGATGTTGTGGAAAGCAGCAACGTCTTGAGCTAACTCAGGAGACCATTGTGCTCTTAATTTTCTTTCTGTAACAGTAACAGTAACTGAATCTAATTCGAAAGAAACCTCACCGATTTTATCTTCAAATTCTAATTCTTTATATCTTCTGAAAACAGCAGTAAAGTCATTATTTGCTAATGTTCCGATTGTTGTTCCTGTGTAACCGTCTAAAGAGTCAGCACCACATGAAATACATACAGGACAAGATAAATCAACTTCTAAGTAAATAGTACCTTCGATATCACAGATATCATTGTAGTTACCATTATTACCTTGAGAAGCCCAAGGAGCTTGTGATTGACCACCGTAAGATACGATACCTTTACCATATTGTTGAGTAACAACTCTAAACAATAAAGAATTAGGATTACCAGCCGCGTTAAATACTACATCACAAGGAGAATCTCCTGACCAAGTACCGTCTGTTGCAGTACCGTTAGCGTAAATTTTCAAATCAGATAAGAAAGTTTCAGAATCATATTCGTTACCATCAGGTCCGATTAATTTACCAGCACCAGTGTTAGCGAAATTTATCATTTTAACGATTACTTTTCTAACGTTAGAATCATTATATGCTCCATCAGCATCAATTAATCCACCATTAGACCATTTTTGAACTAATGTTGTAGCAGTAACTGCAGACCATTGTCCTTTAGAATAATCAAACAATCCTGGAGGGTCTAATTGACCTTCATTTCCTTCATAGAATAAATCATAAAGATTTTTCTTGTAAGCTCCTGCACTGTTTCCGTAACCAGAACCAACTTCAGTTGCGTTAGAGTTTGGTGCTCCGTATGGAGAATAATGCTCTCCTGATTCACCTGCATAACCATTTTCAGGTGTTTGTGCTGTTCCATTATCATACCCTTGAATTTTAGGTACAAAGAAGAATAATTTACCGATTGGTAAATTCATTGCTTGTACAGATACGATTTCATTCGCTAATAATTTAGAGAATACTCTTCTTACGATAGGGAATACAACAGTTTCGAATGAACCTGAAGACCCGTCAGAAGTAGCTTCGTTGATTAGGAAAGACGCTTGGTTCTCATATAATTGAGCTACGTTTTCTTTTAAGTGACCTTTAAGTCCTTCTAGGAATCCTAATTTATCCCATTTGTTAATTGTGTCTTCTTTAATAACTTTAAGGTGTTTTAACCCTATGTTACCAACTAGACCTGATTCTAATAATGCTCCCATTTTTTTGGTTTTTATTAATTTTTAGTTTATTTTTATTTTAATTTACTCATTAAATCTTTCATTCTAAGGAATTGAGGATTTTCATAAGTTTTTGATTCAATTAAGTTAATCGCTGAACCTGATACCGGAGCTTTTTGAATTGCTCTTTCCATCGATTCGTTCATTGGTTGACTTGTATTAACTGAAAGTTCATCTTTAAGATTTTGATATAAATTTTTAGATTCTTTGATAGTTTCAACACCATCAAATCTTCTTAAGATATTTATTTTTTCTTGTTTAGATGTTGAGTGTTCTGTAAACAAACGAGTAGCGTAAGCTAAGTTTGAATTAAATACTGCAACCTCATTCAATTTATTTCTAAATACATTAAGAGCTTTTCTATACTCTTCATTCTTTTCTCTAAGAATTGTTAATTCATTTGATTCTGTATTTTCAAATGTTAGATTTCTGTTAGGAGTAATTCCTTTTCTTAATCCTCTACCTGATTTAGAACCATTTCCGTATGTGTGAGCAGCTTCTTTAGTTTCTACTTTTTTAACGGACGCTTTTTTAACCGGTGCTTTTTTAATGGCTTTAAATTCACCATCAAGATTTTCACCTTCTTTGTATTCAAATTTAGCTTTACCTGTTCCAACTGATTTTGGTGCTTCTTTTTTCTTCACATCAAATCCTTTTCCTTGGTTTGGTTTAGCATCGTATTTGAATTTAGGACTTCCGATTCCAGTACCTTTAGGTTTTACAGACATTTTAGATTCCATAACAGGCTCCTCTTCGTCACCCATATCGTCATCTTCATTCATCTCTTCTTCCTCATCGTCTTCTTCTTCGTCTTCTTCGTCCATTTCAATTTCATAAACTAATTCTTCAGACTCATCGAATTCTTCAAAATCTTCTTCATCGTCAAAACTTTCTTCTTCGTCATCAAAAGAAAATTCCTCTTCTTCGTCGTTGTCGTTTCCAAAAATTCTTTCAACAATAGATTCGATAGATTCATCTGATTCATCAAATTCTCCCGATTCATCAAATTCACCGTATCCATCTTCACCTTCTGTAACAATCATATATTCAGCGTCAGTTTCGTTGTCTTTAATATTAATGTTACCAGAATCATCTTTAGTAACAACAATATTATCGTCAGGACCCATTAATTTGAATACACGCAAGATTTCTTCATCATCTTTAATGTTAGTTAGGTCGATAACATCTTCATCTTCATCATCTGAATCGTCATCGTCCATATCAAGGTTATCCATATCCATTTCATCACCTTCTTCATCGTCAGACTCTTCGTCATCCATGTCAGGTAATTCCATGTCAATGTCAGTTTCAATCTCATCTTCTTCTTGTTCAGTTAGAGATTCTTTTACTAGTTCGTTGATTTCTTCCTTCATAGTAGAAGCAAGTATTCCTTTTGCATTTTCAGCTACCGCTTCTTCCAAATTTTTCATTTGGATGATAGCTTCTTCAACTAAAGATTTTTCTTTTGCCATTTGTTTTATGTTATTTTAATATATAAATATATGAAATTATGAAAAAAGCACATTTGTACTAATATTCATAACATCTTTTTATTTATTAATAAATATCACAAAAATGTAAAAAACAAAAAAAGGAGACAAAATGTCTCCTTTTAGTTTAATCAATTAAAATTTTTTTATTCTATAACTTCGTTAATTTTACTCTCAACGATTGCGGTTATTCTCCACTCCATAGAATAATTTTCAAATACTTTAGTGACTTTCGCCTCTACGTCGGTGGGATTGTAACCACTAACTAATTTTTCTTCTCTTAACTTTTTAAGTTTTCCTGTTTCAGTATCTACTGAATCCAATGTAATTTTTGCGATGAAATACTTTTCGTCCATAATGTTTAATTTTTTTTTAGTATCCTAAATAATCGTTTAATTTTTTCATTAAGTCAAGCGATTTGTTTCCAGATTCGCCAACTTGTCTTTCTACTTTCATTTTTTTCTCTTCTTCCAAATTCTCATCAAAATTAAACCTATCATCAGGATTTTGAAAAAGGTATGCTCCTGGTGTTGATGGTGATGAAACTAAGTCAAAACAGATTAATTCAAAATCATCTTGTACTTCATTTTGTTCACCCACTTTTTTAAGAGACCCCACACCTCTTGAAGATATACCCAATGTAACACCTTGTCTAAGATAGTTTGCCGCCAAATCACCTTTGGTTGATACAATCCCTCTTTCGTGGAAACCAGGAGATGTTAATAGTTTTATTTTACCCATTAAAACGGGTCCTTCCCACCATATCTCTGTAATTGCGTGAGATACTCTATCTAAATCAATTAACGATGATTCAGGATGATTTAATTCTGAAAGGGCTGTTCCTTTGTTAATCATCTTTTTATAATTCTCGGCCTCTCTTTTTAAGATTCTCTCAGGATACAATCTACCATTTCTATTTGGTGTATTATATTTTTGTAGAACCGCATAAAATTCAAAAGGTTTTGAATGGTCTAAATCTTCTTTAGACTCTTTAATCATCGCAGCATTTTTCTTATCTGTTGGGGAAATAAATCCGGCATCTTCCTCAATTAATATCCCTCTCCCTATTTCATTTGGTTTTAAAATTGTTAAATTCATTTTGAATGTTTTATTTATAAATATTAAACATTCTCAATTTGTACTGGTTCCTCTGACGATTTGATTTTTTTTGTTAGATAAAATTTAAAATTTTCATTTTCTAAAAAGTTATCTAAAAAGATTTGGTTAATAATTTCTTTTAACGAATTTTTAATTTCGTCGGATTTAAAGTCCATATCAGTTTGAATTATAAAAAAATTAATTTCTAAATTCATAAAAGATTTTTTTCCGATTGTTAGACCGCTTGACCTTAAATCCAAGTCAACAATGAAATTTGTATCAAAAATTGTTTTGTCTAATGATTCATAAACTGAATGTTTTATACCTCTACTCATATTAAGAACTGTCCTTGTCCAGTTATTAGCTTCGTAAATTGGTTCTACCCATGTTTGAATGTTTAGGTAGAGAGATTTTAAACTCATTGAGTCGACTGTTCCATATATTATTTTAGCAGTCTTAAACCCATGAATTTGTGAGGTTTTCCCCTTTTTCATTAATTTCCATATTTTTTCGTTTATTTTTTAAAAAAAATAGGTGAAAATACTTCAATAGTCAAAACTTTTTGAAAAGATGGGGATATATGTAATATATGTTAATAGTTAAATTAGATAAAAACACTACGATTGAGCGAGCTTTAAAACTTTATAAAAGTAAGGTAATAAAAACTCGACAAAGTTCTGAACTTGTTAAAAGAAAAGAATTTGTTAAAGAGTCTGTTATTAAAAGAGCTGAACTTTCTAAGGCAAAGTATGTCCAAAAGAAGTTTAAGTCGAATAACGACTAAAGAGTTTCGTTTAAACTTTTAAGTTTAAAATAAGTTAGTTTGTCGTATTTCTCAGATATTACCTTGGATAAGGTATCATTGATTCTGCTCTTAACTGAACTATCATCTGAAGTAGATTTCATTTTAGTTAATTTACCAACAACACTTTCTTTAATCACATTAAAATCTTCATTAAGTTTACTATCGTCTTCAGATAGTAATTTAATCAATTCATCTTTATCGGATTCATTTAAAGATTCTATATAACTATTAATTGTTTGGTTGGCAATACTAACCATTGCTTTTAATGGTATATTAACACTTTCAGTTTTAGTGATAGGTAATTTTCTTAAATTTTCTGAAATAATTTTTTTACTTTTAATTCTTGATTCAATTGTTAAAACATCTCTTGAAAATAAGTTATCAATATTATCGTAAGCGTCATTTGATTTAGAATCTTTAACCCACTCATTTAGACTTTTAATTTCAGATGTGGATATTTTATTTACGGTATTTTCATATATAGTAATACATTCGTGAATATATTCGGTGATATACGATTCGGATAATGCTTTTGGTGAATTTAATTCATCATACATATAAAAAATTTTACTGATGTTTTTATTCTCTAACACCAATTTTTTAAAATTTTTTATTTCTTGTTTAAATGTTCCATTATTATACGATTCTAATAATACATTTTCTATTTTCGATTTTAAGATACCAAATTTTGTCATTTTTCTTTTTTTATTATAAATATCAATCATTTAGAAGTTTATCTAATTCCTTTGAAATATCTCCTAAAGAATTTCTAGATTTGGATAAATCTATATAAGAATCATCATCAGTCATATTACCACTTTCCAGTAAAATATTCCAATTTTCTTTTCTATTAAATGATTCCGGAGTTATTTCAGCTTCTCCGCCTGCTTCAGGTGCTGGTGGGAGTTCTTCACCTCCTAATTCAGGTTCTCCACCCAAATCTGATTCTCCACCAAAATCTCCTCCTCCAAAACTACTTCCACCTCCCGGTGGTGGTGGTGCTGGAACTTCAGCTGATTGTGTTGTTCCTGATTTACTACCATATAACTTATCAATATTATCAAATATACCTGTGTGAGATATTATTGTTGCTGTATTTGTTAATTCAGCACCAACGGCTTTTTCTATTCTTTGTTGTTGTAAATCTAATTTAATTTCATCATCCGAGAATCCTAATACGTGTTTTTTAGCCCAAGTAACCGATACAGGTGCAATACCTTCTATCGCCGTTACAGCGTCTTTATACAATAATATTTTTTCTTTCCAAACATCAATTTTTAATAAATCTGCTTGGGTAGATGGATTGGTTAAACTTAATCTAAAGTTGGATAATTCATCTTCAAACCCTAATAAAAATAAATGAACAATAGCGATTTTATTTAATTCGGCTATCATACATTTTTGTATTCTATTGATAGTTCTTGCAAAACGAATATCCTGTAATGATAAATTTTTTCCATCACCAACAGTTTCTTCAAACCCTAAAAAGGCTTTAGGAACACGAAGTGCTGTTAATAATTTCTTTTGGATATATTCAATATCAGCAATTTCCGCTAAATTCTGAGCTCCGGGCAATGTTTCTATTGGAGATGTTGCCGCTGGGTCACGAACAGGAATAAAATAATCTTGGTCAACCGCCATTTGATTAAATCTCATATCCACGTTTCCGGTTTTAGAATCGACAACTTGGTCTCTTTTAAATTTATTGGCAACTCGTTGTACATATGGTTCAACATCCTTATCATCCATATTACCAACAAATACTTTAAAAACTCTTCTTTCAGGTGCTCTCGAAGTTCTATAAATTAACATCGCATCTTCAGATAACAATAATTGTTTCCAAATACGTCTAGCCTTTTCTAACATAGAAGTACCGTAAGGAAGTTTTCTATCATCACCCAATAATCTAAAATGAGCCACTTCCCAAGAGTTAAACTCCATATCTTTAGCTTTCCACTTAAATCGTAACCCTTTGTTTTCAGCAGGTTCATCAACATTTGCCGATTTTGCTGCCATACCTCGTTCTAATCTTTCAATCTCAATATTTGGTAATTGCATACAACCAACAATACCTTTTTCAGCGTCAAGTTTTAAATAGACAAAATTATCACCGTATTTACAAGTGTTTCTTGTCCACATTGGTAAATTGGTGTTAAGGTCTAAAATATTATTAAATAAATCTGAAATAATCCCTTTTATCCTTTTTGATTCTGAATAAATTTGTAACATATGACCATTTTGGTCAACTGTAGTTGATTCCTCACCATAAATGTCTAACGCTGCTGAAATTTCTGGTGTATATTCCATACTTTCGTAATCATAAAATGATGCTAAACGAGTTGGTTCGTAATAAACTGCTTGAGTATATAAATTACTCTCAATTTTTGTCCACTGATTGGCTAGATAATAAGTTTGTTGAGCCTGAAGTTTTTCTTTTTCGTACTCTGCTTGAGATGTAGTTTTTAATAATTCTTTTTTATCTAACTTATATGTTGGGTAATCTTGATTCAATAGAGCATTTGGTCCAAAAGCTCTGGATAATCTTTGCCAAACAGTTAAGTCGTTATTTTGATTGTTTTCCATCTTAATAATTTAAATATTTTTTTTTATTAATAAATAGTTTATAAGTTGGATTAAACTTGGTGGTTATTATTGTTATCTATCATTATTAATTTACTTTATTCAATACAAAAATATCACTATAAATATTGTTTCCTGTGCTAGCAGTTCCCCATTCAACTGTCACATTTAATGTATTACCAATTGTTGTGTCAAATGTTGTGTTGTTCACTACATTAAATCCAAATCCTTGAACCGTAGCATTGTTAGTTTTTGTGTAATGAAAACTACCTAAAGATACGACAGATGCTACACCAGCAGCTCCAAGTTGTCTAATTGTAAAATCAACATTCAAAGACCATACATCATCTACAACACTACTTCCAAGACTTTGAATACCGCTATCTAGAAGAATAACAGAACCTGTTCTTAATCTAATTATAATAGTTTGATTATTATCAGCGTTAATAACACCACCAAAAACAGCTCTAAAGCTATCACCAACACTGAAACCATTAGCGGGTACACTTAATGTACCAACTCCTGTGCCAATAAGTGTTGATTCAGTTGTTGTATTGGTTACAATAGTACTGTTAGTTGTTTGAGCAAATAAACCATATGATATTGATGGTGGTAGAACTGGTGAACTTCCACTTGTTCCTGATGAACCACTTGTTCCTGATGAACCACTTGTTCCACTAGAACCATTCGCACCTGATGTTCCCGAAGAACCGCTAGTTCCTGATGAACCATCAATCCCCGCAATTGATGGTGATAATGTTGTTGTTACTTGTCCGATAGTGGCGTCGTTAAAGTACATTGTAAGTTCTTTAGTATAAGGTGAATTGATTGCAATACCATATAATTCTATAAGAATTCTATCTGTCGGCAGAACATTAGCTGCATCAATTGGCATTGACCATAACTTTATGGTAGGGACAAGATACTTGTCTATTGGAACAGGAACGGGAGTAACAGTAGATAACAACGTAGTTGTCCCTCCAGTATGATATGCGTATATTCTCGCATATATTCCGTGGTCGGCATTTGTTGCGGTAGTATTAGCATATACTTCAAAATTCCAATTTCCACCCACAAGATTACTAATATTGGGGTCATTATTAGGTGTTATGAATGTCCCAAATAATTGTGCTGTTGCTCCTGATAATGTTTGAGATAAAGATGTTTGTCCGCTAATACTAATTAACCGGTTTAAATCATAATATGATGCACTTCCATCACCTTGGTTAGGTGTATCTCTATTGAGGTAATAAACTAACCCTGTTGAAAATCCGTTAATACCGCTAGACCCTGAAGAACCACTAGTACCTGAAGAACCACTTGTTCCCGAAGAACCACTTGAACCATTTCCTCCGGCAGCACCTTCTAAATTAACCGTCCAACCTGAATATAACCCACTACCAGTTATTGTTTCAACATCAACCACCATATCACCATTTGACGAGTTATAACTAACAACCATACCAATCATGTGATTAGATAAGTCATATGCGATTAACACATCTTGAGCAACACTATAACCTAAGTTAGTCCCAACAACAAAAGTCCCAGTACTTCCTGTTTGGATTGTTAAAGGTGTTGTAGATGTTGTTCTATATAAATCCCCAGAAAATCCACTAGAACCTGATGAACCTGATTCACCGCTTGTCCCACTAGTTCCTGATGAACCTGATTCACCGCTTGTCCCACTAGTTCCTGATGAACCACTAGCACCCGAAAATTGTTGAGTTAATGCTGAAAAATAGATTGAATTGGTTTCTCCTGACGAAATAACATCGTAGTTTACAATAACCATCAACGATTCTGGTTGACCGGATAACGCTAAAGGTAATTGTGATATAGGTAAATTAGGCATAATTAATTGATTAGAATTTTATTATTATTTTCTTGGTCTAATGTAAAATAATTCTCTTGTAATAAATAGTTTGTATCTACAATTTGTGTGGGAGTTGGTGTCATTGTTGGTGTTGGTGTTGAAGTTGGCGTTGGAAGAACAGGACATAATCTTTGTAAATCCCATCCAGTTAATCCACCTGAAGGTCCGGTTATTCTAATAATAACATTACTGTTTATTATATAATCTGACGGAGTGTATGTCCACCATACAAATTGGTCGTAAGAACCTGTTAATGTTAAATCAAAACCTGTTTCAGTTAAAAGTTCGGTTTTTCTAGATGGTATTGGTTGGATATTTTTATAATAGGTCGGAGGAATCGTACTAAAACTAGTTCTACCAATAAATTGATTAATATCGTATGTCTGAGCAATCGTTGGTAAATTAGTTGGTGGTACACCGTATGAATCAAATGGTCCTGAATTACCATCCGATAACATCCCAGATGTTGATTTTTTAACACCATTATGAATTATTTCCATTTTATCCGGAACATTTCTAGCGCTAAATAGGAATAATATAACACCCCCTATTGAATCTAACGGTATTGTGTATTCGGTTACCCCAAAACCACCAGAACTATACGACTGACTACACGATACAATTGGTATATTAGTTTGTGTTGGTGTTATAGTATTAGTGGGTGTGTTAGTTGGTGTTTGAGTCGGAGTTGGGGTTGGGGTTGGTGTTGAAGTTGGTGTTTCTGTGTTTGTTGGGGTATTACTTGGTGTTGGTGACAAACCAAATGTTGGTGTTATTGATGGTGTCGGAGTTATTATCGGTGTCGAGGTTGGTGTCGAGGAAACCTCAAAATAAGAATCATTATCTTGTTTACTACTTAATTTATTGAAGCCTGGTGGAATAACCTGAACATTAAAGATATTTTGCCCATTAACAACTAGTCGTGAACCCCCAATAATATTCCCTGATTTTTTTCTATTAACAAATCCCATCTTCTTTTAATTAATAAATATTATCTTCCGCCAAATAACCAACCATATTTCATATAATCGTCTTTGGAAACTTGACTGGAACTAAATTGGTTTATTCTTTCGGTTAAATTTGGCATAACCGGATTAAAAGAAATAGATTGTCCTATGTTCTGATTATTACTAACCGACCAAGAATCAATCATTGCTTTGGTATGTTCTGTTACTTTGGTTAAATTACTAAATGATGATTCCGCTACATATGTCGCCATAGCAATTGACATAATTAAATCATCGTGGTGTCCTTTTTGATGGTCAGGTCTACCATTCATATAGATAAAAGTATTCATTTCCCCACATAAACGAGTACTATAAATCTTAAATCCGTGTCTTAATACCTCTTCAAAAGACGCAATAATCTGAACCCTTTTATTATTAAAATTTATTCCTGGTATTTTATCTAAAGCTTTTGGGTCGTATTTCCATTTATTTGATGCGTCAATACCATCAATATATAAATTTCTATACCCCATCTCTTGCATTTTTCTTGCTGTTGATACACCCATTCCTCCGGTAATATCAATAACAACAAAACATGAATACATTGTTGCCCATTTATAGGCTATTTCTGCCATAACATCTGGTGGTATCTTCCCAACATATTCGGCAACTTGTTCATTAGTATCAAAATCAACAATTTGGAATGAACTAAAATCTTCACTATCACCCCTAGATACATCACAACCCATAATATATTTATGACCAATAACAGGTTCTTTCCATATCCAAAGAGCATTACCCATCATTTTACTAATAGGGTCTTTAACCATATTTTCACGAATACCTTGCATCATTTTAGAATCAAATACATTATCTCCGGAACCCAAAAAGTTACATTCTAACTCTTGTGATACTTTACGTTTGTCGTATTTTAATTTTTTAACCATCGCCTCAAACCAAGAAGAACAAGGTTTGTATCCGTCATCCATTAAAACTCTTAATTCTTTATAATCTCTTTCGTATGGTGATATGCTCTCCCAACTAATAATTTCCTTTTCATTGTAATCTTCTTTATTTAAAAGGTAATGAATTATATCCTCGGTTTTAACTAAATATAAATCTTTAGTATAACGAGGGTCACGATACCAATACATTTCGGTAATCTTGAAGTCATTCATACCTCTTAACGCTTGGTCATAAATTTCGTAGTAAATTGGGTCGTATCCATTGGGTGTTGAAACCACAATTACTTTACCCCCCGTAGATAGGGATGCCATACAAGCAGACCAGAAATCATTATCGGCCTCAATAAACGCCGCCTCATCAAATATTAGGATTGTAGGTGTAAATCCACGAAGTGCATCCTTTGATGTTGCAACCGCTTTAACTTCACTACCATTAAGTAATTTATAATGTTTTTGAGCGTTTTTGTCAGGGGAAAATCCAATACCAACCCATTCAGGCCATTGGGCAACAAATGCTCTAATCTTGTTCGCCATCTCAATGGATGTATCAAGCTTATTGGCAATAATCAAAACTTTTTCTGGTTTTGTTTTTTTGGCAAACGATAATTTCATTGACGCCCAAGCTGCGGTAACGGTTGTTACACCTGCTTGTCGGTATTTTAACGCAATGTTTTCGTTGTTGTTTTCGTAATCCTCAAGTAAGGTTATTTGGTCGGGGAATAATTCTAATGGGACATATTTTGAAACAGTATTGTCATAAGTCTGTAGATACGTCTTTAACGCGTAACTTACATCCTTATGACATTTTACATATTCTATTAATACTTGTTCTCTTGTTAAATTTGACATACATTGTCGTTTTGTTTGTTTAGAACCCTAGTTCTGACAAATCAAAATCATCAAAGTCGTCATCACCGTAGTCGTCGTTATCTTCATCATCGGAACCCATTTTTTCATCATATTCGTCTTTTTTCAAATCCTCAACGATTTCATTTACCATTCTTTGGATAAATTCACCACCTTTTGGGTCACCTTGTAAAATTAATTTAGCAACTCTCATAAATTCTGGTGCCGATAATTTTGAAAATCTAACAAATAAGTAATGTTGGATATGTTTCATATCATCGTCAAATAATTTGTCAGGATATGATTCAATAAATTTTTCCCAAAATATTGGTCCTAATCTAGAATCCCATACCTCAGCAGGTAAAGTATCTTCAGCTCCTAAAACCATTTCAGCTTGTCTTGGGTCATCAGGTAAACCGTGAGTACCAAACACTTCATAAACACCTTTCACTAATTCGTGAATTAATAAAGGGAATGTCATTGCTTTCGCTTTAACTGTTGGTGGGTCAGTTTCTTCATCAACCTCACTTTGACCCATTTGACCACCACCTCCGGCTGCCATACCTTCCATATCCGGATATAACCAATATAAATGTTCCATTAATGATTGGGTTACACCATAAAGATTTAATAAATTAGGGTCTAGTCTATTGATTTCGTCGCTAAGTAAAACATACATATGTCCACCTTTAAACGCTGCTCCTTGTATAAGAGAATTAATCATTCTTCTTTTTGCCTTCTCTAAATTAAATTGTTCAAATTCGTCGGCAAAATCTTGTAATTCTTCACTATGTTCTTCAGCCTTTTTAAACGCGTCTTTAACTTCTTCTTCACTAGGTTGTGTCGGTTCCGCTTGCATTCCTTGAGCAGCACCCATTGGTCGTTGGATAAGTTGAGCATCAAATTGTAAAGACCCTTCAGGTATACCCAATTCTTTTTTAACTAAATTAACTGCCAAATTCTCAAGATATTCTTTATTTTGAGATTCAACTCTCATAATTTGTTGTAGACTATTCATTACGGTTTGCATAATGTTCATCATAGGGTTATTTCCTTGTATAGCGGAAGTATCACCCAAGTAACGTCTTACTTTATCAACAGAGTCTTTAAAACGCTTTGAGGAGATAACCTCAATATAATCAGTATCACCATCTTTTGGTAATGCTGGATGTTCAGCGTAAGGAGTTTGTCTTGAAGTTATTTTTCTCTCAATACCTGGTTCCATTCTTTCAGGACCTTCATAACTAATTGGAGCCTCTTTTAAATTAGATTTAATTTCGTTTAAAATTGACTGTTCTCTTTTTGTTAAACCTTCGTTAACTAATTTTTTTTCTAAATTCGCCTTTGATTTCAATATCTTTTCCATTTTTAAATTTACACTCATTACCCTTTAAGTTTAATACCTATTTCATTAAAAGACAACCAACTTGGTAAATTCTTTTTAATTGCTTTCGGAGCTGGTTTAGGACCTGGTTTAGGACTATATGGTGACCCCGGTTTTTTAGGTTTTGTTCCCGGTTTAACCGTTGGTCTTGCCGGAGCAATTTCAGGAGATTGTTCACCAATTTCTTTTTTCGCCTTTGGAGCTGGTTTAACACCAGGTTTAGGTTTGTAAGGAGAATCAGTTCCCGGTTTTGTTGTTGGTTTAGTTTTTGGTTTTGCCGGAGCAATTTCTGACCCTTCATCTAAAAGACTTAAAAAATCTTTTTTACTCATTTTTGGGGTAATGTGTTTCTCAACTAATTTTGTAATTCTATTTTCTAATTCACTTACAAATTTAGGGTTTGGTTGGACTTGTCCTACTTTATTTGACATAATTTTAGTGTGTGCGTTTTGTACCATATCTAAATAACCTTCTTTAGTTTCCGTTTTCTTTTCAGGTAGTTTGGCAAAGTTAGTCTTTTTTGAGAATTCATCCGCCATTTTACACCATTTTTTTTGTTCTTTGGTTTTTCCGTCACCACATTTAGAGAAGAAATATTTTTGTTGTTTTTTAGATTCAAATTTTTCATCTACTTCTCCTTCAACTGTTTCATCTTTTTCAGACACAACCGTTAATTTTTTAGTTGCCGGGTCTATACTCATTGGAACACCTTTTTTAGACATCAAATCTTGAGCAGCTTTTCTATCAGCATCTACCGCTGGGTCAAATGTAGTTGTTGTTGAGGTTTTTGTGACCGATTCTTTAGTGTCTTTTTTAGATTCCACTAATTTACCAAACAATAGATTAACTTGAGATTCAGTCAAATTTTCTAAAGTGGATGGTTTTAATCCGTGACCAATTAATTTTAATTTTTTTTGATTAGTGTTCATATATAATTGTTTTTTCAAATTCTAAAACGATATCTCGTTCATATAATTTATTTTTAACCGATTCTTCGGTTTCTCCAAATTTAAAAACCAACCTTTTTTGGTGGTTAAAATCAACATCATCGTTTTCATTTTCCCAAGACAATGAGATAATACCATCAATAGTATCAATCATTGAGAAATAGTCAGAGTTTTGAATTACTGACATTGTTATAACGTCATTCTTCAAAACTCCTACTTTTTTTATATGTTCTAAATCAGGTGGTAATGGGTAACCGTTAGATGGTTTTGAATCCCAATTTTCCCCCCAAATATTTTCTGAACTATCCGAAAAAATAAATTCATATATGTTATCACCCTTATAATTTGGTCCTAATTCATTAACATATATTAAATAATTCATTACAATATTTGACCTTTGGTGTTTACTCTTAATTGTTTATTGTTCATTTCAAACACTAAATTATTTTTGTTAGTTTTACCAATTAATTTTGCTTCAGGATATTTGTTAATCACTTTAGTTGATGCAACTTCTTGAGAAATACTTTCAGAAAGTTTTTTAATATTACTAATTTTTTCTTTTCTAATTTCTTTTAATGAATTTGATTTTTCTAATTTAGATTCTAAAAGTTGTTTTTCTTTTTCATTAATTTTAAAATATTTTTCTAAAATACTATCAACTTTTGATTCACTGAATAATCCCTCAATCATTTCTTCCATACGACTAGAGTGGTCATTACTCATAGATTGATGTCTATGTCTAGGTTTTCTATAGTTTGGTAATTCATCTTCAATGTCGTCAGGGTTTTCATCCTGAACATCTTCATAACCAAATCCTTCACCCATTTCACCACTTGGTACTTCAGGTTGTAATTCGTCGTCACCCATTTCTTCAGAACCCATTTCGTCTTGACCTTCATCATTTCCACCATCAAAAGGATTTTCATCTTCAATACCTTCTAATTTATTCATAATATCTTCTTTATCTTCTTCTTCTAAAGATTCTAAATCTAAAGCCGATAAAATAGAGTTGATAACATATTTTACATCTTTTGATGAAAGATTTTCTTCTTCACTATCTTCAAGGATTCTTAATTTTTGAGCTAATTTCCCTGTCAATTTTTGAATAACTTTAAGGTTAACAACCTCATCGTCCATTTCTTGGTCATCACCTAAATCCATATCTTCTTCCGGTTCAGGTAAATCTAATTCTTCTTCAGGTGCCGGAGCGGGTGCAGGTGCGGGTGCCGGAGCGGGTGCTGGTGCAGAAGCCGGAGCGGCAGCAGGGGCTACTTGTTCTGTAGCATCTATTTTTAAAATATATTTCGTAGCGTCATTATCGCTTTCAAAAAATAAATTAACATTATTTTCTTGACCTTCGTTAACATTAATTTCTTTCGCAATTAAGTTAAGTCTTTTAAAGGCTTGTGAATATGATGAATAATATTTTCTATTTTTCATAGGGTCTAAATAATCACCTTCACCGGTAGATTCTGATATTGTTTTTTTAATTACATAACCATTTCTTTCTTTAACAATTTGATAATTGTTTCCGTCAGCCAATACTTTATTATATTCAACTGATTTATTCTCATTAATTGAATTTGGAGTATTTTCTTTATATCTGGCAATTTCCATTATACGAGCAATTTTTTCCATACCCTCTAATTTTTCACTACCAATTGGTTTTAATTTTCCCATTTTTTTATTTTTGTTTTTTAAATTAATTTATATATAAATATATTCAGAATTAAAAATGTTGAGATTTTAATTCTTTTTATTGTATTTCATTTAAGGATAATGATTTATCAATGTACTCATTTTGAAAATTAAACAATTTTTCTAGGTATCCATTTCTTCTCAATACCTTGAAAACTAAATTTTCATTTGATAGTTCCCCACCTTTTTCTAGTCCTGAAGTTCTATACTTTTTTAACTTATCTTTATATCTATCTATCAATTTTTTTGCGTCGTCCAATGACTCATCTTTAGCGTTTTCGATAACATCATCTATGGTTTTCATCCATTCTTCCGATTTTATTTTAACTGATTGGGTATCAATTTCCACATTTTCTTTTTTTGGTTCGCTAACCCATTCATCAAATAATACAGAATATTCTCCACTACTAAAATGTTTTTCAACATCATCCTGAACATACAATTCAACATCATATCCATATATGGTGATATTATGTTTATCGTTATATAAAGTTTTTTTTAATCTAAATAATTCTTCGTATAATGGTAATTCTTTTTCCGAAAATTGTTTAAAATCCACAATTATATGTAAATCCACATCGGAATATTTTGACCAATTAAAATTTGCCAATGAACCGGTCATTACCACATCGGAGACAATTATATCAACACCCAAAAAATCAATAAACTCATAAGCAATTTCTAAAAGACGCTCCCTAACTTTAGGGTTTATCGTTTCTGTTTTATTTTCTTTTGAGTTCCAAAATTTAGGGTTTAATTTGTCCTGTAGTTTAAAACTTGATAATATACTTTTTAAATTACTCATTAACTATAAATACTTAATTATTTATAATTGTTACAATTTTTTGTATTTGAATACTTTTGAAATATCTGTGGTAAAAAACTTACCCTGTGATTCAGCCATTCTAAATTTTGTATATACATTATGAGGAACAGCCTCATACTCGTATTTCATACCATTTTTAAATTCTGCTATTAATTTTTTAGTTTCTGTATCGTATTCAGTTTTTACGATATTTGTTGACTCAATTTCGTTAATAATTTTAGTCCCGTCTATTGTTTCTTTTTTTATTGCCATTTTTTAAAGGTGTTTCTAAATCAATTATTTGTAATTTATTCATAAGATAATTGTTAAACTCATTATTATCAACATCACCGAAAAAACTTCTTAATTCTGAATAGACATTATCCCTTAATGTTGAGAATTTTTGAAAATTTCTCATAATATCATTTGGGTAATATGGTGGTTTTTTAATATCTTCATCTGACCAACCTTCTCGTTGGAAAGCCAACCTAAGATTCCTATAAGTCTCTATTAGTTCATTATCAATACCTAAAGCCTCAATATATTTTTTCCAAGCGTCTTTATATTCCATTTTTATAAATATATTCAAAAAATGTTTTGTTATTTCAAAAATAGGTATTACTTTTGTCCAATCATTTGAAATAATGAAATTAACCCTTATACTTAAATAAAACAAATTAATTATGATAGAATCTATGGATGGTAACGAAGGAAGAGGTAAAAACACAAGTATTACCGAATCAGCAACACCAGTGTTGGACAATTTTAGTCGAGATTTAATAAAATTGGCTGAAGAAGGGAAATTAGACCCCGTTATTGGTAGAGAAAGTGAAATTACGAGAATCGCCCAAATTCTTTCTCGTAGAAAGAAAAATAACCCAATTATTATTGGAGAACCTGGTTGTGGTAAAACCGCCATCGTTGAGGGTCTGGCAATTAAAATCTACAATGGGGATTGTCCAAGAAATTTAATGGATAAAAGAATTGTATCGTTAGATATGATATCAATCGTTGCTGGAACAAAGTATCGTGGTCAATTTGAAGAACGAATGAAAATAATTATTGAAGAATTACAAAACGCACCAAATATCATCGTATTCATTGATGAGATTCATACCATCGTTGGTGCGGGAAATTCATCCGGGTCAATGGATGCGTCAAACATCTTTAAACCAGCTCTTGCTCGTGGAGAAATCCAATGTGTTGGAGCAACAACATTAGATGAATATAGAAAAAACTTTGAAAAAGATGGAGCGTTAGAAAGACGTTTTCAAAAAGTTGTTGTTGATTCACCAACCAAAGAAGAGACATTACTTATCTTGGAACAATCAAAAGAAAAATATGAATCTTACCACAAGGTTACCTATTCCAATGAGATTTTAAATCTATGTGTTGATTTGGCGGAGAGATATATCACCGATAGAGAATTTCCGGACAAAGCGTTTGACATCCTTGATGAGGTTGGTGCAAGAAGTCAGGTGGAAATTAAGATGCCAGACTCAATAGAAAAGTTGAAACTCCAAGCGTCCGATATTAAACAACAAAAAATGGATGTTGTTAAACGACAAGATTATGAGGAAGCTGCAAATCTTCGTGATAAAGAAAAGAGAGTGTTAAATAAACTTGAGTCTGAAAAGAAAAAGTTTGAAGAGGACCTTCTTACTAATAAGAAAGAAATCACCATTGATTTGGTTTATGAGGTTGTATCCAACATCACCAAAATTCCAATCACCAAATTAAACTCTGATGAGACTAAATTATTATCCGAAATGGAAGGTAATTTATGTGATAAGGTTATTGGACAATCTGAAGCTGTTTCAAAAATTGCCAAGTCAATCAGAAGAAATAGAATCGGGATTAAAGACCCAAACAAACCAATTGGTTCATTCATCTTTTTAGGGTCAACCGGTGTTGGTAAAACATATTTAGCAAAACAACTCGCCAAACAAATGTTCGGTAGTGAGGATAATATGATTCGTGTGGATATGTCAGAATACCAAGAAAAACATACCATATCAAGATTAATCGGAGCACCTAGCGGATATGTTGGGTATGAAGATGGGGGACAACTAACCGAACAGGTTAAAAATAAACCATATTCTGTTATTCTATTTGATGAGGTTGAGAAAGCTCATAAAGATATTTTCTCCACACTTCTTCAAGTATTGGATGAAGGACACCTAACCGATAGTTTAGGGAAAAAAATCAATTTCAAAAATTGTGTGATTATTATGACCTCAAATGTCGGAGCAAAAAAATTACAAGATTTTGGTTCAGGTGTTGGTTTTAAAACTGGGTCAAGTACCTATGTTGAGGAAGAATATCGTAGAGATGTTTTGAAAAAGGAATTAAAGAAATTCTTTACTCCGGAATTCTTAAATCGTGTAGACGAGATTGTAATCTTTAATTCTTTAGTGAAAGAAGATGTTAAAAAAATTGTGAAATTAGAATTGGATATTCTAACTAAAAGATTAGTTGGAATGAAATACAACATCACTTTTGATGGTAGTGTTTTAGATTTAATATCTGATGTTGGATTTGATGAGACCTACGGAGCAAGACCGATTAAACGAGCTATCCAAGACAAACTTGAGGATTTTGTATCAGAGGAGATTATAAAAGGAAATGTGGTTGAAAACACCCCATACACAATTATCTCTGTGGATAAAGAAATTAAATTTCAAGAGGTTGTTGAAGTTGTGAAAAAGACAAGAAAGAAAAAGGGGGATGTATAATCCCCCCTTTAAATACCAAAAAAAATAACCCCACCTTTCGGAGGGGTTTTTTATTTAAAACTTATAAAAATATTTTGAATCCGTTTTATATAAATATTTTTTATATCCCAAATCCTGAATCATCTTTTTACCGGTCTCTATTCCACTATAAACATCCTCAACAACCACATATTCATTTTTAGTGTGATAGTTGTAATAACCTATCGCAAAATTGATACAGGAGAAGTCAAAAATGTTTTTTAAAGCGTAAACATCGGTATAAGGATGTGATTGGTAATCGTGTCTACCCTGAAACCCCTCGTTTAACGCAACATCACAAATTTTAAAGAACTCCCCATCTCTATCAAATAATTGAGTCCCCATACAAAATTCACTAACCATAACATTTCCTGGAGCATCAAACTGAATCCCATAACCAACATTCATAAAGAAGTCAGGGCTTGCTTTTTTGGACCCGTGACATCCGGTTTCTTCTGATACAAAGAATGCCGCCTTTAGATTTGGTAATTCTTTTAATAATTCCAAACAAGCATAAACACCACATTTATCATCACCACCAATTCCGGTTGGATGTCCAAAATGATTATAAGCCTTTAATGATGGTTTTTTTTGACCTTGTTCATTTAATAAAATTTCTTCAGTTACGATAATATTATCTAATGAATGAACGGTGTCTGTATGAGCAATAACACAAGGAAAATAATCAATAAATTCGTCTGTTTGTTTTATAGCGTAGATATTATTATGTTCATCCACATTGAAGGGAATCCCATTTTCCTCTAACCAATTGATTAGAAATTCTACCATAAGGTCTTCTTGATATGTTTTTGTCGGAACCGACAATACATCTTTTAATAATTGATAATTTCTTTCCATAGCACAAATATAGGGAAAATAATTAACATAAAAACATTATTTTAATTTATTCTAACAAAACCCTCAAATAATTCGGGTGAAACTAAAAAGTTATTAAATTCTTCTTCGGTATAACTTCTACGAGCAACACCAGTTTTAGTGAAAACATCCATGTGTATTCTATTTGTTTCCGGGTCAATTTCTCTAAGAAAAAATTCTCTACCATATGAAGTTTTACTTCTAGTATTAATTGGGTATTTAGAGACAACTCTATCGTAGATATTTGAATATTCTAAAATATCCACATACTTATCAGATTCTTCTAATTCCTCAAGTATTTCATCTAATTCTTCACCTATTACGCGATTAAGTCGTTCTTCGTCAAAATCATTACATTGTATTTCATAACGATATTCATCCCATCCACCAGTGTTAAATGTGTGTCCGATATCTGTTAAAACACCATTGATATTTTTGGTGGGGTCTTGACTAATCTTAAACATTGACAATAAAAGTCCAACAGTGGTATAATAAGTTTCAAAACAATCTATGTTGATTAACCCATAATTTTGGAAAATTTCACAAAGTTCATCTTTAATTTCTTTTTTAGCCTTATCGTGACGACACCCATTTTCAAGGTCCACATATTCTTCTAACATACTTTCAACTTTACCTCCGAACATATCCATTAATTTTTTAGCAGCCTTTTCTTTGGTTTCCTCGCCATCTAACGAAATTAAATCAGGTGAAATATATTTTAAAATTTGTTTTAATTTACCCTTATTTTCATCTGAAAACCAACCGAAAAAATACCCCCCTTCCCAATCATCGGCGGCTACATTATAATCAACATAATCATATGTGTCGCCGTAATATGAAAATAAACTATTAACATAATAAACATCATCTTCCTCAACATCAAATAATTTAACATAATCTTCTATATTGTCAAATCGTAATTTGATTGTGCTTTTACCTGGATTTTTTTCGTTGTAATTAAATTTATAAACTAAATCGTCAGCACGTTCCATTTCATTAGATGACACCGGTTCACCATTCTTAATCTTAACCAATAATTCATAAATTGGACTATAACCAATTATGGGTTCAAGTTCCGATTTAACTTCATTAGGTAACTCATAAAATAATTCTTTCCTATCAATAAGTCTATATCTCATAGCCTCACTGCCCAAATAAAGTATTTCATTATCGGGACCTTTATGAATAACATATATTTGGATAGGTTCTTTATCTTTATCAATAATAAAGTAAGTATTTCCATCCCGAAATTCATCCCATTTAGATTTTATCGAAGGAGGAGCGTAATATATAAAAGAATCGTAATCCATTGGTTCAACAATTAACCAATCGTCATTGTCAAATATTGTTTTAAATTCCCCGTGAGAGTCGTTTTTATCGGGCATAGATATTTATTTTAATAATAAATATATTTTTATTTGGAATTATCTAAAAATGTATTATCTTTGTATCAGAATAATAAGGGGATGACCGGTATTGATTGGTATTATTAATTATTCGGGGCACGTAGTGAGATGTTCTCTATCACTTAAATCTATGGGTAACAAAATTCTAAATGGCAACATTTTAAACAAAATGGCTCTAGTAGGTCTTGTACGTCAAGATGAGCTTGTGAACGTAGCGTAAGCAAACACACATTAGGGTCGGTGGACAGATACCCAGTAACAGGAGTCCAATAAGGTGTAATACCACCCGAAGATGTATTAGGAGTCTCGTTCAGGGAGCTACTTCAACACAAGTGAACCCGACACAGTTATTGGTAACGATGTTAAAATAGGAACCAAATATTTGTCAGTTGAGAATTAATTGAATAAACGTGTAGTCCTTAATTTTTAAGGTAAACAAGAAAGGGGTTCGATTCCCCTCATCTCCACTGGTGAGTCCCATCACCTCCACACAAAAAAGAGACCTAAATGGTCTCTTTTTTTATTGATAATCACCAATAAAAAAACCACCCGAAGGTGGTTTGTTATCAGTTCAAATGTTTATTTTTTAATCTTTTAATACTTGTTTATCCCCAACCGGAGATGTAAATTTATTTGTTAATTTATCTAATCTTGAATCAAAAATTCTATATGTGTCGTTGATTGTCTTATTGATATACTGATTTATTTCAGTATGTAATCTATTAACCCTATCAACCTCACCATCTATACGACGATTAAGAGTGTCTCCTTCTCTATTTATCTCATTAAAGATATGTCCTTGGACTTGTTCTAATTGCTTACATTTATTTTTTAATCTGTTAATCTGAATGCACATTATAACCATAACCACAACTCCCAGTACCCCGAGAACCAAACCTATACCCATAATGAACGATGTTAAATCTACCATAATTTCTTTTTTTTATTTGTTTATTATTGAACTGATGATTAAATATAATAAAAAAAAGGGACTATTTCAAGTCCCTTTTCATATCTCTCTCTATGTCCCTCTCTTTAATTGAGAATCTTTTATCGTGTATTTTCTTCCCTTTGGCAAGAGCAATTTCCATTTTAATTAATCCGGTGTCGTTTATGAAGACGCGATAAGGAACGATTGTGGTACCGTTGATTAACTCATTCTCCAACTTAATAAGTTCTTTTCGTTTGGCTAATAGTTTTCTATCCTTTACGGTCTCGTGGAACGACCCAAACCCATAATCGGAGATGTTCATCCCCTTTATAAATAACTCCCCGTTATTAAAATAACAATACCCTTCAGAGATGGATACCTTCCCCTGACGAATGGACTTTACCTCTGAACCAACTAGTTTGATTCCAACAATTAGTGTCTGTAGGAATGAATACTCAAACTTGGCTTTCTTATTGACTATGTTTATTGATTTTTTCATAGGACAAAGATAATATAAAAATTGATATAAACAAAAAAAGGTGATACAAATTAATGTACCACCTTCTTGGCTTAATACGATGAGAATACTCGTCTTATTGAGAATCTTCGGAAGGATTATTGTTTCCCTTCTTTTCCACATTCTTTTGGAATGTAATCCTCAGTGATAATTGGTTAGACCAATCACTCCTTGAGTCGCAAACTACTCTCTTATTACTACACTCTCTTTAATCTTGCGAACTAATTAATCCTTGCGGGATTAGAGGTTTTTGGTAAGAATACACATCAACTTGCGGTTTTTGTGTGCTACGGACATCCCGTAACTAAGTAATCACCTATCATTTACGACTATCAGACACTTTTGCTTTTTTCTGTTTAGTTTTTCACCATATTGAAAATAGTAATTGTGTTGTGGATGTGTCGAAGAAGGGGTCTGATATAAGCTTTGTTATCTTTTGAACAACAAAATACTAACCTCCTCCGTGTAATGTCCCCATTACGAAATTTCAAGTGTAGTTCATATTAACATCTTGGTAGATGTTTGATAGGGATAAAATCGACACCACTCGTTCTTTATCTTACCTTTCGGTTTTAACTCAACTCTAATTTTGGAACCCGCAATTACACATTTGGAAATATGTTTCTTACTTGATTCCTATGGGTTATTTTTATTGGTGTTCCCACCTCAACCGGACAATCCACATTGCCAAGTTAGTATTCCATTTCCCTACGAAGTTATCCTCGGTACTACAGGACTACTAATATCCCACTTGCTTACTCGAGTTCGGTTTCCCAAACCACAAAATCACTAACACAAATGATTTCATTTTATCCCCGTTTCCGGGATTATTTAAAGATGATAAGCCACCTATTATCTTTGATACAACACCGAAGTGTTATAATGGATAATCTAAAATTTCTAAGAACGTCTTTAAGGTTTCCCTTAATTGTTTTACAAAGGTAAGTGATTTTTTTCATTTGTCAAGCACTTTATAAAACTTTTTTTTTTCAGTGGTATCAACGGGACTCGAACCTGTGACACAGGGTTTTTCAAAACCCTTGCTCTACCAAGGGAAATAAATCTCCCACTGAGCTATAATACCATATAAAATAATGTGGGTGTATGCTCTACCATCTGAGCTACGGATTTGAAACCGGAGGGATTTGAAACCTCGACACAACACCCACACCATTACTTCAATGAACTTATTTTCTTCTACAAAGATAATACATTTATTTTAATCTGTCAAATATTTTTTGAAATTTTTTTAATTCATATTATCCAAGAACATTTCAATAATCTCATCTTCCTCTTCATCTGTCCCTTCGGCTCCGTTAAGCCATTCTATGGTATCTACAGTGTAATCGTCCCAATTGTCCCAGAATGCGTGAATTGTAAATCCTCTTCCATCCTCTGTTTGACCATCATAATCATAATTTGCTGAAGTTAAAATTTCACTCGAATAATTTATTTCCATTTTTACTTTTTTAATTTTTGTGTGTCGTACAGGATTCGAACCTATAACCATGCGTAATCTTCTACTTCAACTCATTGTACTTTTGAGTCCGTCACAGCTTGTTAGTATAAGTAGCTTTTCTTATACTGTGTCTACCAATTCCACCAACGACACATATTTTTGTAGTCAGGAGAGGAATCGAACCTCTCTACAGGGAGCTACCCGTCATCCATGACCTTCCATCGGACTCGAACCGACCTTGTATCCAACCTGACTATTTTTCGCTAATGTTAAAAACTGAGTCAATCCTCCAAAAAAACACTAACTTGGTACTTACCTATCTTGGCTCCCCCATCCATTTTAAATATATATTCACCTGAAACTTCAGCGGGTTGTTGATTGACCACTCCCACCTACTCAAGTAGTTTTTACACACTCATCATCCAACCCATCCGGTTTTGAGATTGATACTCACTATAAGTACATTTTCTCATTGAGGAATAGTCGGGTCTCAACTTAACATGAGTCGGATATTTCTTCTCGTGTTCTTTACTCTCTCTCACCACCTTAGCGTACGCTTCTCTTTTACTTGGAGCCCACACGTCATTAAATCCACCACCTATCCAATTAAACAAATAAAGGTATTCACCGTTAACACTTCTATACAATTTCTCTTTAGCCATAATGATTAGTTTTAAATCCGATACAAAGATAAGCATTAAATCCACACTTCCAAACTTTATTTCATTTTTTTTAAAAAATTTTTTTACGATAACGATTCCGTAAGTTTATTTACTATTTTTCTTGACATGTCGGACATATTTATCTATAATTTAACAGAATTAAAAAACAAACTATTATGAAAAAGTTATTATTGGCGATTGTTATCGCAGGGTCTTTATCTCTAACTTCTTGTTGGAAAGGTACAAAAAATGAAGAATCAACAACAGAAGTTGCAACCGATACCACACAAGTGGATTCAGTACAGGTTGATTCAGTGGAAGTGGATACTATAAAAGTAGATACGGTTAAGTAATCAGAAACCCCTCTTAACGGAGGGGTTTTTTATTTTAAAAGTTGTTTAATTCTATTAATATCTTCATTAAGTTCATCGTCTTTTTTCTTTGGTTTGTCGGATAACGCTTTTTTAATAAAAGATATTGGACTTAAAAGTATGTCAGTAAAAATGTCTGACCCACCGATTCTAGGCTCATTTGATTTTACAATAGGTTCTTTGGTTTCAGATTTTTTAACATCTTTTTTCTCATCTTTTTTAAACTGATGACCACTTAAAAAATCATTAACATTTTGTTTTGATTTTTTTTTATTTAGAATTGAGAATGATATTTCTTTATCCGAAAAATATCCAATAGTGTGTCCTTGTTTCACTGTACTACCAATTCCAACAATAACTCTACCTATTTCACAAAAATCTGAATAAAAGGTTTCACCATTAACATTATGCTCAATAGTTAGATTTCCGTCACAACGATTAATAGATGGTACAACTATACCATCATAAGGACTAACTAACCTATCGTTATCATATGATGAAAGACCGACAGTTTTTGATAACATTCCTTGGTTTAAGTTACCATTAGGTGAAGGTGAGATGAAATGATTCATTATAATAAATTTTTTATACGATTAATACTCTCAAGTATTCTTTTATTTTTAAAAAAATTTTCATTATTTAACGACATAATTTTTGATATTCCAGCAGATAATAAATCACCACCAAGTTCCGGTTTTCCATCAACATAAGTGGTTGTTGTGTTATCATCATTATTGGTTATGCCGCTCTTTGTCGAACCCTTACCTTCCGGTTGACCACTTCTATATGAAATATGAAAATGTCCGCCAGTTGCTTTAGAGGTTGGACTTGTATATTCGTCAATATATGAAAATCCATTGTATTTTGTCTTATATGAATCTAATAATGACTTAAAATCTGAACGACACGCACTATCTAAAGTCACATCAACCGCCTCTCCTTTAGTATGACGACTAGTATAACTTGTGATTTTTTTATGAAAAGAATCATTACCGGATGTAAAAGTTAAAGGACAATTACTTTTTAGTTTTTTCCAATCATCCATAAATTTAGATAATATGTCTAAAAAATCGGGTTGTAAATCACCACCAGAGGTTAATTCATTACCCTTTTCAACATTCCCAACACTTTTAAGTTTAGATTTGAATTCTGATGAAGATATTTCTAATAATGTTATTAATTTTTCCATATTATTGTTGTAGATGGTTCATTAAAACACCACCCAATGAGGCTGAATACATTTTTAAATGTTGAATATCCTCTTCGTCCAATTTAGTTTTTCTTTTTGTATAATCTAAACCTAATGTCCCAATATATTTTCCATCAATAGATTTGATTGGAAATAAGTATCCGGATTTACATCCGGTGTCTTCAGCAACATATTTTAATCCAAAAGTCGCTATTGTCTCATCTTTATAATCAGAAATTTCAATAGATTCATTCTCTAATAAATAGTTGATAGATTTTGAAAATAAATTAACGGGGATATTTTGAAAGTTTGATTGGATGGATGAGACACCGGTTTTCACTGTTTCGTAGATAACACTAAACTTAGCCATTGATTTACCTGTTGGGTAGAAATTTCCACCATTATGAAATTGGGTTACCCAAACTCTATCAGGTTTTAATTCGTCTTTGATACGGTCTAATTTAGACATTACGAGCTCACTAACTTTTAAGGTTTCTATAACCATATCAGGTTTTTGATTCCTTTTATCTAATTTATTTTTAATAAATAATAATATAACTGGACCTAAAACTCCCGTGATAAATGCTACTATTACTGATGTATTCATAATTTGTTAATATATCAAGATAAATAGTTTAAAAATAAAAAAAGTGAGGGCAACCCCTCACTTTTAATCATTTTTCCTACAACTTTTTAAACTCCGGTCTGATTAAGTTCCATATGATTTCAGAATAATCTTTTTTATCGAACATCCTAAATAATATCCCTGATAAATGTTTATTTTGTTGTGACACCCACTCAGCGTATTCTTTTCTATCTGTGATAGGTTCTTTGTCGTTATATTTACCATACATTTTACCATCAAATTTTTTACCAGCATCTTCAGATATTTGGAAATAAAAATACCTTAATTCTTTTACATAATTTTTAATTTTGGTGTAAAATTCATCCGGAACATCTTTTAATAATTCCATCACATCTTCACCATTTTTTAGATATTCCCAAACTCCGGTTGTTGATACATTGGTCATAATTTTATGAAGACGCAAATACTCAACACCTTTAACTTTAACTCTATCCCCATTTGAAAACTTCACCACAAACCCTTCTTGGTTGTTTTTAACCATTTCTTTAAGTTCTTTGAAGTCCTTAATACCATCGTATTTTTTAACCACATCAAACCCGTATTCTCTCCACATTTCTACATCATATTCTTTTCCGTTTTTATCAAAGGTTCCCAATAGGACTAATCCTTCGTAATCACCGTAATCTACTACCACGCGATTCTGCGGGAATAAAATTTCAAAACAGAAAGTCAGATGTCTGAACATAATATCTGTATTATACTTTTTAAGGAGTTCAATACCTTTAATTGATTGGTCGGAAGTAAATGACCCACGAGTGGCTACCACCCATTGACCCTCATACCAAAAAACCAACAAAAGTGAACCATCCATTTTTTCCCACACCTCAAAGTTTTCAGTTGGTTCAAATTTCCCTTCTTCAATATTGAAGAATTTGTTAAAACCTCTTGCAACAATATTACCCTTATCATTTGTCACCAACCCCCGACAACTTAATGTTATTTCGTCCCAATAATTTTCATATTGTGTTGTTTGACTATAATTCCATATAATCAAAGGAAGAGTTGGGTGATTTTGACTTAATAACCACCCATCATCTCTATATTTAACTAATGTATCTAAATTAATCTCCATAATAATACTCCCATTTATATCCACCACAATGTTTCATTGACCCATTTAATACTTTACTAACATTTTTATATGTTGTTGTGGTTCTAATTTCCCATACCGATGAATAGATTTTTATAATTTCATTGTCCTTGTTTTTTTGAACAACTTGTTTTTTTGTTTTACTATCCCCAATTTTTTTCTTTGTAATTTCGGATAATATTTTTCCTTTGTGAAATTCTGAAATTTCTTTTTTTCTTTCTTCAGAATGTTTTTTTCCAAACATTGGATTTTTATCCCCAATTTTAGTTACGCTTAATTTATTTTTAGTTTCATCACTTCGTTTCCTACCTAAATGAGTTTTTTTACAATTTTCAGACATTTTTTTTCTTTCATCATCAGTGATTACTCTATTTTTTGCGGATTCTCTAACTTTACTTAACCATTGATTATAATCTTCCTCAGAACGCCAAACTCTTTTTTGTCCCGGCATAGAACCTGAGTCACCACCTTCAGAAATGTTTAATAAATTACAACCTTTTTCTTGGTAAGAAGAAATATATTTTTTTTCAATTTCCTTCCAATCGTTTTCTTCAACTACGTCAATAAGTTTAATAATTGGTTTTAAGTCCTCTTTCAATAGAGATTTAATCCAAGTATTTTTATGGGTTGTTTTATTATCAGAATTTTTAGCTTTAGATATATGATTATTTAATCTAACACTAAGTTTTTTAACAGTTTGTCCTACATACCTAATTTCATTAGTTTTTGGGTCAATTAATACGTATATACTATGTTCCATAATAACCTTTTATTATAAATATCTCGTAATTATGTTTTCGTATTGAATTTACTCAGTATAATTTTTTAATTTATAATGTGGAACAAAATATTAATGTTCCGATTAATTGTATGTAATGTAATACTTGGTCAAATCCAACCACCACAAATCCGTTGTGGAAATCTTGTTTATCCCAATATGGTTTTCCAATTCTACTAGTTACAAAATCTGTAATCCAATGACAAATGAATGTAATGACGGAGAATATTAAAGCAATTCTAAAATCACTCAAATAAAACCAAGATGCCAACAACCACATTATGGAATAAACCCCAACGTGGTATGTTAACCATTTAAGACTTGTACTTTTTCCGGTCGCTTGTTCGTGTGTCTGTAATCCAAAATCAGCTAAGAAGTGAATTAACAATACAAATATTAATGTTGTAAATGATATCATATTACCAAGTGTATCTAATGTATTCTATTTCAAATTTATCCCAAACTCGGTAAACAGCCTCTACAAATGGAATGGACCACTCATCACCTTCTTCGGTAATATATTCAATCACGTAATCCATTCTTTCACCACAATCATAACGAACTATTGTATCGTTTATAACATCTGACTGAAAATACCTCAACCAAATATGCCATAGGTCTTTATATTCACCACCAACTAACTTGTGATAATCTCTGAAGTATTGTTCTTCAATACCCATCTCTTTACAGATTTCTTTTCGAATATCAAACCAATCATAAAATTCTATCGTGTGTTTTTCCATTACTTCTCGTTTAATAAGAATTTGTTACTAATAACTTTGAATGAGATTGTTCTATCGTAACTTCTAATTACAACACCTTCTCTATCAAAGTTTGGATTCAAATCTGATTTACCATCAGCCATCTTTAATAACTCATCAATCGTGTCCGGTAAATGGAAATGTGTGTCTAACACCGGTACGGTCTCTATACCTAATTCAGTCACCAGTGATTGAAATAAAGATAATGAATCATACTCTTGTAAATCAATATGAAACAGGTTGAAGAATCTTACGGTTTGTCCTTTGATTTTATATGGGTTCCCTTGGATACCCTCACCAATAAGTTCTCCTTGAATAGAGATGTTCGCGTTCTCACCATATTCTCTCATTTTGTTTTCCAAATCCAATTCACGAGCAACTTTCCAAAATGTGTTACCTTCAGTTTCCAATAACTCCAAATTACGAGAACAAACACCAAACTCTCCGTTATTGTAGTAGAATGTTGAGGAAGAACCATCTAATTTTTCTGTTACATAGTAAGTATGTTTCTTCATTTCTTCATACTCGGATGCCAAGTTCTGAATTCTCTCTTCATCAGTTTTACGAATGAAACTTGGGAACATACCTTTAACCTTTCCGGCTAGTTCTGCTGGAATTGGTGGTTCGTACTTAACGATTCCCAATTTTTCAGTCACATCAGTTCCCGGAACCAATTCAATCATATCTGATGGTGAAATAACGGTTCTATTTGGTTCCAAAGCAACATTCTCATTTAATAACGTTTCAGAAACTCTATAACCATAACCTTCAAATAAAACAGATAAAGGTAAAATTAATCCTTGGGATACCTGCCCGCGAAGTTTCACGGTCCTCAAACGGAATCCTTCTTCATCACCCATTTTCTTATATGAACTCTTACGTAAGAATTCAAATTCTTCTCTGATTGGTAAGAATGAATCAATCTCACAATATACAACCAAATCATTTATTCTGTGACCAACTTCTTTTGCCACAACCACTTTCCAACCATCCACGATTGCCAATTCAATCATATCGGCCCCGGGAATTTCTTGAATATCACTAATTCTTCTAATACTAGCTAACTTTCTTTCCATTATATCAATTCAAATTTTGTTAATGTATCTCTTCTTTCTTCTTTGTTAATACCCAATAAATAATTCTTAACATTACTCACAATTGTCTTACTATAAATCTGAGCAATAGCCCTGAATGTTATAGTTTTTTTTACAATATGGTCGGGATTACTTTTTAACCTATCGTTTTTATAATCACTTATCGCTTTAAGGATGTTGTTTTTATAACCACTAGACCCATCAACTAAATTAATAGTGTGTTCGGTAAATTGGCCATTTACAACAATTCTCAATAAATGAACTTTCTTAGATTTACAAAAGGTTATGACGTATTCGTCATAACCCATATGTGTAAATCCGGTATCGGTTTTTTGGTATTTAGCTACCTTGAAGATGTTCTCCATTATACTCTTACCATTTTTTTAGGGTCTTTACCCAATTTTTTCAAAATCTCATTTCTCTCGTATGTGTCTTGGTCAATGATTGATTTACTCAATTTCATCAGTTCCATTTTAGACATTTCACCACACTCGTTATACACTTCTGATTGTAGTTTTGAGTAATCACTCAAAGCTCTTTCAGACTCACCCATTAATCCACGGAAGTTGGCTGATTGCATTTTCAACGAACCTAATGAAGAACCAATCCATTTAGCCAATGAAGTTTCATCTTTTAAATACAAACCGTAAGTTCCGTATTTTGTGTAATAGAACGCTAAGATGTTATCTTCTTTTGTCCATTCGTGTAATCCTAAAGTTTTGCTACGTGTTGCCATAATTTTTAAATTTGTAAATGTTAATGTATTTGTTACTATTTGATGGTACAAAGATACTACTTTATTTTAATCCACCAAATTTTTTACAAAGAAATTTCAAATCTTTTTCGCATTAGTTCTAACTTATCTTCCGGAACCCCGTGTTCATTGACTCCACCGTGTCTGTTTTCTACAATTATAGAGAATACTTTATATCCGTATTTTGATGCCAAGTCATAATATGGTTGCATTTCCCACTCTTGTGTGAATGTATTTGATACCACAACTTTATGTTCGTATTTCATTAAAAAATCAACTTCTTCTTGACACCAAGAGTGAGCATCTTTAATTTCAGATGGTTTGAAATTATAATTTCCATCTCTATCCACAAAAAACATATCAGCTTCTTTAATATACCCTCTATTACCGGCAATAGATTTAGCCAATGTTGATTTACCACTTCCTGGTAACCCTCTTAATAAAAATAACTCTTTCATATTAATTTTTTAAATATTTTACAATCTTCTCAATTCCGTCAGTATCATCCGGATTTATGATGAACTCATCAAATGCTCCGTACCTACATTGATACCCAAAAATATATTTTAAACCATAACTAACTCTTTCCCAAAAAGGTCGTTTAGTTAAATGAGTATGGATATAAACCATTGGATATTTTACACCATCAATTTCATCTTCATCATATAAAACAACCATTTGATGTTCCGTATTATGACAGGAACAAATGAATAAATCTTTTTGTGTTTGTTTAATTTCCATATTATTTTCTTTTTCGACCTTCGTCGGTTATCATATCATCTGTGTGATGGTCATCGTCCATATTTGATTTAATTTCTCTCAATTTTACAATCTTAATAACATTGTCTAATGAGTATGGTACAAAAAACAATGAACCATCAATACCAACATCCATTCTACGACCCTTACCAAAGATTTTACCCGTTGGGAGATGTACATGTCCATGGAGGTGAATATGTCCTTTATTTAGTCCATCCCAAGAATCTATAGGGTAGTGCATTAAAACTAAAGTGTCAAATTTATACATCAATTTTGTGTAATGATTAACACTCGTAAACAATTCCTGACAATCACCTCTATTATTTTCAATGTGATGGTCGTGATTACCTAATATAAGGTGAATCTCTTGACACACAATTCTATCTCTAAAAATTTTTACATTTTCAAAACCACCAAAACTCCAATCACCCAAGTGAATCAAAACATCATCTTGACCAACAACACTATTAATACCGTGTACAATAGCGTCGTTCATCTCCCCAATATTACTAAAATCTCTTGTTTGGTGAATTGGAACACTTCCATCCGGAAGTCTCCATTCGGTTACACCACGACATATATTCTTATGCCCAAAGTGTGTGTCGGATATAATCCAAACTTTTCTATCGTTATCTATCTTAATCATACTGCAAATCTAATTCTTTTTTTCCAAACCAAAAAGGTTTTTCTCTGTTTTTCCAAGACGCTAAATTAATTTTAGCCCCCATATAATAATTTCTATAAGATTCCACAACAGAATCCACCTTAAACTCATCCGGCATCGCCATAGCCGGAGTAGTAAAATCAATGTCCGGGATGTTTGGTTTATTTATAATACACCAATTAATCACATCTATTGATTTATGTCTTTTACCATACCTGTGGGTATATTCCTTACCAAGTTCTAAACCTAATTCACAAAGATACAAATAGTTTGATAAACTCTCACGAGTCCAAATAGCACAAGGGTGGTTCTTATGTGACAACTTGTACGGTACTTGGTGGGTAACTTGTTCGGTTACGTGATGAACCGAACATAATAACTGAGCCGTTTCAAGTATCATTTTGATACAGTGGGAATTATTATGATATTGAGCATTTAATTTAGGGTTTTCGTCTAAGAAAAAAATATTCATTTTTATTATTTTTAAATATTAAGGGACAAAGATATAACTATTTTTTTTTATTCCAAGGGATTGACCCTTTTTTTCTCCCTGATTTTTCTACACAGATTTCATCAATTTTATCAAATTGATGATATCTCCAAATAAAACCTCCGGAACTTTTTGACTTACCTAACGAACAATTCTCAATACCACCTCTGTTAATATTTAATTCGTTTGATGCAACACTAATACACCCCCACTCTTTTATTAAGTAACCTTTTAGATTATATTGATACACTTTTTTTGTACTACTATTACACCCTAATAAAAATTTTACACCTTTATTCCAAGGAATACCACCTTTTTTTCTACCTGACTTTTCATAAATTATCGGTTTAATTTCTTCACCATTAATATTGTTTTCATATTTCCAAATAAACCCACCAGAACTTTTAGACATCCCCCTACCACAATTTTCAATACCACTTGATTTAATACCTAAATTTTTAGAAGCTGTTTTAACAGAATCGTATCTTTGTATAAATTCACCACTCAGTGTGAATTGTAATATTGGTTTTCTATTGTTCAATCTTTCGGGTAAACCAATTAATCTTAATTTATTTTTAAAATTATCGTATATTCTACTTGAAGGTGAATAACGTTTTTGATTACCATTACCATTTATTAAACACCACATAGCGTAATACATTTTATTACAAAATGGTGTTTTTTTATAAATCTCAACTAGTAATTTGTGACAAATATAATGTTCTTTTGGTGTTAATAACACTAAATTACCTTTATTATTTAACCCACCAACACTTTTAGGTATTATATGGTGATTTTCATAAATCTGACCTTCTTTAGTTTTTTTTCTATTTTGAGAATCGGCCTTATCAATTATTTTTTCATAAATTTTAATGTAATTCATAATCTTTGTTTAATTATAAATATCACAAAATATTATAATATTTTATTTTTAACCAAATAATATTACCATAACCAATAATGTTTGGTTATTTAATAGGTATTCGAACCCTAACACAGGTCTCAGGTTGTTTTTCATTTTTTAAGAAATTGTTAACCCAACCACAAATATTGTGGGCTCCAACAGGATTTGCTGAATGAACATAAATTAACGGGAAAATAAATTTATCATTCTTTTTTTCGTTTTTAGTCATATTAATTCTTTCCGGAAATACATAATAGAATTGATTTACTAACCACTTAGCGGCATCATAACCAGTTTTCTCATTAATATTGTTATAGTCCAAAGTGTAGTTTGGAGAAACATTATTAAAATACTCTTTCATTGCAGAATCACCTAAATCGTGGTCCAAAGATATAATATCAATATTCTCCAACCCAATCTTATTAACTTGTACAACAAATTCATCGTAATCTCTAACTACAATCCAATCATCACCAGTAGGAGTTCTCACATCATCAAGATATATTCTACAAGGTGGTTTCATATTATTTTCCATATCTAATTATTTAGATGCAAATATAATAATTTTTATTTAATAAACGAAATATTTATAAATAAAAATAATATGAAAGGTCAAAGATTAATAATTAGAAATAATGGTATAACAAAAATTATAATAAATTATCAAAATTTAAACGATTT
>Ga0208592_1000032_pt1 | contig 42707 bp, 39 predicted proteins | sample LakMenE18May10ns_FD_150712 | JGI IMG/M metagenome (GOLD analysis project Ga0208592, IMG submission 150712) | Freshwater microbial communities from Lake Mendota, WI - 18MAY2010 deep hole epilimnion ns (SPAdes) | ecosystem: Environmental > Aquatic > Freshwater > Lentic | place: Lake Mendota...
GGTGGAAATACGGCGGCTACATGGGCTGCGCGGCTTGGAGCCGAGGTCACCATCATTGAACGCGACATTATGGGCGGGGCTGCACACTTGCTCGACTGCATTCCTTCGAAGGCAATGATTGCTACTGGTGGGGCAGTGAGTGCCACCAAACGCTTTGCGGGAATGGGCCTAGAGCAACATGTCGCGGAAATTGATGTCGACAATTTGGCCGAGCGCATCGATGGCATTCGCGCACGTTTAGAAAACACCACCACTCAATTGCTCGACAGTCAAGGCATTCGCATCATTCGCGGCGATGCAAGTTTTATAGATGCTCACACGGTGTTGGTGCGTACCACCGCAGGTGAAGAGCGCATTGAAGGCGATGCATTCATTATTGCCACCGGTTCGCGCCCTCGTATTCCGCAGTGGTGCACACCCGATGGCGAACGCATTCTCACCACCCGTGAGTGCTACCCACCAAAGATCTTTCCGCAGAGCATTGCTGTTGTTGGCTCTGGCGTAACAGGTGTGGAATTTGTGCACATGTTTTCCTCTTTTGGTGCAAAGGTGTCGCTCATTGTGAGCCGTCAGCAAGTGCTGCCAGGCAAAGACCCAGAAGCCGCTGCCGTTCTGGAAGAAACCTTCCTCAATAAGGGTGTTGAACTGTTGAAAGGCGCACGCGCCGAGAGCATTGAGCGCATTGGCGACGAAGTAGTGGTGAAGTGTTCCGACGGGCGCGAGGTGCGCGCTACGCATGCGGTGCTCGCCATTGGTTCAGAACCCAATGTGGAAGGGCTGAATTTGGAAGCAGCTGGTGTCGAGCTCGACTCGCGTGGCTACGTCAACATTGACAGCCATTGCCAAACAAACGTGGGTCACATTTATGCAGCAGGCGACGTGAGTGGCAAGTTGCCCTTGTCGTCGGTTGCTTCGATGCAGGGTCGCAAAATTGCCGAGCACCTCATGGTGGGAACCAAGTCGAACCATCGTCATCTCGACTACGACAAAGCAGCGTCAGCAATTTTCACTGAACCAGAACTTGCCGATGTGGGTTTGGCAGAAGCTGAAGCATTTTCTTCGGGTCGTAAAATTCGTGTGACGAAAGTGCCATTCTCATCTACTGCGAAAGCGCTCATTCACAACGACCCCCGCGGGTTTGTGAAACTCATTTCCGACCCCAACACGGGTGTGGTGTTAGGTGGCAGTATTGTGGGTCGCCATGCAGGCGAACTCATTAGCGTTGTGGCGTTAGCAGTAACAGCCAACTTGAAAGTTGCCGACTTGCTCGACAGTTTGTTGGTGCATCCGTCGCTTGCCGAAGCACTCAGCGAAGCTGCTGAATAAATAGTAGTTACGAAGCGTTATTCAATAACAACAACAACGTCGCCAGAACCAACGGTGTCGCCGGCTTTGACTTTGACTTCTTTTACTTTGCCCGACTTCTCGGCCTGAATTTGGTTTTCCATCTTCATGGCTTCAAGTACAACAACCGACTGACCAACTTCTACTTCTTGGCCCACTTCAACAAGCACCTTCACGATGGTTCCTTGCATTGGCACCACAACGTCGCCGCTGCCGGTGCCGCCAACTGCGCCACCTGCTGATGCTGCACGTGCTGGCTTCTTGGCCTTTGCTGGGCCAGCCGATACTGCTTGGCCTTCAGGAACCCACATCTTCACGTTGAAGCGCTTGCCGTTGACTTCAACGGTGGTCTTGCGCTCAATGAGTTCTTCAGCGGCTTCACCTGCAGGAATAGGAGCAGAGGTGCCGACGTTCGACAAGTCGAGCACTTCTTCTACCCACTTGGTGGAGTGTTTCATTGCTGCGAAGTCGGGGTGTTCCAAAATTGCGATGTCGGCAGGAATGGTGGTGTGAATGCCTTCAACAACCATTTCATTGAGCGCACGAATGGTGCGCGCAATTGCTGTTGGGCGATCTTTACCCCACACAATGAGTTTGCCCACGAGGTTGTCGTAGTACTGGCTCACAGTGTCGCCTGATTCGTAGCCACCATCGAAGCGCACGCCAAAACCATCGGGTGTAACGAGTTTGGTGATGAGACCAGGTGAGGGGAGGAACTTTCCGCCTGCTGGGTTTTCTGCGTTGATGCGAATTTCAATGGCGTGACCACGACGTGCAGCAAGAACTTCTTCTTGTGTCATCGGAAGTTTTTCACCACTGGCAACACGAATTTGCCATTCCACCAAGTCGATGCCGGTAATAACTTCGGTAACTGGGTGTTCCACTTGCAGACGCGTATTCATTTCGAGGAAGAAGAAGTCTCCGTCTTGGAAAATGAACTCCACTGTTCCTGCGTTGAAGTATCCAACAGCTTTGGCAGCTTTTACTGCAGCTGCACCCATGGCGTCTTCAACACCTGCGGGAAGGTCGAATGCTGGTGCTTCTTCAATGAGTTTTTGGTGACGACGCTGTGCTGAACAGTCACGTGTAGACACCCACACCACGTTGCCGTGTTGGTCGCCGACCAGCTGTACTTCAATGTGGCGTGGCCAGGTGAGGTAGCGCTCAATGTAAATTTCATCGCGACCAAAGAAGGCTTTGGCTTCACGCTGAGCGGAGTCCATTGCCTCTTGTACTTCGTCGGCCGACTTCACTACCTTCATGCCGCGTCCGCCGCCACCGAAGGCAGCCTTAATGGCAAGTGGCCAACCGTGCTTGTTGCCGAAGTCTTGAATTTCTTTTGCAGTAGTAACGAACTCGGTGGTGCCCGGAACAATGGGGGCTCCGCCCCGCAACGCTGCCTTACGGCTCGATACTTTGTCGCCCATTTCTACAATTGCTGCTGGTGGTGGCCCAATGAAGGCAACGCCCAAGTCGGTGATGGCCTGAGCGAACTCGGCGTTCTCGGAGAAAAAGCCATAACCAGGGTGAACGCCGTCGGCGCCGCTTTCCTTGATGGCGTTCAAAATAGCCTCGGTATTGAGGTAGCTCTCGGCTGCGGTTTGGCCACCTAAGGCATATGCCTCATCGGCTAAACGCACATGTAGCGCGTTTCTATCGAGTTCGGAATAGACCGCAACGGTCTTGACTCCAAGCTCTCGGGCGGCCCGAATAACTCGGACAGCAATTTCTCCACGGTTGGCGATGAGGATTTTCTTAAGCACGAGTGACAATCTTTGTAGATGGACATGGATAAAGCGAAATGGCGAGGCAACTGGCAAGTGGAACGAGTACCCGAGACGGGGTCGACCAATGCTGATCTCCTTGCAGGAGTAAGCCTAGAGGTTCCTCACCGCTATGTACTAACCACGGCGTTCCAGAGCGCAGGTAAGGGGCGTTTGGGACGGGTATGGGAGGCGCCGTCGGGCGCGAACCTATTGGTCTCGGTGCTGTTGCGCAATGTGGCTGGCCCGTTGCACCGGGTCACTCAGCATCTGGGGCTTGCCGCAGCCTTGGTGTTGCAAGAGAAGTATGGGCTGCGTGCTGGTGTGAAATGGCCGAACGACGTGGTGGTGACCCTGTCTCGTGAGGGCAGCGATGTTGATGTGAAAATTGCCGGCATTTTGGCCCAAGCCGTGGGCAACAACGTGGTGGTGGGCATGGGACTGAATGTGCAGTGGGCGCCGCCGCCCGAGGTGGCCGATGCCACGTGCATGGCTGCGTTGTTGAACGAGGCTGAAGTTCCTGAACCCATCGACATGCTCGACATGGTGTTGGCGCGGTTCGACGACATTGGTGCTCTTGATGAACGTGAATCTTTTGCGCTGTATCGCAAACACCTACACACATTGGGAAAGCAAGTGCGATGCGAAATGCCCGATGGTTCGCAAGTGGTGGGTCGTGCAGTTGACGTAGGTGTTGATGGACGACTCAATGTGCTTGATGAATGTGCTGTGACGCATCACATCGATACCGCCGATGTGATGCATTTACGACTCGTTTGACCGCATTCGTTCGCTAACAGGCACTACCGTATTTTCAATGAAGTCAATGCGCTACCTCGTTGCCGTTGGCCTCACTGTCATTGTTGCTTGTGCCGGTGCAGCGGGTTTGGTGTCGGGAGCGAAGAGCCAGCTTGAAGGCGTAGCGCGAGTAGATGTGGTGGTGGCTGAACTTGCCCCGCCGTCTGACGGTTTCGAAAACTATTTATTGGTGGGCACCGATAGCCGAGAAGGCGTTGACCCCAATGACCCCGACTACGCCACGATGGGCGATGACTTGGGTAGCCAACGCAGCGACACCATCATGATTTTGCGCTACGACACGGTTGCACAAACAGCAGCGTTGATGTCGTTTCCGCGCGACCTGTATGTGACCATTGGTAACGGCCAGAAAAAAAACCGCATCAATACGGCCTACAGCTTGGGCCCCGACATGCTCATACGCACCATTCGTGCCAACTTCACTATTCCCATTCACCATTATGTGGAAATCAACTTCCAAGGGTTTAAAGAACTCGTCGACGCTGTTGGTGGCGTGCGTGTATGCGTGCCCTATGGCGCGAAAGACAAGAACACGGGGTTGCGCATTCATCGCGGATGCAACTTGCTCAATGGTGTGAAGGCCCTGCGATTTGCGCGCAGCCGGCACTACTACCAATTCATTAAGAATAAATGGCAACTTGAAGGAACGGGCGATATTGGTCGCACCGCACGCCAGCGTCAATTTGTTGCGGCACTTTTGAAAGACACCGTGAAGTATTCGGCAGCAAACCCATTTGGCGTTGGTGGTGTGATGCGTTCCATTGTGGGTGCCGTGAAGGCTGACCCCACACTCGATATTGCGAGTTTCTTGAAGCGCTTGAAGCCAGCGGCCGATGGCAGCATTGCTTCGTACGGGCTCGATGTGCAAAACGACATAGTGAACGACATGTCGGTGGTGCAGCTAGGCGGCAATTCGCGCAGTGTGCTCGAGTACTTTGCGGGCATTGGCCCGGCGCCCGTGGTGGAGCCACCAGCGTAAATAGTTAGTGAGTTCGCGAGAGTTCGCGCAAGAAGGTTTCGGCGTTGTGCGCTTCACCAATGCGATTGCCCTGTAAGTAATCGCAACCTAGAACTTTCAAACGCTTCATGTGTTCTTCGGTGCTTACCCATTCGGCAATGACCGTCATGTCGAGTGAATGGGCGAGTTGAATAATGGAGCGCACAATGGGGTCGTCGTAACCCTGTTGGCCAAGGTCGCGAATAAGCGAGCCATCGAGTTTGAGTACATCGGCTGGGAATTTGCGCAGTGACGACAACGAAGAGAACCCACTACCAAAGTCGTCGATGGCAATGCGAATACCGCTGCGCTTGAGTGCATTAATGCTGCGCAAAATGCTGGGGTTGTCGTTCATCATGGTTGCTTCGGTTACTTCAAAGCACACCTGCATGGGTTCAATGCTGTGCTCGCGCAATGTAGTGAGCGTGCGTTCAACAAACGTGGGGTCGGTGAGTTGCTTTGGCGACAAGTTGAGATGCAGTTGGAACGACTTATCGACTGCGCCGGCATCGATGAACTGGCGCAGGTCGTTGCAGGCGAGTGCAATAACGAAATCTCCAATGGGGCCAATCATCCCTGACTCTTCAGCAATAGCCATGAAATGTGGTGGCGTGAGTTCACCATGTTGTGGGTGATCCCAACGCAGGAATGCTTCAACGGCGGTGGTGCGACCAGAGTGCGCAGAGTTAATGGGTTGGTACACCAAGCGCATTTGCTTGGCAGCAAGAGCGCGCTCTAGAGCATTAGTGAGGCTGACGCGTTCGCGAGCATCGGCACGCATTTCGGCGCTGTAAATTTCGGCGCGTGCTTTGCCGCGTTGCTTGGCGCGATACATGGCCGTGTCGGCGTTGTTGAGCAGAGTTTGTGCAGCCTCGGTGGGTGATTGTTCAGCAAGCATCTCTGGCGTCGACAACGCAATGCCAATGCTCGCACTTGTGTAAATCTCGGTGCCTTGTAGCACCATTTGCCCAGTGACCGCAGCAAGGATGCGCCCAGCAATATCGTGAGCAATGTGTTCGTCGGTGACGCCGTCACACAAAATAACGAACTCATCACCACCAATACGGGCAACGATGTCGGACGGGCGAGTGGCATTCACCAGGCGCTTGGAAATATTGCTGAGCAACACGTCGCCCACGTTGTGGCCAATGGTGTCGTTCACATCTTTCAAGTTGTCGAGGTCAACAAACAGCACTGCGGTTCCCGATTTCACGGTGCGGCTGCGGTCGAGCGCTTCGGCAAGTTTGCGCAAGAACAACACGCGGTTAGGAAGCCCAGTGAGTGCATCGTGCGTGGCCTGGCGTGTGAGTTCGTCTTGTAGTTGCTTTGTTTCGGTGATGTCGCGCGCAATGGCACTGAAGTGTTGCACCACGCCACTGGCGTCGCGCACTACCTGCAAGGTAAGGGCAAGTGTGCGCACAATGCCGTCGGGGCTGCGAAAACCGAGCTCGCCCTCCCACCTGTTTGCTGCAGGGTGAGTATCGGTGGCATTGAGTACTTCACGTGGCACTTGGTCGCGAATGGCGCGTAGGAATGTGTCGGCAACGGTGTCGTTGTTTTGTTGTACGTCGTTGCTGTCGACTCCTACAAGTGAGCGTGCACCGTCGTTGCAAAAGAGCAGTTGACCACTGCGATCGAACACCAACACTGCATCGGCGCTCACATCGAGCAAGCCAACAAGTTGCTCACTCAACGAACGGCGCGTCACCGCATCGGTGTAGTCGTGTGCGGTACCCACGTAACCCGTCACCACGTTCGATGCGTTCATCACCGGCTCTAAATGCAGTGCTACCCAATACTGCGAACCATCGGCAGCGAGCAGGCGAAACTCCAACGAAAAAGGCCCGCTATGTTGGCGTGTATTTTCCCAAGCAACCTCTGCAGCAGCACGTTCGCTGGGCGCCGCGTTCACCCACGGTGCGCAACCCACTACTACTGGCGTTCCTCCGAGCACGAGTGTGCGAAAGGCGTCATTGGCAGCAAGGAGGCGACCATCAGCATCGGTCTCACAAACGCCAAGTGGCAGGGAGGTGAGTGAGCGGTCTATTTCTCTATTCTTGCACGGGTTTCGTGCGTGGTCGGGTTCTTAGGCGGTGAAGCTAATAGTGGTGGCGTCGAGGGCTGATGCCGAAATAGCTTCGCCCATGGCCGTGCCGTCGTCGCCATTGGCGAACTCGAGCATCTGGTCGAGGGCATACAAAGTGAGTGAGTACTGATGTGTAGAGCCTTCGGGTGGGCAGGGGCCGGCAAAGCCAATGGCGCCCTTGGAGTTTTTAGCCTGAATGGCATCGCTCGGCAGAGTTCCTGCGGCAAGACCAGTGAGTGACGGCGAAATGTTGGCTGCCACCCAATGGACGTCGTCGGGGGCGTCTTCGTCGGTCAAAATGAGCGCGAGCGACACGGTGCCGGCAGGCACGTTGGTCCAGGTGAGTTCAGGCGACTGAGCGGCATCGCCACAAACGAATGGGGCCGACACCACTGCGCCGTCGGTAAAGGGTGCACTGAGGGTCATGAGAGCGGGCTCGGTATCGATTGCCGCAACATCGTCAGTTAACTCGCCTGCGCTGGTTGAAGGAGCAACGGTGGTGTTGGTGGCAGCAATTTGGCTGTCGGTGGGCTTGGCCATTTGTCGACCGTCTTGGCGCGAGCACGCACCGAGGGCAATGAGCGAGGTGAAGCATGCGAGTGCAATGAACCGAGAAGAACGAGCCATGAGGTGACGTTATTACACAAGGCAGTAGATTATGACGATCATGAGTGACCAACCGCTGTGCATGTTGACGGTGCATGCGCACCCCGACGACGAGGCCTCAAAAGGTGCACCGACGTTGGCAATGTATGGGGCGAGTGGCGTGCGCACGGTTTTGGTGTGCTGCACCGGCGGTGAAGAAGGCGACATTAATAACCCAGGTCTCAAAGAGCCAGGCCAGCCATTTCACGATGTGAGCCCCGAACGTGAACGTGAACTTCTTGCACAAATGCGCCCGTTGGAACTTGATGCATCGGCACAGGCCATTGGTTTTCACGCAGTTCATATGTTGGGCTATCGCGACTCGGGGATGTTGGGTAGTGAAGCCAATAAAAATCCTGAGTGCTTTCATATGGCCACGAACGACGATGCCACCGAACGTCTTGTGCGTCTCATTCGTTTAGAAAAACCACAGGTCATCATCACCTATAACGACGATCAGTCGGCGTATCCGCACCCTGACCACATCAAAGTGCACGATATTTCTTTGTTGGCTTTTCATCGTGCGGGCGACCCCATGTGGTACCCCGATGCTGGGCCTGTATGGCAACCCGCAAAGATGTATTACACCATTTGGTCGAAGTCGCGGCTTGTGGCAATGCATGAAGCAATGCTGAAACTGCGCGGCAAGTCGCCATTCGATGAGAAATGGTTGAACCGCGCCAACCAGGACTATCGCATTACAACAAAGCTCGACATTGGTGCCTTTATGTATGCACGTTCAGCAGCGTTGCGCGCGCACGCAACGCAAATTGACCCCAATGAAATGTTTTGGTTTGGTTTGTCCGATGAAGAACTTGCAGAGGTCTACCCGTATGACGACTGGGTGTTAGCGCGCAGTATTGTTGACGGCCCGCAACCCGGAACTTTTGAAGACGACCTGTTTGCTGGCGTGCGCGATGGTGACGCGTCACTTTTTTCTACTGCCCCATTAGAGAGGTTGCCATGACATCGTCCATTCAATATCGCATTGCTAAAGCAAAAAAAGAAGAACTAGTTGAAGGCCCCGACGATGCTGCAGTTGTAGTTACCTTGGGTGCTGGTGATATTGCACTCGACCCGAACGTTGCTTACATGACCGGCAAATTGAAAGCGGCCGGCAACACCGGAGTTCTTCTTCGTGCACTTGCAAGTGGAGAAATTGCAACAGCGCTTACAGCGCTCGCATCGCGTCTCTAAGTTGGCGGTAGCCAATCATTACCGCACCACTTTTTTCAATGGCTTCACGCAAGGTGGGGTCATTCACCACAAAGTTGTGATCTTCAATCCAGCCCAAGGTGTCGTCGCCTAGCGCACGTACTTCTGGAGTATCAACCGCAGGTTGCACATGTATTTCGGTAATGCCAGGGTGCAAATTGCTGAGGTCACCTAATACGCGTTCGCGACTGCCGTGACGCCAGTCGTGGTTGAAGTAATCGGGAAACGCAATTCCTTCATCGTGGGCAAGTTGGCGAAAGGGGAAGCCGGCATCGGACTCAGAAATGGTGGAAGGCAAACGAATAGGAAGTTTGAATTCAAAAGCCATGTCGAGATAAACATCGAAAAACTCTGGGCGCAAAGTAATGGCAGTGAGGTGAGGTGTGATGTGTGTGACATCGATTCCCCATGCAATAGCGCGTTCAATTTGTGCACGGCACTCGCGACGCACTTCCGACAAGTCGGCATGTTCCCATAGGTCTTCAATGGCACTAGGAAAACCACCGTCGCCAGACAGAAGTGAAGGGGCATGAGTGATGGGGCCCCAGCGATAGTTTTCGTGTTCGGCATTCAAGGTGAGGTGTACACCAATATCTTCGCCGCGATACATGATGGCGGCATGACGCGCCCAGGGTGCGGGCACCATGAGTGATGCGCATGTTGCAACGCCTTTACGTAACGCCTCGTACACGCCAAGGTTGGCGCCGTGGCATGAACCCAAATCGTCGCACGACAAGATGACTGCTTTCGCATCGCTGGCCAAACCAAGGCGCTCTAAGAGCTGTGGGTTATTGGCGCTTGCGGACATGTTGTACACGCTAGCCGTGACAAGCACCCCATAACCCCAGTTGGGCTTGCTGCGCATTAAATGCTGCATCGACAAACTCTTGGCGGTGAGCACTATTGGGCTCAATATTGAGTGGTACGCCATAACCCAAGCGCACAAGTTCTAGGTTGACAAAAGAGTTGTCGGAGCTGCGATACACGTATGCCAAAAGGCGGTTGTAATAGTCACGTGCTTCGGCATCGCGTACGAGGCGTACTTTCGTACCTGGGGGGAGGAACTGCTTGGTGAATGCCGATGCTTGAGGGCCATAACACCCAACGGGTTTCGTGGGGTGCACGGTTTCGGGAGTATCAACTCCGATGAGGCGTACGTTTTCTGTGCGCCCATTCATGCGCACTTCAACGGTGTCGCCATCGGCAACACTCACTATGACGCCATCTCCCGATGGCGAAGAGTTACCACCACACGCCAACAAGCCAACGACGGCTGTCAGTAAGAAAAGGGCGCGGACTGTGCGACTCAGAGTCGTTCGATGAGTGTGCCTGTGCCTAAGCCGCCACCACAGCACATCGAGATGATGCCGTAACGGCCACCTGTGCGCTCAAGTTCGTACAAAGACTTCGTGAGGAGGAAACCACCAGTGGCTCCGAGTGGGTGACCCAATGCAATGGCACCACCGTTGGGGTTGGTGACATCGAGGTTGGCACCTGTTGCACGTGCCCATGCCAAAACAACCGACGCGAATGCTTCGTTAATTTCGAAGTTGTCGATTTGGTCGATGGTGAGGTTGTTGCGCTTCAAAAGGCGTTGTGTGGCATCGATGGGTCCTTCAAGCATCAAGATGGGGTCAACACCAACAAGGCAAGAGTCGACAATGCGAGCACGTGGCTTCAAGCCAAGTGCTTTTGCTTTTTCCTCGGTCATCATGAGTACTGCTGAAGCACCATCGGAAATTTGTGATGAGTTACCGGCAGTGTGCACGCCATTTTCGCGAGCAACTGGCTTCAAGCCTGCAAGACCTTCTGCGGTGGTATCGCGAATACCTTCGTCGCGCTTCACCAAGTGAGTGGTGCCGGTGGGCTTGCCTTCGTCGTCGAGGTCGGGAGCGTTCACTTCAACGTACTGACCAGCAAAGCGATCTTCTTTCCAGGCCTGTGCTGCACGGCGCTGGCTTTCCAATGCAAAAGCATCGGTGTCGGCGCGAGTGACTCCGTATTTGTCGGCAATGCGCTCTGCGCCTTCGAACTGGCTCGTCATTTCGTATTCAGCAAAGTAGGTCTTGGGAATGGGAACACCCAGGCCAAGTTTTTTCGATGAGTTGATGCCGATGGGAATGCGGCTCATGACTTCAACGCCACAGGCAATGGCAACATCAATTGCGCCGCTACCAATAAGTGATGCGGCAAGGCTGGTGGCTTGCTGTGAAGAACCACACTGTGTGTCGACAGTGGTTGCGGCAGTTGCTTGCGGCAAACCTGCGGCAAGCCATGCGGTGCGGGTGATGTTGAAACTTTGTTCGCCCACTTGGCTCACACAACCCCCCACAACTTGATCGACTTCTGCAGGGTCGATGCCAGCACGTGCAATGAGTTCTTTGAGTGCAACGCCAAGCACGTCGGCTGGGTGCATGGTGGAAAGGCCTCCGCCACGACGACCAATAGGTGTGCGAACGGCTTGAACGATGACAACATTTGATGAACTCATAGAGAGCATCTTATGCAGTTGCGCTGGGCTGGGCTTTAGTGAAAAGGGGTACGGTGAGAGATATGACTTCCCCAGATGTGCGCTTAGTGCCCTCATTGTCGCCACCTCAACATGTGGCTCAGCATCGTTATTTCCATATTGTGGGCGGTGCGGTGTGGGAAGCCGCCGAGCCTGCGACGCACGATTGGCATGTGCATTTTGTGGGAATGATGGGCGATGTTGCGGTGTGGGCGGTTGATGTTCCTCATGGCCTCGACCCCGCCGATGGAGCCGCTATTGATTTGTTTTCGTTCCACGGTCGCGCCACCGAAGCGGAATGGCTGGCTGCCGGGCGCGCTGTGCAGTTGGTGGAATGGAGCCGTACGCACAAGTTTTGCGGGCGCTGTGGAACCCCCACCGTGTTGTCTGATTCCGAGCGTTCCTTGCGTTGCCCGAAGTGCAATTTGTTGGCGTTCCCGCGCTTGGCCCCCGCCATGATCACACTCGTCACTCGCGGGCCAGATGGGCCCGACCAAGAAGTGTTGTTGGGCCGCGGCGTGCAATGGAAGGTACCCATGTACTCGTGTTTGGCCGGCTTTGTGGAGCCAGGTGAAACGCTGGAAGAAGCAGTGGTGCGCGAGGTGCATGAAGAAGTGGGCGTGTGGGTGCGTGACGTGCGTTACGTGCGCAGCCAGCCGTGGCCATTCCCGCACTCGTTGATGCTTGGCTTTCGCGCTTCTTATGATCACGGTGACATTGTGTGCGATCCGAGCGAAATCATGGACGCGCAGTGGTTTCGCCGCGACGACATGCCCATGATTCCGTCAAATATCTCTATTGCGCGCTCGCTTATCGATGATTGGCTGCACAACAACTAACGTGGCTCTATGAGCAACGCAGAACAACCAGACCTTGGCCGCATCGGACTATGGACATTTGCACTCGACGTGCAACCAATGGCAAAGGCCCAAGAAGCTGCCGCCGAAATTGATGAAATGGGTTTTGGCACCGTGTGGCTTCCCGAAGCTGTCGGCCGTGAAATTTTCTCATCGTCTGCTCTCATTTTGAGTGCAACGAAAAACATCAAAGTGGCATCAGGTATTGCCAGCATTGCTGCCCGCACCGCACACACTATGCAGTCGGGTTGGAAAACATTGTCGGAAGCATTCCCTGGCCGATTTGTGCTTGCCCTTGGTGTCAGCCATTCACACATGGTGACCAAGTTGCACAAGCTCAGCTACGACAAGCCATATTCCAACATGGTCGAGTATCTCGACGTCATGGACAAGTCGCCCTATGCAGGCGCAGCGCCACAATCTCCGATGTATCGCATGATTGGTGCACTTGGGCCAAAGATGTTGCAGTTGTCTGCTGAGCGCACTGCGGGTGCTCACCCGTATTTCACTACACCACAACACACAGCAGAAGCTCGCGCATTGATGGGTGCAAAACCACTCATTGCACCAGAAATTGCCGTGATTTTCGAAACCGATAAAGACAAAGCACGTGCGACCGCACGCAAATTCATGAGCACGTATACCCGCTTGCCAAACTATGCCAACAACCTCATGCGCTTAGGTTTCACGCAAGACGATGTCACCAACCAGTCCGACAAACTTGTAGATGAAATTGTTACTTGGGGTGGCCTCGACAAAATTGCTGCTCGTATTAAAGAGCATCACGATGCCGGGGCAAACCATGTATGCGTTCAGGTTCTCACTCACGACCCACTCGAATTGCCGATGGCAGGGTGGCGTGAACTTTCTGCGCTTTTGAAATAACAACGCATGAGTTACGAACAACTCACCGGTGCTGATTATTTAGCAACATTTGTTGCAGAAAATGAGCGTTTCATTTCTGCAGCGCAAGTGAGTGGGTTCAACGCGCCTGTAGCTAGTTGCCCAGGGTGGAATGTGGCAGATCTTGTGTTCCACGTAGGCAAAGTGCAGCGCTGGTTTCACTACATGTTGGAAACCAATGGCGCCGACCCGAAGGGCTCACCACGTTCTGCAAAACCTGAAACCGATGCGGGCATGGCCGAGTGGTTTCGTGAAGGTGCAGAAGTGATTGAGAAGTACTTTGCCGGTGTGAGTGACACCGAACCGGTGTGGACATTTACTGGTGGCGACGTGGGCCGATGGGCCAAGCGTCGTCAGGCACAAGAAGTACTCGTGCATCGTTTCGATGCAGAACTTGCCGGTGGGGCAATAGGTGCAGCCGATGCAACGATGTGTGCCGACGGAGTTGATGAACTGCTCACTGTTTTTGTACCGCGTCTGAAAGAAAAAGCACAACTACCCGGCACTGTTCACTTTCATTGCACCGATACCGATGGCGAGTGGATGCTCACTTCGCAGGAATCAGGTATTGAAGTGACTCGTGAACACGGCAAGGGCGATGTTGCTCTTCGTGCACCCGCTCAAGTGTTGTTGCAAGTGGTGTGGCGTCGAATGAGCGTTGATGAAGCAATTGCAAGTGGTGCGGAAGTATTTGGCAACCGCAGTGCGCTCGATGCTTTTATTGACCTGTCGCAGTTTTAAAAACGCGGCTTTGTAAGCGGCGCATGCCGCGCAACCAGCGCTCGTGTTGAGTAGCGCGTGTGGTCATATAGGTCACCACTTCATCGTGGGGCAAAATGAGGAAGCGTTCTTCTTGGATTGCTTGAACAACTTCTTCTGCAACATCTTCAGGCTCAAGAACCGCGCCTGCCATTTTCACAACGTCACCTGCATTTGCAAAGCCGCCAGTGTCGGCCACTGGTGGGTTCAACATGTTGGTGTTCACGCCTTGTGGGCACAAGCAACTCACACGAATACCGCGGTCGTGGTACGTAATGGAAAGCCACTCTGCAAATGCAACTGCAGCATGCTTGGTGACTGAGTACGGGCCAGAACCAATTTGCGCGAGCAAACCCGCTGCGGAAGCTGTTGAACAAAAGTACCCACTGCCAAGCTCGAGCCATTGCGGCATGAGAGCTTCAGCGGCCCAACGATGTGCATGCACGTTGATGTTGAAACTGTTTTCCCACGCTGCTGGTTCTGAAAGCAGGTCGTCTCCTAGCCCAACGCCAGCATTGGCGAAGAACAAATCGATGGGTCCAAATGACTGACGGGCAAAGGCAATGAGATCGAGGTTTCCTTGCTGAGTGCCAATATCGGCAACAAAGAAAACTGCAGAATCGGGGCGCAAAGCGTTGAGCTCCGCACACACTTCTGTGAGGGGCGCCTCATCGCGGTCGGTCAGGGTGAGACGGGCGCCACCAGCGTGGAAACGGCGGGCGAGGGCTTTACCAATGCCGCCGGCAGCGCCGGTGACCACTATGTGAGAAGAAGGAAGTTTCATGTGAAATAGATGGTAGGCGAAATGGCGGAAAAGACGGCAATGCGTTACGCAGTGTCGTACAGTCGGTGGTAGACAATAGTGAGTTAGTTCACTACGAAGAAAGTAAGGAACCAAAATGACCGAGACCCATGACGCAGAAGTAATCGTTGAAGCTCTCTCGGTAATCGACAAGGCTCTCGCCGAGATGTTGCGACGCGAATTGGTTTCTAGCGGCGAAGTAGCCGATCTTTTGCTCGACGTTCGTTCGCTGCTCACAGCGAAGCCCGTTGTTGCTGCAGCCGCTAGCGCCGAATAAAACTTTTTATTAAACAAGCACCTACATCGGTATTGATGTGTGCTTGAACTCATTGAGTATTGGCCACTCCAAGTTGTCAACGATGCGGTTGACCGTGTCAATGGCCAGTGCAGTGTTGCCTAAGGCTGGTTCGAGTAATCGCACAAACACTGCCGCCTTGCCCTGAATAAATGTGGGCACGCCCCACACTTCATGTGAGCGCACGTATTGCATGTGTTCCTCAGCAATCAGGCGCAATGGCTCACCGCTCTCCACCTTCGCAAAAATGTCATCGCTGTTGAAGCCGGCATTGGTAAGCAAGGAAGCAAGTTCTTCACGTTTGTTTAAGTTGCCGGCGCGAGTGTGGCGAAACTCAAAGGTGTCGAGGTGAAACTGCCAGAACTTTTCCGCATCGGTATCGCGTGCAGCCATTCCCACTTGAAGGGCAAGGAGCCCCGAGTCGCGTTCTGGTGTTTCCCAAATTGGGGGAAAGCCTGGCTCTACATGTGATTGCCCCAAGCAAAAGGGGAGAAATGTGATATCCCACGGTGCTCCAGCTTGTAGCCCCGTGACTAAATGATTGTGGGCGATGCGGCCATAGGGGCAGCGGTAGTCCCAGGTGACGGCAAATGAGCGACGTTCGGAAGTGTTTGGCACTTTTTTAAACTACAACGGCAATGGCAAAAATGCCGAGGGCAGTGCCCACAATTGCGCCACCAAGAATGTCAGACAAGTGATGCAAGCGCACCATGACCCGGCTAAGAGCAACACAGATGCCAATGCCAAACCACAAGATGGCCCAACCCGCGGGGCTCCATGCGCACAAAATGGTTGCAGCGAAAAACGCCGAAGAAGCGTGCCCGCTCGGGAACGATGAAGTGAGCGGTGTGCGCACATTGAAGCGTTCATCGCCACCCGTGGTGGGGCGTGAGCGTTTAAAGAGTCGCTTCACGCCTTGGTTCACAATGAGGCTTTCTGCACCAAGTAACAGCGACAAGGCAAGTGCCTGACCTGCACGATGCCCGCTACCAATGGCACGCACCCACACAATGGCGTGCCAGATGATGCTGAATTCACCAACACGGCTGAGAAGTGAGAAAAACGCTTGTACTACACGTTGGTGGCGCACTGGTTCGAGGAAGGAATCGAACTTCTCATCGAACTGGGTGGCAGCGTGTGGCAATTCCATAGCGGGTACCACCGTAGAGGCTGACCACGCCATTCGGTGGGTTCTCGCAAGTGGCGACCTGCAATTTGGGTCGGGGAAAGGGCATTTAGCTGTCGGGAGTGCAACCTGTTTTGGCGGCAAATTCACTGGAGCGATTTGTCGACCAAATGGCGCACAGTGACTCTTTGCTTATTTTGCTGCTCACTTTGCTCGGCGACAAAGAGAAGAATTGATTGAAGTCGCCGATTTCTTTCCACGCACCGTCAACCCAGCGAGCGATGGTAACGCTTTCGCAATTCTCACAAGTTTGTGCGTATTCCTTTGTCATAAATGACGCCCACTCTGTATCGCAAACAAAGAATCCGAGTGGCTCCCCAACGGACTCTGCAAGGGATTCTTCAGTTCCGGCGCAGTTGCTTACTGGAACCGCAATAGTCGTGCTTGTAGTTGTTGTGAGCTCCGTTGTGGTTGTTGTGAGTTTCGTTGTACTGGGGGCGCTGATGCTTGTTTCAGGTGCAGACGTGGTCGCGGTGGCTTCGCTGTTGTCATTTGATGAACAACTGGCAAGAAGACCCAGAGAAAGAAGCGCAATGATGCTCAGGCGGCTGGTTTTGGTAAAAGTCATAAGGTAAAATTACTTGGTTATAGCCTTCGCTTATGACGACTCTTCTTCAAGGACGCCATTCGGCAAACGTAGGGGCCGATGGCAAGGTTCTCTTTCTTATTGGTATGCGATTCAACTAGTTGTGGAAACCATGGAAGTGGTTTCCCGTTTTTGTTGCAATGCCGCGCATGCTGATTGAGCTGCAAAAGAACCGAGAGTTGGGTTTGGTGGGCAAGCCGCGCACCTATTTGTCGGGTCGCACTGTTTTGGTGTGGCAGTACTGGGAGTCATTCGAGAAACTTGCTGCGTATTCGCGTTCTCACGAGAGTGCACATTTACCTGCATGGCGTCGTTTCAACGCCAAGGTTCGCAATAACGGTTCAGTAGGCATTTTCCATGAAACGATTTTGCTCTCTGATGCAACGGTTGAAACCGTGTATGGCAACATGCCACTCTTTGGCTTGGCTGCAGTCACAGGTGCAGTGCCCGCTATACAGTGGGGGCAAAGCGCAAAGTCTCGTTTGGGTGAAAACGACACTCAGTCGCCCGCTGTAGAGCCGTACTGATTTTTCTTTGAGCGCACGATATTTCGCGCAATTTGTTCCTGCCCTAGTGTGAGTTAGTGCAAAAAAATACGATCTGGGTATTTGGCGATCAGTTAAATCGCCGTATCGGTGCTCTTCGTGAGGCCACACCGAGTACGCATCGTGTGCTCCTTGTTGAGTCTGAGCAAAAAATTGCATCGCGCAAATGGCATGTGCAGCGTGCTCATTTCATTATCGCTTCAATGCGGAGGTTCGCAAAGGAACTGACCAATGAAGGCTTTGAGGTGGACTATCGGTTTGCCAAGACAATGCGCAGTGGCCTTGAAGCACACATCGCCGACTTCCAGCCCGGTGAAATAGTGGCAACTGAACCGAATAGTTACTCGGCACGTGAGATGTTGAAGAACATGCCAGTGCGTCGTGAAAAGTCCGATCAGTTTTTGTGTCACCCCGACGCATATCGCGAATTTATGGGTGCACGCAAGACCGTAAAAATGGAAGACTTCTATCGCTGGCAACGCAAACGGCTATCGGTGTTGATGGATGGCGATGCGCCAGTGACGGGGCGTTGGAACTTTGATGAAGACAATCGCCAGCCACCACCAAAGACCGATCATGACAGATGGCCCCAGCCCGACAGTGTTCCGCTCGATGCACTCGACCAGCAAGTACTTGCCGATGTTGCGCCATATACATGGGGCGCTGCGCCAACGGGGTTGTGGGCTACAAGCCGTTCGGATGCGCTGGCGCGGTTGAAGAAGTTTGTGACAGAAGTGCTGCCGATGTTTGGTGAGCATGAAGATGCAATGTTGAAGTCGAATTGGCATCTTGCGCATTCGCTGTTGTCTCCGTATCTCAACAACGGTCTGTTGCTTCCTGGGGAAGTAGTCGACGCAGTTGTTGCTGAATTCGAAAAGGGGAAAGTGCCCATCAATAGCGCGGAAGGTTTTCTGCGCCAAGTCATTGGGTGGCGTGAATACATCTGGAATTGCTATTGGCAGTGGATGCCCGATTACGCCCAGATGAATGCGCTGTCTGCTGAAATACCGTTGCCGAAGTTGTTTACCGCTCCAGAAAAAACTCAAATGGCCTGCATGAAGTCGGTGCTAAAGGGTGTCTACGAGCATTCGTATGCGCATCACATTGAGCGGTTGATGGTGTTGGGTAACTTCTCGCTCATTGCAGGAATCAACCCGCAAGAGCTCACACAATGGATGTGGAACAGCTTTGTTGATGCTGCGGAGTGGGTAATGGTTCCGAACGTTGTTGGCATGTCGCAATATGCCGATGGGGGAATGCTGGCAACAAAGCCCTATGCAAGTGGTGGCGCATACATTGACCGCATGAGCAACCATTGCAAGGGGTGTGCATATGACCGTAAGAAGCGAGTGGGTGCTGATGCGTGCCCATTTACGGTGTTGTATTGGGATTTCTTCCTACGCCATGACGAGAAGTTTGTGAAGAACCCGCGTGTTGCTCGCCAAGTGCGTGCCGCCCAACAATTGGCTGACCGCGATGAGTTGCAAGCAACAGCTGTGACGATTTTGCAACGATTGCAAAGCGGTGAACTTTGACAATGAGAAACGCCGATTCCTCTGATTGGGTAGAGTCAGGTTGTGAATCACGAGAATTTTGACGTAAAACGAATTCCCGTCAAAGTTCAATTGGGGGGTCCACGGCTTTTTTCGTTTGCAACTTGGAATATTGCCGGTGTCGTGGCTCAAATCGCTCTGTTAACTGAAATGTTGAGGGCAGATAGTGAAGTTGCAATCCAATTGTTTGCAGGCGGCGTTCTCGCTTATGCACTCCTTGCACTGTGGTGGGGCATCATTTGGTTTGCAAGGAAAAACAGGCATTCAGAATTGCCGGTGTCACTACCTGTGGCAATGGCAATAATGCTTTCACTCGTCACGCTCTACTTCGTTGCCTTGGCAATTTATTGCGATGCAATGAACATTACGACTGAGGGTTTCACCTATCAGAATATTCCTTTGAGTGTTTTCCTCGGCACGGGTTGGTTTGCATCTCTTATCGTTTTACTTGACATCCGTGATCGAGTAGCTGAGCAACTCATGGATCAGGTGCAACTGGAAGCAAATCAAGACTATGTTTCGAAGGAAGCGGCAAAATTGCTGAGTGATTTGCCGCTCAACATTTTGGAACGAATGCAATCAGATCTGCGTGAAGGTCGCGTGAAGGTTGACGAAATACGAGAAGATTTCACCGATGCACATTCTGTTAAGGCTGCTCAAGCTGGCGGAATACTCCGTGAAATTGCAGAGCAAAATGTCCGCACGCTCAGCCATGAAATTCAACTCAATTTGGATGTTCAAAAAGACGTATTGCGGTGGAAATCAATTTTTTCCAACACCCTGAAAAAAGAGAAATTTCACCCATTCGGGGTGTCGCTCCTCGTCTTCGTCAGTACCTTTGCATCCGAAGTTCGCGCATTTGGAGTTGCGCGGGGGCTCTCGTTGCTTATTGCGGGACTGGTGGTTCTTATCGCTATCGCACTCGCTGCAAATAGATTGATGCTGCAAGTGCCGCGGCTGAGGTACGTCACCATTGGAGCGGCATTCTTGCTGATGCAGGTGAATACGTTGATAACGAATGGCATAAGAAACTCATGGAGCCCTGGTTACATCAGTCCGGCGTATTTTGTTTTGCAAATCTTTGCTTGTGCCCTATTTTTTCTTATCTTCTCACTTTTCCCGGTATGGAGATCTCAGCGATTGAAGTCGTTGCAACTACTTGCGCAGTCATTAAAAGATAGCGAACGCGCCGGCTTCGTTCAGAAGATGAAGGTCGCAAAAGTTTTGCAAGATGTTGTTCACATCTTGCATGGAAAAGTGCAGTCTCAACTGCATGCCTGCGCCATGGCAATTGAACAAGCCGTGGTGCGGGGTGACACGCAAGCGATCGTGAGCAACTTGGCAATTGCCCGCAAGATACTTTTTGAGGAAGTGCTCGATGAGATGCGGGGCGAATTGCCAACGCAAGGCGCAAAATGGGAAAACGAGGTGGCGAGAAAGATCCAGTTGTGGGAAGGGCTGGTGAGTATTTCGCTCGTCACGTTGGGCGACGAAGTACTATTTGATGCAATGGTTGCAGTTAAAGCTGGTCGAGTAATTGAAGAGGCCATTGCCAATGCTGTTAGGCATGGGAAGGCCCATCACATCGACATTCGCATCAGTGCCACGAGAGAGAGTCTTGAAATTGAAGTTTGTGATGATGGGACTCCAGTGGCGACGTCAGATTCTGGAGCCTTAGCAACCACCCGAGGTGTAGGAGTAGCGCTGATCAGTGCATGTACAGATGGCAACTGGAGTTTGCGACGTGAAGGAAACTCCACAAAACTGCTCGCAAGAATTCCTTCCGGGGCGCGGGAACTTTAAGTGATGTTGAGCGAGCACTCATCACTCTCATTGGATGGTCTGAAGGTATTACTTGTAGACGACGACCCTTTCACGAGAACAAGTTTGACTGCATTATTGCATTCCATAGGTTGCCAAGAGGTTGAGCAGTGCCACTCGGTATCAATGGCGATGTCGGTTCACAAAACATTTCAAGCACATATTGCAGTAGTTGATCTTGACTTGGGCGAGGGTCCCAATGGAATTGATTTGTCCCTTGCTTTGCGACAGGAGTCTCCACATTTAGGAATTGTGATGTTGTCGAGTTATGAATCGCCGCAATACCTGGGTTCTTCGCAGCCCGATTTGCCTGCAGGTACCGTATATCTAGTGAAGCGAGATGTTTCGTCTGGAGACGTTCTTGCCTCAGCATGTTTGGCCTCAATAGGCGTGGTAAATGAAAGCAGCGATCTTGATAGTGGGTCGATTTCCACTCGGCCACAGCATAAGTTCAGCGCAATACAGGTTGATATTCTGCGGCTCATTGCAAACGGATTATCGAACAGCGAAATCGCGGAACGTTTATATGTGAGCGAACGAACAGTAGAAAAGAACATCGCAAAACTCATCAAGATTCTTCATCTCCAAGTCGAGAAATCTCACAATCAAAGAGTTGTGTTGACACGCGCCTATTTCGAATTATCAGGCATTAAAGATTTCCCTTTCTGAGACTGTTTCACCGGTAGTTGGTGCTCAATAACTCGATCTTTGCGTGTGCGATTGGCTCCATGTTCCTGCGCATGAAAACATTTAGCTGTTCAGTAATGGTGTGGCGCCAGATTGAAGGTCTAAAGTATCGGAGCGTTCTTTTGAGTGATCCCCAGCAAGTATGAATTAAGTTGAGTAGGAATTTTAGAGGGGTATCTCATCTAGTACTTGGAGTGATGGTGATGAACAAATTGACGACTCGATTGATGGCTGGCATGTTGAGTGCTGCGTTTGCCATCAGTATTGGGTCGGCTGTTTCGGGTGCAGACCCCGGTGCAAACACCGATGAATCCACGACCACAACAACATCGACTGTTGTTGAAACCACCATTGACACTTCAACAACAACTACAACAACGACAACTGTGCCCCGAGTAAAGCCAAGAGTTCTCTTGGTGGGCGATTCAACGATGGCTGCCATGCGTTGGTTCACAGACGGCAGGAAATCTCTATCGGGTTCCACATTTATCGTCGATGTGGAGTCGTGTCGGTCTATCGGTGGATACTCCTGCTACGGCAGAGAGTATCGGGCTCCCTCCACTGCCTATGAAGTTGTTGAGTCGGTGAAGGGGAGGCTCGATGTGGTGGTGCTGATGGCAGGTACGCACCATAACCCTGCAACTGTTGAATCTGATCTTCGTTCATTCCGGCGAATCGTTGCGAAGAAAGGCGCGAAGTTGGTGGTCTTGACTCTTCGTGATCTGAATCGCCCGACCGCCACGATTGATGGGGTCAGACTCATTGAGCGCGTGAATGGGATGATCGAGAGAATGTTTGAGACCCCGCGGTATGAGAACACTTATATTGCCGATTGGAAAGCATTTAGCCGTGGACATGACGATTGGTTTCGTCCTGATGGCATACACCTCACCATCCGCGGCACACTTGCGCTCGGGTGGTTCATATCGAATGTTGTTGCACATGTTGCAGAAGTGCCGTGTAACTCCTATGAAACAGAAATTTGTCCGCTGCCCTGGTGGAAAGACTCTCGTGTGAATTGGCTTCGTCGCTACCGTGTGCAGTACACAGATAAACATTGCTATGAAGATGGTGGTATGCGCAGAAAGGTCTGCGTGCGCGATCGACGACTTGGTTAACTGGGGAAGAACTCTTTGACCACAGTGTAAATTGCGTCGGCATTTGCTTGAGCTTCGCCTTCGCGTAGTTCTTTGCCGAACTCCACCAACAAACTGACGGTGTCGTTGTTGTTGAGGGTATCTGCCCACATTGTTGCTGTACCGCTGTACGTGCCGCCTGCAATTTTGAGCAACGGTAGGTCAACCAACATTGCATATCGCTCACGGATATCGCCATCACGGCCGAGTCCCGGGCTGATGCGGAAATAATCTTGGTGATACCAAACATTGAACTGTGGCTGAATGACTTTGCCCAGCTTCATCATGGCGATTACTTCAGGTTCTGTAGCTGGGCCAGTGCCAGCCCACTGCCAGAACCCCACTTCACCAAGGGGTTTCCATCTCACGGGGAAGTTGCGGTTGAGGTCAACCTTGTTTGCGTTCTGACGAGTCTTTAGAAAAATTCCATCAGGGTTCATCTCTGGGAGAATCCAGAGGTCGACGTTTGCCGGAACGTCCATCTTCTTGAGTATGTCGGTTACGTTTAGGCCAGCGGGCTCGTCGCCATGAATGGTGCCCACCACCAATACGCGAATGCCGTTCGGGTTGCCACGCCGAATGAAAGTGAGTGGGCGGTTTTGAACCGAACGACCGAACTCAATTTCGGTGTCATTGGGAATGGCTTCTCTGCTTGCAAAGGAAGCAAGCAGGGGAGTCACAGCCACTTCATTGTTATTTTCATTCTCGGGGGGAATGGTGGGAATCGGCGACAATGGTGTGGAACTAGCCACAGACGATGTCGGAGAGGTGGTTGCGGTATCGCTTCCACCGGTAAAGGTAACGAGTAGAGCAATGCTCACAACGGCGGTCGTTGCAAGAACAGCAATCTTCTTAAAGCGCAATAGGCGAGTGCCATCGTCATAGACATCGTTATTGGCGCTGACGACGGGAACCTGATCGGTTGTGAGGGTCTCTTGGCGAACTGGCTCAGCTACTGGTAGCGACTGGGGCTCTGGTTCGGCAATAGGCGCTGGCTTGGGCGCAAGAGTTTCGCGGTGCTGAACAAATGCTGCTCTCTTGCCGGAGCGCTGCGTGTCGATCTTCCACGTGTAGCCCTGGGCGTCGGTATAGCGCAGAGCCACTACTTCATTGCGCGCCACAGTTGACGACATCTCTCCACGGTCGAACGCCTCACAGATTTTTCTGTACTTTTCGTCGAGCGTGTCTAGGCCAGTGGGCTCGATGCGACGCACAGTAGGCGGGGCTGGTTGCTCGCTGACCCGCACAACAGCTGCACGGCGCCCCGAGCGCGTGGTATCGATCTTCCAGATAACTCCCTCTGCGTCGGTATGGCGCAGCCTCGTGATGGTGTCGCGGGCCTCAATAGAGCTGATTTCACCACGGTCAAAGGCTTCACACGTACGGCGATAGACCACTTGCAGATATTCAAATTCCTGAAGATGGGGGCTGTTGCTCATAGTCCGATCTATCAAGGATATGCATGGTGAACGACGTGGGAGCGTTCAATGGCGGCCGACTGCATGTTCGAGCAGGAGACCTCACGGTTTTTATTCGGCGTTAGGGTTGCCTAATGCATAATGCAGAGTTAGGGTTGCCTAATGCTCACATCAAAACGATATTTCAAGGTATTTGGGGCGGCAGTTGCCACTATCGGGGCGTTGTCTGGTCTTGTTGCTTGTAGTGGCAGCAGTGAAAGTTCAAGTGACAGCGAAAAGAGCAATGGTCTCGTCACCGTGTATACCGGTCGCCATTACGGCATTGAACCGGTGTTCGAGAAGTTCACCGCCGAAACAGGAATTGAAGTGCGTTTCACAACAGGAGGCGACCCAGAGTTGCGCGCTCGTTTGGAAGCTGAAGGTGCAAATACTCCGGCAGATCTTGTGATGACATCAGATGCCGCAAATATCGCTCTTGCTAGTGCTGCAAACTTGTTGTCTCCAGTTGAGAGCGAAGTCCTTGCAGAGGCCATTCCCGAGGAACTGCGTGCGCAAGATAATTCTTGGTTCGCCTTGAGTGGTCGACTTCGCGTCATCATGTCGTCGTCAGAGCGTGTAACAAATGCACCACAGACATATGCCGAGGTGGGTGACCCACAATGGAAAGGCAAACTGTGCTTGCGTCCAAGTACGCATCCGTACACACAGTCTCTTGTTGCAGGTCTTATTAATAATGTTGGTGCAGTTGAGGCGCGCAAGATTGTTGATTCATGGGTTGCAAACAATCCGCTGTACATCAATTCCGATACAGACATTTTGAAGGCAGTGGTTGCAGGCGATTGCGACATTGCACTGGCAAATAGTTACTACTTAGGGCGACTGCTGTCTGAAGATGCAGCTTTTCCTGTCACGCTCACATGGCCAGATCAAAAGGGAAATGGTGCTCACCTCAACATCAGCGCTGCTGGTGTCACTGCAAATGCTCCCAACCGTGCGAATGCTGTTGTGCTGTTGGAATGGTTGGCGTCGAAAGGGCAGAAGTTGTTCAGCGATACAAACAACGAGTTTCCTGCAGACCCCCGAGTTGAAGCTGCAGCAGTCATTGCTGGTTTTGGTTCATTCATAGCCGATACAAAATCGGTACGTGTCTTAGGTGAGCTGAATACGCAAGCTGTTGAGTTGCTGTCGGCAGCTCGTTACGAATAAAAGTTCGCTGCAGACGCTTCATGCAACGACGATTGGTTGACCTGTTTGGCTGGATGGCGATTCTTGGAATCGTTGCTCTCGTCGCGTCTCCCATCTTGGTCTTGGCATGGTCATTGGTAGACCCTTCTGGCGAGGTGTGGGCAGAGTTATGGCGAACACGATTGCCCGGAATGATCGTGTCAACATCAATTTTGTTGGTTGTGGTTGTGGGCGGGTCGGTCATTCTTGGAACATCGTTGGCGTGGCTTGTGAGCGCATTTCAATTCCCATGTCGACGGCTTGTGGGGTGGCTCCTTGTTGTTCCGCTAGCAATACCTGGCTATGTCGGTGGTTTCGTGTGGCTTGACACCTTGTCTGGCGTTGTCGGCGCCCGTGGTGTTCGATCACTGTGGCTCTGCGCAGTGGTGCTCGTTTTATCTTTGTATCCGTACGTGTATCTCTTTGCACGAGCAGCATTTGCAGACCAAGGCGCAGACTCATTGGCGGCAGCACGCAGCCTTGGCGTTGGAGCGTGGGGTGTTTTCTTTCGCGTGTCGTTACCAACAGCTCAACCTGCAATTGCCGCAGGGGCGGCATTGGTTGCAATGGAAACGCTGACCGACATTGGCACAGTGCGGTTGTTCAATGTGAGCACGCTTGCAGACGGAGTAATGCGAGTCTGGTTTGGTTCGGGAAACCTCGGTGCTGCGACCGAATTAGCAAGTGCTCTCACCGGCGCAGCGATTCTCTTAATTGCCTGTGAGCGACTGCTGCATCGCAAGGGTCGTAGTGCTCGCGGAACATCCGAGGGCGTCATGGTGCCACGTTCTTTGTCGCCGGTTGCTGCAAGCGGAGTGCTGGGAACTGTCATTACCGTTCTTGTCGTTGCAGTTGGAATACCCATTGCTCGTCTGGTTGATTGGTCAGTGGAATCAATACAAGCTGGCCAAGCGGTCACTGTTGCTGGCGGTGTGTGGCACCACGTGGGAAACACGCTGTTATTAGTGGTGACATCAACAGGTGTTGCCATTTTTATTGGAACGGTGCTGGCTCTCTTGGTTGCTCGTAAGGGTGGAGTAGCGCGCTTAGCTGGACGAGTGTCAACAATTGGTTATGCAATGCCTGGGCCAGTTGTTGCGGTGGGAGCAGTTGTGATGCTTGCCGCACTCGACCGCCGTGGTGTTCTTCCTAATGGATTCTTTCTTGTCGGGTCCACCATTGGTCTTGTGTACGCACTTTTGGTGCGCTTCTTAGCTGTTGGGTATCAAGGTGTGGAAGCAAGTCTTGAGCGCATTTCGCCTTCCGCAGTTGAGAGCGCACGAGTACTGGGTGCGGGTTCGTTACGCACTGCATTATCGGTCGAGATTCCAGCGGCACGTTTTGGAATTCTTGCTGCAACTGCATTGCTGGCCGTTGACATTTCAAAAGAGTTGCCCATCACATTGTTGTTGCGTCCCTTCGGAGTCGACACATTGTCGGTGTGGGTTTGGCAGTCAACATCTGAGAGTTTGTGGGCTCAAGCAGCTGTGCCGGCCCTGCTGATGGTATTCATAGGCATGATTGCCGTAGGTCTTCTTCTTGTGGCTCTTGAGCGAGGAGCGGAGTTGGTGTCATGACAAGTGCAGTAGAAGTTCGCAATGTGCGGTGCCAGCTTGGTGAGCGAGAGATCTTGAAAGGCGTTGACCTTGCCATTGCCCGTGGCGAATTGGTCACTCTTGTGGGGCCAAGCGGCTGTGGTAAGAGCACGATGTTGCGAGTCATTGCAGGACTTGAAGAGCCATCTTTGGGAACGGTGTTGATAGATGGGGTAGATGTAACAACGGCGCCAGCTGAGAAGCGTCACGTTGGCCTTGTCTTCCAATCGAATGCTTTGTTTGGGCATCTGCGTGTTGAGAAGAACATCGCTTTTGGTTTGCGCCATTTGTCAAAACAGGAACGTCGCGACCGCGTTGATGAAATGCTTGATCTCGTCAAGCTCGGCGATTTAGCTCACCGTTTTCCGCATGAGTTATCTGGAGGAGAGCAGCAACGCATTGCTCTTGCTCGAGCGCTTGCACCTCAGCCGCCGGTTGTTCTTTTAGACGAGCCATATGGCGCTCTAGACGAAGTGCTGCGGGAAGAACTTGGGTGGGAAGTGAAAGAGATTCTCTCTCGGCGACACACGGCCGCCATTCTCGTTACCCACGATCGCCATGAAGCAATCACATTGGGAGATCGTGTGGCTGTGATGGATGGTGGGCAAATTCTCCAGTGCGATGCGCCTCGCACGGTCTACGACAAACCATCAACCCGATTTGTTGCCGATTTTCTTGCAGTGTCGTCGTACTTGTCTACTTCATCAGGTGCAGAGACACTTGTTCGCCCTCATCAATTACACGTGAGTGCGGGCGGCCCGCACACTGTGCTTCGTGTTGAATTCCTTGGTGCCACTTCTCGCTACACCATTCGTACAGCAAGCGGTGCCGTTGTGGTAGCCGACGTTGACCCTAATACTGCTCTCAATGCTGGCGACTCATGCGACGTTCACATTCGTGAACGTCAGGGCGAATAACGCGCTGAAGTTTTTTACTTCGCCGAGGGGACAATTGGCTCGCGAAGATGCACTGGCTCAACATGCTTCTTGCGACGCACACGGATATTCAATGCTTCAACGAAGACCGAGAACGCCATTGATGCGTAAATGTATCCCTTCGGAATTTTTTGTCCGAAGCCTTCGGCAATCAATGTGGTGCCAATGAGTAAGAGGAATGCCAATGCGAGCATTTTCACCGATGGGTGCGCATTGACGAATGTATAGATGGCCTTTGAGGCAATCAGCATGATTACTACAGCGGTCATGATGGCGATGACCATGACAGGAACGTAGGTGGTCATACCAACTGCAGTGATTACTGAGTCGATGGAAAAGACAAGGTCGAGTATGAGTACCTGGCCAATGACTGCTGCAATAGTGGGCGCAACTTTGGTTGAGGTCTGACCTTCATCGCCTTCCAGTTTGTGGTGAATTTCTTTAGTGGCCTTATAAATGAGAAATATGCCACCAGCAAGCAGAATGAGTTCCTTTCCGCTGAATCCGATGGACCCGATAGAAAAGAGCTCTTTCTTTAAGGAGACGACCCATCCAACAGCCAAGAGAAGCAATACGCGCATGCCGCCAGCTGCGAGGAGGCCAATTTTGCGTGCCTTGTCTTGTTGTTCTAATGGGAGCTTTGAAGCAAGGATAGAAATGAAGACGACGTTGTCGACTCCAAGAACAATTTCAAGTGTGAGTAGTGCCGCTAGAGCACTCCAAGCTGTGGGGTCAGACATCCATTCCATAGAGAGAAATTAGCGCAATAACTGTCTCCTTGTCGGTTTTAAAATCGAAAAATGCGTCGCTTTGCGGACCAAATCAACCGTTGGTGAACCATCGATGGCGCAACGTTCAGTCGCTATAGCAATCCGTGACAGTATGAACTCGTGGCAATTGAAGAAGTAAATTGGAAAGAGCGAGTTACGCCCGAGCTGGTGCAGCAGTACAAGCGCGATGGCGTCGTTTTCATAGACCAGTTGATACACCCGTTGTGGTTGCAGTTAATTGAGATGGGCATCACTCGAGTCTTAAACAATTCCACGCGTAAGCAAACCTTTTTTGCAGGAGACGAGGGACAGTTCATTGACACTGTTCGCAATTGGGAGTTCACTCCTGAATTTCAACGACTCACTTACGATTCGCCTATCGCCGATATTCTCGGAACCTTCATTGACTCGCCACGAGTGTGGCTCTTGTTTGACCATGTATTTGTGAAAGATGGCGGTAATTGTCGGCGCACCCCATGGCATCAAGATCTCACGTATTGGCCTGTGGCTGGAACACAACTGGCGTCAATGTGGATCACCATTGACCCAGTGCCCAAACATGAATGTCTTGAATATATTGCGGGTTCGCATCGTGAAACGTTGTACGACGGGTTTGACCCACCGCGTGCTGCTGAAGACCCAACGTTGCCGTTTTATGGAGAGGGTTTCCCGAGGCTTCCCGATATTGAAGCCAACCGCTCACAGTGGGATATTCGCTCGTGGGACATCACTCCAGGAGACGTAGTGATATTCCACCCAGGCGTATTGCACGGCGGCGGGCCAACATCCGAGGGGCGTCGGCGGCGAACATTGTCGGTACGTGTGTTTGGTGAAGACGTTGTCTTTGATGAACGACCAAAAAGCCGTCCAACAGTTCCGCGCACGCCGGGTCTTGAGTTGGTCTTAAAGCCAGGCGATCCGCTGCGCCACCCGTACTACCCGCGGTTGCGCCCAGTACCTGAACATCAACGCCAAAATTTCTTTGAGTAGCGCAGTTACTCGAAGACGAATGGGCGAGGCTAAAAAAGTTGTAACTGACGGGCGCGGTCGGCAATTGCCGTGCGGCCTTCAATTTGTAGTGCCTTATAGATAGCAATTGATTCCTGGCGGACCGTGGAATGACTGAACCCTAAATGCTGAGCGATCTCATTGATGGTGAGATTCTGTAGCAAGCCGTTCATCACGGAGATCTGTCGCGATGTGAGACCCATATTGGCCGCAAGAGATGAACGCGCAGTGGTGAGAGCAATACGGCCTCGGTGTGCGCGCCATTTCATTTCACTTAACTCGGCGTCAACAATGATGCTTTCAGGAACTAACTCAATTGCTCGACCCGGATCAGCCTCGGCAAGCAATTCCAAAATATCGACCGAACAGGCAAGATCCCACAAGTGGTCACCAATGCGCCGAGATTCGTTTCGTGCCATCAGCAAATCATCAATAGCGCCAGAGAGATCGCCAGAAGCGTGTTTGGCTAATGCGCAATATCGACGTACCGGACCTCGGATGGTATTGCCGATGTAGGTGACATGATGCCGTGAATATGGTTCTAAGAGAAGTGCGCTTTGAGCAGCAATATCGAAGCGCTTCAGTAGGTGTGCCGCCTCTGTCAACATCGTGACTGTTGGTAGCCACCCAGCTTCTTTTTCGGAGTCTTTAAAAATATCTAATGTGTCTGAAATGAGTTGCTCAGCCGTTGCAACATTGCCGAGCGAAGCATTTGCAAGTGCCGCAAGGGAGCGTGCGTAGTGGTTTGCGAGGAGTTGGGTTTCACCTTGAAACACTGCCGAGAGTTCGGGAGGGATGATGGACTCGATGAGTATGAGGGATTGCTGCTCGAGTGTGATGACGAGACGGCCGGGTTCATCTGCAATCTGGCCCCTGCTAAATACTTGCTGTGCTTCTTGGCCGGCTTCTAAAAACTTTCCTTGCGAGATGAGCCGACCTGTATATATAAAACCGCTCCACCATTGCGCAATGAACGACCCTCCTGCGTGAGCCGCAGAACGTAATTGCTGAATTTCAAGGTCGGCTCGAATGAAGTCGCCATTTTCCATCAGGTCGAGAATGTGGCAAAAGTGTGCGGGCTCATCAAAGATGCCACCAGATCGTGACAGATCGACTGCTTGCTCGGTAGTGGCGAGGCGCTCGGAAAGATATGCCGGTGAGCGATGCGACTCGCGCCACGCCAAAAGAGCTTCGATGCGGGTGTCATTTTCAATTTCTGCAGTCAAATTGGAGAAAGCTTCTTCGCGTGCATCGGTTGCTAGTTCGCGAGCGAGCGTTGCATTGACATTCCAGTTCCACGCAACAGAGTCAGTTGAGTCTGTTCGTTCATTGTCAGAAACTTGTGACCCGAATGAGGTGATGAGTTCGGAACCGGATGTAACGGAGACATGATCTTCGGTGGGTACAAGCAAGACAGCCTGAGAGTAAGCACTCAGAAGTTTGATACGCATATTTGGAGACAAATCAGCTCGCTTGATTCTCTCAAATGCAGAAATAATGGGTGCGCGATCTGGAGTGAAGTCACTTCGGGAAGCCCATTGCATGACAGCCTCAGCCTCTAGCTCTGCGTTGGCCAAAGTGCGGGCAAGCGAACTGGCGATCTCTGCATTCTTTCTTCCCTCAACACGGCGACCAAGTGCAATTTGCGACTTTGCCAAATGGATAAGAATTTGAGCTCGCTCTAGCTCGGTGTGTTCTGAGTTCTCCAGTAACCAAAGAGATGATTCTGCGATGCTCGCATGGTCGCCGATGGATTGAGAGATATGAAGTGCATTTTGGGCTATTGATTTCGCAAAATCTAGGTCGATGGACTTTTCAGATTGAGTCAAGTGGGCCATGGCGGCCTGAAAGCGACTCTCGCGAGCAAAAGTGGCTGCAGCGGCGCCATGGTAAATGCCGCGCTGCACATATGACATACGTGAAATGAGTCGCTGCGTAAACAGTGCATGCGAGAAGCTGTATTGCTCATTTTTTAGTGTCAATAGACCAATACGCTCAGCACGAGTTAACGCATCTGAGATAACGGTTTCTTCAATGCCGAGATGCGTGAGAGAGAGAAACAAGATTCGTCTGTCGCCAGTGAGGCCAATGAGCGCTGCCATTGAAATGATGTTTTCGTCATCTTTGAGAAGATTTATTCTTCGATCAAGAATGCCCGCTAGTTCGCGAGGAATTCTTATTTCATTGAGTGAATTAATGTTGGAGTCGAGACGTGCGATTTCGAGAAGAAAAAATGGGTTGCCGTTAGTGAGGCCCTGTAGCGAATTTTCTACAGTTGCCGAAAGTTTGGCTTTCGTTACTTGGGAAACTAAATGAGAAGTTTCTGTTTTGGATAATCCTGTTAACTGAACATGCTGCATTAGATGGGACAAAGTTCGTATTTGAGTGATTGTTCCAGAGTCTTCAAAATCGTCGAGTGGGCGAGTAGTTGCGAAGAATCCGACTCCAAGTCCGGTGCCGTAGTCGAATAGATGGAGCATCGCGACTGAACTGAGATAGTCGCACCATTGCAAATCGTCTATGAGGATGATGCTGGGGCGCTCCGCAATGAGATCTAAGGCCTGTCGCCCATATCGAAAACGATCGGTATCGGACTGGAACGAAGCAGGCTCTGCGATGTCGAACAATGCTCCAAGGCGAGAAAAGAGCGCGAAGGGTTCGTTGACGTCGCTCTCTGAACACCGCAACGAGATTGTTCTTATTGAACGTGATCTAGCACGAGCAACTGTTTCACGCAAGAGATGCGATTTCCCGATTCCTGGCTCACCGGAAAAAAGTAATGACCCACCATCGCGACTCGTAATCTTGTTCAGCAGTGAATCGATGACAAGCAGTTGCTCTTCTCTGCCGACCGTAGATGTATGAGCAATTTCAGAAGGCATCGTCTGTATTGTACGTGCAATTCGTAAGCGCTTTACAGACAAAATTGAGTGGTCAAAAATATTGCAACGATGGTCATTTCTTGTTTCGACAGCCTCATTCGTTCATATTTAATGATCAAAGTATTCAATGAATTTTTTTAAGCAACCCATTGTGCCTGCGACCGTCAGTGTGGTTCTTGCACCGTTGCTTTTAATTCTGCAAGGCACCTGTGCTTTTCTGGGGTCCATGATCATTGCGGAGGACGGTAATCCTGTTTGGAGCAAAGTCATTGCATGGGCGGTGATGTTTATCGTTGCCTGTTTCGCTATTACGTTGCCAACTTTTGCGCTGATGCGGGCAATTTGTGATCGCAAACTCAATGGTGCTGGTAACAAGTTCAAGACAGTTCTGTCAATCATCTTTGCGAGTGTCGCATTCGCAATCATGGTGGTAGCCCAAGTATGGACTCTCCCCGCGCTGATTCCGTAGCGCCTAAGCCCCTGGGCGTGAAGCAAGAAACGCTGCGAAACGTTCAGGGTCTTCAAGCGGGCCAAAGTGTGAAAGCTCTGGCCATTCTTCGTAATGCCCGTGGGGGAGAAGCGAAGCAATTTGTTCGGCAATGTCTGACACTTGGTACTGCTGTGGAGTGCTGCCCAGTACCCAAGTAGGTGTTGCAATATTTGCAAGTTGATTCCACGTTTCGTGAATACCACCGGTGTCGTAAGTGCGAGCCTCGTGTTCGGGGTTGCACTTCAGTGAAACGCTGCCATCAGGTTGAGTGGCAAAGCCATAGTCAACGTATGCATGAAGTGCATCGGGGTGGAACGCATTCATGGGCAACTTGGAAGAAAAGTTGGTGAAGGCTTCTTCGCGTGATGAGAAAGTTGCGCGGCGTTTACGCGTTGCGGTGGCAAGTGGGTTAGGTGGCATGTCGGCGGGGCGAAAACCACTTTGCGGAAACACAATGGGTTCGAATGCGGTAATGCCTGCAAAGAGTTCAGGGTTGTTCACTGCGGCCATGAGCAAAGTTGCGCCACCCATGGAATGACCAGCAGCCCATAATGGAGCTTTGTTCACGTGTGTGGTGAGATATTGCACCACTGCTGTCGCGTCTTCACCGTAAGCCGGCCAACGCACTTGCCAGTCGTGAGGAACAGTGGAGTCGCCATAACCGCGGTAGTCGAGTGCCCAGCAGTCGAAAGTTCCTTCGAGGTGTTGTGCAATGGGAATCCAGCAGTGTCCGTGGAAACCTGTTGCGTGCGAAAGCAACATGATGGGAAGAGTTCCAGCAGAAGTATCGCTGAGGTGATGCAGAGCAAGTTGCACGCCATCGGTTGATGGCACGGTCACAGTGGTGGACATTTGTTACTTCTCTTTTGTTGGTTTTGGTTCGCGAGGTAAACCCAGAAGACGTTCACCAATGATGTTGCGTTGTACTTGGCTGGTGCCACCTGCAATGCGACCACCGGGTGCTGAAAGCATGCCAAGTGCATCGCTGCCTTCAAGCATTGCTGCTGCGCCTGAAAGATCACCGCGCAACATGGCGGTGTCGAACATCATTTCGGTAATGCCGAGTTTCATGAGTGACGCAGCAGTGGAGGCTTCTGGGCCTTGACGTTTACCCATTGCTTTGAATGCGTGACCGCGTGACAAGAGTTGTGCGAGGCGATCACGTTCAATGGGGTTCAGTTCACGGTTGTTGCCAAGAGCAGCCATCGATTCCAAACGACGCTCTAAACCAATGACGCTGGCACCAATGTGGCCGCGTTCGCTGGTGAGTACTGCCATGCCAACGCCCCAGCCACCGTGCAGTGGGCCAAGAAGAGAACTGGCGGGAAGATGTACATCGGTGAAGAACACTTCATCGAATTCTGATTCGCCGGTCATTTGTTTGAGCGGGCGCACTTCAATGCCGGGTGTATCCATGGGGCACAAGAAAAAGGAAATACCTTCGTGCTTGGGTGCATCGAAGTTGGTGCGTGCCATGAGAATTCCCCAGTTGCTGTAACGGCCACCGCTGCACCACACCTTTTGACCATTAACAATGAAGGTGTCGCCGTCGAGTTCGGCTTTGGTGGACAAGCCACCTAAGTCGCTACCTGCACCAGGCTCACTAAAGAGTTGGCACCATACGTGTTCGGCAGCGAGGCTTTGTCGCAAGTGTTGTGACTGTTGTTCAGGTGTTCCGAATTTCATGATGGAACCACCAGCAAGAACAAGACCCACCATGTTCAACACGGGTGGAACGCCTTGCAATGCGCAGAGTTCTATCCATGTTGCTGTGTGAGTAGAGGTAAGGCCTTGCCCGCCGTGTTCAACGGGCCAGTGAATGCCAGTAAAACCTGCAGCGTGTAAACGTATTTGCCATGCTTGGCCAGCATCAATGAGATGTGGTGGGCAAATGGCGCCGTAGTCACGAGGAGCGTGAGAAGCGTTGTCGCGCAGCCAAGATTCGGCTCGTGTACGAAATGCTTCCACGCTCTCCGACATGGTTACTTCAGTTTCTCGAAGAAGACGCCTGTTTCATCGGCCAAGTTGCCTGGCACGAAGTAGCCGTCTTGGCTCATGATGGCATCCCAGTTGTCGCGCAGGTCTTCAAGTGTGTGACCAGGCTTGGTGTAGCCCTGTGTTTCGCCAATGAAGACATTGGCAACACGACCGCCGCCCACGCTGAAGATGTTGCCGCTCACTGGGCAATCTTCGTGCGCCAACATGGCAACAATTGGTGTGACTTCTTCTGGCCCCAGCTTGTCGGCGAGGTTGCCCATGAGTGTTTCGGTCATGCGGGTGAGTGCAAGTGGTGCAATGGCGTTGGCCTTGATGTTGAACTTTGCACCTTCAACTGCAAGCACGCGAGTGAAACCAACGAGGCCCATTTTTGCAGCACCGTAGTTGGTTTGGCCGAAGTTGCCGAAGATACCTGCAGCAGATGATGTAGAGATGATGCGGCCATAACCCTGTTCGCGCATGATGAGGTACGCAGGCTGTGTGACGTGGAATGCACCTTTGAGGTGAACGTCGAACACGGGGTTCATGAGGTCGGGGGACATGTTGTGGAATGACTTGTCGCGCAAGATGCCAGCGTTGTTAATAACGATGTCAACTTTGCCGTATGCATCAACTGCAGTTTTCACAATTGCTGCTCCGCCTTCTGGTGTAGCGACAGAGTTGTGGTCGGCAACGGCTTCGCCGCCAGCTGCCTTAATTTCATCAACAACTTTTTGTGCAGCTGAGGCGTCGGTGCCGCTGCCGTCGATGCTGCCACCGAGGTCGTTCACAACAACGAGTGCACCGCGCTTGGCGAGCAAGAGAGCGTGTTGACGACCAAGACCGCCACCTGCTCCGGTGATGATTGCTACTTTGCCGTCGTATCCGAGTTCTGCCATGGGGAAACCTTTCTGGGGGCACTCACGTGAGTGCAGTCATTGTGTAGACGCGAGTTCAGATCTTACTTGTGGGCATTGGTGTTGCCCAATGGGAGGGTTATGCCTGAAGCGAGTCGATGGCTTCTTGCTTGAGGCGCTTGTAGTCGAGCTTGCCGTTGGGGGCGCGACCAATGGTGGCCACCGTAATGACCGATTTTGGCGATTTATAAGGGGCCAAGGTAGAGCGCACATGGGCAATGAGGGTTTGGGCATCGATGCTTTGCCCAGGGCGGGCTTCAACCAAAGCGGTAATGGCTTCGCCAAAGCGCTCGTCTGGCAGACCCACAACAGCGGCGTCGAGCACCGAGGGGTGGGTCTTCAAGACCTCTTCTACTTCTTCGGGGTAAACCTTTTCGCCGCCGGTGTTAATGCACTGGCTGCCACGACCCAACAGGCGCACGGTGCCATCGGCATCTACTTCGGCGAAGTCGCCAGGAATGGAGTAGCGAATGTTGTCGATGGTGATGAATGTTGTTGCCGACTTGGCCTCGTCTTTGTAATAGCCCATTGGTGTGCGGCCACGAAGCGCAACACGACCACGCTCGCCGCTGCCAGGAACAACATCGCGGCCATCTTCATGTACCACGCGTGTGTTGGGCCCGAGTTTGAATGTTGCGGTGCTCGATGCGCTGTCGGCAGTGGTGGTAGCTGCTGCCATGCCAATGGCTTCTGATGAACCAAGGCTGTCGATGAGAATGAGTTTTTCGTTGTGACGCAACAAGCCAGCTTTTGTTTCAGCCGACCACATGACGCCGCTTGACACAATCATTTTCAAAGATGAGATGTCGTACTTGCCGGGGTTTTCATCGAGCGCGCGCAAGATGGGTTTGGCAAATGCATCGCCAACAATCGACACGCTGTTCACGCGTGCTGAAGCAACAACAGCGAGAAGCTCTTGTGCATCGAATGTGCGGCTGGTCATGGTGGCAATAGATCCGCCTAAGCACAAGTTCCACATGGCGTTAAATGCACCGGTGCCGTGCATGAGCGGAGCCGCTGGCATGTTGACTGCGCCTGGCTTGCTCACGCGTGCAGCAAGTGCGTCGTAATCTTTGAGTGCAGGAAGTGGGCGCTTCGATGGTGCATCGAGGCTGGCGATGATGTCGTCTTGACGCCACATCACACCTTTGGGCATTCCTGTGGTGCCGCCGGTGTAAAGAAAGTACATGTCGTCGCCGCTGCGTGACCACGGTGCAACAGCTGGTGCTTGGTTGCTTGTTGCTGCAGTGGTGTAGGGAACCGCCCAATCGGGGCAAGGCTGTGAACCATCGTCGACCCAGATCCATGTTTTGACATTCGGAACACGTGCGCGTACTGCTGCACACCGATCGGTGTAGGAAGCGTGGAAGATTACGGCAACGGCATCGGAGTTGTCCCACAAATAGGCAAGCTCATCTTCGGTGTAGCGATAGTTGGTGTTCACAGGAACAAGGCTGACTTTGAAGAGCCCGAACATTGATTCCAAAAATTCGGGGCAGTTGTGCATGTACTGCGCCACTTTGTCTTGGTGCTTTACCCCTGCTGCGAGCAATGTGTTGGCAATGCCGTTTGCGTTGGCGTTGAACTCGGACCATGTGCTGGTGCGATCGCCATGTGTTTGTGCGGTGACCTCGGGAAAGCGCGCGGCGTGGAATTCCCACATCTCGGCGAAGTTCCAGCCTTTGTCGGTGTAGGTAGGGGTGGCGTTTGAAGATTGAGTCACGAGAGGAAACACTACGCTGTGAGGCGTGGATCAACTATTGCCAGGCGACACCGACGAGCGAAGAATTTCTATTCGTACATGGCTCGCCGAGCATCCTCGGCCCACCCCGCGCCAACTTGCGCACGCTGGCTACGTTGCCCCGCACTGGCCAGCACCGTGGGGCTTAGCGGCCGACCCGATTCATCAACTCATCATCGACGACGAGCTAGCGCGTGCCGGTGTTCAACGCCCATCGAATGCCATTGGTATTGGCTGGGCGGGGCCCACCATCGCCTACGCCGGCAGTGAAGAACAAAAAGAGCGTTACCTCTTTCCTTTGCTCACCGCCGAGGAAATATGGTGCCAACTCTTTAGTGAGCCAGGTAGTGGTAGCGACCTTGCGAGTTTGTCGACCCGCGCTGAACGCGATGGCGATGAGTGGGTGGTGAATGGTTCAAAAATATGGACCAGTGGTGCGCAACATTCCCAGTTTGGCATTTTGCTGGCGCGCACCAACCCCGATGCTGCAAAACATAAAGGCATCACCTATTTCATTTGCCCTATGAACTTGCCGGGCATCGATGTTCGACCCATTCGGGAAATGACGGGTGGTGAAACTTTCAACGAAGTGTTTTTCACCGACGTGCGCTTACCGCTTGATGCTGTTGTGGGCGAAGTGAACGATGGTTGGCGTTTAGCGAAAGTGACGCTGGGTAATGAACGTGTGTCGCTGAGTACCGGGGGCCTGTTGTGGGGTCATGGGCCAACTGCACTCGACCTCATTGCGCAAATTAAACGTGCTCCGGTTACCGACCCTTTGCTGCGGCAAAACATTGTCAAGGTCTACATAGAACATCAGATCTTGGAACTCATTCGCATGCGTACATTGAGTGCACGTATTCGTGGTGAACAACCTGGCCCCGAAGCAAGCGTGCGCAAAATTCTTGCCGACGAACATGGGCAACACGTCATGGACCTCGCGCTGTCGTTGCAGGGCGCATCGGGAATGATTGCTAATGCACATGTGGGTGGGCTGAGCGGAACCCAGGGGGCATCTGCCATGGAGGCAGCCGTGTGGTACTACGGATTTTTGTTTGCGCAGGCCCTCACCATTGGTGGTGGTACGGGGGCTGTGCAGCGCAACATCGTGGGGGAACGGGTTTTAGGCCTGCCCCATGAGCCTGAAGCTCGCGCGTAAGTGCGCCGACGCTAACTCGCTCGATCTCGCCCACTAGTTTGGGGGTACACGTTTTTAGAGGGGGACCCCATGAAGCCTTTCCGTTTCGCCGTTCAGTCATATAGTGCCGAGTCGCCAGCCGCATGGCGCGACCGTGCCAAAAAAGTGGAGTCACTGGGTTACTCAGCACTGCATGTGGCCGACCACATCATTGGCCCAGGTGCTGCACTCGATCGTTGTCATCACCCCGTGCAAAACATTGCAGCAGTGCCTGCCATGGCAGTAGCTGCAGAAGCAACTTCCACACTGCGTGTTGGCTGTCGCGTGTTTTGTATTGACTACCGCCCAGCAGCTGTGCTCATGAAAGAAGCAGCCACGCTCGACTTCTTCTCTGATGGTCGTTTGGAATTTGGTTTAGGTGCAGGTTGGTTGGCAGCAGAGTACGAAGCCATTGGCATCACGCTCGACCCAGCGGGCGAGCGCGTCACGCGCTTGGAAGAATACGTGAAGGCCGCAAAAATGATGTTTGCCCCTGGCCAAATGGATTTCAATGGCAAGTACGTGCACCTCAATGAGTTCGAAGCAGTGCCAAAGCCAGTTCAAAAAGGTGGAGTACCCATCATGATTGGTGGCGGAAGCAAGCGTGTTCTTGGCATTGCTGGCCGTGAAGCAAACATCATCAGCTTGAACTTCGATAACTCGAGCGGAATGATTGGGCCAAAGGGCGTACAAAGCAGCACCGCTGAAATGACCTCACAAAAAATTCAGTGGATCAAAGACGGTGCAGCGTCAATTGGTCGCAGCATGGACGACATCGAATTGGAAATTGGTGCTTACTTCACCATGGTGGTGCCCGACGTTGAGCAAGGCGCTGGTGCACTTGCCAAGATGTTTGGTCTCACCGCTGAAGATATGAAGGTGCATCCACACGCACTCATTGGCGATGTCGATCGCATTTGCGACACGCTTGTTGCGCGTCGTGAGGAATACGGCATTAGCTACATCACTGTGGGCGAAAGCAACATCGACGCATTTGCGCCAGTTGTTGCTCGCCTGTCAGGCAAGTAATTCAGCAATAGCACTCACGTTCGGCACTCGCACTACTTCGTTTGGGCGGTCGTGCCAGTTGTCGTTCCAGCGGTCTACCCAAATAGGGGTGAGTCCTGCAGCTAGCGCACCTCGTGCATCTGCACGAATAGAGTCACCTACGTACCAGGTCTTTTCTGGTGCAACTTTGAGCTGTGCACACGCATCGAGAAATGCATTGGGATGTGGTTTGGGAGTGGTGTGTGCTGCGCTCATGCACAACTCAAACCACTCATCGAGACCCAGGCGATTTTTCTCGCGTTCGACGTGCGGGTTATTGGAGAGAACAGCGATGCGATGTTTTTGTTTCAATAGATTCAACGTGGGAACAATGTCGGGGAAGAAGTCGACGCTGAGGCGCTGCGAAAAAGTCGTCACATGGGCCTTGCGCTCGGCGGGGTGAAGGTCGGGCAGGGCGCGCGCCCATTCTTCGTGGCGAAATTCGTGCAGTTTCCAGGTGTCACGTTGCTCTACATAGCCATGTTGATCATTGCGTTGCCACAACTGGGTGGTGCAATGATTTTGTAATGCGGCGGTGACTTCAGGAGGGGCAAAAGTGCCGAGGCAGGTCTGAATGGAGCCCCACCAATCAATCAGTGTGTCGTCGAGGTCAAAAAGTATGGCGTGGGGTGGAGTGTTGTTCACAATGTCACTATTGTTTCTTCCATGGGGAAAGAAATTACATCAGTCAGTGACATTATTCGGGTTCACGGCACAGAACGGGCTGAACAAGCAGCGCTTGTGCTCGGCGACCGCACACAAACCTGGGGTGAGTTATACGCGAGGTCATGTCAGATGGCCGAGGCGCTGCGTGCAGTAGGAGTGAAAGCAGGCGACCGCGTGTCGTTTCTCGACAAAAACTCTATTGAGCACTTTGAAGTGTTTTACGGATGCGCGTTGCTGAACGCTGTTTGCGTCGACGTGAACTGGCGCCTAGCTGCACCTGAAGTGGAATACATCGTGAATGATGCTGGTTCCACCGTGTTCATCGTGAGCGAAGAATTTCGTGCCATTGCCGAAGCCATTGCCGACCAACTCAACCCAGCATCGCTGGTAGTTGTCATTGGCGGTAGTGGTGCACCTGTTGGGAAGTTGAAGACCATTTCCTATGAAGCGTTTGTGGCAACGGGAAGCAATGTTGACCCGCACGTTGCAGTAAAAGCAGACGACGTTGCTTTCCAGTTGTACTCCAGTGGCACCACAGGCCGGCCCAAAGGTGTGATGCTCACCAACAACAACTTCTTTTCGCTCATTCCTACTGCGAGAGCGATGTGGGAGCTTGACGAACATTCGGTGAACCTAGTGTGCATGCCGCTCTTCCACATTGGTGGCGGCGGATGGGCCGTTGCGGGCCAGTACTCCGGGTGCACATCTATCATTGTGCGTGATCTTGAGCCAGTATCGCTGGTGAAAACCATCGTGGAGAAAAAAGTAACGCACGGCTTTCTTGTGCCGGCAGTGTTGCAAATTATGTTGATGGTTCCTGGCGTCGACACAGCAGACTTCAGCAACTTGCGCGTATTTGTATATGGCGCTTCTCCTATTTCCGAAGAGATTCTCTCGCGTTCAGTGCGTACTTTTAAGTGCAAGTTTTGGCAGGCCTACGGGCTCACTGAAACAACGGGGGCCATCATCAACTTGCCACCCGAAGACCACGACCCCGACGGCCCCAACAAGCATCGTTTGCGTTCATGTGGTGTACCTGGCCCAGAAACGCAAGTGCGCATTGTCGATGCGGAATCGAAAAAAGATATGCCGGTGGGCGAAGTTGGCGAAATTTGGATGAAGTCACCTTTGGTCATGAAGGGTTATTGGAATATGCCCGAAGCAACTGCTGAAGCAATTGTTGACGGCGGTTGGTTCCGTAGTGGTGACGCTGGGTACCTCGACGCCGATGGGTATTTGTATATTCACGACCGCGTGAAAGACATGATTGTGTCGGGCGGAGAAAATGTGTACCCCGCTGAAGTAGAAAATGTGTTGATGGCCCACCCTGCTATTGCCGACGTCGCTGTTATTGGTGTACCCGATGAAAAGTGGGGCGAAACACCAAAGGCAATTGTGGTGCGCAAGGCCGGTGTTGAGGTGACTGAACAAGACATCATCAGCTTCTGCAAAGAGCGGATGGCGAAATTTAAGTGCCCCACCAGCGTCGACTGGATTGATGTGCTTCCACGTAACCCAAGCGGCAAGATTTTGAAAAAAGATCTGCGCGCCCCGTATTGGGTGGGTCGCACTCGTCACGTGAACTAGTTTTTCACCACTCATGAACGCACTACGGTGCGTGATGCGCTATAAATAGTGGCATGACTTCGCGTGTAAAGCCAACACTTTTTCTCGCCCTTGCGGGGGCAATGCTCATTTCGGCCTGCGGTGGTAGTTCGCCTGAGTCCGACAGTGCTGCTCAATCATGTGGCTCTGGTGACGCGGTATCAGATCGTCCACTGCGCATTGTTTCTACCGTTGCTCCCATAACAAGCATTATTGCCAACGTTGCGGGTGGAAGTGGCGCGGTCATTACTGGTCTTGTTCCTGAAGGTACTAACTCGCATACCTTCGAGCCACCACCGAGTGCTGCCAAAGTTCTTGAAGAGGCAGATGTTGTTTTTATTAATGGGTTAGTTCTTGAAGAGCCAACGAAAGATCTTGCTGAGGCAAATCTTGCAAGTGGCTCTGAAGTGTGTGAAATAGCTACGGAGATTTTGCCTGAAAGCGAATGGATCTACGATTTCTCGTTCCCGAAAGATGGCGGTAAACCCAATCCGCATTTGTGGACGAACCCACCCATGGTGAAGGAATATGCCCAGGTGGTACGCGACACATTGGTGAAGCGCAACCCAGAAAATGCCGAGGTGTTTAATGCAAACTTCACCGCATTTTCTGCAAAAGTTGATGAGATTGATGTAGCAATGAAGACTGCAACGGCAACGATTCCCACAGCAGATCGTAAGTTGCTCACTTATCACGATGCCTACGCCTACTTCGCTCGTCATTACGAATGGACTGTGGTAGGAGCAA
>Ga0208592_1000033_pt1 | contig 42689 bp, 42 predicted proteins | sample LakMenE18May10ns_FD_150712 | JGI IMG/M metagenome (GOLD analysis project Ga0208592, IMG submission 150712) | Freshwater microbial communities from Lake Mendota, WI - 18MAY2010 deep hole epilimnion ns (SPAdes) | ecosystem: Environmental > Aquatic > Freshwater > Lentic | place: Lake Mendota...
AGTATTGCAGTGATGTGTGAAGCCGTCAGCGCCGTACGAAGATCTTTGGCAAGATCACTGCGCAAGTGCTCATCGAGTCCGGTGAGTGGTTCGTCGAGGAGCAGCAATGAAGGAGCAGGGGCCAGTGCGCGTGCAATGGCTACACGTGTGGTCTCGCCACCAGAGAGATGTGCAACGTCGCGTTGTGAGAAATCGGACATATGAACCAGGTCAAGCATTTCATGTACTCGTTGCGCTTGTGTCTCTTTAGTGTCTTTGCGCATTTTGAGGCCGTAAGCGATGTTCTCGCTCACGGTGAGGTGGGGAAACAGGAATGCTCCTTGAAACACCATGCCAATATTGCGCCGATGTGGTGCCACATTGGTGATGTCTACACCTTGTAGTTGTACGGATCCCGAACTCGCCGGAGTGAGCCCACAGATCATGCGCAAGAGTGACGATTTCCCTGAGCCACTCGGCCCAAGGATTGCCACAATTTCACCTTCGCTCATTTCTAGCGATAGGTGATTGAAGATCGGACTGCTTTGACCTGACACATGAAATGACATTTGGGAAATCTTGAGGAATGGAGATGTCACTGAGTTCCCTTTCGCCTCTTGAGTTGCACCGCGTATTCAACAATAAGGGCAATGACGATGCATGAGAAAGCGAGCAGACAGGCAGATGCAATTGCTTGTTTTTGGAGTTGCTCACCAGGCCGTGAAAGCAATTGACCAATGCGCATTGCAAGAGTTTCATGACCATGTCGCGTGAGGAGACTTGAGGCTCCGAACTCCCCGAGTGAAATGGTGAAGGCAAATGAGGCGGCAATTGCGAGGGGGCGAAGCAAGAAACGGAGGTCAATGCTCTTCCACGCATTCCATGGAGATGCGCCAAGCAAGAAGGCATTTTCTCGTAGCTCTGGCTGGATCTCGCGTGCAGCGGGCATGATGATGCGCACAACGAATGGCACTGCAACGGCACAGTGCACCACGGCGACAAGCCACAGAGACCCACGCCAATTCATTGGGTCAGATCGAAAAGCGAGAAGGTAGCCAAGACCAAGTGCAACTGCTGAAATCACAATGGGTAATGAGGTGAGTGCTTGAACAAATAGGTGAAATCGTGTTCGAGTGGAATAGGCAATTGCGAGCGCTGAACCAGTGCCGAAAAACAATGCCATCACAGTGGCTAAGAGGGCGATCCCAAGGGAGGTAAGAAAAGATGTCCACATATCGTTTGTTGTCCAATATGAAAAGGTAAATCCCTGAGAAGATTGCAGGGAGTCTTTGAAAAGCACGGCAATAGGTAACAGGGTTCCTGCTGCAATAAGTGCTGCTGCGGTGGAGAAAAAGAAACGTTTGACTTTTCGCTCAGACGAAAGCGGCATGAGATTTCGTTGTGGAAGGAAAATACTCTTCTGGCGAAGGGTCAATGCAAGTACCAACATGATGGCTAAGAGTTGCCACACAACAAGGGCACTTGCTTGGGGCATATTGCCGAGGAAAAAGGCGTAACGATAGATCTCTGTTTCGATGGTGGGGAAGCGTGGACCCGCAAGGACACGAGCTGCGCCATAAGTACTAAAGCAAAAAATAAAGACGATGCTCGCTGCGCCAATGATGCTGCTGCGCAACAGCGGGAAAGTAACTGTTCGGAAATTGGTAAATGGGGTTGCTCCAAGTAAAGCCGCATTGTCGTTAAACGCAGTAGGAAGTTTTTCCCATCGGCTTCCCACCACTCGTACAACAACTGCAATATTGAGATAGATGTGCGCCAAGATGAGTGGCGTTGGCCCCGATTGGTAAGACGCTGGTGACAACGAAGAAAAAGCTATGCCCACAACAACGGTGGGGAGAACAAACGGCACAAAGGTAAGTGCGCGGATGATTTGCCGTGCCCTAAAGGAATATCGACTCAAAACCAATGCCGCAGGTATGCCAATAGCAAGTGTGGCGATAGTGCTGATGAAAGCTTGCCAAGTGGTGAACCACAACATCTGGCGGAGTTGCGAGTTGCTCAGCACACGCGTTAACGATGACTGATCGAGGCTTTCTACTAGTACAACAAGTGTTGGCCACATCACAAACACACTCAAAAAGATGAAGCTTGGCACAAAAAGCCAAGGAGCATTTTTGAAAATATGTAGATGACGTGGTGAGTTCATAGTGCTATCGCAAAGCGATAGAACTCCAAGTGTCTACCCATGCTGCACGGTTTTCTTCAATGGCGGCTGGGTTCATGGTGTACGGCTTCTCTGGTTGCGCGGCAAAGGAAGTAAAAACGTCTGGCAAGGCAACATTTTTATTGACAGGGTTCACAAACAACGTCAGTGGTAGGTCGCTTTGAAACGTTGTATCTGCGAGGTAGTCGATGAGGAGCTTTGCTGCTTTCTCATTTTTGGACCCACGCAAAATTCCAGCGAACTCCACCTGATGAAAGCATGTTGTGTTGATTACTGCTGTTGGGGGCTCGTTCACCGGTGGGTCGGAGTACACCACCTCTGCAGGTGGGCTAGAGGCATAACTCACAACAAGTGGACGCGTTCCCTTTCCTGATGAGCCTGAAAATTCAATGGTGTATGCCTCGGTCCACCCATCGACAACTTTGACGCCATTAGCTCGCAGTTTTTTCCAGTAACTCTCCCAACCGTTTTCTCCATAGGAAGAAATGGTGGCCAGAAGAAATGCGAGCCCTGGAGATGAGGACGCCGGATTTTGTACAACAAGGAGGTCTTTGTAGAGGGGGAGCGCTAAATCGTCAAGAGATTGTGGAGGAGCGATGTTGCGCTCGGCAAACCATTTTTTATCGTAGTTAATGCATACATCTCCAGTGTCGACAGGGGTAACCACCCCTTCTGGCTGCGTGAGTGCAACAACGTCATCTGACATGTTTTTGGTCTGTGGTGAAGTGTAGGAAGAAAATATTTTTCCATTGATTGCTCTCGTAAGAAAAGTATTGTCCACTCCCCAAAGAACGTCACCTTCTGGTTTCCCCGATGTGAGAATTGCCTTTGAAATGAGTTGGCCCGTATCGCCACCAAGAATCACTTCAACACTGATTCCTGTTTCCTGAGTGAACTCATCAAAAATTCCTTCGGTTGGTGTGAACGAGTCGTAGGCAAGGAGTGTGAGCTTCTCTGTTTCTGGTTCATTGCTTCCAGCGCATCCGCTGAATACTGCTGCTACGCAAAAAAGGCCGACAATAAATTTTTTCATTTCTCAACTTTCATGTGTGTTTTGCGTGAATGCTTCTGGTTGTACAACAAGTAGCGCGCCAGATTGCACAGTGATATCGCCAGATGAACCGGTGAGTTCATTGCTCACCCCGCGGCTCACCCAAGGGGCAAGGCTCTCATTGCTGAGTTGCCAGCGCATGCCTTCTGTACTGATGCCATGGGCCATGCCATTCATTGCATGAAGAGCAACGAGCGAGTCTTTCTCTCCTGATATCTGAAGAGAACTTGGTCCGTGAAGAACAAAAATATGAGCGGTATCGATGAACGCTTCAATGTGTATGTGTGCCCACTCTGGATGAAAGAGCGCAGTGAGGAGCCCATGAGCATGGTCGAAACGCCCCCCGCCAGCACTGACAACAATGATTCTGTGAGCACCTAGATCTACTGCGTGGGACAGTGCGAGTTCAGTATCGGTGAAGTCTTTATCTGTTGGCGCAGAAATGAATGCGATGTTCAAGGAGTGGGCTAGTGCGAGCGCAGCAGCGCTCACTGAGTCTGAGTCGCCCACCACCACATCGGGGGTGACGCCAAGAGCAAGTGCATGGTCGAGTCCTGAGTCGGCGGCGATCTTCCACTGCGCTGGAGGAAGAAACTGCGACAGATGGGGAAGCGGCGCATTGCCGCCAGCAAAGATGAGAGCCGTGTTGTTCTGAATGTGCGTTTCGTTATTCACCCGTATTCCCTCCGCTGGAATTACCCAGATCAGGTTCTTGGGTCGGTAGCGGCGGCTACCCTCTCAGCCTGCCGAACCAGCAAGCTCCCCTTCAGTTGATTTTAGGTTACAGCTCTGCGGTTGGCCTTGCGATGTCGGGCTCAATAAATATGATGCGCGCATGGGATGATGTAGTCATAGTTTGAGGCGTTGTTGCGAACAGAATTGTGAATCGGGGAATGATGGGCGTTTTGAGTGGGCGAGTTGCATTGGTAACAGGCGCAGGCCGGGGCATTGGCCGCGGCATTAGCGAACTTCTTGCAGCCGAGGGAGCATCTGTTGCTATTAACTATCACAGCGGCAAAGAAGGTGCTGAAGAAACGCTGCGAACAATTATTGATCGCGGTGGCACGGCAAAAATATATGGAGCATCAGTTGCCGACTACGAAGCAAGTAGCGCAATGGTCAAAGAAGTCATTCGCGACTTTGGGCATATCGACATTCTGGTCAACAACGCGGGCATTGCATCACGCGGCAAAGCAGTTGCCGACACCGACGCCGTAGAGGTCGAGAAGTTACTTGCTGTGCATGCTGTGGGCGCCCATCAGCTCTGCGCAGCAGTATTGCCAAGTATGCGCACTCAAGAGCGTGGCGACATCGTTTTTATCTCTTCTGTTGCTACTGCGAATAATTCAGCAAAGGGCGCTCCGTACAACATGGGCAAAGCAGCCATGGAAGCCTTGGCATTTACCTTGGCCAAGGAAGAACGCAAGAACGGAATTCGTGTGAATATCGCCGCTCCGGGTTTGGTGGAAACCGATATGGGCGTTCGTTTGTCGAGGTCCTTAACCGGCAACAAGGAACTCACCGACCTGAGGTCGCTCGACGACAATGCCCCTTTCGGGCGTGTGTGCCAGCCCAATGACGTAGCAAATGTGGTGCTGTGGTTCTGTTCCCCAGGCTCGGCATATGTCACAGGGCAACGCGTGCAATGCGATGGCGGAGGAGCCATCACGAGTTATTAGCTCCGATGGCATCTCGGCCAAGGGTGCAGATAGCCTGCACAGCGTGACCACAGAAGCAACTGAGACCCCAAAAGTCAGCCCATTCGATACGCCGGCGAGCCCTGTTGAATACATCGTGACGGTGACCCCTGAAGCAGTTGCCAAACTCATTGAGTTGCGCGATGAAGAACCAGAAAAAGACCGCTTAGGTTTGCGCATTGAAGTGGTGAGTAGCCCTGGTGAAGACTTTCGCTACGACCTCTCTTTCGATGTAGTCACCCAAGCTGCTTTCGCAGATGAAGTGCGCACAACCGATGGCATTAAAACCATCGTCGCTGCAAACAGCATCGATCTTTTACAGGGTTCAATTCTCGACTACACCGCTTCGCAAGGTCTCATTATTCGTAACCCAAATAAACCACTCGCTGCCAGCGTGGAAGGTCTTGTGCGCAACGATGAGTTGTCGGCCAATATCGAAACTGTGTTAGCCGGAGAAGTGAACCCCGCGCTTGCCTCCCACGGCGGGTTCGTTACCTTCATGGGCCACGACACCGAAGGTACGGCGTATCTCACCATGGGTGGTGGGTGTCACGGTTGCTCCATGAGTCGCATGACCATGTTGGAAGGCGTACAAACAACGTTGCTGGAAAAGGTTCCTGGCGTTGTGAAGGTGCGCGACCTCACCGACCACACATCTGGCGACAACCCTTACTACACCTAATACTCCACATTCCATGAGCTCGTTCTCACGGGCTACTCTCGGAGTATGACGGGGATTATTTCTTATGGTGCTTATATTCCGTATTGGCGCCTGCAACGCAGCACGCTTGCATCGGCTCTTGGCTCAGGTGGCGCTAAAGGTGCACGCGCTGTAGCAAGTTTCGATGAAGACACCACCTCAATGGGTGTTGAAGCAAGTCGTATTGCATTGCGCGGAGTCAGCGAAAAGTATTCACCGCAATCATTGTGGTTCGCTACTGCAGAGCCCGGATACCTCGATAAAACAAATGCAAATGCAATTCATGCTGCACTCAGCCTCGATAGTTCGGTGAACGCATTCGATTGTTTGGGTTCAGTAAGAAGTGGCATTGCCGCTGTTCACGCTGCTGCGTCGGGAAACTCAATTGCAGTGTTAAGCGACATTCGCACTGGTCTTCCTGGCGGAAGTGATGAATCGATGGGTGGCGACGGGGCTGCTGCATTGTGCTTTGGCACCGAAAACGTCATTGCTGAATTCATTAGCACGGGAACATCAACATCTGAATTTGTTGATCGGTGGAGAACCCCAGGCGATCAGGCAAGCAAGCAGTGGGAAGAGCGCTTTGGCGAGTATGCCTATGCGCCGCTTGTGGAAGTTGCTTTCAATGAGGCCTTGAAAAAGGCAAACCTCACTGCAGCCGATGTTTCGCACAGCATTTTTTCTGGTTTACATACGCGCGCCGTGAAAGCTGCACCTAAATCTTGTGGCATCAACCTCGACACTTTGCGTGACGATTTTGCAGCCACTCTAGGAAACTCTGGAACTGCACATTGGGGTGTCATGCTGGCCAATGTTCTCGATACTGCTCAGCCAAATGAGGTCATCGCCATTGTGGTGTTAGCCGATGGGGTCAACGTCATCTTGCTGCGCACCACCGAAGCATTGAGTGCTCATCAAAAGCAACAAGACCCCTCGCTCACTGTTCAAGCTCAAATTGCTGCAGGCCGTAACGACTTGTCGTACGCACAGTTTCTTACCTGGCGTGGCTTCTTGCATCGTGAGCCGCCTCGTCGCCCAGAGCCCGATCGCCCCGCTGGCCCACCAAGCTTGCGTACGGCTGCATGGAAATATGGCCTTTACGGCAGCCGTGATGAAAGCGGTTTCATTTATTTGCCACCAGCGCGCGTCAGTTTGCAGTCGGGCAGCATCGACAAAATGGAAATGGTGCGGATGGCAGATATTCGCGCAACCATTGCCACATACACCGTCGACCACTTAGCTTTCAGCATGAGCCCTCCAGTGGTTGCAGCTGTCATCGACTTCGACGGTGGTGGACGTTTTCAATGTGAACTTACCGACGTCGACCCGGCAAGCGTGAAAATTGGCGACCGGGTGGAAATGTCGTTTCGCAAGCTCTATACGCAAGATGGAATTCATAACTATTTTTGGAAAGCAAAGCCTGTTCGCACAGGCGTGAAATAAACCGGGGGAATAATGGCAAGTCATGGAATTCGCGACAAAGTGGCAATTATCGGAATGGGTTGCACCAACTTTGGTGAGCATTGGAACAAGAGCACCGACGACCTGCTCATCGATTCATCGAGTGCTGCTTTAGCTAGTGCAGGTATTGCCCTCGACGATGTTGATGCATTTTGGTTAGGAACAATGGGCTCTGGTTTGTCGGGGCTCACGCTGAGCCGGCCATTGAAAATTCAACACAAGCCAGTGACGCACGTGGAAAACTATTGTGCAACTGGTAGCGAAGCATTCCGCAACGCGTGTTATGCCGTTGCATCTGGCGCGTATGACGTGGTGATGGCTATTGGCGTAGAGAAGCTCAAAGACTCTGGTTATTCCGGTTTGGTCGTCAGCGCGCCAGCAAGTGACGGCACTCAGGCAACCGTTACCGCTCCAGCAAGTTTTTCGTTGTTGGCGCCGGCATATGCCAACAAATACGGAGTAGATGAAGCGGAATTGAAAGACGTACTCACGCGCATTGCATGGAAGAACCATCGCAATGGCGCATTGAATTCACGTGCACAGTTCAAAAAAGAAGTGTCGAAAGAAACTATTGCCGCTTCTCCGCTGATTGCTGGCCAGTTGGGTATTTTCGATTGCAGCGGCGTGAGCGATGGCTCTGCGGCAGCAATCATTGTGCGTGTAGAAGATGCTCACAAATACACCGACCGCCCCATCTATGTTAAGGCACTGTCGTTCGTAGCGGGGCCAGCCGCGGGCCCTATTGACCCTTCGTATGACTACACCACATTTGATGAAGTGGTACACAGTGCCAACGATGCCTATAAGCAGGCTGGAATTACCGACCCACGTGCAGAGTTGGCTATGGCTGAAGTGCACGACTGCTTTACTCCTACTGAACTTGTCTTGATGGAAGACCTCGGTTTCGCAGAGCGGGGAACGGCATGGAAAGAAGTGCTTGCCGGAACCTACGACCTCGACGGCGAACTCCCAGTGAACCCTGACGGCGGTTTGAAGTCATTTGGTCACCCCATTGGTGCATCGGGCTTACGCATGCTTTTTGAGTGTTGGACCCAATTGCGTGGTGAAGCAGGTGCACGTCAAATTCCTGGAGTGGGCCAGAAAGACTCTGTGAAAACAAAAGCACTCACACATAACTTGGGCGGTGCCCCAGGAGCATGCGTGAGCTTTGTGAGTGTTGTGGGTAGCGAACTCGATTAGCGAGTGGCGGAGAACGGCTCAACACTGAGTTGGGCGTTCACAAAAAGAGAATGTAGAAGCGCAGCGTGCTCTAGAGAGATGTATCTGCGTATATAGGAAACGAGCTGTGTGCGGAATTCTTTTCCGTGACCCTTGTTTGCGCATGAGAGATGTGCAAGCTCATGCAATATGGTGTGTTGAGTAGGGGCAACTCCGTTCACCAAGATGCACCATGTTTCCGCTATGGCAACCGCCTCTATGCGTTGCGGGAGAGCATGAGAATCTAAATGCGGAACATCAAGGTCTTCTTGCTCGCAAATATCACGCAGCCATGTGCTTGCTTCTGACATTAAAAGAGTGTTTGTTGGCATCGCCTCGGCAAATTTCTGCTCGACTTCATAGGTGAGTGCAACTTCTGTGGGGTTGCTCATGAGGAGGTTTTGCCTCTTCCCAGTGCGCGGGGCAATGACTGGAGCCGATTTTTGGAACTGCTGAACTGTGACCCTGCAGATCTGCCTGCGGAAAATGCATCACGATCGGAAGAGTAAGTGGTTGAAGAACTGCGTAAATGGGGAGTAGCCAGTCGCATTTCTGCGTCGGCACGTTTCGCTTGCTCTACTAAAACGAGTCCGGCACCTGGGGCTTCTCGAATGAGTGACGAGTTTTCTTGTTTGAGTTTTTTATCGACACCGACGGTGAAACCTTGCCACCACGAGGTGCGAAAGCGGCGATCGCCTTGTGGCATGGTGCGCAATGCAAGTAACTCGGCTGTTGTAAAGAGAATTTCCAGTGAATACAGATCATGTGGAGAGCCAAATGCAACCATGGTGACCGTGTTTGGTGCGGTATCCATCATGTCGCGGTACGAAGCGCAGTTCACTGCAAGTGAAATGACGTGAAGAAGTGCCCCGCGGCGCACGCGGTATGGGCCTGTAAGTACAAATTGTTGAGATGTAATGGAATGATGACGTGTACCTGCGTTATCGGAAATGAAATCTGATTCCGAAATATTGTGTTTTTGCATCAGACGAAATGCCAGCGCAAGCGCTGTTTCTGCTTCGGCTTGTGGGGTGTTGGGGTGATTTGCCCGTTCCAAAATGGCGCGAATCTTTTGATGCAGAGCAGAACTGTCATCGGCCATAGAGTCACAGTAGTTCTGCGCAGCGTGAAGCAGTCGCATAAGGTGAACGAAGCGAGATGGAGGAAAAATGAAGTTTGCATTTGCAACAGCACCACAGGTCTGCACCTGGCAGGAAATGCTCGACATATGGACCGCGGCTGACGCCATTCCTTTTTGGGAAAGCGGCTGGACCTTTGACCATTTCGAACCTATTTTTACAGGCGATCGTTCCGGCCCATGCATGGAAGGTTGGATCACCCTCACCGCATTACTGCAAGCCACAAAGCGGTTGCGTGGCGGAGTGATGGTAACGGGCATGGTGTATCGCCACCCAGCAGTGTTGGCAAATATGGCAGCAACACTCGACCACACAAGCGGCGGACGATTGGAGTTCGGTGTTGGTGCGGCATGGAACGAAGATGAGTGCAACGCTTACGGAATTGAACTCGGAACCATGACGGAACGATTCGATCGTTTTGCGGAAGGTCTTGAAGTCATCAAATTGATGCTCACGCAGAAGCAGAGTTCTTTCAATGGAAAATATTTCACTCTCACCGATGCGTATTGTGAACCGAAACCCATTCAACAACCGATGCCACCCGTACTCATTGGTGGTGGCGGTATGAAACGCACGTTGCCTCTTGTTGCGCAGTATGCAGACCACTGGAACTTCCCAGGCAACAGCGAAGATCCGCTCGGTGATTTGAAGAAGTCAGTTGCTCGACTCAAGGAATGTTGCGACGAAATTGGTCGTGATATCTCTACCATTCGTATTTCTACTCAACTCTGGGTAGATCGCATGAGTGAAGCCGAAGCAATTGAGCGAGCTCTTGCCTATGAAGATGCAGGAGTGGGCCTTGCCATCGTGAGCTTGCCCCGACCGCTCAATGTGAAGCACATCAAGGAATATCCAGAGCTATTCGCGAGCGTTTGGAAGTGAATTCACCCGTAGAAAAGGCAACCGAGCAAGGAAAATTTGGGGTCATTATCCTTGTGGGGCTTGCTGCTGGCCTTTTAGCGGGCATCTTCGGCGTGGGCGGCGGAATTCTTATTGTGCCTGGGTTGGTTTTTTTCGCGAAAATGGATCAACGTCGTGCGCATGGAACATCGCTTGCAGCGGTGCTTCCTATTTCCATTTCAAGCTTGGTGACCTATTGGGCCCATGATCATGTTGATTGGCCTGTTGCATTGTTTTTAGCAATAGGTGCAGTAGCAGGAGCATTGCTCGGGACAAAACTTTTAAAGACCGTGAAGCATGAAGTTTTAAGTATGGGTTTTGCTGCAGTACTCATCATTTCAGCCGTGCGTTTGTATTGGAGTACCTCTGGTTCCGGACGTGACCAATTAACTCTTCTCATTTGTATTGTGCTGATAGCTGTGGGCGTTGCTACTGGAGTGTTGGCAGGTTTGCTAGGAGTAGGGGGAGGAGTCATCATGATCCCTGCGATGATGGTGTTGCTTGGCTTGCCCAACGTCATTGCGAAAGGCACGTCGTTAGCAGTCATTATCCCTACAGCAATAACGGGTACGTTACGCAACAGATCTGCCAGCAATGTCGATATGCGTGCCGCGGTCATTGTGGGTGTCGGCGGTATTTTTTCGGCAATTGCAGGTGGCTGGATTTCTGCACGACTCTCTGAATCGCTATCGAATGCATTGTTCGCCACATTGCTCGTTGTTGTGGCAGGGCGTTTAGTTTTTCAAGAGTCGCGTCGGCGATGGAGCAAAGCGCCAATCCAATAGCCAAGACCGGTGCTCAGCCCGCCACCAAGAGCAATGCTGAGTGCTGCAGGGTCGCCTCCAGATAAAACGGCAACGACCGCTCCGAGGAGTCCGATACCAATTGCAAGAGCATGTCGCCATTTAGCCATGCTCTTACCGTACTTGCTTAACGTGGTCCGCGAACTAAGTTCCCAGGAAGTGCTCCAGTGAAGTGATCGGAATCGACAATTTGTGTTCCGGCAACGAATGTTGCGTCGTAACCAATTGCTTGTTGAACTAAGCGTCGACCTTGTGCAGGTAAATCGTAAGCCATGTACGGCATAGTGAAATTCAACTTCTCAAAATCGATGATGTTGATGTCTGCACGCTTTCCCGGAGCAATATGCCCGCGGTCGGTGAGCCCATATAGCGCCGCTGTTTGCTGAGTTTGGCGGTGCACGACGAGCTCTAGTGGGAGTTTTCCACCACGGGTGCGGTCGCGCACCCAGTGGGTGAGCATGAACGTGGGTGTTCCTCCATCGCATATTGCTCCGCAGTGTGCGCCAGCATCGCTGAGCCCCATGCGGGTGCCTGGGTGCTGGTGAGCCTCATAGTTAAACGACAAATCGCCGTATGCGTAGTTAAAGAACGGCATATAGATGAGTCCGTGGCCTTCATTTGCTACAAGTTGGTCAAGAAGTATTTCCATCACCTTTTTGTTCGCGTTCATTGCGATTGCTGTTGCGCTGGCTGAGGGCAGTGGTTCGTAGTCGATGTTTGCCGACATGACAGGGAACATGTGCGAGGCATTATCGAGAATCACTTTTTGAAAGAGGCCTCCGTCGTTGGGCATCTCATTGATAATGCGATCACGCAACTGTGGCTCTTGGAGCGCCTTGCAGCGTTCTGCAAGAGGCAAGTGAGCTACTTCGTTGTATGCAGGATGAAAAAGAAGTGGGTGAGCGCTTCCTTCTAAGCACATCAGTACACCAATGGTGCGCCCAGCAACTTGCGCAACAATGGGTACGCCATCGCTTTGCGCTTCAGTCAGCAACGCCAACACGTTGCGCCAAATTTCGGGGCCATCATTTGGTTGGCTTAAATTGACACTCACAGTTGCGCCAGTGGTTTGAGCAAGTTTGCGCATCCATGACCATTCTTCAACAGGAACTTTGGCGTGTTCGGGGGCAAATTGAAAAACGCCATGTCCGACGCGTTTCATTGCGCCAGCAATACCGAGAAGCTCGTGTTCATTTGCTGTGGTACCGGGCACCAGTTCACCATCTTTGCTGCGATGCAGCGGTGTGCGGCTTGTACTGAACCCCAGCGCACCAGCACGCAGCGCACTTTCCACCAATTTGCTCATCTGTTCAATGTCGTCGGCAGTGGCGGTTTCATTAGCGGCGCCACGGTCGCCCATCACGTAACCACGCAGTGGTCCGTGAGCAATTTGAGCGGCAAAGTCGATGACGTGCGGGCGTGATTCAAGCGCAGTGAGGTATTCCTCGAATGATGTCCATTCCCAGGTAATTCCTTCCGTCATAGCGGTGCCAGGAATGTCTTCCACACCTTCCATGAGTGCAATGAGCCAATCGTGACGATCGGACGATGCGGGGGCAAAGCCAACACCACAATTTCCCATCACCACCGATGTGACTCCGTGCCAACTACTCGGGGTGAGCCATGGGTCCCAGGTGGCTTGTGCGTCGTAGTGCGTATGAATATCGACCCAACCTGGAGTTACGAGTCGTCCGTCGGCATCGATGACTCGCGTTGTTGGGGGGGTGGGAAGAGACTGAGGTGCTGCGACTTCAGTGATGAAGTCTCCTTCGAAAGCGATGTCTGCATGCATTGCGGGTGAACCTGAACCGTCCACTAAGTAAGCATTCTGGATCACAGTTCGTGTTGGGGTTTCCATATGACTACTTTAGGCAGTAATGGAACGCCCAAATATATTGTTCATCACCCTCGATCAATTTCGGGCCGATTCCCTGTCGTGTGCTGGGCATTCTGTAGTGAAAACGCCTTATCTCGACATGCTTGCTGCCCACGGAGTGCGCTTTGCTCGCCATTATTCACAAGCAGCACCGTGTTCTCCTGGGCGGGCAGCTTTGTATACGGGTACCTACATGATGAGCAACCGGGTGGTGGCAAATGGAACACCTCTCGATGAGCGGTTCGACAACGTTGCGTTAGCAGCAAGGCGACAAGGTTATGACCCCGTACTTTTTGGTTATACAGATCAAGGTATTGACCCGCGCACAGTGACACAAGCAAATGACCCACGGTTGTCGACCTATGAAAGTGTTTTACCTGGTTTTCGAGAGGTGCTGCACCTTCCTGAACCTGCTGTTGGTTGGCTCGAGTGGTTGCAAGAAGTTGGCTATGAAAACATCGGCGACACGCAACACGCATTGTCGAGCGAAAATGAACGACCCGCAGAACACAGCATTACCACTTTTCTGACCAACACTTTTTTCAGTTGGCTCAATGGTGAAGATTCTTCGCAGCCGTGGTTTGCACACCTCTCTTTTTTGCGGCCACACCCACCATTTGTTGCGGCTGGGCAATGGGCACAGAAATACGACCCTGCGCAGTGTGAAGACCCCATCGGCGTGGCTGAAAATAGGCATTGGTTGCATGATGTGCTGCTGCAGCATGGAGCAACAAAAGCCCCGCAATCACGCTCTGAAATGCAGCATGTGAGGGCGCAGTACTACGGAAACATTTCTCATGTCGATGAACAACTAGGACGCATTTTTGATGAGTTGAAACGTCGTGGCGAATGGGAAAACACGGTTGTTGTTGTCTCTTCTGATCATGGGGAACAACTGGGCGACCAAGGCCTATTAAACAAGGCCGGTTTTTTTGAATCGAGTTACCACATTGGTTGCATTATTCGGGTGCCGCAATACGAAGCCGCGCATGGAAATGTGGTGAATGAGTTCACCGAGAACATTGATATTTTCCCAACGCTGTGTGAAGTGATGGGCGAAGCAATTCCTCTTCAGTGTGATGGCATGTCGTTAAGTTCATTTCTGCACAACGAAACACCTGTCCGCTGGCGTGATGCGGCCACTTACGAGTGGGACTGGCGCGACGTTCTCATTGGAATTCACCCCGAGCACGACGCGTACAAATGGCCATACGACCGCCGACTAGAAGAATCACACCTCGCCGTGCGCAGAAGTAGCGAGTATGCCTACGTGCACTTCGGTGATGGTTCGTGGTTGTGTTTCAACGTAGGTGATGACCCAACATGGGGAACGACGACCACTGATGCTGTAATAGTGCTGCGCGAAGCGCAGGCAATGCTCACATGGCGAGCAAACCATGCCGAGCGAATACTGGCCGGAATGCTCTTAGAAAATGGTGGAATTGGCAGACGCCCAGCGGGTTTCAGCAGCGAATAATGTTGAGTACGTCTGAGTGCAAATGACCATTGCTCGTGACTGCACTTCCGTTACGAAATGATGGCGCACCAAGACGGTCGGTAAACATGCCGCCAGCTTCGCGAACAACAAGACACACTGCAGCGGTGTCGTACGGCTCTAAACCAATAGCGTCGACGGCGGCATCGATATTGCCTTCTGCTACCAACATATGTTGCCAAAAATCACCAAAGCCACGTGAGCGGTACGCACGTTGTTGGAGTTCAACAAGTTTTTGAGTTCCACCCACTTGGTCCCACGCGGCATGATGAGTAACGCTCACCTGTGCTTCTTCAAGTGCGCGTACATTGCTCACTTGTATTTTGCCACGAGCGTTAAAGGCGCCCATTCCACGGCCAGCCCACCAACGAGAGTGAAGCGCAGGAGCACTGACAACAGCTACGAGGGGTTCGTCGTTTGCGTCGACAAGTGCAATGAGTGTTGCCCACACCGGAATGCCTCGCGTGTAGTTGCTGGTGCCGTCGATGGGGTCGATGATCCATGTGAGTGGAGCAGAAGATGCGCCCGCAGAACCAAACTCTTCGCCAAAGATGGCGTGCGGTTCACGGTGGCGCATAATTTCATCGGCTAAGAGACGTTCTGTGGCGCGGTCGAGTTCTGTTACCTCAGTTTTGTTTTCTTTCCAATCGACAGAAAAATCACGTCGGTAAAAAGGTGACAGCGTATGCGCATCGGCAAGGTCGGCAAGGTGCAGGGCGAAATCGAGCTCGGCAGCAATATCGACGTGTTTGCTCATGAAGGCAAACTATTACGAAAATCGGCGGGACGCTTCTCAATTAATGCCGAGAGCCCTTCTTGTGCGTCTGGGCCGAGGAAATTCAACATTTCATAAGCGAGGGAGGCCTCAAAATTGGGCAGCGCTTGGCGCAACCAGTGATTGAGGCTGCGCTTGGTGAAGCGCACTGCGTCGCGTGGGCCGGTGGCAACTTTTTGCGCAACGGCTAGCGCGGTGGAAAGAACTTCGTCGGCGGGCACTGCTTTGGTAACAAGCCCAATGCGTGCTGCTTCTTTACCGTCGATGAAATCGGCGGTGAGGAGGTAGTACTTTGCCTGAGCCATTCCACACAGCAGGGGCCAAATGGCTACCGCATGGTCGCCCGCAGCAACACCGAGACGAATATGGCCATCGGTAATGCGTGCATCTTCGTTCATGATGCTGATGTCGGCCATGAGCGCAACTGCAAGACCAGCGCCTACAGCAACTCCGTTGATTGCAGAGATGATGGGCGTGTCGCAGTCGATCATGGAGCGAACAATTTCGCCAGCTTCTCGCATGACCCGCATTGTTTGTGTGTAGTTGCCTACTTGTTCCTTGATCCACTCCAATTCACCACCAGCACTGAATGCCTTTCCGGCACCTGTGACGACGACGGCATTGATATTTGGATCGGAATCGACATCGCGAAAGATAGTTGAAATCTCCAAATGCATTTGTGCATCGGTGGCGTTCATTTTGCCGGGGTTATCGAGCGTGATGAGAAGTACGCCGTTGCCTTGCATCTCGCATTGGAGCCGCTGATATTTTTCTGCGTAGTTCATTGAGCTGCGCAATTCGTCACAATGCTCTTCACTGAGTTGGCCATGCCTTGCGCATCGAGTTGTAGTTGCTTCAGAATCGCATCGGGTTTTGCTTGTGCAATGAATTCAGTAGGAATTCCAAAGGTGTACACGCGTGGAGATTGCTTTTGTTTTGAGCTTTCTAGACCCACTTCATCGGCAATAGATGACCCAATTCCACCATCTCGAATACCGTCTTCAAAAGTGAGGACAAATTCATACTGAGCAGCTTCGTGAATCATTTTGGGGTCGAGTGGCTTACAGCTACGTACGTCCCACACCGATGTTTCAATTCCGTCTTGATGGAGCAGTTCTGCAGCCTGCAATGCATTGCCCACCATTTTGCCAATTGCCAAAATGCACACCTTTCTATTGGCAGACGCGCGTATCTCTCGAGCTAAAAGACCACTTCCAATATCGGTCGGTTCAACATTGCGCACAACGCCTTTGGGGTAGCGAATAACAACGGGTCCGTCATTCACCAACGTGAAGGCATCGTGCAGCATTTGTTGCAGATCTTGTGCACTTGATGGTGCAAGAACTCGCATGCCCGGAACCTTGGCAAGAAGGGCCATGTCGTAGACACCATGATGGCTCGGGCCGTCGTCGCCAGTAATACCAGCGCGGTCGAGACAAAAAATGACAGGTGCTTTGTGTAGTGCAACGTCGTACACCACTTGGTCCCAAGCGCGCGACAAGAAGGTGCTGTACAGAGCAACAACAGGACGCAAACCAGACAATGCCATTCCGGTTGCAGCAGTGACGGCGTGTTGCTCTGCAATACCTACGTCAAAGAATCGATCGGGGAACTCTTGTTGAAAGGCAATGAGTCCGGTGGGCCCAGGCATGGCTGCAGTAATAGCCACAATGCGACTATCGGCTGTTGCTTCTTTCACCAAGGTTTCTGCAAATGCTTGCGTGTAGCCCGTTGGTACCGATTTTGGGGGGCCATTTTGTGGGTCGAACACAGGCGCATCGTGAAGATGCTTTTCATCGTCGTCTTCGGCCGGAGAATAGCCACGGCCTTTTTGTGTGATGACATGTAAAAGAATGGGACCTTCAGCTACGCGCAGTTCTGCAGAACGTAGTGCTTTTTCAAGAGCTTCAATGTTGTGGCCGTCGATGGGTCCGATGTAGCGAATTCCTAATGCCTCAAAGAAACCTGGAGGCTGCAGAAATTCACGCACAGCGGCTTTGACTGCTTCAACGCTGCGCTCGGCTTGTTTGCCTACTGCTGGTAGTCGACGCATGAATCGTTCAAAGCGGCGCTGCCGACGAACATACGTGGGATTGAGTCGAATTTTGGTGAGGGTGTTCGACATGAGACCAGACACTTTGTCTGCAGCAGTGATGCTTTCTTCACCAATACTGAGAGTGGAAATGGTGGGTGCGTAGCTTCTGCCGTTGTCATTTAAAACAATGATGACTTTGCGACCAGAGTGCCCGAGGTTGTTGAGCGCTTCGTACGCCATTCCACCAGTCATGGAACCATCGCCAATCACCGACACAATGTGTCGATGCTCAGGAGTTTTTCCAGCTAACTCTGCAAGATCTCGTGAAGCAGCCATGCCATATGCATAAGAAAGCACAGTTGATGCATGACTGTTCTCAATGAAGTCGTGTTCGCTCTCTTCGCGATTCGGATAACCCGAGAGCCCACCCTCTTGTCGTAAACGTGCAAAGTCGGGAGCGCGACCAGTAACAAGCTTGTGCACGTATGCCTGGTGACCGGTATCCCACAGCACTGCGTCGCGCGGACTTTCAAAAACTCTGTGTAGTGCCAGCGTGAGTTCCACTGCCCCCAAGTTGGAGCCTAAGTGCCCACCTGTTTCTGAAACAGACTGAACAATGAACTCGCGAATTTCCGAAGCCAAAGAAATGACCTCATCTGTTGAGAGGTCGCGAAGATCGGAGGGGTGGTGGATATCGGCGAGCGCCATAGCAACACGACGCTACCGCCCAGTTTTGGGCGGGGCATATTTGGTGGTGATTCTTTATGACAAAGATGACTACCGTTACGACATGAACCCTTTTTCTTTTTCCCTTGCAGGCAAGACCGCACTTGTGACAGGTGGCAATGGAGGCATTGGTCTTGGCATGGCACAAGGGCTTGCCGCCAATGGGGCAAATGTAGTGATTTGGGGGACCAACCTTGAGAAGAACACCGCAGCCGCCAAGGAACTGAGCGGGTTTGGTACTTCCGTTTTGGCTCTCCAGTGTGACGTTGGCGACGAGGCTCAAGTGCGGGCCAGTTTTGAAGCCACGGTGAAGGAATGTGGTCGCATCGATGCATGTTTTGTGAATGCAGGAGTGGGCGGCAAGGCGCCGAGTTTTGCGGAGATGAGCACTGAGGAATGGGACCGCGTGATGCGGGTCAACCTTGACGGTGCATTTTTCACTGCCCAAGAAGCGGTACGTCACATGGTTCCTCATGGCGGCGGTTCCATTGTGTTCACCACATCGGGGTCGGCGTTTTACGGACAACAAAAAGGGCAGCACTATGGAGCATCGAAAGCCGGGCTTGTAGCCATGTCGAAAGCCATTGCGGTTGAACATGCGCGTCATGGCATTCGTAGCAACGCAATTCTGCCGGGCTGGATTGAAAGTGAAATGACGGCACCTTCGTTTGCGTGGGACAAGTTTGTCAACAATGTTCTTCCACGTGTACCGATGCGGCGCTGGGGATCGCCGAGTGATTTTGCAGGGCTCGCCGTGTACTTGGCGAGCGACTTGAGCAAATATCACACTGGCGACGTCATCACCATCGATGGTGGCTATCACTCATTTTAAGTTGTAGCTAACTCGTCAATAGTTGTGCTTCGTGTTTTGCATCGAGGCGACGATGGTTCCATTTGTGCAGACCAGTGCCAATGAGAAAACCAACTGCCAACGTGAGTTGGCCGCCTACGCCGTCAATCCAGAAGTGGTTTGCCGTGACGATGATGCACAAGAGGGTGAACGCCGGATACAACAGCACGAGCGCTCGAATCCAACGCCGTCGGGCAAGTGGCCACATGGCAAATGCGCACCAACTTGCCCAGCCAATGTGCAAGCTCGGCATTGCTGCGTATTGGTTTGAGATCTTTGCGCCGGCACCCGAGCTGAAGTCCCATGGGCCACCGTAAACATCGAGCGTGTCAACATACCCAAAATTTGTTTTGCCTTCGTCGAGCCCGCGTTCATCGGCCTGTATGCATGCGGCGCCATGCCCAAGTGGTGGACATGGCTCATCAAGAAGGCGAGGCGGCATGAGTGGAAAAAGTGAGAAACCAATAATCGCGAGAGCAGTAGTGGCTGCCAAAGTATTTCGCCACTGAGGAAACACATCTGGTCTTTTTTTGTACAGCAAAACAAAAACAGTAATGGTGACAACGAAATGCGCTGTTCCGTAATAGGTATTCAGTAACTGAATAAACCATCGATGCGCCAAGAAAAACTCTTGAACCGATTCTTCGTGGTACAGACCAATCCAGCGTTCAAAACGGATGACGCGAACGGCATTGCGAAAAGCCTGAACGGGAATGTCGACTCCATTGATACGGTCTGAACCGAATTGATTTCGGGTCCAGGTGTAGACGGCGTAGAACGCGACAACTATTGCGGCCTCTTTCCACCACAGCGTCTTATGCGTGCGGGCTGGCGCTGCGTCCCCCAAATCATTTGCCACGAAGGAGAGGTTAGAGGCTCTGGCAAGTAACGTGAAGTGTTATGAGCACACTGAGCGAGCTTGTCGGCAAAGAAACCATCGAAAAAGTGCTGGCCAAGGGCCGCAGCACCGGGGCGGGGTTCTCCGAAATCTTCATAGAAGACAAAAGATCCACATCGGCGGGCCTCGACGATGGTCGCATTGAGCAAGTCACCACAGGTCGCGACCGCGGAGCTGGTATTCGGGTCGTGCATGGCGAAACAACGGGTTTCGCTCATACCGCCGATCTATCGGAAGCCGGTCTGCTGCAAGCTGCCGAGGCAGCAGCGGTTGCCGCCAAACAGGGCTCTGGTGGTGTGGTCACCGTTGCTTTGGGTGGCATCGATACACACCAAGTGAATGACGTGCAGATTTTGCCGAATGAAGTTCCTAAGACACGCAAGGTGGAGTTGCTGGAACGGGCAAATGAAGCAGCGCGCAGCATCGATAAAGCAGTGGTGCAAGTGTCGGCAGGGTATGGCGACAGTGTGCGTCGCATTTTGGTGGCAAACAGTGAAGGTGTATTTGCCGCCGACGACCAAGTGCGCACTCTTTTTCGTGTGAGCGTTGTTGCCTCTGGCGATGGTGGAATGCAAACCGGTTACGACTCAATGGGGCGCACCATTGGTTTTGAACTCTTTGATCTTTATGACGTGGAAGAGCTTGCAGCCGGTGCAGCACGTCAGGCAGTGACCAAGTTGAAAGCTCGTCCTGCTCCATCGGGTGCGTTGCCTGTTGTTATTAAACGAGGCAGCGGCGGAGTGCTCTTTCACGAAGCCTGTGGTCATGGGTTGGAAGCCGACCTTGTAGGGAAAGGCGCAAGCGTGTATCGCGGCAAAGTAGGCGAGATGGTGGCATCGTCGCTCGTTACTCTCATTGACGACGGCACCATGAGCGGTGAATGGGGCGCAATAGGCATTGACGACGAAGGTCATCACAGCCAGAAAAACACACTCATCGAAAACGGCGTGCTCACCGATTACATGTGGGACTACCTCCGCGCACGTAAAGAAAATCATCGACAAAGCGGCAACGGTCGACGCCAAAGTTACATGCACCTTCCGATGGTGCGAATGACCAACACCTTTGTCATCAATGGCACATCGGAACCCGACGACATTGTGAAAGCAACAAAAAATGGTGTGTACGTTGCCAAACTTGGCGGTGGAAGTGTGAACACCGCAAGTGGCGACTTTGTGTTTGGCATGACAGAGGCATACCTCATTGAAAATGGTGAAATCACCGAGCCGTTGCGCGAGGGAAACCTTATTGGCAATGGTCCGCAAGTACTGCGCGATATCGACCTGCTCGGTAACGACTTCGCGATGGGTAACCCAGGCACGTGTGGAAAAGATGGGCAAGGAGTTCCCGTTGGCGATGGTCAGCCCACCTTGCGCGTGAAGTCACTCACCATCGGAGGCACCGCAGCATGAGTTCGGGAAATGCACTGCAAGATCTTGCCGACCGTATTGTTGCCCAAGCAAAGCCCGGTGAACAGGTTGAGGCATATGTTTCTCGAGGTGGCGAAACGTCCATCCGCATTTATGAAGGCGAAGTGGAACATTTTGTTTCAGCGCAGTCAGAAAGTGTGGGCATTCGCGTGATCAAAGATGGCCGCACTGGCTATGCATATGCAGGAACTCTCGATGAGTCGGTACTGAGCGAAGTATTTGCTGAAGCGCGCGACAATGTTCAATTTGGTTCTGTCGATGAGTGGGCTGGTCTGGCAGAGCCAGACGGTGTTGCAAAAGTGCCACAGGAATTGTGGAACGAAGAACTAGCGCATTTTCCTACTGCAGAGAAAATTGCTATTGCAAAAGAGCTTGAAAAACTCACCTTGGCTACCGATTCTCGCATTCGTATTGACGATGCAAACTACGACGATGCGTATGGCGAAACCGCCTTTGCCACCACAAGCGGCATTCGGGCCCACGGGCGTGAAAATGGTTGTTACGTTTCTGTTGGCACTCTTGCCGACGATGGCGATGAAACTCAAACAGGTTTTGGTTTTTCGGTAGGTCGTACTCCAACAGAATTCAACCTAGGGCGTGCAGCCCGCGAAGCCGCCGATCGCGCAACGCGCCTTTTAGGAGCAACAAAGCCACAATCAAAACGCACAACGATTGTTCTCGACCCTTATGTCACCGCACAATTCTTGCGCGTGTTGTCGGGAAGCTTCAGTGGTGAGAACGTGCAAAAAGGCCGCAGCTTTTTTGCTGAACGTTTAGGCGAGTCTGTAGCAAACCCGCTCGTTACTCTCATCGACGACCCAACAAATCCACTCGCCTATAGTGCAACCGACATCGACGGTGAAGGCTTAGCTGCACGGCGAAATGTGCTCATTGAAAATGGTGTGTTGAAGCAGTTCCTTCATTCTTCGTACAGCGCACGTCGTGGTCAAACAAAAAGCACGGGCAGCGCAGTGCGCACAGGGGGAACGCCTGGAGTGAGCTGTTTAGCAATGCAACTAGTGCCAGGTACTGGTACTCAAGAAGAACTCATTGCACAAGTAAGTGACGGTGTGCTCATTCAAATGGTGCAGGGCCTGCACTCAGGTGTGAACCCCATTTCCGGAGACTTTTCCACTGGGGCTTCGGGTTTGCTCATCACGAATGGACAAGTGGGAGCACCTATTCGCGAGTTCACTATTGCTTCAACATTGCAGCGCATGTTGCAAGACGTTGTTGCTATTGGTGGCGATATCGAATGGTTGCCCATGTCGGCTAATGGCATGTCGCTTGTTATTAACGATGTCACTATGAGTGGTGCTTAAGCCAGTTACGTTCTCACGGAACGATGCGCAACACAATGAGTGTTGCCGTGAATGCAAATAATGCAGAAACCCCCTGGGGCGACTTGGGGTGCTGTGCAATAAAACTGCGCAAGTTACTGAAAAGAGTCATATCTCTATGTGTGCATTGTGACCCAGGAGGTGCCACACCTTTTTGCGCTATGCAGAAGTGGAAGGCGCAGGCGCTGCTGCAGGGGCAGGCGCGGGGGCTGCGGCTGCTGACGATTCGCTTGAAGAGGAACTTGAGCTAGTTCCTGGAGGGGTAGTTGCAGAACTGCCGCCTTTGGAGTCGGTCTTGTAAAAACCGCCGCCTTTAAAGGTGATGCCCACTGGCTGAAAGACTTTTTTCACTGGGCGCATTTTGCCATCGCTTGGGTGAGCGACTTCTGTGAGGGCGTCGTCGGTGAAGGCCTGCTGAACTTCAATGGTTTCACCAGAGTCAACGAATTTGTAGACGTAGGTTGGCATAAGGGCTCCTGCAGGTAGAAAACAATGGCTGTGCAGCGAGGAAAGAGTATCGGGAGACTGCCCCTAAGCGTCGCCTCGGGCACGAATGAACTGCTCGGGTTCGTCAAGAACGAGCCCAAATTCGTCGACATCGACCTCAATGAGTTCCTGCAACGTGCTGTCGGCGGGGGAGAGTCGGGTGTAGCGCCAGCGGTGTTCGGCAATGCGCTCAAAGCGCATGGTGCCGGCGACGACCGAGAGTTTCTCGGGGTCGACGATGGCAGTTTTTACTTCTGCTCCGTGGCCAACCTCTAAAGGCAGTTGACGAATGGCGATGCAGTGCGTGATGGGTGAACCGACAATGGCCACAAGGTGGCACCCATCGAGGTCGGTGCGGTGGGCGCCGTTGACCTCGCCCCATCGGCCTGAGCCGTCGGTTGCTAGCCATAGATCGGGGTCGTCGAGGTCACGAAAGAGCAACACTTGCTGGATTCCCCATTGGGCAGAAACCCGGATGGCCACTTGCGACCGTTGTGGCCCGAGCCCACAATCGAGGGTCCAGCCTTCATTTTCCCAGCGAAATTTCACCGTGCTGAGCGGGCGTCCGCCATCGGCGAGATTGGGGTTGACGACGTCCCAAGAGACATCGTGACCGCTGGCAGGAAGTGCTCGATAGATCATGTGGTCACATCTTCTCACAGGTACCGTTCAGGACGTGATTGAACTCGCTTCTGCCCAAGAAAAAGTACTGCGTGCAGTGCAGCAGGCTGCGCCGGTCACCGTTGCGTTGAACCATGCATATGGGTTGGTGCTCGCCGAGAACATCGTTTCGCAAGAAGAAGTACCTCATTTTGCAAATAGTGCAGTCGATGGCTTTGCCGTTCGTGCGCAAGATGTTGCGAATGTTCCCGCAACCCTGCGAGTGGTCGATGAAATTGCCGCAGGTGGTGTTCCTCATGTTGCAGTGGGCCCAGGTGAAACATCTCGCATCATGACGGGTGCTCCAATGCCAAGTGGCGCCGATGCAGTGGTGATGGTGGAAGATTCCACAGAAGGTAAAACACCAGAGGAAGTGGTGCTCAGTGCTTCTGTGCAGGTGGGGCAAGCTGTTCGTCCTCGTGGCGATGACGTGCACATTGGCGATGTGGTGTTCCGCATTGGTGATGTGCTGCACTCTGCTGCAGTAGGTGTTCTTGCCAGCATCAATGCACCTCATGTATCTGTTGTGCCGCGACTTCGTGTTGCAGTGCTGTCTACTGGCGATGAGTTAGTTGACGATGGTTCACCGCTCGCACTTGGTCAAATTCGTGAAAGCAACCGCACCATGTTGATGGGGCTTGTCACACAAGCTGGTTGCGTCGCAGTCGATTACGGCATCGTGCGCGACAATGAACAAGCTCTGGAAGAGACACTGCGAAGAGCCGCTGACGAGTGCGACGCCATTGTGACGAGTGGTGGTGTCAGCATGGGCGCGTACGACGTAGTGAAAGCACTTCTTGGTCGCATTGCTCACATGACGTGGATGCAAATTGCTATTAAGCCGGCGAAACCATTTGCCTTTGGCATGCTCGATGCTCCACGTGGGTCTGAAGTTCAGCGCCAAGTTCCCATTTTTGGTCTTCCCGGAAACCCGGTTTCATCGTTAGTGAGTTTTGAATTGTTGGCGCGCCCAGCACTGCGCAAGATGATGGGCCATGCAGCGCTGCATCGCCCATCGCTCCTCGCGATGGCAGATGCAGATTTTTTGCGTAAAACCGATGGGAAAATTCACTTCCAGCGTGTGATTGCTCAAAGCAATAGTGATGGTCGCATTCACGTTGCTCCTGTGAGCCAACAAGGGAGCCATCAGTTAGCAGCATCCGCGTTGGCGAATGCTGTGGCGGTATTGCCTGACGGCGATGGGGTGGTTCAGGGCGGCGAAGTGCGCATTCTTCTCTTATCAGACCTTGTCGAAGAGGCATAGACTAGAACCATGAGTGCGGCGGGGGTCCAAGGTGAAGCGTTAGTTGACCCTTTTGGGCGCACTGTGCGTGACCTGCGTATTTCAGTCACCGACCGCTGCAACTTTCGTTGTACCTACTGCATGCCTGCAGAGGGGATGGTGTGGCTCGACCGGAGCGATGTGCTCACCTTCGAAGAAATCAAACGGTTCGCTGGCATTTGTGTTGAGCATTTTTTTGTCGATGGCATTCGCCTCACCGGTGGCGAGCCAACGGTGCGTGCGCACCTTCCCATTTTGGTGAACCAGTTAGCTGCACTACGCGTGCCCGCACATGCGCCATCGGCCTTTGCTGGCAAAGCTCCCGACATTGCTCTCACCACCAATGGTGCAACGTTGCGCAATGTGGCTCATGAACTATTCACAGCAGGCGTCAGCCGAGTCAATGTGAGCCTCGACACTTTGCAACCAGAGAAATTTCTAGCTATGACGCGTCGCGATGAATTTCATAATGTCATTGCCGGAATTCAAGAAGCTCAGCAGGCGGGTTTTCACCCCGTCAAAGTAAATGCTGTGATTGAACGTGGCACCAACGACGACGAAATTGTTGACCTTGCAACTTTTGGTCGCGAGAACAATGTGGAAGTGCGATTCATCGAGTTCATGCCATTAGATGCTGAACAAGGCTGGACCGGAAACAAAGTGGTGAGCCAAGATGAAATTGTTCAGGCAATTCATGCTGTGTACCCCCTTGAACAAATGTCGGCACGTGGTGCTGCGCCAGCCGATCGCTGGCGGTATCTCGATGGCAAAGGCACTGTTGGTGTAATTCCTTCAGTGACAAAGCCCTTTTGTGGTGACTGCGATCGAGTGCGGCTCACTGCCGATGGTCAATTTCGCACATGTCTGTTTTCCACCACAGAATTCGATATGAAATCACTCATGCGCAACGGCGCAAGTGATGCCGAGATTGCAGCAGAAATACGTCGTGCTGTGGGAACCAAGTGGGCCGGACACCAAATTGGTCAAGTCAATTTCATCCGACCTGTACGCACCATGAGCCAAATTGGCGGCTGAGGCTGCTTCTAAGCGCGAATTGCTTCGAACCCGCCAAGGACATCGGAAACATCAGTAAAGCCGGCGCGGCGCAACACACTTGCTGCGATGGATGAGCGATAGCCACCAGCACAAAACACAATGGTGGGAAGAGTCGCATCGAGTTCGTGCACCCGTTGCTGAAGTTCTGCGATGGGTATGTTGATGGCGTTGGCAAAAGATCCGAGGTGTGACTCGCTGGCGCTGCGGACATCAACAATTTGCAACGGATGAATTGCTGCGGTATTTGTGTGAAATTGCTGTGGGGTGAGGCGAGATGCTTGCAGCATGTGCTGTGGAGCTGCAGTGAGGTCGTTGATGCTGACCCAACCAACGACATTGTCGTAGCCAATACGTGCAAGGCGCACTTTTGCTTCTAGCTCTTGACCAGGTTCGGTCACGATGACCATTTTTTCCGTTGGAGTAATAACAGCACCTGCATATTCCGCGTAACGGCCTTGGAGCCCAACATTGATAGAACCTTTGAGGTGCCCCGTTGCAAAAAACTGTGCATCTCGGGTATCGATAAAACTCACACCTTCGTGTTGAAAGTTGAGTGCTTCTGCCAGCGTGAGTCGCTTCGGAGGAGCGTGCTCATCGAGAACTGCGCGGTTTTGACTATTGAGTTGAGCATCATAAATAAAATAGCTAGGCGCTGAAGGTTGACCTTCGGTGACGACGTCGATGAAGGCATCTACATTGGGCAAGAGCAGTGCGTAGTTTGTGAGCCGCTGCTCGCCAATGGTCGACATTGTTTCTGTTGAGAGATTCTTACCGCATGCAGAACCTGCTCCGTGTGCGGGAAGAACTCGTGTTGCATCGGGAAGCGTTAACAACTTCTGATGCAGCGAGTTGTAGAGCATGTGCCCGAGTTCATTTGAAGTGTGCCCAACTGAAACTAAGAGGTCGGGGCGGCCCACATCGCCAATGAACATGGTGTCGCCAGTAAGCACGGCATAGGGAATGGCATCGTCGGCATGTTCGCGCACCACAATCGAGATTGATTCTGGAGTGTGGCCAGGGGTATGGCGAATTTCTATCTGAACAGTACCGAGGGAGTATTTTTCGCCATCGGCAAAGAGGCGAGTGGGGAACTCGGGGCGTGCGTGTGCTCCGTAGCCAATGATTGCTCCAGTTGCATGTGCGAGTTCGAGGTGCCCTGATAAAAAATCTGCATGAAAATGAGTTTCAAGAACGAGCTCAATTTTGGCGCCATATAGTTTTGCCGTATCGATGTATTGCTGTACGTCACGAGTGGGGTCAACAACGACGGCACGTTGTGAGGATTTATCGATGATGAGGTACGACGCTTGCGAGAGGCAGTCGAGATAAAACTGCTGACACAACAATGTGTCAGACGACAAATGGTGGGCATCCCACGCGAGCATCCCACCTTGCAGGTTCACAGCCTGAAAACCAGCTTCACGAAAAATTTCCGTTGCTTGACCGCTGCGATTACCGCTGCGACACAAAATGGCAAGAGGAACTGTTGTGTCAAAAGTGGGTAAGCGGTGAAGAAACTCTTGCAAAGGAATATTGATTGCACCGGGAATACTGCCAGCGGCAAATTCTTCAGGTTCACGAACATCAATGAGTTGAGCTCCAGCGGCTAAAAGCTCTGGTGTATTGATGACATCGGTATCGGAATTTAAGTTGATGGTCATGCGTCCTCAGTTCTTGTGCAGTACGAGAAGTATATACCCCTAGGGGTATGTAATGCGTGGTGTTGAAGGAAAGTAAGGAGAGCGTTCCCTTGTACGCTTTGCGCATGTCGGAACTCACCTTTAGCCACCTCGACCCCATGGGTCATGCTCGGATGGTAGACGTCACCCCTAAAGAACCAACGCACCGTCGGGCAGTTGCCCGGTGCAAAGTATTTATGTCTCCAGAAACCGCAGCTGCAGTGGCGAATCGCGAAGTGAAAAAAGGTGATGTGATCGCCGTGGCGCGAGTGGCAGGAATTCAGGCAGCAAAACGCACCTCCGACATGATTCCGTTATGTCACCCGTTGTTCATTAGCGCGGTCAGCGTGGACTTCGACATTGCTAACGATCACGTTGCAGTTGAGGTTCAGGTCGACACGGTCGACCGCACGGGTGTCGAGATGGAAGCGCTTCATGCATGTTCCGTTGCCGCACTCACCATTTACGACATGTGTAAATCGGCCGACAAGGCAATGGTCATTGGCGAACTCACCCTGTGGGAAAAGACTGGCGGGCGTTCTGGTACCTACCAGCGCATCGAGCAATAGGGTTCTTTTCGTCGACTTTTGGGCAAAAATGCTCAAAACGTCATATTTTTGGCGTGACAAGGGCCTCAAATAGGGGTGTTGGTGGTCAAGGTTCCCGATTCCTCCTAGACTTTTTAGGCGTTACAGAAATACCTCTCACCTACGTAAGGGCTTAGTAAATGAGCACAGTCATTTTGTTGATCGTTGCAGCGATGTGGGCTGCTGTGCTTTTGCCTCCCATTTTTCGCTCGAAGATCGACCGCCCTCAATCTTCTGTAGATGTTTTCCGCCGTCAGTTGCACACCCTCCAATCGGGCATGCCGCAGCGCGGTGCCTATGGCAACCCTTCTCCATACGGTCGCAGTGCAGCTCCGATGCGCGCCATGTCACGACCATTTGCTCCAGCTCCAGCAGCGCGACGTTCTAGCCTCGGTGTGGCACCCATTGCTGCCCCTACCAGTGGTCGCTCGCATCATCACACTGCTTCGCAAGGCATGCCCCGCCCCGTGAATGGGCAGATGGGTTTCGCCCCGATGTCGGGTCGTGAAATGTTGCGTCGTCGTCGCGCAAATGTGCTCTATGGAATTCTCAGCGTGAATGGCGTGTCGCTGTTCCTCGCCTTCACTACCGGTTCCAGTTTGATGACACTTCTTTTTGGTGCGGCTTTTTTGAGTCTTGTTGGCTACTGCTACATGTTGGTGCAAATTCGCCAACAGCACATCAACCGTCGCTATCGCCACAACTATTACCGCGCCGCCTAGAACTTTTTTGGCGGCTATCCTCATCTCATCGGGGTGGAGGGTGACATGGGAAATACGTGGGATGAAGCAAGTGCTGCACTAACGGCGCCAGGGCAACCATTTGAATTAATAGATGCTTCGGTGAATGGCATCACCATGCAGGTGTTTAAAAACGCGCCACCGCATTTGGGGTATGTCTTTGGGGCCGCTCGCCAACACGGTGACAAACCATTTTTGGTGTACGAAGACGAACGCGTGAACTTCACAGAAGCAATGCAGCAAGTTGATGCACTGAGTTGCCTATTGGTCAATACCTATGGCATCAAAAAAGGCGATCGTGTTGCAGTTGCTATGCGGAACTACCCGGAATGGGTGATGTCGTTTGCGGCCATCATTTCCATTGGCGCAGTGTCGGTATCGATGAACTCGTGGTGGACCGCCGACGAGATGGAGTTTGCACTCGAAGACTCAGGGTCAAAGGTGCTCATTTGTGACGACCAACGACTCGCGTTGGCATATTCATTTTGCCGAAAGCAAAACATTGCTATGTTGCTCGTTCGTGCTGAAGGCGACGTTCCTGCTGGCGTAGGCCAATGGGAAAAAGACTTGCCTTTAGGAAGTGCGCACCCAGGAGCCGATATTTCGCCCGACGACGACGCCACTATTTTGTACACCTCGGGAACTACTGGTCGCCCAAAGGGAGCAGTTTCTACTCACCGCGCCATTATTTCAGCGCTCATGGGCTTTTCATTGCGTGTTGCGGTCGACAACCTTCGTGAAGGAAAAAAACCCGATCCGAATGCGTTGCCAACGAGCTTTATTCTCATCGTGCCGCTCTTCCATGTCACTGGTTGTATCCCAGTCATGATGAGTTGTTGGGTGGCTGGTTTGAAACTGGTCATCATGTACAAGTGGGATGCCGAGAAAGCTCTCGAGCTCATTTCGCGCGAGAAGGTAACGAACTTTGTTGGCGTTCCCACACAAAGCTGGGACCTCGTCAACCACCCACGTTTTAGTGACTTCGATATGTCGAGCATGAAAGCAATTGGCGGCGGTGGGGCACCAGCACCTGCAGCACTTGTTGACAAAGTTGCCAAGAGTTTCAAAGGTGGCGGCCCACAACTGGGCTACGGCATGACGGAAACCAATGCCTTTGGCCCAGGAAACAGGGGGGCCGATTACATCTCGCACCCCACCAGTACCGGACGCACATGCTTGCCTATGCAACTAGAAGTGCGCGATGAACAGCTACGCCCATTGCCAGTTGGCGAGCGCGGTGAAATTTGGTTCTTTGGGCCCACGCTCATTCGCGGATATTGGAATCGCCCCGATGCCACAGCAGAAACCATTGTTGATGGGTGGCTGCGGTCCGGCGACATTGGCCGTGTTGATGAAGATGGTTTTGTGTACGTAGAAGATCGTGTGAAAGACATGATTCTGCGCGGCGGCGAAAATATATTCTGCGCGGAAGTGGAAGGTGCAATTTACGAGCACTCTAAAGTGCACGAAGTTGCTGTCTTCGGGGTGCCTCATGAGCGCTTGGGCGAAGAAGTAGCGGTTGCTATTTTGCCGAACGATGACGTGGTGCTCACTCCTGAGGAAATCTGGACATTTCTCGATGGGAAAATTGCCAACTACAAGATTCCAACACATGTCATTGTGATGAAAGAGGCACTACCGCGAAATGCTGCGGGCAAGTTCCTCAAACGCGAGATGCAAGAGCTATTTGTTCAAGGCAAATTAGTCGCAACTGCTTCGCGTTAATATTTCACACAATTCATGAATTGATTTCGCCATGAAGCGCAGCAGAGAGGCGTACCTCTTCACGCTGGCGTAATGCGGTATTCACTCTTTGTCGTTCCAAAATTTGTTCAAGCATTTTTGCCGATTGAGGAATGGGGTTGCTCGCAAAAAACTCTGCTGCACTTGCCTGGAGTTGTGGAGTATTGAGCACACGTACAGGCGACACCATCCGCACAATCGTGCTCACGGGGAATGCAGCATTTGCCTCGCTCCAGCGTTCGCGAACAATGTTCCACGCAATTTCTCCGTGCTCACGGTTGTTCATAATGCGGCTCAAGAGAAATGGAGCATCTTGTGTCTTTACTTCAGAGGTAAATGCAAAGGCGCATGCACGGCTAATGAGTTCGGGTGACTGAAAGTCGGCAAGAGCGTAAAGAGCGCGTTCCTGATCTTGCGGGAGTGCTCCATTTTTGAAACGCTCGATGAAGAATTCAAACTCTCTTTCACCTCCGGTTGATGCAACAACAGTGGTTGCAGCAGCAACCACTTCAGGATGTACTTGTTGCCCCGCTTCTGATTGGGTAAATAGTGCCCGCGCCGTGTTTTGAGCATCGCTATTGCCGGCATCACAGGCAAGTAAAACAATCAGCAAGCCACGTAGCTTTCCGCGGAGGTCATCTTCATCGTTGCTGGGCTCCCAGCCGATGTCGTTTAATGCCGGACCAGCAAGTGCGGCAATGCGTTGTTGGATTGGGCCTTGTTGGTGACCGGGTAAGAGCCTTCCACAACCGCGAATACCAATGGCGATGGCCTGCCACACGGCAAGATCGCGCTCGTCAGTAAAGCCGCTTACGAAGTTAAGAAAATCAATTGCTTCTAGTCGTCCGGCAACAACAGCGTTCCATGCATCGTCAACCAAGTTGTATCGCTCAATCACGCTGAGTCCGCGAATAGTTGTTGCATCGAGACGGCGCAGCAATTCGGGTGAATAGGCAACGCGATAAAAGCCGTGTCCCTCTGCGTTGACAACAATTGGGTCATTTGGATGTGGCAGATTCACGAGCATTTCCGGGGTGGAAAGCAGAACCTTCGATTCAGCACTTTGCGTACGTGACTTTCCGTTGCGCAGGTGAATAGGTGCCATCCATACCGTGTCGTATGCCGTGTTATCGAAAGAAAAGCGTTGTTGTTTGAGATGCAGTTGGTTGTTACGTAGCGATGCTGAAATGAGGGGATACCCAGGTTGCCAGATCCATGAATCCATGAGTGCTCGCACTGGCGCATCGCCATTGTGTTCTTTGATACTTGCTTCTATGGAGTCCCACAGGTCGTTTGTTTCGGTGTTGCTATAGGCATGAGCACGTAAGTATTTGCTGACACCTGCGCGAAACTCTTCTTGGCCAAGGTACATCTCGAGCATACGTAAGAGTGCCCCGCCTTTTTGATAGGTGAGTACATCGAACATGCCTTCGCAGTCGTTGGGCGACTCCACGGGGAACTCCACGGGGCGTGTACTTGCCAAGGAGTCAACTTCAAAAGCGGCGCTGCGCTCGAGGCCAAATGATGTCCACCTCTTCCACTGTGGAGCAAAGGCATCTACTGCTGCTACTTCCATGAACGTGGCGAAAGCTTCGTTGAGCCAAATGCCATTCCACCACTTCATGGTGACGAGATCGCCAAACCACATGTGCGCATTTTCGTGTGAGACAACATCGGCAACAAGCTGCTGATCCATTTGTGTGCTTTTTTCGGGGTCGACAAGCAGGAGTACTTCTCGGAACGTAATGCATCCGATGTTTTCCATTGCGCCTGCAGCAAAGTCGGGCATCGCAACGAGGTCGAGTTTTGCTGCGGGGTAGCGAATGCCGTAATAGTCTTGGAACCACTTTAATGAAAATGCACCAACTCTTTTACCGAAGTCGGTGAGATGTGATTTGCCCGGAACGTGAATGATGCGCAATGGAGTTCCGTCGACATCAATAGGCTGTGTTGCTTCTAGCGGGCCCACAATAAAAGCAACGATGTAGGTAGACATCGACATCGTGTCGGCGAATCGCACCGATACTTGACCAGGCGTGGCGGGGGTGCGGCTCACTTCGGCGCCATTAGAAATTGCTAAATGCTGTTCGTCGACCACCAAGGTAATGCCAAAGACGGCTTTGAAATCGGGTTCATCCCAGCAGGGAAAGGCTTGCCGACAATCGGTTGATTGCATTTGTGTTGCTGCAATGACCTGCTCAGCGCCGTTGTCGTCGGTGTACGTGGAGCGATAAAAGCCACGTAAAGAGTCGTTGAGCACTCCAGAAAATGAAATGGAAATGCTGGCGGTTCCCGTTTCTACTGCTGAACTTGGGGTGATGACGAGACGTTCGGTTTCGCTGTGCAGCGAGAAGTGAGCATCGAGGCCATTTACTTGAACGTCGTGAATGGTGAGAGCCTTAGCATTGAGCACAATCTCTGGTGCTTGCGCTAACACATTGGCAGCGATCACAACTGTTCCGTCGAATGTGGCCTGAGCAAGATGTGGTGTGAGCTGCAGGTCGTATCGGGTCGGAATAATGTGGCGCGGAAGTCGGTATGGCTGAGCGAGGTGGGGGGAAGTGCTGTTCTCCATCTGTAGGACGTTAGTGGTCAATGGGTCTGTGGGGTACTACGGTAAGTGACCGTGTCAGACATCACTTTTGTTCCCCGTGACCTCACCAGTAACCCTGGAATTTCCTACGACGTCGTTGGGCTGGGTAACGCCTTGGTCGACGTTATTGCCCAGACCGATGATGCTTTTCTAGAACGGCATCAACTCTCTAAGGGTTCGATGGCGTTAGTAGATACCGATCGAGCAGTTTCACTGTATGAAGCGTTGCACGGCGGTGTGGAAATGAGCGGTGGCTCTGCTGCAAATACAATGTGCGGTATTGCAAGCTTCGGAGGACGTGCTGCATACATCGGGAAAGTTGCTGAAGATACTTTGGGTGACACTTTTTCTCAAGATATGCAAGTGGTTGGAGTCGACTTCAAGCGTCCGGTAGGTGGCAATTCGGTTCCCACAGGGCGCTGCATTATTGCTGTGACGCCCGATGCGCAACGCACCATGAATACGTTCCTTGGCATCTCTTCCTTGCTCACTCCTGCAGACCTTGATCATGGCGCCATTGCTGCGGGTGCAGTGTTGTACTTAGAGGGCTATTTGTACGATCAACCAGAGGCCAAAATTGCCTTTCGTGCTGCTGCAGAAATCGCCCACCAACACAACAGGCAGGTGTCGCTGACCTTGAGCGATTCATTTTGTGTCGATCGCCATCGTGCCGATTTTCGTGCACTCATCTCAGATGAAATAGATATTCTCTTTGGAAACGAAGCAGAGCTTTTAGCGCTCTATGAAACCGATACCTTTGAATTTGCTGTCACTCAATTGCGTCAAGACTGCATTGTTGCTGCCATTACTCGTAGCGAACATGGTTCGGTTGTGGTCACTAAAGATGGAGTGATAGAAGTGCCAGCGCAACCTGTTGCCCAGGTGGTCGACACCACTGGTGCAGGCGACCTTTATGCAGCAGGTTTCCTTTATGGATACACCCGTGGAATGGACCTGAATACTTGTGCAACTCTTGGGCATATTGCGTCGGCAGAGGTGATTTCGCATGTGGGCCCACGCCCGCAAATTGCTTTAAGTTCACTCTTGCCCGCGTCATAAGCGGCGTTAGCATTGAACTATGGAACTCACTGTTCTCGGTCAAACCGTTCGCCATCCTATTGAGCATGTTGAAGTATTTCCTGCACCTGAACACGTCACGCTGGTTCGCTTCACCTCCGATGAACTGAGCTCGGTATGCCCGGTTACTGGGCAACCCGATGTGTCGGTCGTGGTCATTGAATATCGTCCGCGGAAGTCATGTGTCGAGTCGAAATCTTTGAAACTCTATTTGTGGAAGTTCCGTGATCGTGCGGTATTTGCTGAAGCTTTAGCTGCTGAAATTGCCGATGAAATCATGACCACTGTGCAACCAGAGTTTGTTCGTGTTGCACTCACCCAACGCCCACGTGGTGGCATTGAAGTTCATGCAGAGGTAGAACGTAACCGCTAGTACTCAAATTTAGAGTCTTGTGTCTTGCTTGAGTGCGGTGTCGATGCTGAGAGCCGCAGCAATAATGAGCGAGTGAAGTGGTTGGCTGGGAACTTCATGTAGTTCAACAACGTAGCTGTCGGCCGTGGTGAACATTTCACGGGCAAGACCAGCAAACTTTTTGGTCACTCGGGCCACTTCACGTCCGTCGGCATCTTCTATAGAAAAATTCCATGCTCGCCAGTTTTCGGCTTTGATTGCACCAATCTTCAAGCCGCCGACTTCCAGCGCAAAGTGAATTTTTCCAAAAACATTTTCTTGCACAATGCGCCCTATTTCAGCGCCTGTTGAGTCGTTGATGAGTACCGTACTCTTGAACACTTTCGCAGGTCGCGTAACGGACATAACGAGAGAACCGCTGGCATCGGTGATATCGAAATGATGTGTGAGGAATTGATCTACTGAGCTAACGAGTCGCAGAAGCTTTTTTGCTTTACTTTGACCCACCTGATTCACGTGACCGATGTTGTTCCCATTTTCATCGAAGACCGAATACTGGTTTGTGAGTTCAATGAGTTTTGCTTTTTGATTGACAACAAGGACACGATGCTGGAAGAGACTTGATTCGCTCATTGCTGGCGACCTCGCTGCATGATTTTGTCGCGCCGTTCCGCAACTGCGTCGGCGCTGAATGAACGCTTGCGCCATGCTTTTGCTTCAGCTGCCTCCGCTGTCCAAGCAGCAGCATCGGTGGTGGTGAGGGAATATGTGTTACGGATGGTTTGTACACCGCTTTGCTCATTGCCAATAATGTCGAGCGCTATTTTGCGAGTGAAGGGGATCAGTTCAGCGTGTGGCACGACGTGGTTCACTAATCCGTATTCATAAGCTTCGTTTGCGTCCATGAAGTTTCCAGTGAAACTCATTTCGCGTGCTCGGCGAACACCAATGGCTTGTGGCAAGAGCACCGAAAGCCCCCAGCCCGGCATCACGCCAACGCGCGCGTGAGTGTCGCCGAACTTGGCGTTCTCGGATGCAATGAGAAAGTCACAGTTGAGCGCAAGTTCAAACCCGCCGGTCACGGCAACGCCGTTGATAGCGCCAATGAGGGGTTTAGCCAATTTAGGAAAGGGTCCGCGCACTCCATCGGCATTAGGTGTCCCGTCTGCACCGGTTCCGCCGAGCAAATTGCTTGAGGCATCGCCGAGTTCTTTGAGGTCGAGGCCGGCGGTAAAAGCGGGGTCGGCGCCAGTGAGGATGATGACATCGACGTCATCGCGGGTGTCGGCTTCCTTCATGAGTTCGGCGAGCAACCGAAGAACTTCGCTACTCAGGGCATTACGCGCGCCGGGGCGATTGAGGGTAATGGTGGCGATGCGCTCGGAAACTTCAAGAAGAACAACAGGATCTGACATGTCTCCATACTGACACGCAAAAGGGATGTTGTAGAAGTGGGAGATGATCCGCCACCGTGACAGAATGAAGATATGAGTCTTGTCATTGTTGATAAATCAGATGGGGTTGCAACTCTTACCTTAAATAATCCGACCGAACGTAATACTCTGACCGCGCCAATGGTTGCCGATATTTTGGCCGCCATGGACGATGTAGAGAACGATTCGGCCATCGGTGCAATTGTGGTCACCGGTGCGGCCCCTGCTTTTTGTGCTGGTGCCAACCTGGGAAATCTTGCTACTGCAACACCAGAAAGCTTGTCGAACATTTATGAAGGCTTTTTGCGCATTGCGCGCAGCCCATTGCCCACCATTGCAGCGGTGAATGGTGCAGCAGTAGGGGCAGGTATGAACCTTGCTCTTGGTTGTGACGTGCGAATTGCAGCAAGGCGCGCAAAGTTCGACACACGTTTTCTGCAGATTGGTATCCACCCTGGTGGTGGTCACACATGGATGTTGCGTCGCATCGCTGGACCCCAGGCAACAATGGCAACAGTCATCTTTGGCGAAATTCTTGATGGTGCTGAAGCCGAACGAGTCGGCCTTGTGTGGAAGTGCGTCGATGACGATGCGCTTCTCGCTACTGCACATGAAATGGCAGCTCGTGCAGCGTCGGCCCCACGTGAACTGCTCACAGTCACCAAAGAAACAATTCAGGCGATGTCGGGAATTGATGCTCATAGTGATGCAGTGAAACGAGAAATTGAACCGCAGGTGTGGAGTACTCGCCAGCCATGGTTTGCCGAGCGCCTCGCCGCACTTCAAGCAAAAATTACGAAAAAGTAGAAACTCCTATGCAAAAAGTGTTGCGATATGTCATCGCAACATCGCTGTCTGTTGTCTTGGCTATCACTTCGGTTCCATTACCGCAGGCGCAGGCTGCAGTGCAGAAACGCTCATACATCGTTACCTTGCATCACCGCGGTGACATTGATGAGGTTGTCGCTGCCAGCAAGAACTTGGGTGCAAAACGGTTCAATATTTTTAGATATGCATTGGGTGGTTTTGCGACTGACTTAAGTGATACTGCCGCGAAAACCCTCAGGCGCGACACGCGGGTAAAACGTGTTACCCGAAATGTTGCTGTACGCAAAAAAGATATCCCACCAGTTCAACTTGGCGCGCCGTATCAGCTTGACCGTATTGATCAGCGCGCATTGCCACTCGACGATCAATTCCAATCACCCGCAACTGGTGAAGGTGTACAGATCTACATGATCGATACCGGTGTGCGAGCAACCCATGTCGACCTAGCGGGGCGAGTGATTCCTGGCGTTGATGTAGTGGGAAGCGACGAAAGTGGCTCTCCTGATTCTCCGACGTCAGATTGTGACGGGCATGGAACCCACACAGCAGCGACGGCTGCCGGCACCACATTTGGCGTTGCAAAAAAAGCAACGGTCATTGCAGTACGGGTATTGAACTGTATTGGCGATGGAGACGTTGAAGGAGTAGTTGCAGGCATCGATTGGGTGTTGCACCATCACCGCAGCGGTGTACTTGCCGTAGCGAATTTGAGTTTGGGTGTAAACGCCGACGAGAACTCTCTGCCCATGGACGATGCGGTGCGCGACCTGTATGACGACGGCATTGTTCCTGTTGTGGCTGCTGGCAACGATGGTAAAGATGCCTGCAATACCTCGCCTGGTCATTTACCTGAAGCTCTCAATGTTGGTGCTGTGAATAGTCAAGACGATCGTTTTAACAATGGGTCTATTGGCTCAAATTATGGACCATGCCTCGACTTGTTTGCACCAGGTGTACGTGTGCTGTCGGCCGGAAGTGATTCTGATACAGAAACTCACTATGAAACCGGAACATCAATGGCATCACCATTGGTTGCCGGGTATGCCGCATTACTTGCACAACAGTTTCCCAATGCCTGCCCTGCCTCTATTGAAGACGCCATAAAAACAAGAGCCACTGCAAATGTTGTAAAAAATGCGGGAACGGGTTCACCCAACCTGCTTTTGAACGTTTCAGATATTTCTGCCGTTGGAACTTCAATTCCCGGTACGCCTAATGCATTGGTCAGCACACCTAGAAATGAAGGCCTGGTGGTGTCGTGGGACCCAGGTTGTAGTGGTGGTGCAACATCAGGAACAAACACCATTCAAGTCAGTGTCAGTGGAGCAAAAGTTCCTTTCCGCACCATCAAAATGAATGATGCCGCCGGACAAGTTGTGTTGAAGGGTCTCGACAACAGTAAAAAGTATGTAGCTCGAGTGCGACGCCAAAGCGCTAATGGGAAAAGTGGTTGGTCTGTTCCTTCACTTGCAATGAACCCAAAGCCTTTGGTAACTGGGCAAAAGGTATTACTGAATTCCCTTGCGCGCTCAACAGAGGCAACCATTAATGGACAATGGCAGGTCTCGGCCGACTCCAACGGGGTGTGCCGTGTCACTTCAAACTCAGCCCGCATGTATTTTATGCGCAAGGGAAGTTGTGGCGTCGAAGTGCGGCCTCAATACACCAATGTTCCCTTCACACGCACGTTCTCGGTGGGGGAAACAGTCGCCCCGGCAAACAGCGGACGTGGTAAGCGCATCGTGTACTCGCGCAATTCGCGCAGGCTGTACGCAATTGATGCCACAAATGTGGTGGAACGCAGCATCGCTGTTGTTGCGCCCGAGGTTGCCCCGGCACTCGGGAGCTTTTCATTGGCAATCCTGAATAACGGCCTAATGCTTGAGGCACAGAGCAAGACTGGCAAGGTCGCTGTTTCCGTCGCGGGAATTCCCGTTCTGTGCGATGCCGCCGGAGTGTGTGCTGCTACGTATGGACCCGATACCTATGGCACAAGTCAATTGCAGGCATTTGGTATCTATATACCGACAGAAGACCTGCGCTGGTTTGTGCGTTGGGGTGAATCGGTCAAAACTTTTGTCATTGTTCGTTAAATCAACAAACAATCCTTCACATTTTCCAATGACGAGCGTATGGTGACCCTTGAAGGGAAGCTTTGCAATTGGAATACCCGAGAGGAGACCCGATGAGTAAGCGTCATCACAGTCAAGAAACTGTGCCACCCCCACGCGTTGAATTGCGTGCTCACGCTCATAATGAGCGACATCGAATACATGCTGCGTTAGATGAAGTTGCAGAACTGGTGAGCCAAGGGATTCCTGCAGAAGATCTTCATGAACCCGGAAAGTCGTGGCGCGTTGAAGCCCACCACGATAAAGAACGTGCCATTCGTAAAAACAATGGGCCATTAAAACACTGGAAAACGAAAGACTGGAAACGACGTTCGATGGTGCGTAAACAACGCGCTATTGCGCTGCGAGCCATTGCTGACTAAGAGCTTCGCGGCGCTGGTCCCATTCTTCTTGGGTGAGAGCAAAGCGATGATGGTCTTCCCATAACCCGTTGATCTCTAAATAGCGCTCTGCGGTTCCTTCGTTGCGAAGTTCCAGCTTTTCAGCGACACGCAAGCTATTTGTGTTGCGGGGAATGATGCAAATTTCAATGCGATGTAAATGCAGTTCGTCGAATGCGAATTTGAGTAAAACAACGACAGACTCAGCAATATAACTTTTGCCTGCTCGTGCCTGGTCGATCCAGTACCCAATTGTTCCGCATTGCATCGCACCACGCATCACGTTGTTGATGTTGACTTCTCCGGCAAAAACATTGTCGACAAAGAGGCCAAAGGCATAAGAGTTTCCCGATTGACGTTCGCGCTCGCGAATGTTGCATCGTGCAGCAAAAATATCGCGATCTACTGCTGGGTCGGGTTGATTAATGGGGCGGGCGGGCTCCCAGCGGGTGAGCCAATCGCCGTTGCGCCGACGCACCTCGCTCCACGCCGAGAAATCTTCAGCTACCAATGGCCGCAAAACAACGCGCGAGCCGTAGAGACGTAAACCTGAGTTTGCGAGTGAGCCTGCGCCGGATCTTGCGGGGTGTTGGTTCATGATGCTTCGGTGGCAACCACTCCATCGAGAAGTGATGCTGTCGAAATAATGATATGCGATCGTTGAAGTTTGCGCATGATTGCAACGAGCGCACAGCAGCCTCCAACAATGACATCGGCCCGGTCGGCATTGAGGCCGGGGTTGAAGAGCCGGTCGCGGAGAGCTTCGGTGGCAAGGGTGCGAAAGACATCTTCGGCAGCATCACGGGTGAGTAAGAACCCGTGGAGCTGGTTGACGTCAAATTCTGTGAGTCCGAGTTCAACCATGGCAATGGTGACGATGGTTCCGGCAACGCCGATGATTTCGTCACAGTCGGCAAGCTCGGGAATTTCGCGTAGGGCATCGTCAACTTCATCAATAATGACACCAATGGCGTTGGTGAGTTCTTCGGGTCGTGGTGGGTCGGAGTGAATTTCCTTTTCAGTGAGGCTGCGTGCGCCGTAAGGAATGCTGATGACGCGTGGAGAGCCTGTGGGGTTCCCAACGGCAATTTCTGTGGAACCTCCGCCGATGTCGAAGACGGCAATGAGTTGTGGATTGTTCGGCAAAGGAAGCTGTTGCTGGGCGCCGATAAATGACAAGCGCCCTTCCTCTTCACCCGAAATGAGACGAGGGTCAACTCCAATGATTGACTTCACTTCTGCAAGAAACGCAGTTCCATTGCTGGCGTGTCGCACGGCGGCAGTTGCTACTACATGAATGTTCGTTACACCATGCTCGGTGAGCACAGACGAGTAGTGGCGCAATTGTTGCAGAGTATTTTCCATCGATTCCGTCGAAAGAATTTTGGTACGGAGAACTCCGGCGCCGAGGCGAGTAATTTTTTGTTCGCGCACAAGCGTGTGGCCATGATGCGAAATGAGCAAATTCGTTGAGTTGCTTCCAATATCGATGACACCAATAACAAGTGATTCTGACGTGCTCATAGATGCTCTTTCACCCATCGTCCAACGGGGTCGTCGCCACCTGCAAGAAACCATGCGTAGTGGGCATGGAGGCACTTCACGCCGCGGCGCGTGCCGGCAACACCGCCACTTGGCGCCGGCCCGGTGTGCTGAGGGGGGAGTAGTGAGTCGCGTAACGCTTTGTAACGCTGATGAGCAGCAGCAATTTCTTCCTCGGGAATATCTGCTTCAGACTGGTCGACACCACCTGTTGACTCAAGGCGCGCGACAGCAACGTATTCCTTTTTGCCTACCAACCAAAATAGGGTGGGCATGGGGGTTCCGTCAAAAAGCAGTGGGGCATTTTGAACAACAATGGGGTCGCCAGAAGTGCTACGCACGACCACTTCAAAGTCACCTTGCGGCGACCTGCCGAGAAGTTCTGTCACGCGCTCAATATCGGCGGGTGATGCCATAAATCAATTCAGTGGATCGTTTAGAGCACTGCAATGAGAATGACAATGAGTACAGCAATTCCCGCTACTACAGGTAGAGCGCGCTTCAGCATTGTGGAGCCTGCTGCATCGAGCAAGTTGATGGGAGCGGCTTCAGGCGCATCAATTTTGCGCACCACTGGTTCGGCTGATGCGGTAGGTGCAGCATCTTCTGCCACTTCTGCAACTGCTGGTTCTGCTGCAGCGTCACTAGGAATTTCAGAAATGAGTGTGTTGAGGTTTTCGGAAAACTGGGCAAGCAATTTGTCGCTAATGTCGGCCATTGCGCCACGACCGAACTGAGCAACTTTGCCAGTAATAGCAAGGTCAGTATTCACTTCAACTTTTGTGCTGGTTGCAGAAATGCTGGTGAGTTGAGCAGTGATGAGTGCCGATGCATTTCCTTTTCCGCCTGTGTCGCGACCTTCGCCCTTTAACACGGCCTTGTGGTCAACATCATTGCGCTCGAGGAACGAGGCCTGGCCTTTGAACTGTGCCTGAATTGGCCCAACTTTTACCTTCACCACGCCGCGGTAGGTGTCGCCCTCAACTTCTTGCAACTGTGCGCCTGGCAGGCAGGGTGCAATGAGTTCAACGTTGGTGAGAATTTTCCATGCCTCGGCAACGGGCACATTGACGGTGAAATGATGATTTAGTTCCATTGGTTGAGATCCTCAATCGTGTCGATATCAAAAGGTGACCCCGTGCAGAGTACTTGCTCTACGAGTTCGGGGCGACTGCTGATGAGATTTCGTGCCCCAAAATCTCCTTGGGTTGGCAAGAGTGGCCAAACCTCAGCAGTGAGGAGTACGGGGTTCCCTGCAGTTTTCTGGCCGTCTGCCTGCGTGTAGAGGGCTTGGGCGATGGGAGAGCGTGACGAGGCCACAGCAGCCCAATCGGCTGGAGTGACAAAGGGTTGGTCGCCAAGACCCACCACAATGGCGGTGGCGCCCACACGGCGGGCCGCTTCGATGCCTACCTGGAGCGAGCTGGCCTGGCCGGTTTGCCACTCGGGGTTATGGACCGTGGTGACCCCGGGGTGAGAAGTGGCGTCGTTTAAGGGCTCAATTGCGCCCCACACCACGATGACATGGGTGAACCCGGCATTGGCTGCTGAGCTGACGGCA
>Ga0208592_1000035_pt1 | contig 39793 bp, 40 predicted proteins | sample LakMenE18May10ns_FD_150712 | JGI IMG/M metagenome (GOLD analysis project Ga0208592, IMG submission 150712) | Freshwater microbial communities from Lake Mendota, WI - 18MAY2010 deep hole epilimnion ns (SPAdes) | ecosystem: Environmental > Aquatic > Freshwater > Lentic | place: Lake Mendota...
TGCTGAACAAAGCCGAAGTTCGACATGTCTTGTTCAAACACATCGGCGAGGCCAGCCATGCCAGGAGCTTCTTTCCATGCCTGATCTAAGCGCAACTTTGTGGTGACTGATGGTTCTGGAATGTCTTCGCCGTCTGGCAACGGGGCCATACGGTAAACATCCATGAAGCATGAGTCGGGCGTACGCCCTGGGCGCCAGCGGTACATGAGTGGCTGACCAATTCCGGCCCACGGCGCAAAGGCGGGGAAGAGGTGGTACAGAATTGCGTCGATGATTTCCGCATCGGTGTAGGAATCGAGATCGGCACGGAACATACCCGACATGCGCTCGCGGAAAGTTTCAGCAACATACGCACGGGCCTGAATGCCATCTGGTGGCTGTACTTGGCTCTGATCGGAGTAACCGCGTGAACGGCTTGAGAACGCTACGAATTCAGCAGCGACTGTTTGCTCGGTGAGTTGTTCAACGATGTGTGGGCTTTGCACGCCAAACGGATTGAAGAAGCGCGACACAAATGGCGACTCTGGGTAAATGGAGTACTCGCTGTTTTCATCACCACAAAAAGGTTTGATTTGCGGGTGGGTTGCGATGACGTGGTAGCCCTCGCTGAAGGCCTCCATCACAACTTTCCAGTTTGCGGGAACTTCCTTCACGGCATGGAAAGCCTTGTAACGCTTCGATAGAGGGAAGTCTTTGAAGTGCTCAATGAGCGTTGATGCAACTTTCTCAAATGGCTCACAGTTGGGATCCATGTTGACGAATACGAGGCCATCCCACAAAGCAACTTTTGCTTGTGGAAGACACGTGGGCTTGCTGCCGTGTGTGAATTGAGGGAAGTCCCACTCTCCGGGAACATTCTTCAAGTCACCTTGCACATCCCATTCCCAACCATGGAACGGACAAACGAATGAGGCAACAGTGCCATCATCGTCTTTGAGGCGAGTTCCGCGGTGCATACATGCATTGTGCAAAGCACGAACAACACCGTCATTGCCGCGTGTAACGATGAGTGACTCATCGGCAACGTCGTAAACAACGTGAGACCCTGGTGCAGCAATTTCTGCTTCCAAGCAGGCGAACTGCCAGGTCTTTGACCACATGAATTCTTTTTCAAGGTCGGCGAAAGCTTGTGAGGTGTAGCGAGCTTTTTTGACGTCTTCGGAACCCACGTATGGGCTGGCGAACTCGGTGAGAGCCTTGGGAACTGGGCGAGTATCGGTTTTCAGAATCTCTTGAACTTTGGGTCCGCGTGAATGTGAAACGCCTGGGTCGTTATCAAGTGTTGTCATGATTGCCTCCCGTCAAGACCGTGCGCAAGCACTAGTCGAAATTTCTCTATATCTCTACCGTAAACCATAGGGCTTAGTGGGGTGCGAGTTGGAATATGTAGTAGCCATAGCCAGGTATTTTTTCCCCTGCTACGGTGGCTTTTGAGGTCTTCTGATGAGCAAAAAATGGACGAACTGGGCGGGTAACCAGTCATCACATCCCCAATCGTGGATCAGGCCGCAAAATATCGCCGAAATCGTTGCTGCCGTCCAAGACGCAAGTGCACAAGGACAGCGTGTGAAGGTTGTTGGCTCAGGCCACAGCTTTACCGCAGCCGCCGTTGCGCAAGACGTTCTCATTGAAATGACCCACATGACGAGGGTTTTGGCTGGGCCAGACGAAAACGGGATTGTTGAGTTTGAAGCGGGCATGACGCTGAGTGCTGTGAACGAGTACCTGTTTCATCAGGGCCGAGCACTAGAGAACTTGGGCGATATCGCCTATCAAACAATTGCCGGAGCGATTTCCACCGGAACTCACGGCACGGGTGAAAACATTGGTGGTCTTGCTCAGCAAGTGGTGGGTCTCACCTTGGTCGACGGTGTTGGGAACACCGTGGTGATCGATGAGAACAATCCTTTGCTGCATTTTGTTCGCGTAGGAGTGGGAGCAGTGGGAATCATTGCTCACGTCAAAATTCGTACCGTTCCCAAATTTGCACTGCACGTTAAAGAGAAACCGATGCGTTTGTCGTACGTTCTTGAGAATCTTGAAGATTTGGCATCTCGAAACGATCACTTTGAATTCTTCTGGATTCCGCACACCAAATGGGCACTGACAAAGCAGAACAACAGAACCGATTCGCCATTACAACCGCTTCCACCATTCAAGAAGTGGTGGCAGAAATCATTCATGGAAAACACTGCATTCGGGTTGGTGTGTCAACTTGGCAAACTCTTCCCGTCTTTAGTTCCGCGATTGGCCACTGCACTTCCGGGTTCGGGCAGCACTAGCTATGTCGACGAGAGCTTTCGTGTGTTCGCCTCTGAACGACGAGTGAAATTTGTTGAGATGGAGTACGCAATACCGCGGGAACACTGTCGCGCAGCTGTTGAAGATATTGAACGGGTCATTGCCGAGAAGAACTATAAGGTGAGTTTCCCGGTTGAAGTTCGCCTCACGGCGCCCGACAACAATGTGCTGTCCACGGCACACGCCCGTCAGAGTGCATATGTTGCGGTACATATGTTCAAAGGTTGCGACTATCTTCCTTACTTTTCTTCAGTAGCGGAAATCATGGCCAAATATTCTGGACGACCACATTGGGGGAAGATGCACTTCCTCACACATCAGGAGTTAAGCGTTCTCTACCCTCGGTGGAACGAGTTCCTTGAGGTAAGAGACCAGTTAGACCCCAGGCGAACCTTCCACAACGACTATTTAGAGCAAGTATTTGGTAAATAGTCCGTGCGAAAATGTAAAGTTCATTAGTTCCTAGCGTGAAATGAGTACGAATGGCTTCCTTGTCAATTCCTAAGAATCGTTCTGAAGTAACAGCACAGTGGCTTGAGGCCGCTTTGAAAGCTGGCTCTGAAAAGAACCTCGGAAGTATTGCCTCCATTGAGTTGGAACAAATTGGCGAGGGTATTGGCGTGATGGGAGAGCTGTTCCGCGCATCAATTACTTATGCATCAGGTACAGGTCCTTCTGCCGTCATTGTGAAACTGCCATCGCAGGCCGACGCAAACCGTCAGCAGGGAATTGACCTGGGAATGTATGAAGCAGAAGTGAAGTTCTACGATTCACTTGCTGCACAAACAACCGCTCGTTTACCTATTTCGTACTACACGGCTTCTGAAGCCGGAACAGCAAACTTCGTCATCTTGATGGAGGACCTTGGGCATTTGTCGATGGTTGTGCAAATGGACGGAATGAACACTGCTCAAACGTCGGCTGCAATTCGCTCTTTGGCTGCGTTGCATGCCAGCTGGTGGGGCAAGGTGGAAACCACTGAAATGGAGTGGGTGCCAAGTGTTATTCACGACCGCATCGTCAACTTTGGGGCAATGTGGCCGATGCTGTGGGAGATGTACCAGCCAAAGTTTGGTCATGTTCTGCCAGAAGGTGCAGTGGAATTCGGAAATTGGCTCAGTGTGAACTACTGGGAAGCGGTGAAGGAATTCGCCACGAGCCCATGGACCCTCTTGCACCTCGACTACCGCGTCGACAACTTGATGTTCGACACAGATCTCAACTCGCCCGATGCGGTTGCTGTCATCGACTGGCAAAGCGTGGGTCGCGGGCCTGCTGGTTACGACCTTGCCTACCTATTGGGTGGAAGTGTGACTGTTGAAGACCGACGTAAGTATGAAGACCAATGGCTTCATGAGTATCACGACGAAATTACTCGTTTGGGTGTGAACTATGCCTTTGAAGACCTGTACAAAGACTACGTACGTGCACACGTCATCGGTGGAACATCAACTGCTGTATTGACAGGCGCAACGTTCGACCTGGGCAACGAACGTGGCGTGGCACTCATTGCTTCAATGGGCGAGCGTCACTTTGCAGCACCTCTCGATCACAACGGTCGTCAATTCTTTTCGGTGTGAGAAGAACCTTTTAGAGGCAAATATCTTGGGGGCGTACTGGTGTGCGCTTCAAATCAACACCCGTGGCATCTCTGATGGCTGCCACAATGGCGGGTGTCACCGAAATACATGGTGGTTCGCCTACGCCCTTGGCACCAAGTGGCGCTTGGGGGTCTGGTTCTTCGATGGGAATGAAGAGCACATTGGGCGCATCGAGTGCAGTGGGTAGTAGGTAGTCGGTAAAGCTCGGATTCTTCACAATTCCATTCTGCACAATGATTTCTTCCATCACTGCAAGGCCTAAACCTTGAGCAATGCCACCTTCAATTTGGCCGAGTAGAGCGAGTGGATTAAGAGAACGACCGACGTCTTGGGCCGTGGCTATTTGCACAACTTTCACCAGACCTAGTTCGACGTCAACATCAACTACTGCTCGGTGTGCAACGAAAGCAAAGGCGACGTGGCAATTGCCTTGACCGTTCTCGTCAAGTTCTTCAGTTTTGCGATGCTGATGAAGGAACGTTTGGACAATCTTTACGCCCTTGCTGGCCTCGCTCACACTGACGCGTAATGGCCCCATGGTGTCAACAATGTCGGTGTCTTCAATGACAAGCTGCAGCGGGTCGAGTCCATGAGTGTGTGCAACATGTTCGAAGAGACGTTCACGCACGAGTCGACACGCACCGTCGACGGCGCCTCCGCTCATCCATGTTTGCCGTGACGCCGAGGTTGAACCCGCCGAACCTATTTCGGTATCAATTCGGTCGAGCACGACTACGTCAACGCCCAGCACGGTTCGCGCAATTTGCTGAGCCAGCACAACGAACCCTTGACCGACTTCGGCAGTTGCAAATTTGATGGTGGCTACGCCATCGGCAAGCGTGCAGCGTGCTTCAGCGCTGTCGTCGAAACCTTCGCTATACATTAAGTTCTTAATGGAAACACCCCAGCCAATTCCACGCTTGATGTTGTGGAGTTCTGATGTTCGACCCGAGCCTCCAGGAAATTCCATTACCTCTGAACCATGTGAAAGTGGTTCAGGCATAGGCAGAGCGTCGGTTTCGCGAATGCAACGAGCCACAGGAGCCACGCTTTCTACAGCTTGCCCTGTAATGAGGGTGTCGCCTTTTTCCATTGCGTTTAACAGACGCACTTCAACAGGTGACTTGCCAACGGCCTTGGCAATTTTGTCCATCTGGCCTTCGTGTGCGAAACAGGCTTGCACCACTCCGAAGCCGCGCATTGCTCCACATGGTGGATTGTTGGTACGCACTGCATAGCCATCAAACACAGCGTTAGCGCATTTGTATGGCCCTTGAATATGTGTGACACCGTTAATGAGAACAGCTGACGATGTAGACGCGTAAGCACCGCCATCTAGCTTCATTGTTCCTTCAATTTTGACGATGCGACCTTCGTTGGTGACGTGATGCTTCAATGCAATTACACCGGGATGACGATGCACATGGCCAAAGAAGCTTTCTTCACGTGTGTATTGCATCTTCACCGGGCGACCCGTGCGTAGCGCTAAGAGACATGTGTGAACCTGAAGGCTGATGTCTTCACGTGCACCAAAGGCACCACCCACTCCGCCCAATTGCAAGCGAACCTTTTCCTTCGGCATCGCCAAGCAATCGGCAATTTGCTTTTGATCTTCATGTAGCCACTGAGTTGCTACAACAAGTTCGACGCCTGCGCCATCGGAGTCGGGGTAGGCGAGTGCTGCTTCAAGACCAAGAAAGGCCTGATCTTGCATACCGATTTCGTATTCGCCCTCAACGATGATGTCCCCCGTGGCATTTGCGTCACCATGAAGAATGCGCTGGTGTCGAAATACGTTTCCATCTGGGTGGATACTTGGAGTGTTTGGATTCAGAGCATCTTCAATGCTGGTGAGAGGCGTCATTACTTCATAGTGAACAACAATGGCGTCGAGTGCTCGGCGACATGTTTCAGGATGGTCAGCAGCAACTGCAGCGATGGGCTCACCCATATAACGCACAAAGTCTGAAGCGAAAACAGGCTGGTCGGAAGCAATGAGACCGTACGTGAGTTTTCCTGGAACGTCACCAGACACAAGGATGGTCTCGACGCCATCAATTTTTATTGCTGCGGATATGTCGATGGAAATGATGCGTGCGTATGGATGTGGCGAGCGCAGGGTGGCTCCCCACAACATATTGTCTGCTGTGTAGTCAGAGGAGAAAGAAAAAGTTCCTTGGGTCTTTGCAATGCCATCCGGACGCAGCGCTGAAACTCCGAGCACGTCTCTTTGCTTGTTCGTCGTGCGTGTGGTCACGAGACGCTCTTTTCTCTTCGGGAAATGACGAGTTGTACTGCTGAGAATATGCGACCGTAACCAGTGCACCTACAGATGTTTCCCGACAATGCTTCTTTCACTTCAATTTCCGACGGTGATGAGTTGGTTTCTAAGAGATGATGAACCGCCACGATGAGACCAGGTGTACAGAACCCGCATTGCACGGCACCTTCTGTTACAAATGCTTGTTGAATATCGTTCGGACTCTCGGTTGTCGCCAAGCCTTCAACCGTGGTGATATCGGTATCGATTGCACTTGCTGCCATGACCAAACACGAACACACCGCGTCATTGTTGATGAGGACGGTACAGCTACCGCATTCGCCTTGCTCGCAGGCGCCCTTGGCACCCATGAAGCCGAGACGCTCGCGCAATACGTAGAGCAGACTCTCGCCAATCCAGGCATCTTTAACGTGTTGTTCAGTTCCGTTGACACGTAATGAATACATTTCGGGTGAGGTGCTCATTGCATTGCTCGTTTCAGTAGTCGTTGAGCAAGCACACCAACAGCATGCTTGCGGTATTCGGCAGTGGATCGATGATCGGTGATGGGTCGTGCTTCTGCTGAAACTCGCCGGGCAAATTCATTTGTGATGTCGGCAGAGATGGGTGAGTTGTTGGAGAGATCTGCATTTTCACTCAGCCAGGTTTCCGATTCGCGACAACGAATGATGGTGGGGCCAACTGCACCCAGCGCTATGGCAACTCGCTGATTCTTCGAGTCATGAACGAGGCAAGCGCTGGCGATGGAAATGACCATGGCGTTACGCACGCCAACCTTTGCGTATCCCTGGTACCCATCAATTTTAGAGAAATGGATTGCTGTGATGATTTCATTCGATGCCCGCGCATTGCGTTTGACGCCCAGCATGAAATCGTGGATGCTCAGCACACGAGTGCCGTCAACAGACGCAAGTTCTATCTGTGCATCGAGCGCACTGAGTACTGGCAGTGTGTCGCCAGCAGGGGAGCACGTTCCTAAGTTTCCGCCAATAGTTCCGGCAGCTCGAATTTGTGGTGAACCTACAGTACGCGCCGCCTCGCTGAGCGCCTGAGAAATGTGCGCATAAGAGCCATTTTCAAATTCGCGGTAGGGAATCGCTGACCCCACTCGATAGACATCGCCAGTTTGCTTAAATGTTTGTAATTCTTGAACGTGACGCAAGGAAATGATGTCGGCTGGCTCATAGTGGCGAAAATTGATTTCCACCATGGTGTCGGTACCACCGGCAAGAAGACGAGCAGAGGGGTGACTATTTGCAATTGCTAATGCCTCTGGTAGAGATCGTGGAGAGAAGATGCTCATGCCACTTCCCAGCCTTCGAATGCGTCAATCATGGCCTTCACATCTCCGAGTGGATACAAGATGGGCGAGGTACAGCCATTGTCGATGTAATGCTTTACTTTCTTGCGTGCATCATCTGGTGTGCCGCTTGCGGTGAGCATCTCTACAATTTCGTCGGGCACTAATTTCGATGCTTTCACCACCTGTTCATGTGTGGCCGGCCAGGTAAGTACTTTTCCGACCTTGTCGAGAAGGCTTTGTGGCACTCCTGAGGCTTTCATGATGTGTGGTTGTTGTCCGAGGTATTGCGTCACCATCAGGCGCGCCATGTCGAGTGCGGTGTGACGGTCTTCATGAACACTGCACACCACGAGTTGTGGCCGGTCAATATCGTTGAGGGTGCGACCAGACTTTGCTGCTCCGTTGCCCAAAGCCTCTATTGCCTGCTTGTTGTATTCTGGAGACACGAGATAATTGAGTACTACTCCGTCGCCAATTTCGCCAGTGAGTTCCATCATTTGCATGCCAGTAGCACCAATATAAATGGGCACATTCTTCGGACGGCGCTCTTGATACACGTAATCGAGTTCTACTCCGTCGAGTTGAACAAACTCGCCATTGAACGTGACAGTTTCATTGTTGAGTAAAGCTCTCACAGTCGTCACAATTTCGCGCATTGCTTTCAGTGGCTTGTGGCGGCTGATTCCTACTTTGGCAGCGAGGGGGTCCCACCACGCTCCTATACCCAAGATGACGCGGCCAGGCGCTAGGTCGTCGAGCGTGGAAAATGTTGCGGCCAGACGCGCAGGGTTGCGGCTCCAGCAGTCGACTACTCCGGAGCCCACCTTGATGTTCTTGGTGACAGAAGCGAATGCAGCCATGGGAACGGTGGCTTCGCGCACCAAACGGCTTTCGGCTTGCCATACCGCATCGAAGCCTTTTGACTCGGCGTATTGAGCGAATTCCATGCCTTCACGGATGCGGTGAGCATCTTGCAGGTAGAGCGCCATGGGTATTTTCATCAAATTTCCTTCATTTTCATCGTGGCTATGCGGACATTGCTAGTGCGTGATGGAGACGTTGTGATTGCTCTTCGGCTTTGCGCCGTATTTCCCCAAGGTCAACCTTGGTGAGTTTTCCTTCTCGTAGAACATATTCGTTATTCACATTCACATCGGTGACATGTACCGAGGTGGTGTAGGCAACGTGCCAAGCGCTTTCCATATGCGGGTAGTTCCAGGTAACAACATCGCTTTGCGTTTCGGGCACAAGTTGCGAACCATTCCACAGCCATTTCCATGCCAACTCGGGTGAGAAAGAAATATTGTCGGCACGGCCAGCAACAAATGCCAACTGAAATTCCGACATCATGTTGCTGTCGATTCCGTCAGAACCTAATGCGATGCGGTTACTCCATTGCGAAGGGCGGGCATAGCCGACGGCGTTATTCATATTCGATCGAGGATTATGAACAATTGTGCCTGCAATGGGTTCTTGCAAATGCACGCCATGAACGATGAGCCACTGATCGTTTGCATATTTATTTAAACGCTTCTCGGCGCCACGGTCGTCGAGACCTTCAGCTACATGAATATGTACGCCCGTGTTGTATTGATTCGCTAGTTGTGCAGCAGCTTCAAGTGTTTCGTCGGTGCAGGTAAAAGCAGCGTGAACACCAACCATTGCGGGTTTGCCGCTGACTAAATACTGCTCTGTTTCCTTGAGGCCAATTTGAGCAGCACGAGTCATTGCAGATGATGGGTGCACTTGTTGCAAGATTCCATCGTCACTCCACCTGTCGGTTACCCCGTAACACGGAACAACACGTATGCCTACTTCGCTGCAAGCGGCATAGATGGTTTCTAAAGAGCCCTCGATGCAATTGGGAGATTCATGATGATCGATGATTGCAGTGGTGCCCGATAAAAGAGCTTCCGCCGCACCGAGTGCCGCCGACCAATAGATCATGTCGTGATCGAGTGCTGCATCTAATTTCCACCAAACATTCTCCAAAACCGAAAGAAAGTGATGCGGAGCAACTTTCGGTGCGGGCATGCCTCGCGCAAGAGAGCTATAGAGGTGATGATGAGCACACACAAGACCTGTTGTGGTGTACGTGTTAGTCGTCATCTCTGCCCTTTGGCTTCATGGGCAACGTATTGCGCCATAAACCGTCTACGTTGCGTAATGCTTCAGCAACGGCTCCAGCGGTAGGAACAAGGCCAATTTCCCCGACACCCTTAATGCCGTAAGGGGAGTTGGGCTGTGGTGACTCAACGAGGGTTACTTCAATAGGCGGAATATCTTTCGGGCGCAAAATGCCTAGTGATCGCAAAGTGGTATTCGTAGGGAACGCTGTGTCGGGGTCGCTAGGAAACTGTTCCGATAGAGCGTAACCAAGACCCATGTGCACACTGCCTTCAATTTGCCCTTCACACAACATGGGGTTAACGGCGCGGCCCACGTCGTGAGCAGCAATCACTCGTTCAATTGCTCCTGTTGTGCGGTCCATCACTACAACTTGAGCGGCGTAACCGAAGGTGGAGTGGATGATGGGGTTTTCAATACCGGGTTCGCCCAATTTTGTGGTCCAATCGACGCGGTACTCGCCAACGTGATCAGTGTCAATTGCGCAGTTTGCTGCACGTGCAGCTTCACAAGCAGCCTTCACAGCCCCTGCACCCATGAGCGTGCCGCGCGAACCAGTCGTTTGCCCTAGTCCGAGCTCGCGTGTGGTGTCGACAATGACCTTGATGCGTTGTGGGTCGATACCCAGCTCTTCCACGGCAACTTGAAGGGCAACAGTGTGAATGCCTTGACCCATCTCGGTCCAGCCGTGTCGCACCTCAACAGTTCCGTCGGAACAGAAACGAACAACTGCCTTGGTGATTTCTTTGAAACCGTTGCCAAGACCAGAGTTCTTCAGCCCCAAACCAAGGCCAACTGCTTTCCCTTCCTTCACGGCTGTGTTGTATGAATCACGAACTTCGTCGAGACAAAGTTCTGCGCCAAGGCAACCATCGTCCATGATTTGACCAGGACCCCAGACCATGCCGGGCTGAATGACATTGGCTTTGCGAATGTCCCAGCCTGAGATGCCCACTTGTGCTGCTAAACGATCGAGAACACCTTCCATAGCAAACTGCGCCTGGTTCGCTCCGAACCCGCGAAATGCTCCGCACACAGGGTTATTCGTTCGAGCGGCAATTGCCTCAACATCAATATTGGGAACGAAATAGGGCCCACTGGCGTGACCTGCCATACGTTCCATCACCTTCATTCCCACACTGGCATAAGCGCCGGAATCGCCGAGTGCGCGCACGCGTAATGCAACAAGCTTTCCGTTCTCATCACAGCCGGCTTCGTAGTGCATAGTGATGGGGTGCCGCTTCGCATGCATGCGAAAGCTTTCCTCACGGCTCAAGGTGCACTTCACAGGAACATCGAGTAGCCATGCAGCAAGTGCAGCGTGTGCCTGGTTGCTCATGTCTTCTTTGCCGCCAAAGGCTCCGCCATTTGACACCAGTTCTACTGTGACGACGTCATTTGTCATGTTCAAAACACGCGCGATGTCGTTTCTGTCGTCCCATACACCTTGACCACCTGAGTACACATGTAGCTTGCGTTCGTTACCCATGCGGCTGGGAACTGCGAGAGTACTTTCCGGTTCGAGAAATGCATGTTCAATGCGTTGTGTAATGAATGTTTCACTCACGACATGTTTTGCAGTTTTTAGGCCAATCTCAGTATCGCCTCGGCTGTAGGTGCTTGTGCTCAGAATGTTGTTTTGGGTATTCCATACAGCGATATCGGTTGATGCAATGGCAACAGCCGGATCGGTGATGGGCTGCATCGCTTCGTAATCAATATCGATGAGCTCGGCAGCTATACGAGCCTCTTCACGTGTCTCGGCAACAACAATTGCTAAAACATCACCGGCATACGACGTCAGACCTCCAACGGGGATCATGACTGGCCAGTCTTTATATATAATGCCGACGTAAGTCTCACCAGGAATATCACTTGCAGTAAAGACAGCGCGAACACCAGAGGACTCAAGTGCTCGTTTCGTGCTGATATTGAGAACTTTTGCGCGTGCATGTGACGTGAGATGTAAAGCGGCATGCAGCATTCCTGGAATACGAATGTCGTCGACATATCCACGATCACCGAGAGTCAATGATTCACCTTCGTACTTTGGTCCGTTGCTTCCCACTCCACCAGAGATGAGTGGTGGGGGAATGGTTCCCTTTGCGACACTCTCAATTGCATCGAGTACCTTGACGTATCCAGTACACCGGCACAGGTGTGCACCGAGGTGACGTGCCATGTCTTCCCGCTTCAGGCCTGCACCTTTTTTATCGATTTGCGCTTTTGCGCGCACCACAATGCCAGGAATGCAAAAACCACATTGAAGCCCACCGCATGCTGTGAAAGCGTCGGAGTATGTCTTTCTTTCACCCTCATCGATGCCCTCAAGAGTCACCACATTTGCATCGCGTACTTTTTCAACAGACTGCTGGCAGCTCACGACGGCCTTGCCATCGATGAGCACAGTGCAGCAACCGCATTGTCCAGATGGCGAACAACCGTCTTTTGCCGACGTGACATTGAGTTCCTCGCGCAAGGCCGATAACAAATGTGGGTGACGCGAACTCACCGTGACCTGAACGCCATTGACAGTGAGAGGCACACGCGATGTGGTGTTCCAGTAATCGGCCTCGTTTGGAGTGATTGGTAAAGATGTCATACGCGCCCCTTGTTCTTTACATTTTGTCAAAGGATGGGGGAAAGCGGTAGTTCATTTCGTTTCGGGAGCGTTAATCCTCGAAAATGACACCTTTTTGGGCCGTTATTGAGCCATAAACCTCGGGGCGACGGTATTTATCGAAATTGAAGAGTGTTTCTTTGTATTTACTGCACCAGTCGAGGTCGCATCTGGCCACCACCAGTTCATCGCCTGTGGTGTAGGCCTGGGCCACAATCTGGCCCGATGGAGCAACAATGCAGGTTTGACCCAGGGAATCGACGCCTTCTTCGACGCCGCCTTTGGCAACGCCCACTACCCACGTTCCATTTTGATAGGCACCCGATTGCATCACAAGGGCATTGTGGAAACCCTGAAGAATGTCTTGGCTGGGGTCTGGCACATAGTGGATAGGGGTGTTGTAGCCACACAGAATCATTTCCACACCCTTTAAGCCCATCACCCGGTACGTCTCTGGCCAACGCCTGTCGTTGCAAATCATCATCCCGACACGTGCGCCAAATGCCTTCCATACACCGAAGCCTTCCGGGCCTGGTTCGAAGTAGTAGCGCTCGGCGTGTTGAAAAGGGCGGTCGGGTTCGTGGTGTTCATGCCCAGGAATGTGCACCTTGTGATACTTCGCTACAACGGATCCGTCTTTCTCTACCAAGATTTGAGTGTTGAATCTGTGTCCGTCTGGGGTGAGTTCCGCGTAACCAAGTGAAAAACCAATTGACAGGCGACGAGCCTCATCGAAGAGGGGTTGAGTTTCTGGCGAGGGCATTGAGGTTTCGTACCAATGGTCGGCCTCGGTGATGTCGTCGACAAACCATCGCGGGAAAAAGGTGGTGAGTGCCAGTTCGGGAAAGACCACAAGATCACAACCGTTTGCACTTGCCTGACGCATCAGCGCGATGAGGCGCTCAACGGCGGAGGTCTTGGTGTGTTCCTTTTGTATAGGCCCCAACTGCGCAGCGCCGACCGTGATGATTCTGCTCATGAGAAAACAGTATCGGCTAATTCCAGCATCACCTGCAATAGGACATTTGCACCGGTCACCAGATCATCCACATCAGTGTGTTCTGCTGGATTGTGAGAAATGCCTCGTTGGCTAGGTACGAAAATCATCGCTGATGGGCATACACGGGCCAGCATTTGGGCATCGTGGCCAGCGCCCGACGGAAGCCTGCGCACACGCTTGCCAGAAGTTAGGCAATGACGCTCAACAATCTCAATCACTCTTTCATCGAATTGCACAGGTTCAAATCGAGCCAATGTTCTCTTGGAAATAGAAACACCTTCGTCTTGTTCCAACTGAAAACAGAACGTATCGAGCAGGCGCTCGGCATCGACAAGGCTGTCTTCGTCGGTATTTCGCATGTCGAGAGTGAGTGTTGCTCGGGATGGAATCACATTAACGAGGTTGGGGTGCAGATCAATTTTTCCCACTGTGCACACCTGGTCTTCTCCGAAACGTTCTGCAATTTCTCGCAAATACACAGTAAGCATGGCCGCAACGTAGGCGGGGTCGTGCCGCAAGTTCATTGGTGTTGTGCCTGCATGGTTGCTTTGACCTTCGATGGTTACTTCCTGCCATGAGATGCCTTGAACGCTCGTGACAGCTCCGAGAGTGAATCCTTCTGTTTCTAAAACGGGACCCTGCTCAATATGTATCTCAACAAATGCGTGCGGAACTTCGCCTGGACAGGGTGTGCTTCCGGCATAACCAATGTTCTGCAATTCGTCGCCAACGCGTTTGCCATCAATACCGACGATGTCGAGGGCTTCTTCAATGGCCAGACCTCCTGCATACACCAATGAACCAAGCATGTCGGGGGAGAAACGGGCACCTTCTTCATCGGTGAAGAACGCAACCGATAGTGGTCGTACTGGTGTTATTCCCGCTTCCTGGCAGGTCTGAATCACCTCTAGGCCCGCAATCACGCCGTAGTTGCCGTCGTATATGCCACCTGTTCGTACGGTGTCGATGTGTGAGCCCGTCATAACGGGCTGACCACTACCGATGTTCCATGTTCCAACGACGTTGCCAATTGCATCAATAGATACGTCGAGATCAAGATCATTCATCCAGGAAACAACAAGGTCTCGGCCAACACGGTCTTCCTCGGTGAGAGCTAAGCGACAGCAACCTCCGTCACCAGTGCTACCGATGTCTGCAAGTGCTGTGATGCGTTGCATCATTCGATCGCTGTTGATGGATAATTCTGCAAACTTCATATGGATAGTGTTTCACATTTCTAGCTGTACACGGGTCATGACATTCGACATATCAACTAGTGTTTTTCGATGCTCAATGATCTGCTGGCCGTGACAGTCATCATCTGTATTGCAGCAGTTCTTCAATCCATTTCTGGGTTTGGTTTTTCACTACTGGCTATGCCCCTTCTTTCGATTTTTGTAGACATCCGAGATGCTGTTGTCATCGCAACTCTGTGCGGAATTTTCACTAATGCCGTTCATCTCAAAAAGGATCTTCAGCTAGTTGACCAGGCAATCGCGCGACGTATTTCGCTATCGGCTTTCATTGGTATGCCTTTGGGTGTCGTTGTTCTTTCCGTATTTAGCGCAACTCAGATGCGGGCAATCATTGGGGCCGTCATTGTTGTATTGGTGTTTTTGATGATGCGAAATTTCGTGTTGAAAACCGAGAACACAAAGGTCGACATTGTTTTAGGGGCTTTCTCCGGCTTGCTGGCTACATCGGTTTCTACGAATGGCCCACCCTTGGTGTTCTTGTTGCAGTCGAAACAACTAGACCCCTGGCGCTTGAGGGCAACCTTGGCCTATGTTTTTACGATCTCTGGTTGCGCATCTTTTATCGTTTTGATGATCGCCGGCAAAGGGAGCTTTGAGTCGTTTCAATATGCGTTGTTGTCGTTGCCGGCGATGTACTTAGGTACGGTGGTAGGGCGCAAAGCGAGGCAACGAGTGACTCAGGAAGCATTTAAACGCCTCATGTTTGTTTTGCTGCTTGCGACAGCAGTGAGCACTACGCTCGCCGCATTCCTTTAGCTGTCAACTCCGCCAAACCATTGCATCCATGCTTCCTTATTCCGCGTGCGATACACGTAATTTGCCTGGCGTACATTTTCCATTGGGGAACTAGAAGGAACTGAATACTGATGACCTGGATACACAACAGTGTGGTCGGGTAGTTGAGCTAGTCGTTGCAAACTGTCGTACATATCTTCTGGGTTGCTTCCCGGTAGGTCTGTCCGACCGCAACCATCGAGAAAGAGTGTGTCTCCTGAGACCAGGCATCCATTGGCGAGAAAGCATTGGCTGCCTGGTGTGTGACCTGGGGTGTGAATAAATGTCACTTCCACATTTCCCACTGCAAGAGTGTCTCCACCTTGATGTTCAACAAGGTCTGCCTTTGTAACGCCGGTCGTTTTCATGACGAACTCAGACTCATGGGCATTCACATGAATGGGGATAGATGCACTCTCGAGCATTTTTGCTATTCCCTCAATTCGCAGACCCATGATGGATCCACCAATATGGTCGGCGTGATAATGGGTTGCAAGTACTCCAGAAATTTTCATCCCGTCGGAATCTGCTACTGCGATGATGTCGTCGACGGCATAGGCGGGGTCAATAACAACACATTCGCCAGTTTCCTTGTCGCCAAGCAAGTAGACGAAGTTCACCATTTGTTCGGCTGCTTTGTTGCCAACGGCGAAGTCGCGGCCAGACAACAGCTGGCGAAAATAGATATTGCTGGAATTCTGCATGTTTGCCACACTATGTCGTAATCTGCACCTATATGAACTCAGATGTGGCTGGCGTGGAAAAGGTCGATTCGCTCGAGGTTGGCCAGCGCATTTTGTGCGGAAATCGATGGGTACGGGTTTCGCAAGATCTTGCCGATGCATTCGAGCCCGGAGATCGCCTGATTGCGCTTCAAGAGTCTGGTGAACTATTGCGCATTACATCTAGTGATCAGCAGCTTGCGCACGAGGCCGTATCAAATGCATCCCACGCCTTCACATTGCTATCTGAAGTGAGTGATGAGCAAATTTCTCTCTTCTATAAGAAGTTTGCGACTTTTCTTCAAGATGACGACCTATTTCGTTACGTGCAAGTTGCCAATGATCAAGATGTTGAGAAGGCCCTAGAAAAGGGTCGATCCGTGACACGCCTTCGTATTGACGCAAAAATGCGCAGCGACATGGTTGAAGGGTTATTGATGTGGTCGCGCTTAGAACTTGCGCGAGACCTTGTGATGAACACCGTTGAACACGACGGATGGGATGTTGAAGTAGTGCGTTCCCCTCTTGGGGTAGTGGGCTTCGTGTTCGAGGGTCGTCCAAACGTCTTCGCCGACGCGACAGGCGTATTGCGAACAGGGAACACAGTAGTTTTTCGTATCGGAAGCGATGCTCTAGGTACCGCTCGTGCTATTTCACAACACATGCTCGCACCCGCTCTTGGCGCTGCAGGTTTGCCAGAGAAAGCTGTTGTGCTCATTGATAGTCCAACGCACGGTGCCGGGTGGGCGCTATTCGCGCACATAGGCTTGTCTCTTGCCATTGCGCGAGGTTCTGGAAAAGCAGTAGCCCAACTCGGCGCAGTGGCGCGCCAGTCGGGAATTGCCGTGAGTTTGCACGGCACAGGAGGAGCTTGGATGATTCTGGGTGATTCTGCAGATGCAGACGAAGTCACCTCGCATGTGCTTTATTCGCTAGACAGAAAAGTATGCAACACGCTCAACGTTGTTGCGATGAACAACGGCACGTCTGCGCAGAACATTCAGGCGGTGTTGAATGGCATCGCTGCATCTGCAACGCAACGCGGCACACAAGCCATTGTGCACGTAAGCAAGGCCTCTCAGTACTTGTTCGGAAGTTGCGTCATTCCGGACAACCTCGACATTCGTTGGGAAGATAACATTGACTATTCGCATGAGTACGAATGGGAAAATGTGCCAGAACTTGCGCTCTACTTCGGATCCGATATTCATGAATGCGTCGAGACCTTTAACGCTCACAGCCCACAGTTTGTCGTTTCGTGTTTGTCGCAAGACCAAAATGACCATGATCTCGTTTGGCGAAAATGTAATGCGCCTTTTGTGGGTAATGGTTTCACGCGCTGGGTCGATGGTCAATACGCCTTGAAGCGACCAGAACTCGGTCTTTCCAATTGGCAAGGCGGGCGGTTGTTGGGTCGTGGAGGAGTGCTCTCAGGCGATGGCGTGCACACGATTCGTCTGAGGGCAAAACAAACCGATCACGATGTGCATCGCTAGTTACTCAACAATGTCGGTAAGCGGTAACTCCATATGCGACAACATGGGCAGCAAACGCTCAAAGTCTCCTTGCCATGGATACGCAAGTAACTGTTTGTACGATCTTCTGCTGCCAGTGAGGCGGATGAGTTCAAATATAGGGTTGTCTAGTGTGCTGAGGTCGAGTGTGGCAATGATTTCACCTGATCCGCATTGCCATTCGTGTTGATTCGCAACAAGCAAAAGCGAACCAACATCAGCCTTCGCGATGTCGCCGTCGAGGATGAGTGCAGCAACATTCATCGCCAGAAGCAGGGCATCGTCGTTGTTTAAAGCAGCTGTCTTTTTCAATGCGTGAAGAAGGTCGAACTCGTGCACAAGCAAGTCGTAGGTCAGTGGCATAGCCAATCTCATATCGGAGACTGCAACAGCGCTAAAGGCGTCTAAAGAACTCTGCCATTCCGCAACAACTTGAGCTGAAGTGTGGGGTTTTCTCAAAATTACTTGCTGGTCGACCCAGTTCTGCGTGTCGGCTGGGGGAGAATCTCCTTGTGAAATTGCAACACAAAGCCCGGTGACATGACTTAACAGATCGTGAATATTCCAATCGGGGCAACTCTGTATCTGGAACAACGTTTCCCGTGCAGATAATTCAGAAATACTTTGTGAAAACCGTGAGCATGATTCTTTATAGGTTGTTACATGCTGCTCCGCGCTGAATTTTGGTGCGTTCGACTTCATGTCACTGCAACTCTTGGTTATCGATGAGACGCACTTGTGAACCCAATATCGCTCCGAGGGCAACTAGGGGCTTGCTGATATCGCGCGAAGGCTGCAGTGTGGCTTGTTCAGCAACTTCAAAATAGTCGAGCTGAAAATGGTTGAGGCCCCGGAACTGATTGAGAGCCGCGGCAATGGCGTCATTGAGACTGTCTGTACTTGTAAAAGCACGATTGAAGGTTTTGAGAATGTCGAAAAACCTAGGGGCTTCAACTCTTTCCTCTTTGGTGAGTTGAGCATTGCGACTCGACAGAGCAAGGCCGTCAAACTCTCGAACGGTTTCCACACCTTGAATCTGAATATGGAAGTTGAGGTCTGTAACAAACCGACGAATAATTGCCAGCTGCTGGTAATCCTTTTTCCCAAAGAAGGCAATATCGGGTTGAACAATATTGAAGAGCTTCACAACTACCGTTGCCATTCCTGAAAAATGCCCGGGTCGAGAAGCGCCCTCAAATAATGATCCCAGCGAACCGGGAGTAACAGATGTATCGAACCCCTCGGGGTACACATCAGATATTTCCGGGAGATAGACATAGTCAACTTTGCACTCGGTGCAAGTTGCAAGATCCTCGTCAACGGTTCGTGGATACTTGGCTAAATCTGAAGCAGAGTTAAATTGCTTGGGGTTAATGAAAATAGAAGCAACAGTGATGTCCGATTGCTCGGATGCCACTTTCATCAATTCGGCGTGACCTAGATGGAGGGCTCCCATTGTTGGGACAAATCCAATCCTTTGAGCATTGGCTATTGCATGTGCTCGAATTGAGCGCAATTCATCAATGCTCCGTAAAACGCGCATTGATCAGTGGAACGAATGTTTGTCATCGGGCCAAGAACCATTGCGTACATCTTGAGCAAATTCCTGGAATGCATAAGTCGCTAATGACTTCATGTCAATGTACTTTTTGGTGAAAGTCAACTCGCGCTCGGAGAGGCCGAGAATATCGTGCATGACTAACACCTGTCCGTCACAGAATAAACCTGCACCAATACCGATTGTTGGTATAGAGATTTTTGAAGTGATCTCTTGAGCTAATTCAGTGGGAATGCCTTCAAGCACAACTGCGAATGCGCCTGCTTGTTCCACAGCATGTGCGTCGTCGAGTAGGCGCTGACGACCACCTGGCTCAACACCATCTTGGCGACCTTGCACTTTGTGCCCGCCCATGCGATGCACGCTTTGAGGCGTGAGCCCAATGTGTCCCATCACAGGAATATCGGATCGGGTAATGGCCTCAATTGTTGTTGCAACCGTGGTTCCGCCTTCGAGCTTCACGCATTGAGCGCCAGCCTTCATGAGAACAATTGAACTTTCAATACCTTGCCCCGCACCTACTTGGTAACTGCCAAAGGGAAGGTCGCCGACCACGAGCGCTTTGGGCTGGGCCCGACGCACAAGTGCTGTGTGGTACGCCATTTCGGTCAATGTGACGGGAATGGTATTGGTGTGGCCCTGCATCACTGTTGCGACGGAATCACCCACGAGAATGGCGTCTACACCTGCATCGTCAACAATGCGCGCAAAAGTTGAGTCGTACGCAGTGACCATAACGATCTTTTCCCCTGCAGACTTCATCACCTGAAGCATGGGAACAGTGACAGATTTACGTGTAGGTGTTGTCATAGCTTTCCTCGATAACTGGCGGTTGAACGCTACTGCCAGAGTGGCTTTTCAACTCTCCACGGAACGGGATTTCCCCATGTGTCTTGGAATGTCACCTCATGGGGTGGTTGTCGTTGGGCAACTCCCCACCGACCGGTTGGGTAACCGAGAGTGATCATGGCCATCGGAACCCACACCCCGGGCTCCGGTGCTCCAAGCAGCTCAAGAACCTGTTGTGTGTGATTCTTGAAAAGCAATGTGGTGAGAGAAGTGCCAATACCTTCTGCGGTTGCAGCGAGTTGCAGGCTCCACAAGGCGGGGTAGATGGAACTTTCTCCATTTGGCTTGCCCCAGGCAAACAGCAAGGTGGGAACCAAGTGCAGGTTGTCGGCTAGCCATTCGGCTGATGCGTTTGTCTTTTTGGCTTGAATAACTTCTGGGTCAGTTGGGTCGCCATCTTTGATGAGATCCATGACGGCCTTGTACTTGGTGGCATTGAGATCAGTGAGACCTTCGCGATACAACTTTTGCAGAGCGATTCGTTTTGCCGGGTCAGACACAAGGAGAAAGCGCCAACTTTGTGTGTTACCGCCCGATGGGGCACGTACGGCGGCATCGAGCAACTTGGCGAGAATTTCATCGGGAATGGGGTCGGGCTTCACTCGACGCATTGCGCGGGTGGTGTACAAGGCTTGAGAAAGTTCCATGTGCCAAGTTTAAGGTGTTACTGGGCAGTATTTCTTCCTCGGGCCATTTCGAATATGGCTTCATTACCTAGGCGCCAACGAACCGTGAGAGCACAACGAGCGATTTTCCACATTTTGCCCTCGCGAACGAGATCGTTGGTGTAGTGGCCACCAAGTTCACACCAGTTCACTTCTCCAACATGGCCGAGTTGCGACATGGTCTCTGGCGAGAACCAGTGCTGTGCTCTGAGCTCGGTCACACACGTGGCACTATTTTTCTTTTGCTTGCTAATGACATGATTCGACATTTGATGTGCAGTGGCGTCGAATTTGCCATTGAGCGACTCAACATTGGTGCGCCATTGTTTTGCGCTGAGGGTGGCTACTGGTCGTCCTGAGAAAGAAGAGAAATCGAACTCACATTGGTCGGTGAAGCAAGTTTCATATAGATCCCATTGGCGGTGATCGATACCCATTGCATACTTGTAACTCACCTGAACAATGTCGTATTTCGCGTTTAACTGCTGTGACTTTTTATTCTTCATTTGTAATCACTCTTTCGTCGTTGAGCCAATACAAGGTATTACTGATGAGTTTGCGGTAATGCTCATTGGTAAATGCAAGTGGACCGTCTCCCGGCTGCAAGTAGACCACAGAACTCATTTCGTATTTGTGGGTCCAGGCAACGAGTCGTGATTCTTCTTGGTGAAACCAGTCGCCTTGTTCTTCGCGTCGAATGGCTGCATACGCAGAAGAGAACTGTGACGAATCTCTCGAGGACCGTGTGGCAATAAGCGGAGTGACTTCATCTTCAAAAATGGGGCATAGATAGGTTTCGTCGGTGAGTTCGAATGATTGTGGCAAGCCATCGCATATGGGGTGCGCAGGAAGAAGTACGTCGAACACTTGGTGCACCGGATTCGCCCAACCACTATCTATATATTTCTGACCACGCAGTTCAGCGGGGACATAGTGAAAACGACCCTTGAGAATCTCTGCAAAAAGGGGCCATGTGGGCCATGACGCAATGGCATGGTGCATCGCCAAAATGGGAATCCCTAATTGGGTTATTCTCCTCCAGGCTTCAATGATTTCTGGTGAAGGCGCAACAAGGTCAGGTTCGCTACCTCTGTTAAAACGAATTCCAGGGAGATCATAAAGTGCAAGTACACGACCTTCATGATGCATTTTCTCCACGGCATCTACGGTGAAGAGTTCTTCAGCTTCAGGCCATTTCAGTACATCTGATTCAACTCCAGACAAACTATTGAGCATGTCTTGGAAAGCGATCTCGTCATACGGATGACCGCCAACTATCCATGTAACGGCAATGGAACTCACGACAAGAGCGTAACTGTTTCCATTAGGTAGATTTCACACGTGCGGAATCTGCTTGTGAACAACTTCTTGCATCGCGTTGTGCGCTCAATGCGGGGAAAAATCGTGCTGTATGGGGCTATTGGTGCACAAAATGCATCGGGAAAGAAGTTTGCCCACTTTGGGCAACGTAGTGTCATTTGCTTTCCGCAAACCACCATTTTCAATGAGCAGTACATTTCCATAGGTAACGACACAATGATTGGTGAACATGTGGCGCTTTCTGCGGGAATGATTCCGGGTCAAGAATGTGTTGTGTCGCCTGTGGTGAGTATCGGAGACCGTTGCCTGATAGGACGCAATAGTGGGATCGTTGGCCATTTTTCAATACTGATTGAAGACGACGTATGGACAGGGCATCACGTGTACATCACCGACCAGAACCATGGTTATGAAGATGTTTCACGACCAATCTCACAACAAAGCCAACCAGAACGTGCAGTTCGTATTGGCAAAGGAAGCTGGATAGGGCACGGAAGCATCATTCTTCCCGGTTCACATATTGGAGCACACGTTGTGATCGGCGCACAATCGGTCGTCAGCGGAGTGATTCCCGATTACTGCGTTGCTGTTGGTTCACCAGCACGCGTCATCAAGCAGTACCGCGATGGTGAGGGTTGGATCTCTATACCGAAAGATCGATAGGTGGGGCACAGCTAGGAATAGCGTTGTCGGCTGCAAAGGTTGCGATTTTTTCGCTGATGGGCAAACCCTCGGTGACGGTCTCGGAAAAGGGTTCATTCACGCCATTTCGTAGATCGTCTGTGTACGAACGTCGGTCAGAAATGTGGGTGCGGTAATCGGCTAGCCACAAAGGAACCAAAGCTTGACCTTTTGCATCGGTAACGGTGAGCGCAGTGAGAGCATTGACGGCACGCTCCAATGAATCGGTGGCCTTATCGATAATTTGAGACCGTTCAGCTAGCGCATTCTCTCCAGAATCTTTGACCTTACGGAGATCGATAAGTGCCAAGCGTTCCCTTTCGGAAACTGCACATATTTTCTCTGATTTGACTTTCCATGCTTCATCGCCAATCTTGTTGATTGATTCTTTGCTGGCGAAAAAGAGCCCATAGACCCACATTGCTGCGATGAGTGAACAAGAAACAATGATCAAAAACTTGTAGATGCGATGCATGTGTGTGGATTCTTTCATCACTTTTTGGAATGAGGTCGGTAGAAAAGCGCCAGGTGCGCACTAGAAGTAGCGACAGCCAACGTGAAGCAAAGAACAACTGGCAACCAGCCGTCATTAAAGAGGCCGAATGCGTGGTCGAGGGAGTATTTTCCAGGTCCCATGGTTGCTAGTGCTAAAGCAGTGACACTAATCAACGCGCAGTATTCCCATCCTTGGCCTTCGTTGAAGATGAAGAAGCCAGAAGCGAGATGTGAAACAACAATTGCAACGATCATTGTTGAAATGAGAGCCGCACAGGCAAGTGGAGTGAAAAAGCCAAGAAGAATGAAAATTCCGCTCATTGTTTCAGTGAGTGCAGCAGCAAGAGCTTGTTTTTTTGCCTGACGCATGCCGATAGATGCAAACCACTGGCCAGTTCCTTCAAGGCTTGCTTTACTTTTCATCTTGTTTAAACCATGCAGAACGATCATTCCACCCAGTGCAAAGCGCAGCAACAACGAAGCAAGGTCAGTAGTGGACATGACAGCACGTTAGATGTTTTGATGCTCCTGTGGCAAAGAAAGAAGGCATAAACTAATGATTGTGCTGCGCAAGAGTTTCCCCCTCTTATCTCTCTTAGCGCTTACGTTATTGGTTTCTGCCTGTAGCGCAGGCGCAATTCAGAAAGATGCACTCTGCCAGCGTTCCAGTCGTCTCGATATCGCCAACAGCAACGTAGGAAATATGCCCCAGGCTTTCGGTTCCTACACAGGTCTCTCGTTGAAGTCTCAGTTACTTGATGACCTCGAAGCGTTAACTGTGGCTCAGGAAGTCGGCCCCACTTCTTTAGATAAGGACTTTGCGTATCTCATTAGAGTCAATCAATCTCTGTTCGAGGTGATGACAGACCTGTCTTGGGATACATCTGTAGCTGCCACTAATCGATCAATCGATGAATCTCTTATTGAATTTGCATCTATTACAACAACGCGACATATTGCTCGCATCTCTGAGTACCTATTAAAGAATTGCGCAGAGGATGCAAAGGACAATGTTGCCCCTCCCGACAGCGTTGTCGAAGTCATTCCCACCTCCACATCACTTCTTGCTCCAACGAATGATCGCACAAACCTCGATCCGCCTGTAATCAGCGAAAATATCTCTTTGGGTTTAACCATTGCTGAGTCTTTAGGTATTGAAGTTTCAAATGATGTTGCAAGATGCTTGGGCGAAAAGGCTCAGGCTGTGTCGCAAACCCAGACGAATGTCGACGATATGCAAGAAGCCTTCAATCCAATTTTTGCAGCCTGCGGAGTAGATGCCAGTTCAACAACCATTGGTGGTTGAATCTATGCGTTTGGGTCAACCAAAATTTTCACTGCGCTAGAGGGATCATCTGCAAGAGCTTCAATCGCCAACGGCAGTTCATCTAATGAGACCGTTTTGTCGTGCAGAGGGTCTACCAAAATACGACCGTCTGCGATGAGGTTCATAACATCGGAAAACTCATGATGCATATATCCAAGAGACGAAATGACAGTTGCTTCTTTGAGCAGCCAGGTATGTGGATTAATTGTTGCCGTACCACTAGCCAGCCCTACCAAGTTGACCACTCCGCCTCGACGAATCATGTCGACAGCCGACTGAATGGTGGGAGGTATGCCAGCACATTCAAAAATGAGATCGGCGCCCGCAGAACCGAACCGTTCTTTAGCTTCTTCCGGAGTGATTGCTTCGTGTGCTCCGACGGCGAGTGCCTTTTCTCTGCGAAGCGCATTTGGCTCGATAGCGATGACACGTCCGGCTCCTGCAGCGTTCGCGGCTTGCAACGTGAGTAAGCCAATGGGGCCGCACCCCTGCACTACAACCTCTTGATCGGGACGAGGCAGGGAGCGCATCACCGCGTGGTACGCAACAGTTGCTGGCTCAACAATTGATGCCTGTGACGAAGTGAGTGCACTGTTGGTTTTTACTAGTCGCATCGCATCGAGCGCAATGCGCGGGGCAAATCCACCATGGGGTGGAGCAAGTGGGTCTCGACCAATCATTCCCAAAAAGGCATACATGCAATAGCCGTTTTGACCACCTAAGCACTGCGGGCAGCGCCCGCAAGAAGGGGCAATTCCACACACCACCCTGTCGCCTTCACGGATATGGCGAATTTCTTTTGAAACAGCAGCAACTGTGCCAGAGAATTCGTGCCCACAAATGGCTGGGTTATAGGGGTCATGTGAAAGAAAGCCGTGCAAATCGGTACCGCAAATACCGCAACTATCTACATGGACTACTGCTTTTCCCTCTGAAACAACTGGTTCTGGTACATCAACAATGGTGAAGGTGCGATGACCTGTAACGAGACCAGCTTTCATGGTCTAGAACTTGATGCGCTTTGTGTATCCGCCGTCAACGGTGACGTTGCTGCCGGTCACCAAACTCGCTGCAGGTGACGCGAGGAAGGCGACGACGTTAGCAACTTCTTGTGGCTCGCCGAGACGCTTAATGGGCATCTTTGCAACAGTTGCTTTGTAGAAGTCTTCCATGTGGGTCTTGATGGTGTCCCAGTTGCCACCGTCGAAATAAACGGGTCCTGGAGAGACGATGTTGACGCGGATGTTCTTACCAGCAAGTGATTGCGCCAAGTTGTTCGCGTAAGCGGTCATGGCGGCCTTCATTGGTCCGAAGCTTCCGGGTCCAGCAAATTCTTCTTGCGCAGCAATGGTGGACAAGCAAACGATGGATCCGCCTCCGCCAGCTTCCATGATTGGTGCCAACACTTCTTGAGCGCGCACAAGTCCTAACACGTCGAGGTCGAGGTTCTTGGTCCATTGTTCTTCTCCGCGACCAGAAGCACCCGACATGTTGTGAACGAAAATGTCGCAACCACCGAGTTGCTCGCTGGCTGTTGTGAGCCATGCTTTGTACTCGTCGCCATTTGAGGCGTCGATACCGGCACCTACAACCTTGGTGCCATGGGCTGAGAGAGCAGCGACAGACTCACTGACGTCTCCACGGGCACAAATTGCAATATCGGCTCCTTCTTTGGCCAACAAAGTTGCGATGGCAAAACCGAGTCCACGCTTACCACCAGTGACGATGGCTTTTTTTCCACGCAATCCAAGATCCATAATTTCCCCCAGTACTAGATGACTATGTGTGCCAGCATAGGGTAAGAGCATGAGTCGTAGCGAAGTCGCAATAGTTACCGGCGCTGGTTCGGGCATAGGTCGCGCCACAGCCGAGTTGTTCGCCTCCCGGGGTTATCGGGTGGTCGTCAATGACCTGTCTCCCGAGAGCTTGAAATGGGTCGATGCGTCACCAGATGCTCAGTCGTTTCTTGCGTTGCCCGGCGATGTGTCGGCCGCAGACCACAACGCGGCACTGGTGGAAGCCGCTGTGAAGCATTTTGGTGGTCTCTCAGTTTCTGTATTGAATGCCGGAATGGTCGGAACCCTCCCGTGGGAAGATCCGGGCGCAGTGGAGAAGTTCGAACGCATCATGGCCGTCAACGTCACTGGAGTTGTGCATGGCATCCGCCATGCAGCAGAAGTGATGAAGAAGAACGGAACCGGGGTCATTTTGGCAACAGCCTCTACCTCTGGACTCCGTGGCGACCCAGGCAACTATGCCTACAACGCTTCTAAAGCCGCGGTGTTCAACCTTGTGCGTGCTGCTGCTGTCGACCTTGGTGTCTATGGCATTCGCGTCAATGGTGTTGCACCTGGGCCTGTGGAAACCGGAATCACTGAACGGTTGAAGGGCCTTCCGGGGGCAATGGAAGAGATGGCGAAACGTATTCCGTTGCGGCGCTGGGGTCAGCCACACGAACTTGCCGAAGCGTTCTTCTTCTTGGCATCGCCAGCAGCCTCTTTCATCACAGGCACCACGCTGATGGTCGACGGGGGCCACTCGGCACACGCCGCTCATTTCGACTTACGCGACAAGGCTTAACTCAACTAATTTAAGTACACCATTACTACAAGAGGGAATATGGCAGAAAAACTCATCACCAATTACGAAGATGTGACCGTTTACGGTCTGGATCCAGAGACCGAAGAGACGATGCTGTCGCAACAAAAGGAACTGACGTTCTGTTGGACCACGAAAGACGGTTCTCCAATGGCTTCCATTTTGAGTTACTTCTATGCCGACGGAAAGTTCTGGATGACATCTGCCGCACATCGCAAGCGCGTGCCCGCCATTCGTCGCGACCCGCGCGTTGCATTGGTCATTACTTCAACTGGCATGGAGATGGGTGGTAGCCGCACGGTTTCCTATAAGGGAACAGCGCGCGTGCTTGATGATCTCGAAACAAAGAAGTGGTTCTACAGGGCTCTTGCAGAAAGACTGTATGAAAAGTTTGGCGAGAATCGCGTCAAAGAATTCGCCATGATGCTCGATTCGCCAGGCCGCATTGTGATTGAAGTAACTCCAGGCTTGCGCGTGGGTTATGACGGCACAAAGATGGGCGCTGCAACAACAAAGTCGCGCGAAGCTGGAATTCTGAAGGTCGATTAACCCTTTAAGAGGTTCACAGCTACATCGCGCGTGATGTTGTAGTCGGCTTTACCGCTAGGGCTTCTATAAACCACATCAACAAAAAGAACATGTCGAGGGCACTTGTATGCGGCAAGAGTTTTGCGCATTTCTGTTAACAATTCTTCTGTAGAAATCGTTGCACCTGGAAGACGCGAAACCACGGCAGTCACCGCATTGCCGAAACGATCGTCGGGGACCCCAACGACTGTGCAGTCGGCGATTCCGGCAATAGAGCGAGCAACCACTTCAACTTCTTCCGGATATATCTTTTCGCCACCACTGTTGATGCATACAGAACCGCGGCCGAGCAGTTGCATAACGCCTTGTGCATCGATGAGCGCGTAATCGCCCGGAATGGTGTAGCGAACTCCGTTGATCACTTTAAAAGTTTGCGCAGATTTCGCTTCATCTCTGAAGTAGCCCTGCGGCATTGGTCCTGATACGCCCAACACTCCAGGTGTGGAGCTGCCGCGGGGAAGTGGTTCCCATGTTTCATCATTGAAAGTAACTGCGTTAGGTGGCGCAATGAATACTGCTGTGGCGATGGGGTCTTCATTCGGCGCTGTCATTGCAATACCGAATGGCCCACCTTCACTTGCGCCCAGCATGTCGATAATGGTGGCATTCGGCATGTATTTCTGAAGTAGCGACTTCTGCTCACCAGAAAATGTTGCACCAGATGAAGTAATGCGAATGATACTTTCGAGATGGGGAAGAGGTTGCCCTTCTTCCTCAAGTGTCTGCAAATAGCGGGTGATGGGTTTCGCAAAAGCGTCGCCCACAATAGATAACTGTGTGACTAAATATTTCTCTGACAAATCGATGAGCTCTTTGGCAACAAACTTGCGTGAATTCAAAAGAATCACTTTTCCGCCAAGAACAAAACTCGACATCGCGAGAAATAGTGCAACGCCATGCATGAGCGGTGCAGCGCAGAGGTTTGTGGGGCTCTTCTTCTCGGATGCGAGTTGGGCAGCAGTAGAACCTACTTGCTGAACTGTGGTGGGGATTGAAAGCCCTAAAGCTTGGTATCCGGAAAAGGCAAGAGCGCCAAAAAGATCGACGTGTCTCCACATCACGCCTTTTGGCATTCCGGTTGTTCCACCTGTGTACAAGAACAAGAGGTCTTCGCCAGATCTTTCAATGCGTTGAGCAGGTGCGGCACGAGTCAGCACGGCCTCGTATTCAAGATGACCCTCCTCTGGAACAAACTCAGCACCAACGTCATTGACATATATGAGAGTTTTCAAGGTAGGCACAAGATCTTTCATGCCAACCACCCGCTCCGCCAGAGACGCGTGATATACGAGCACTTCTGATTCGGAGTTATTGAGAATATAAGCAATTTCACCTTGCAGATATCGATAATTGATATTGACAGGCGTCGCGCGCAGTTTGAAAAGTGCGTAAATCGATTCAATATATGCCGCATCATTGAACAGCAATTGAGCAACTTTGGAACCGTTACCAACACCTTGTTGTGAAAACACAGAAGCGAGTCGTGCTGATCGCTCGTCAAGTTGACCCCACTGAATTTCGGTTTCGCCGAGAACTACTGCAACGTCATGAGGTCGCTCATCTGCTAGCGCTTCCCACAGGGTTGCCCAGTTCACGCTGAGTTCATTTACTTGGTTCGACATGTTTACATACTTGCACTTAGGTAGGGCGATCTTCAACGCCTAAGATGAACGAATGCGCATCACCCTTATTCGCCATGGAGAACCTGAATGGGTGAAAAATGGTTTGAACGTAGATAATCCTCCTCTCACCATGAAAGGCCAAGAGCAGGCCGAGATGGTAGCGACCTATCTTGCCGACACGCATTTCGATGAAATCTATGTGAGCCCGCTACTGCGTGCTCAGCAAACAGCCGCGCCATTACTTCGTCAAAATGGACGCACAGGCATTACTGCCGATTGGCTGCAAGAGATACGCAACCCCATATGGCATGGCACGCCTGTTGAGAAAGCTGTTGAGGCCTACAAAGAAGAACGTTCGCGGCCCAGCCACGAGCGTTGGGGAGGTCTCAATGGTGGTGAAGCAGTTTCCGATTTTGTCAGGCGTATCAATGACGACTGCGCACAATTTCTCACTGTTAATGGTTATGGCAAGGTCAGTAATGGGCTTCCCGTGTGGACGCACGGCAAGACCCTCGACAAACACATTGCCTTTGTTGCTCATGCCGGTACAAATTCGGTTGTCATATGTCATTTACTTGGTCTAGAGCCCACTCCTTGGGAATGGGAACGTTTCGTGCTTGGTCATGCCTCAATTTCTGAAGTTGAGCCGCTTGCGCTATCTGACGGAGTCACTTTCTCTCTCACACGACTTTCTGGTGTTGAACATTTGCCTAAGAGCCACCGCACTGTCTGATCTTTCAGAGTGTTCTGAGCCTCGGTCTACCATTGGTAAATGGCTATCACCGAACAAGTACCTGACCCCGATGCGCTGAAGCTTTTTTCCTTCAACATTTTCTCCCAATTATCTGGAGCGGTCACAGCAGGCATGATTCATATTGGCGACCAGTTGGGTCTGTATCGCATCTTGGCAGCAACTGATGGTTTAACGAGCGCTGCGATAGCTGAAGCGAGCAATCTGTCTGAACGGTGGATTAGAGAGTGGTGCGCTAATCAAGTCGCAGCACGAATCGTGAAAGCAGAGTATTCGTACAGTGCAGGTGAGCCCTGCGCACATGTTGATGAGAACACAATTTACAAACTCTCGCCGGAAGCAGTAGCTGTGCTGGCCGATGAAGAACACCCAGCCTTCGGGATGGGAATGTTTCATCGACTCCCTGCAACCTTCGACAGATTGAAAGATCTGCCCGAATCTTTCCGAACTGGAATTGGTTTCGATTACGACGCGCATGGCCCAGATGGCGCTGTAGGAATAGAGCGATCCTTTGAACCTTGGAGCAACGCTTTCCTCGTTGATCTCGTGTTGCCAACGCTCTCGGGGGTAGTGGAAAAGCTAAAGGCTGGCATCAGTGTTGTAGATATCGGCTGCGGAGCCGGGTCAGCTGTATTACTGATGGCTAAGCAGTACCCCGAAAGCACCTTTATCGGAATAGATATTTCAGATCACGCACTGGCGAGAGCTGGTGAAAAGTTGAATCAATCAGGACTCAGCAACGTGGCTTTTTTGAACGCGCGAACAGCCTCTATGCCGCAGAGTGCTTCAGTTGATTTCATCACCACATTCGATTGCATTCACGATATGACCCAACCACGCCAGATGATTGAAGACATCTACCGCATGTTGAAAGAAGAAGGATCATGGCTTCTTGTCGACATTAAGGCAGGAAATAATCTCTCGGAGAACGTGAGCAAGAACCCTATGGCTGCATTGATGTACGGAATCAGTGTTCTTTCTTGTATGGCTTCTGCTTTGTCGGATCACAATGGAGAAGGGTTAGGAACGCTTGGTCTTCCTGCATCATTGGCTGAGGATTTCGCTCTACAGTCTGGCTTTACTTCCTTTCGTAAGTTAGATATTTCGCACTCTGTTAACGCGTTCTACGAGATCAAGAAGTAATTACTTCTTCTTGCAGCCATCAATTGCTTTTACAATCGGAAATGGATTGATAGGGGCTCCACCTTTGGGGTGTACTTCAAAATGCAAGTGCGGGGTGTTGGTGTTGCCAGTTGAACCGACAAACCCAATTACCTGACCGGCCGTCACAGGTGTTCCTATGGCAATTCCAGGAGCAAATGAGTCGAGGTGGGCGTAGAAAAAGTATGTTCCATCGGCCATGGTAAGACGTAGTGCATTTCCAGAAAGGGCACTTTTTGCTGCATCGTAAGTGCGCGTAATGATGCCATCGTTTACTGCGAGTAATGGAGTGCCACGATTTGCGATGATGTCGACACCTTCGTGTTTGCGTGTTGCGCCACGAGCTTCATGCCAGGTATCGATGAAGTAGCAAGCTGGCTGTACGGGGAATACTGCGAGTGTTACTTCCAAAACTGGGCGAGGGAGAAGGCCAAGTTCAATTGCGGTATCTGAATCAACTGCGCCAGATGCAGCGATGTTTTTGCTCTTTTGAAATGTAGAGATTGCCATTTTGGTTCCATTACCAAATAAACCATCAGCGCCGCCTCGTACTTGTATGCCAGCAAGGATGAGTGCATTTTGCAATGCAACAACAGGCTCGCCCTTGGCGCCAATGACTGGAAGTGTTTCTGGAGTGAACGCAAATGCTGCCGGAGCAGGAGCAGCCACTGGAGCAACTACTGGGGCAGGAACTGGCGCTGGCGCAACAACAGGAGCAGGAACCGGTGCTGGAGTCAAAAGACCGAGAACTTTTGCTGTCTTGCGGTCAAGGTTGCCCGTTGCTTTGAGACCAACAACTTTTTGGAATGAACGCAAAGTGGCACGTGTACGAGGGCTGAACTTGCCATCTGCTCCGCCCACGAGCGTGAAACCATTCTTCATCAGAGCTGATTGCATCAATTTGACGGTCTCGCTTGTTTCACCGAATTTCGGCAATTGAACACTTTGAGCTCGCACAGGAGCTGGATTTGCAGAAGATGTTGCAGCAGAAGCACCATTGACACCGAGGGTGGAAATCGCGATGGTGGCGGCCAAACCGACTGTGAAGGTCTTAATTGCTGAGGTGTGAGAAATACGCATGTGTTGCTCCTTGTGTGATCCACAAGAAACAACGGCACCCCTGAAGAGAACTTGAGAAAATTCTCACTTAAAATATTGCTACAACCACTATTAGTGAAATAAGAGTTCAAAACATCACTATTAGTCATCTGAACATCACTGAGAGAATAAAAAAGAGGCCCACCAGTGGTGGGCCTCTTCAGGTCAATTCAGAGCAATTTGGACTATTTGCGCTCGATGATCTCCAGAATTCGCTCGGCGAAGAGCCATTCGCCATCAACTCTCACATATTGGTCGAGATATTTCGCCAAAAGGTCGCCACGAACGCCGTCGGTACGCTCATAGCGTTCGCGAACGACCACATGCCCCGAACCGGTACCGAGTTCCTCGTTGATATCGAGAGAGAAGTGTTCAGCGGTTTGGATGGTCCAATTGAATGCACCCATTGCCGATGTCCATAGTTCAACGATTGCTGTTTTGCCGAGCACTTCGCGGCCCATTCCTAGGTTCCAATGCGCATCGGTCGACCATGTGGCTCCCCAAATGCTCGCATCACGACGAATCACTCCATCGCAATATTGATCAACAAGTCTGCGGATAGCGACTTCTGTCTCGATAGATAATTTGCCCATACTTTTTCTTCCTTCTTCCTCAAATGCTCGTCGTCACAAAATGGTAGTGATTTAGTTGCTGTCACGGTTTGTCGGAGATTTGCAGCAGAGGTCTATCGTGGCTGTATGGCAGCCACCTCGGATATCTCTCTTGATCACATCAAAAACGAATCCAGTCGTTTTGGTCGAAACGCTTTTATCGCCACAGTTTCCAAAACATTGGTCCCATTCGTTTCCCCAGTGACTTTCAACTGGTTCGGGGAAGACCTTCTTACTTTCCTGGCGAGTAATGAGCAAAAGGTAAGGAATTGCGGCGTCAACGCTGACGTCAATATTCATTTTCCTGTATCTGAGCAGAATAATTGGGACAGCTTGCTGCTCTGGGGAAAGGCTCAGATCATTTCCGACACACCAGGAAGAGAACAGCTATGGGACAAAATGGGTTACGACTGCAATCTGTTCGAACCAGGTGGCCCGAGCGCCGAAACGCATGTGTTTATGCAGGTGCGGTTGCATAAAGGTCTCATCTTGCGCCGCTACGGAATAGATGGACGAGAGGTGTGGAGACGTGAAGCGTAAGATTTCACCGCGCTCGTACGAAAAACTGTGCTTCGCTTCCTACTTGTCTCTCTTTGCGATTGTTGTGACGGGAGGACTCGTTCGACTCACGGGTTCTGGTCTGGGATGCAGCGACTGGCCGCAATGTAACTCTGAAAAATTCATCGATGTTTCTTCCGTGCACGGCGCCATTGAGCAAATCAACCGACTATTCACCGGTTTCGTCGCTGCAATAGTCATCGCAGCAGTTCTTGGTTCCTTATTTCTCGCCGAGAGGAAACGTTCGCTGACGCGACTTTCACTCGGACTAGTAGTCGGGGTGTTGGCTCAAGTTGTGCTCGGCGGAATTGTGGTGCTAACCGGTCTGAATCCGTTCGCCAACATGGGGCACTTCCTACTTTCCATGGTGCTTATTGCAAATGCTGTTGTGCTGTGCCGCCATGCTCGAGAGGAAAGAAATCCGGTGTCAGAATGTTCTCCGCAAGAGAGAAAGTTCATATCTGGAATTGGTGTGCTGTTTGCACTTGCGGTGATTTCAGGAACAGTGGTCACTGCTACTGGACCACACGCGGGAGATGAAAACGCCGTTCGTTTCGGTTTTGCGATTTCGACCGTCGCTCGGATCCACGGATTTTTTGTACTTCTCTCGCTGCTGGCGTTGTTACTTGTCTTGCTCAAAGTGAGAAAGAACGTAAAATCGAGAGAATTCCTCGAGCAGAGGTTAGCTGTGTTTCTTGGGGTTGGATTGCTGCAGGCACTCGTGGGGTACGTTCAGTATTTCAACGGCATACCCGTTGTGCTTGTTGCCACGCACCTGTTCGGAGCAGCTCTCATTTGGTCGATTGCTGTTGACACCATCACGGTGTCGGGAAACGGCCTATCGCATCCCAAAAGCCAACCATTGTCTCGTTAATAATTTGCGCAACAGGTTTCACCGATGTGATGCGCCCTGCAACCTGACCAGTGAGAGCTATTGACGATTCCATATCGCCGCCGAAGTAGAGGTCGGTCATATTGGCAAAGTTCTCGAGACCAACATGATCTTCATGTTCAAGCAGTGTGGTTTTTTCGGTGCGAAGCGCACGTAGCGCGGGTCGAGAGAACCTATTGAGAAATACTGTGTCGGTTTCTTTTGCATTAATAATTGCTTGTTTCCAATTTTCGTGCACAGGACTTTCTTTGGCTGAGACCATACGTGTACCCATCTGAACGCCCTCAGCGCCTAACGCAAAGGCTGCTGCCATCGATTTACCGTCGGTGATTCCACCTGCGGCAATGACGGGTATTTCGACATGCTCACAAACCAGAGGAAGCAGGACCATCGTGGCAACATCTTTAGGGTTCTTGAAACCGCCGCCTTCGCCACCTTCCACCACTAAGCCGTCTACTCCAGCGTCTTGAGCCTTGAGAGCCGCAGCCAATGTAGGGACTACGTGAAAAACCTTCAAGCCAGCTGACTTCAACTGTTTGGTGTACTTCGTGGGGTCGCCTGCAGAAGTTGTCACCATGCGCACGCCTTGTTCCACCACGAAATCGGCTATCGACTCATCGCGCACGAATAACTGTGCAATGTTGACGCCAAATGGGTGAGGTGTGAGGTCTTTCATCATGGCGATTTCTTTACGTACCGCGACGAGGTCTCCAGAAGAAGTCTCGATGATGCCAAGAGCGCCTGCGTTCGAGACTGCCGAAGCGAGTGCTGATCGAGCAATGTACCCCATTGGAGCTTGAACAATTGGATAGGGGATATTGAGGAGGTCAGTGATCCGATTGCGGATGGGCGCAGGCTTGTTTTGATCCATCTGCATATATTTACACATTTTGTGTCGGCTAACTTATGTGAATGGCTCAATCCGATTCACCTCAAGAAGTTCTCTACGAAGTTGCCGACCATATTGCAACCATCACTCTCAACGCACCCGAAAGAATGAACACTATTTCTAGTGCGATGCTCGATCAGATGTCTGAAGCGTTTCTACGCGCCGAGAAAGACAGTGATGTGCGTTGCGTTATTTTCACCGGTTCGGGACGCGCTTTTTGCGCAGGTCTCGACCTTGCTTCACAGATGTCTGGGCCGAAAGATGCTCTCGGGGGCTTAGGTAATATCGGCGCTGGTGCAGGAGAATTCGATTTGCGCAATGCACCACCTGTTGTTTTGCACCAAATGGATACTCCAACCATCTGTGCACTGAACGGGGGCGCAGCTGGTTACGGTCTCGACATGGCATTCGGATGCGATATTCGTATTGCAAGCGCCACTGCCAAACTCAACCCTGGTTTCGCGAAGCGCGGAATTGTGCCTGAAAGCGGCGGCACTTGGTTGCTTCCTAGAATGATTGGGTATGCGAAGGCCGCAGAGATTTCATTTACTGGAAAGACACTCACCGCCGATGAGGCTTATTCGCTCGGCATCGTGAACCATGTAGTGGCCCCCGACGAATTGCAGGCTTTTGCACGCTCGATGGCACTCGACATTGCGAGCAATGCTCCACTAGCAGTGAGGGCAATCAAGCGCATGATGAGGGCAGCAGAGACGGAAACATTCGAGCAAAACATCCACCACGTGTTCTTACAACTTCTTCCGTTGTTCAAAACCAAAGATTTCCAGGAGGGCGTTGCAGCTTTTATGGAGAAAAGGGATCCACATTTCATTGGACGATGAAGTGGCGTGGGCAGAATCTCTGCTCAAGTTGAGTTCACCTTATTCGCACAGCGATATTGAATCTGCGCAACGAGCACTAGTGAAAATTGTTCACCCCGATGCAGGTGGTTCACACGCAGCATTCATCGAGGTCACAAAGGCAGCGCGCATACTTCTTGAAAGAGATAAGAATCCGAAGCGTTCTTTAGATGCCACTTTTCATGGCGCAAAAAGTGATCATCCCTCTTTCAGCATCGATGTATTGCCGGTGGATGCATATGAATACATCTTTGTGGCTGCGAACGTGTTGGGTCAGGTAGCCGACGAAGATCCACCCTATTCGTTGCAGGTGCTCATGAATGATCCACTACATTGCTGGTGCCTGGTATCCATTGTTCCAGAAGCAGGCGGCTCAATTGTGAGCATTGCAGTACACAATGCCGACGACAGTCAACATCGCAATTTTAACTTGGAACACATACGAGACTCATGGGTGAACACGATTAATGAGGTGCAGCTGCCTTGAAGAGTCGATCACGAATGGCCACACCAATGTCAATTGGTTCCGGTAGCAGAACAAGTATTTCCTTGGGTTGAAGCGCGTCAGCATCGCGTAGTAGCGAGTACAGCTCTCGAGCATAAAGTTCTCGATCTTCGTGTCCCAATATTTTTACAAATGGAACTTTGTTTAATGCACATTGTTCCTCGTACGAAGAAAGAGCATCACTGTTTTCAAAAAGTTTGACAGTTGCAAGTGGTGCGTAATGAGAAAGTTTCATGCCTGGAGCACGAGATTCACCCGTGAATTCCTCGGTAGCAACAATTCCTGTGTGCCTCAACGCAGAGTTGACGAGTTCAAGGGTAATAGCGCCCTGACGAAGTATGGCCGGAGGATTCACGGTGCAATCGACAATGGTTGATTCAATACCAACAACACAATTACCTCCGTCGAGCACAGCGTCGATGAGGTTTCCCATATCGCTCAGTACGTGTTGAGCAGTTGTCGGGCTCACAGATCCGTATTTGTTAGCCGACGGAGCAGCAATTGCTCCAGAGCCAACTTGAGAGAACGCGTGAAGCACCTTTTGAAATGTTTCGTGAGCAGGCACCCGAAGCGCAACTGTCTCGCGACCACCTGAAATCTCATCAATTACTTTGCTCGATCGTTTGACAAGAAGAGTGAGAGGCCCAGGCCAAAATGCAGTGGCGAGTGTTTCAGCCACAACGTTGAAATCGTCCGAAAAAATTCGAGCACTGTTGACGTTTTCAACATGAATAATGAGCGGGTGCCCGTTTGGCCTATTTTTTGCAGAGAAGATCTTCTGTACTGCAAGCGCGTTAGTTGCATCGGCTCCGAGACCGTAAACGGTTTCGGAGGGCAGTGCAACTGTTCCTCCGGCACACAGAATTTCGGTTGCTTGAGCTATGCCTTGCGCGTTGTCAATTAACTGCAGGCATTTTCGCTGTTCTTCACTCACGTAAAATTCTCTTCCAACCACTGAACCAAAGCATCAATGAAACTAAAAGAGTTGGGTGTTGCGAAATGGTCGGTGCGTGGAAGAATTTTGAGAGTTGAAGAGGGAAGTGCTGACGCGAGTTTCTCGGAAGGAAACGCAAAATCTTTGTCGCCAATGGCAACAAGTGTTGGTTGAGCCAAAGTACTGAGTCCGGCGACCGTAATGCCCTCTGAAGGCGGCCTTCTCAATACTGCAGCGAGGGCCGCTGGGTCGTTGCCATCACGATTGCCGTATTGACCAAAGAGTCGGGCGACATTGTCGCTCGGGTCGGCACGACCTTCTAGCCCGGCGAGAATCCTTTCGGTTTCCTCGGGCTTGTGCGGCTCAAAGACGCCATCACCGATGCCAGAAAAACACAGGCCTTCGAATCGCTCGGGTGAGCGAACAGCGGCTCTGGCCAGTGTGAGAGCTCCAAGAGAAAACCCCACCGCTATTACTGGATCTAGAGGGAGCTGCGACAACAGGTATCCCGCCAGATCGGCATACGCCTCGGGGTCATGAGGTTTATCGGCATTGCCATGGCCCAGAAGGTCGATGCCAGTGACGCGGAAGCCAGATTCAGCCAATATGTCGGTGACCCCCGGATCTTGCCACGTGCTTACAAAAGATCCGCCCCATCCATGGATGAGAACCACTGTTTTCTGACTCATAGAGGCATATCCTAAGACAAGTGCGTTTTTTAAGCGAGCTTCCCGCCCATGACCTGACCTATAACGACGTGTTTATGGTCCCCAGTAGGTCAGATGTCCCCAGCCGATTCAATGTAGATCTCACTACACCTGATCTTGTGGGTACCACCATTCCCGTGGTTGTTGCCAATATGACAGCTGTTGCTGGCAGACGCATGGCCGAGACCATTGCTCGTCGTGGTGGACTCGCCGTGATGCCGCAAGACATTCCGCTCGACATCATTGAGTCGGTGACTCGTTTTGTGAAAGGTTGCGATGCCGTCTTCGAGACGCCCATCACCCTTACACCAACAGACACTGTTGGCAATGCGCTGAGTCTCATTCACAAACGCGCGCACGGCGCAATTATTGTGGTCGACGAATCGAACAGGCCCATAGGTATCTTTACCGAACACGATGCCTCTGGTTTTGACCGTTTTACTCAAGTGCAACACGTGATGAATCGAGACATCATTTCGCTCGATGCTCAGATGTCTCCAGAAGAGGCATTCAACTTCCTCACCGATCACCGACTCACTTTCGCCCCAGTGGTCGACAGCAGTGGTGCACTCAAAGGCTGTATGACGCGTAAAGGCGCTCTTCGGAGCACCATTTACAAACCAGCTTTGAACGCCGACGGCAAATTCATTGTCTCAGTTGCAGTGGGCATCAACGGAGACGTTGCCTCGCGAGCAAGAAGCCTCCATAACATGGGTGTAGATGTTCTCGTCATCGACACCGCACACGGGCATCAATCACGAATGATCTCCACTATTGAAGCAGTGCGCAAGGCGGTGCCAACTGCGACTCTCGTTGCAGGCAACGTGGTAACTCCGCAAGCAACGCGCGACCTTATTTCTGCAGGTGTAGACATTGTGAAAGTAGGCGTCGGACCCGGTGCAATGTGCACCACTCGGATGATGACGGGTGTCGGGCGTCCGCAATTTAGTGCTGTTTTAGAGTGCGCTGAGGCAGCCCGAGCATTGGGCAAACATATTTGGGCAGACGGTGGCGTGCGCTACCCACGCGACGTTGCCTTGGCACTTGCCGGTGGGGCCGCAAGTGTGATGTTTGGATCTTGGTTAGCCGGAACCTATGAGTCGGCAGCCGACACCCTGCGCGACACTGAAGGTCGTTTGTACAAAGAGAGTTTTGGCATGGCTTCAAACCGCGCAGTTCGTAACCGCACCAGTACTGAAACGCCACTTGAACGCGCCCGCAAAGAGCTGTTTGAAGAGGGTATTAGCACCTCTCGCATGTACCTCGACTCCGATCGTCCAGGCGTTGAAGACATTGTTGACCAAATTGTCGCAGGCGTGCGTTCGGCATGTACGTATGCCGGAGCATCGAATATCAACGAGTTTCACGATCGCGCTGTAGTGGGCATTCAAAGTGCAGCTGGATACGACGAAGGACGCCCACAAGGAACCACCTGGTAAAGAAATGAGCAAACGTCTACGCATAGTGGCAATAGACGGTCCTGCAGGCGCCGGCAAATCAACAATCGCCAAAGCTTTGGCGGTTTCATTGAATATTCCGTATCTCGATACTGGTGCCATGTATCGCATGGTCACTTACGCGGCGCTGCGAGACGGTATCGACTTGAACGATGAGTCTGGCGTAGC
>Ga0208592_1000036_pt1 | contig 38805 bp, 41 predicted proteins | sample LakMenE18May10ns_FD_150712 | JGI IMG/M metagenome (GOLD analysis project Ga0208592, IMG submission 150712) | Freshwater microbial communities from Lake Mendota, WI - 18MAY2010 deep hole epilimnion ns (SPAdes) | ecosystem: Environmental > Aquatic > Freshwater > Lentic | place: Lake Mendota...
CGTCAAATGCATACGCGATGCCTCCAACTTCATTCGCGACTTTTTCAGCCGCGTTGAGGTCTAAGTCGTTAACAGCAACCAAAACTCCATCAGCAGCAAGTCGGCGGGCTGCTGCTGCTCCGAGGCCAGAACCTCCACCGGTGATGAAGGCAACTTGGTTTTCGAGGGCAGGTTTCATATCTGCAGACTATGCCGATGCTCAATGTGGAAAGGTCACTGGGGCTACCATCTGTCTGTGCGTATTCGTGAAAATCTGACCATTCCGAATGTGCTGTCTCTGCTGCGACTTGCCATGTTGCCTACGTTTGTCAGTTTGTTTGCCGATGGACGGGTAGTTGCCGGTAGTTGGTTTTTCGGGCTTCTTGCATCCACGGATTGGATTGATGGCTACATTGCTCGACGTTTCAATCAGGTGAGCGAACTGGGAAAGATCCTTGACCCAATTGCCGACCGCACAGTCTTCTTTGTCGGAATTGGTGCTGCTTTGTACTACGACTACCTGCCAATGTGGTTCGGGATCGTCATCCTCATTCGGGAGGTCTCTATTGCCGTTTTGATGGTTGTAGCCACAGCCATGGGTATGGAGCGATTCCCTGTAACTCGTCTCGGTAAGTGGGCGACATTCGCTCTGATGGCGGCTGTTCCCTGGATTACTCTCGGGTCGGCCGGAGGTGCCTGGACTGTGTTCACCTACATGGGTTGGGCAGTCGGTATCCCAGGTGTCTTTGTTTCGTATAAATCGTTCTTCGAGTATCTGCCGACGGTGAGGAGTCACTTGGCGTCGGGACGAAGGTCCTAGAGAGTACCGTTAGTGAAGTGACAGTTCCTTCCCAACTCCGATATTCAAAAGATCACGAATGGGTGCAAATCGACGGCTCTCGGGCCAGGGTTGGCATCACTGACTATGCACAAGATGCATTGGGAGACATTGTGTTTATTCAACTTCCTGACGTCGGCTCTGTCATCACTCTGCATGATGGGCTTGGTGAGATTGAAAGCACAAAGAGTGTTAATGATGTTTATGCCCCAGTTGCCGGAACAGTGGTTGCAGTTAATGAGGCACTGATTGCGACACCGGAACTTCTTAATACTGATCCCTATGTATCTGGCTGGATCTGCGACATCGAGGTGTCAGAAATCAACGAGGCTGAGTTGATGAGTGCGGAGCAGTACTCGGCGCTCATTGGGGCGTAGTAGTTAATAGTTATGTCGTACGTGTTTTGTAACCAGTGTGGTCATAGGAATCCTCCTGTGTCGGCTTTTTGCTCTGCGTGCGGAACGGTTTTAGACATTGTCTCTGATCACACGATTACTTTGGCAAAGACGGACTCACTACAAGATGCGCCTGGCCCTGAGGATGATGTTCAGGTTTCTTTGACAAGCATTTCCCGCGGTACAGCAATTTTGGTGCTGCGAGGCGGCGAAGGGGAGGGTGATCACTATGTTTTGTCCTCGTCATTAACAAATATTGGTCGTCATGCTGACTCCGATATTTCACTAGACGACATCACTGTGTCTCGTCGTCATTGTGAAATCACGTCGGAGAACAGTCGATTCATAGTTCGCGATGTCGGATCTTTGAACGGAACCTACGTCAACCAAAAGAGAGTTGACGTGATTGAACTGACGCAAGGTGATGAACTGCAAATTGGAAAGTTTCATTTGGTTTTCTTAGAGAGGCCGGATGAGAAATCATGAGTGATCGTGACTATCTCTCAATCGGAGAAGTGCTAGCGCAACTGTTAGAAGAGTTTCCAGACGTCACTATTTCTAAGATTCGATTTCTGGAGAGTCAAGGCTTGATCGTTCCCGAGAGAACTCCTTCTGGCTACAGGAAATTCACTTCTGCTGAAGTCGAACGTCTTCGCTTTATTCTTCAAGAGCAGAAGAATAACTACCTTCCATTGCGCGTGATCAAAGGCAAGCTTGAAGATGAAAGTCAAGACATCAGTCGCGACTTGGACAACATCAGCGAATTGGTTTCGACATCGGGTCATCCTGCAGCACGTGCTGCGATGCCGCGCCCCGCTGCTGTGGAGCAATCACCTCAACTGGAGCAAGACCCCATCGTGCCAGCGTCTGTTAAACGTCAACAAAGAAAAGTTGCCCTGCAACACGCTGACAAGACGGAATCAATTCCGCGGGATCAACTTCTTGAACAAGTTCATATTGATTCGACATTTCTCAAAGATTTAGAGGCAGCTGGTCTCGTAAGTGGCCATGACGTTGGTGACACGACCTTCTTTGATACACACTCAGCCTCCATTGCCCGCACGGCTGGTCGATTCCAGGAAATGGGTATTGATATTCGTCACCTGCGTGCTTGGAAATCTTCTGCTGATAGGGAACTTAGTTTGTTTGAGCAAAGAATCCTTCCCCTCTTGCGACAAAGGAACCCAGCCTCGCGTGATGAAGCTCTTGAAATGCTCGCTGAGTTCATGGAGCTTGGTGGCGAATTGCGAAACTCGTTGTTGATGCGAGATATCGCTCGGTTGACGGAACAAAAGTAATCATGAAATCTCTCTCAGTACGTGGAGTACGAATAGATCGGCTGTCAAACACGCCTGTAGTTACCTTGCGAGAAGAAGACGCACCGCGTCGGCAATTTGAGATTTTCATCGGGGCGCCAGAGGCAGCAGCTATCAAGACTGCGCTTGACGCCGAACAAACGCCTCGTCCGCTGACACATGACTTGTTTGTGCTTGCACTCGAGCGGGTATCGGTCTCAGTCAGTCGCGTTGTGCTGACCCATGTTTCTAATGGCACGTACTATGCCGATTTGGTCCTAACGCCTGACGGTGGGCCAGAAGTAACAGTCTCAAGCAGGCCGTCAGATGCTCTGGCTATTGCCCTGCGGGCCTCATGTCCAATCTTTGTCCTCGACGACCTCATTGATTTGGTGGGTGAAGTGATAGAAGAGGATGAATCCCGCACGGACACAGGAATTATCGACGAATTCAGGGATTTCATCGAAAACATCTCTCCAGAAGATTTCGATACCTGACATCTTGACGAGAGAGCTGTTTCGGCCGTAGCGTCTTACACCCGCGTAGTTTCCATTTCGGAGCGAAACTAGCGCCAAGCGAATCGGTACTTCAATGACTCAAACTTTCAGCGGAACGCAGGCGGCAGACGTTGTAGGAATTACCTACCGTCGTCTTGACTACTGGGCACGAACTGACCTCGTGCGTCCGTCTGGAACAGACGCTGCAGGAAGTGGAAGTCGTCGTCGCTACACCTATCGCGACCTTCTTGAGTTACGAATCATCAAGCAACTACTGGATGCCGGAATCCGTTTGGAATCTATTCGCGATGTTTTTGCGTATTTGCGTGACCACATCGAGACTGATATCTCAGCAGCGCATTTGGTGATCGACGGATCGTCCGTGGTGTTGTGCAATGGCGATGAATTGATTGACGTATTGCGTCACGGTCAAGGTGTCTTGAATATCCTTCCCATGGATTCAGTTCGTGAGCAGGTTGATAAACAGATTGTGTTGCTTCACCCAATCGATGAATCGATGGATGATGAAATTTCGCGGGCAGTGTAAAGGTGCGCTTTTCGCCACTTGATGCTACGCATCGTTCACTAGACGCAAAAATGGTTCCGTTCGGTGGTTGGGACATGCCTTTGGCGTATTCGTCAGGAACTCTTGCCGAGCATGCGGCATGTCGCTCAGGCGCAGTCATCTTTGATGTTTCTCACTTAGGGACTGTGCGAGTCGAGGGTGAGAATGCGTTTGAACAACTTCAAGCATGTCTAACAAATGACTTGTCACGGATAGCTCCCGGACGGGCCCAGTACACGCACCTACTTGACAAAGATGATGCCAGTGTTCTCGATGACATCATCGTGTGGTGGGTACGTGATCAAGTCTTCGACGTGATGCCAAATGCATCAAATACTGATCGAGTAGTAGCGGCTATTGGTGGATCTGACACCACAAGTACCCGCGCTGTCATCGCGGTACAAGGACCAGAGGCGCGTGCAATTGTCGCCAAGTTCTGTGCCGAGGCAGCTGCTGTACGTCGCTTCACAGTTCAAGAAGTGCAAGTGTGCGGTTTCTCGTGCGTGGTGGCGGGGACTGGCTACACAGGCGAAGACGGAATTGAGATCGCTGTACCTAATGAAGGCGCGGCAGCTGTGTGGAAAGCCCTTCACGAAGCTGGCGCTGTTCCCGCGGGTTTAGGTGCACGTGACACTCTTCGTCTTGAAGCTGGATTGCCACTACACGGACATGAATTGGGAGAGGGTATTACTTCTCTACAAGCCGGACTTGAGTGGGTTGTTGCATGGGGAAAGCCTGACTTTCTTGGAAAGACAGCATTGCTGAAGGAAAAAGAGAGGGGCGTAGCGCGTCGATTAGTCGGTATATCTATTCCCGGACGCCGTCCTGCACGTGACGGCACACGTGTTCTCGACTCGGCCGGATCTGAGATCGGTTTTGTGAGCAGTGGGAATTTCTCGCCAACTCTCGGACATTGCGTTGCAATGGCTTTTGTTTTGCCTTCTGTCAACGTAGGTGATGCAGTCTCTATGGACGTGCGCGGAACGCTCATCGATGGAGTAGTGGTTACTACTCCGTTTGTTGCGAAGAAGAAGTAGAACTCGAAGACGGCTTATTTGGTCGAAGGCCAAACAAACCACCGGCGTTCTCAGCAAGCGTGGTTAGGGGACCAAGTCGTTTAGTCAGATCTCCCAGTTGTGTGGCTACTTCGCCCATGGAAGCCATTGCGTTCATCGCAGTACCTACTTGAGGCATAATGCGCCGCAGCGGTTCCTCTATGTCATCGAGCATTGCATTAATTCGCGTAGTTGTCTTATTGAGATTGTCTACTGTCGAAGCAAGGTTCTCCAGAATTGTCAAGAGTGACTCGCTTGTTCTGCGAGTGACGTCAACAGCCTTCCCAGCTAGGTCAATCGGATCAATGGTTCCAAGAAGTGACAGTAACTGTTCGATTGGATTCGTTGTCGTGTTCTGCTCTGCGTCGCTCACGACCCCACCGTAGCGTGCTCGAGATTGATGGCGTACTGCTCTATGGGGGCGCAAGTGCAAACGAGGTTGCGGTCACCATATGCGGCATCAATTCTGGATACAGACGGGTAGTAACTACGCGACCTGAGATGTGCCAGTGGATACAGCGCTGATGCTCTGCTGTATGAGCGGTTCCAGTCTCCTGCAATATCCTCAACTGTGTGTGGAGCGTAGTGAAGAACAGATTCTTCAGCAGAGACTTTTCCGGATAAGACCATCTCAATCTCACGGCGGATACTGATCATTGCCTCGCAGAAACGATCCACTTCTGCGAGTGACTCGCTCTCTGTTGGTTCGACCATCAGCGTGTTTGCTACGGGGAAACTCATGGTTGGAGCGTGAAGCCCGTAGTCCATTAACCGCTTGGCAATATCGTCGATTGAAAGCCCTGAGCCCTTGATCACTTCTCCCACGTTAAGGATGCACTCGTGCGCAATTGTGTTGTTAGCTCCTGTGTACAACACTGGGTAGGAAGAATTGAGTCGGTGCGCTACGTAGTTTGCAGACAAGATCGCATCACTTGTTGCTTGAAGCAATCCATCTGCACTCATCATGGAGATGTACACCCACGGAATGGCACAAATACTTGCTGAACCAAAGTTCGCAGCGGACACAGGCCCAACTCCGTCCGATGGATTCAATGGGTCGCTTGGCAAGAATGGAATGAGATGACTACGAACAGCAACTGGCCCGACGCCTGGTCCACCGCCGCCATGGGGAATGCAGAATGTCTTGTGAAGATTCAGATGGCTGACGTCTGCTCCAAATTTCCCTGGTTGTGCTGTTCCCACTAGCGCGTTGAGGTTTGCGCCGTCGACATATACCTGCCCGCCGTGTGAATGAATAATCTCGCAAATATCTGAAATAGCTTCTTCAAATACACCGTGTGTAGAGGGGTATGTGACCATGATTGCTGCAAGCGTGTCACCAGCTAGTTCGGCCTTGTTTGTCAAATCAGAAACGTCGACGTTGCCGTTGTCATCGCATGCAACAACAACTACTGACATGCCAGCCATTACTGCGCTTGCAGCATTTGTGCCGTGTGCACTCGAGGGGATGAGGCAGATCGTGCGTTGTATGTCTCCACGAGAACGGTGATAGGCGCGAATGGCCATAAGTCCAGCGAACTCACCTTGACTTCCTGCGTTTGGTTGGAGACTTACTGCGTCGTAGCCAGTTATCTCGACCAGCATTGCTTCTAGTTCAGCCAAGACCGTACGAATGCCAACAGATTCATCGGCAGGTGCATACGGATGAAGCGAAGAAAATTCTGGCCAGGTAACTGGCTCCATCTCTGTTGTTGCATTCAGTTTCATAGTGCAGGAACCAAGAGGAATCATTGTGCGATCGAGAGCTAAATCTTTGTCAGCTAGGCCGCGAAGGTAGCGGAGCATTTCATGTTCGGTGTGGTACTTATGAAACACGGATTGCTTCATGTAGACGTCTGTACGGAAATGATTGCTTGAATGTGATTTCAGCGTCGTCTCGACTAGTGCAACGTCAATTGACTTCAGCAATGCACTGAGTATGTCCGTGGTGGTCGTTTCATCCACACTTATTGAAAAGGCAGTGTCAGAGATTTGGCGCATATTGAAACCTGCGGTGCGCGCCTTTTGTAAGAATGCCGCTACGTCGTCGACATCGCAGGTAACGGTGTCAAAGAAGGAATCATGGCGCACTTTCATCCCGGCCTGTGCGAACGATGCTGCAATGGTTGATGCATGTGAGTGCACTCTGTTGGCAATCCTCTTCAGACCATCTGGTCCGTGCCAGATGCCGTACATACCAGCCATGTTGGCAAGTAGCACTTGAGCTGTACAGATATTGCTGGTTGCCTTTTCGCGACGAATATGTTGTTCGCGCGTTTGTAGCGCCAATCGAAGTGCAGGTCGACCCTCGGTGTCTGTACTTACTCCGACTAGTCGTCCTGGCAATGCGCGGGCGTGTTCATCACGAGTGGCCATGAATGCTGCATGAGGACCCCCAAAGCCCATCGGCACGCCGAAGCGTTGCGACGAACCAATCGCTATGTCGAATCCGAGTTGTCCCGGAGGAGTGAAGAGGGAACAGGAGAGTAAATCAGTAATGGCGATAGAGATCGCTTTGTGCTCTCTTGCTTGGCTTGTGAGAGCAGTGAGTGAAGAAGATGAAGGGATGTTTCCGTCGCTCCCGGGTGTTGACACAACGATTGCAAAATACTGCGATGCGTCACACGTGGTTATGTCACCGAGATGAATAGTGATTCCGATTGGTTCTAGGCGAGTTGAAAGAACTGCAAGTGATTGTGGGTGAGTGTTGCTGTCAACGAAAACCGAATCTGATTTTGACTTGCTAACTCTGTGCGCCATGGTCACTGCTTCGGCGACCGCAGTGGCTTCGTCCAGCAGGGAACCGTTAGCCAGTGGTAATCCTGTTAGTTCAGACACCATGGTTTGGAAGTTGAGAATTGCCTCCAAGCGTCCTTGACTAATTTCTGGCTGGTATGGCGTATACGCGGTGTACCACGCTGGGTTTTCCAGAACGTTTCTCTTGATGACTGCTGGCGTAATGGTGTTGTAGTAACCCTGACCAATAAATGAAGTGCGGTGCACATCATTAGCAAATTTTGATTTGAGGACGGGCAAAACTTCGGACTCTGTCAACGGTGACGAAAGTGCCATTGAAGTACGCAGACGAATCGACGAAGGGATGGTTGCATCAAGGAGTTCTTCAGAACTTTTGAAACCAACAGCAGCCAACATTGTTGCTCTGTCGGAATCACTTAACCCAAGATGACGATGTGCGAAATGATCAGCGTGGAATTCAGGCGTGGTGAGTGAGCGTGGGGTAGAGGTCATTAGTTATCCGATTGACTCTGTGACCCCCGCTGTCTTTTGTACCTGAGAGCTTCGCCATCGAAATGGCTTTCCCCGTCGGTGGAGGGCAAGCCCTCTCTTTCCAGCGTTCGATGTCTACTTGGTCCCTGTGCCTGAGAGATTCCGGGGTGGTTGCTCCTTCGGCGGTGAACCGTTGCCGGCACACACTCTCCCAAGTAGACGTTTTCTATACCGTAGTCGGCGGGGAAGGGGGTCGAGTCATTCCGTGGAGGCGTACGAGCCGCTTGATCCTTTTTCTGTTCCCACCTGCTGTACGGCCTTATCAAGGTCAGACAGGAATTCGTCAACGTGGGGAGCGTGATGTGCCATAACCGTGAGGTGAATGCTGGCGGGGGGAGTTTGCTTGTCGAGGAACCATCCACCCGCAATCAGACGGTCCGCAATGGCAAATACGTCATGACGATTTGGGTCTTTGGTGCCGAACGAGAGAAGTGTTGAATCGGGGACTGCGCGCAAATCAAGATCAGGATGGTTAGCGATGTGCTTGCTGATGCGTATTGCGGATTCGCGTGCGCTTTTGGTGACGCGCTCGTAGCCATCGTCGCCGAGATAATGCAGCACAGCCCATGAAGAGGCAATTGGTCCTCCAGATTTGGTCCCCAGAATTCCGGATGATCCATAGAAGCCGCCAAGCCAGTTATCGGTGATGAATGTTTGGTCGCTTCGTAACGCTTTATTGCGATGGAGAAGAACGCCAGAACCTTTCGATGTGTAGCCGTACTTGTGAAGGTCTACAGAGATTGATGTGACACCATCACATCGAAAATCCCACGGAGCAATCGGTTCCCCAAGTCGTTCTAGATAAGTGAGCGTGACCCCACCCATACATGCATCAACATGACAATTAATATCTCGTTGAGAAGCGATCTCGGAAATCTCGGCGATTGGGTCGATTACGCCTTGCGGGTACTGCGGAGCGGAACCGACAATCAAAATAGTTTCGTCATCGCATGCATCACGCATTGCATTGACATCAGCTCTCCAGTCGGCTCCGACTGGAACGCGGCGACTCTCGACTTCGAAGTAGTCGGCACCTTTTTCAAACGCGGCGTGTGCAGACGAGGGGAGAACCATGTTCATTCGCTTCAGGTTGCGTCCCTCGCGCTCTGCGCGCTTACGAGCGGACCGAACGGCGAGCACGAGGCTCTCGGTGCCTCCTGAGGTCATAAAGCCGGCTGTGGCGTCGTCACCGTGAACCCAGCCAGAGACAATGTCGACAACCTGTTGTTGCATGACGCGCAGTGACGGAAACGCGCTGGTGTTCAGAGCGTTCTCGCCAGAGAAACGCCGATACGACTCTTCGGCCAATGCCAGGACATCTGGCCCAGCGCTGTACGCAAGGGTGAAGCAGCGACCGTCGCGCCAGCGCACGTCGTGAGTGCGCAGTGATTCCATGTGGTCAAGGATTGACTCTGCTGATTGGCCGGGGCCGAGTTGTTCTATAGGCATGTGAGCACTGTAGGCGTTTAGGCACAACGCCAGCGGGGCATGGGTTTCGTACTGCTCGTGTTACTTCTGCGAACAATAATTACATAACGGAGATTATGAGCGTATTGCAGGTGTCAACGAAGCGGCGGCAATGGGCTCGGCGGCCTGAATCAGCCAACCAAGCATCTCCAGCAAGGATTCCTTGGTTTGACGTGGCGACGCTAGATCTGTTTGTACGTCGTTCAACGCGCAATGCAGCACGTACATCTGGTCCTTCAGTGCGTCGAGTTCATCTCTGGTCATCACCAGCTCATTTTCTGACAATGCAAGTTCAGACGCGCGCTGACGAGACACCCAATCCCATTGCCGACAACGCTGACTACAGAACTCCTTAGGTCTGCCTGGTCCAGTTGATGCTGCCAAGACGTGCCGGCACCAGCGACATCTCTTATCGATTCCCTGCTGCCCTGCCATGTCCGTGGATATCGTCATGACGAAATAGTACGACAGGTAGTCTGCTTCTTGTGTCATTTCCTCCCGCACCTGCACGATTCTTCGCTAGCGACAATTTCAGTGGTGCTCATCCCCGGTATCTCTCAGCTGTTGAACGAGCTAACTCTGGTCACGTAATGGCGTATGGCGGAGACGAGATCACCAAGCATGCGACAAAACTGTTCCAAGAATTGTGTGACACCGATGTTGATGTTTTGTTTACTTTTAATGGCACTGGCTCGAATATTGTTGCACTAGGAAGTTTGTTGCGTTCAGCAGAATCAGTTCTGTGCAGTGAATGGGCACACATTCACGTCGATGAAACCGGTGCACCAGAACACATCTTGGGAATCAAATTGCAAGACGTCAACTCCCCTGACGCCAAAGTCACTCCGGCACATATCGTTTCAGCCGCTTCGGCTCTTGGAAATGTGCACCATGTACAACCGGGCGTTGTGTCGATTACACAGGCAACAGAACTCGGAACCGTCTATTCAATTGAGGAAATTCGTGCCATTTGTGAAACGGCTCATTCATACGGCATGAGAGTTCATCTTGATGGTGCTCGCATTGCAAATGCGACAGCTTCACTCGGTGGTGATGTAGCTACGTTCCGTGCCATGACTTTTGAAGCTGGTGTTGATGCGGTCTCTTTCGGTGGAACCAAGAACGCAATGTTTGGGGCCGAAGCCGTCTTGTTGCGCCGCGGTGTTGCATCCGATCGATCTGGTTTCATTCGCAAGCAGAGCACACAACTGCCTTCGAAGATGCGCTACACAGCTGCTCAGTTCGTCGAAGCGCTTACCGACAACCTTTGGATTGAGACTGCTGGTCACGCGAACAAGATGGCGATGCGTTTGTACAACGCACTGGCTCATATTGAGTCACTACAGATTTCGCCGCCTGCCGTGAACAGTCTCTACCCCATCCTTCCGGTGGCCGTGAAGGAACGCCTCCAGGCCTGGAACTTCTTTTGGGACTGGGATATATCGCGCTCACAGGTTCGCTGGATGACGTCGTGGGACTCCTCCCCCGAGGACGTGGATGCCTTTGCTGCTGGGGTTTTGGCGGCATTCTCCGAACAATAGGTTCGCCGACTGATCCAGAATTGACTAATGGGTTAATTCGGCTATGGTGGTGTCACACGCGGCGAAGTTGGGGGCAACAATGTCTATAGGGGAACTGTTTTCTTTTCGGGAATGGAACGACACGGCGTGGTCTGAAGACGCAGAATGCCGGGGCCTTTCCGTCATCTTCTTCCCTCCTGCAGCGGAACGTCCACAAGCACGTGAACGCCGTGAAGCACAAGCTCGCGAAGTGTGTCAATCATGCGCAGTCATGACAACGTGTCGCGAATTTGCACGTAGTAACCGTGAATATGGTTTTTGGGGCGGCGAATCAGAGGAAGAGCGTCACGCAGCTGGCTTCAGACTCATTGCACCAATTGGTGTTCGCTCTCGCAATATCTCCTGAAGAGTTACGACTTCCGCAGAATTACTGCGGCCCATCCGTCGCTAATCTCCCGATCAAGTTCCACGCACTCTTTATATGAGAGCAACACGCTCTCGACTTGTTCTTCACGCATGCCACTCAGGACAATCATTCCAGATTCGTGAATTGAATTCTTTATGGTTGTGGACTCGGCGGTAAGAACCGGGGCAAGAATATTTGCGAAAACCAGATCAGCATTCAAACCCACAACATCACCTCGCCACGTTGTTCGAACTCCATTCAATTCATCATTGACGCGAACCACTTCTTGGGCGTTGTGAGCAATATCAAATACGTAACTTTCACACTGAAGAATCTTTGTTACCGCAATCGCTAGAATGCCAGACCCGCAACCGAAATCAAACACCCGAGCATTTCGTTCGCAATGCGCAAGCCCAAGTCGTAATGCCAAAACTGTTGTCGTGTGATTTCCCAACCCGAATGTGTCTGCAGGTTCGATACGAATCACGTGTGCCGCTTCTGGTGCTTCAATCCAGGCTGGGCACAGGACGACATTCTCATTCACCCATGTTGGTACTGCATGGGCTCTCCAAGTGTCTGCGACACTTCTTTCCACTTGAGTGGTTGAGACAATGACGTTTGGAAACTTTGACGTAACGAGTTCACGAGTAAATGAGTGATCATCTCCAAGGCTGGTGCGCAATGTTACGAAGCCATCTGTGGCTTCTCGTTCTTCTACGGCTACTACTCCGAGGCTCCACAGTAAGTCTGAAAGCAATTCAGATTCAGATGCTGAAACAAGGAAATCAAGCATCGACCATGTTGGTCCGGGATTATCAGTCAATGCGACGTAGCTGTTCTCTGAAGCGCTGACCCTTGTGCAAATACGCCATGACTGCCATCTCGATATCGGCTTTTCGTGCTCGACCTTCTTTGATTGTGGCTGGTGCGCCCACTGCGAGGGCGCCTTCTGGAACAACTGTGTCATTCAAGACAACCGAGTTAGCCGCAACAATTGCACCGGATCCGACAACTGCTCTGTGAAGGACAATCGCACCAGATGAGACCTGAGATCCGTTCTTGATGATGCACCCCTCTAGGTGCACAAGGTGACCGACCACGCAGTCATCCCCCACCGTCGTATGGTCCATAGGAGTCGTATGAACAACAGTTCCGTCCTGGATGCTGGTTCGTTCACCGATGACAATCGCTCCGTCATCGCCGCGAAGGACAGCGCAAGCCCAAACAGAACTTTGAGCTCCAATAGTGACCGATCCGATGATGACAGCGTCTGGATGTACATAGGCCGTTGGGTGGATAGATGGAGTTTGATCACCGAGTGCGTAGATAGGCATGCGCAACGGTAGCAACTAGATCCTTGTCCCCTGATGGTCGTGGCGTTTTCCGAGATACCGTAGATGCCTATGTCACGTCGTATCGAGATCGAACTCACCAGCAAACGCCCAGATGGCACTTGGACATGGCGCGCCGCCGGCGCACGTGAGCCTCGTGGTGAAGTTGTCGACTCAGTCGTCCCTGCCGGAGCAAATGTCAACGACATCATGCGCGCAGACGTTGAGACAGACCTTGATGGCAGCCGCGTCTTGTCGATTACACCGCCTAAAGCCAAGAACGTGCGTACAGGTCTTCTTGAAATTCTTCCGTCGACTAAGGCCTTTGAGCCTGTTACTCAGCAGCTTGCAAAAAAGGGTTCACGCGGTGGCGATGATCGTAAAGGTCCTCGTCGCGAGCGTAAAGACGGAGACAAGCCACGCGGAGAACGTAAAGACGGTGATCGTGCACGTGGAGATCGTAAAGAAGGTGCAGACGGTCGTCCAGATCGTCCTCGTCGTCAATTCTTTGATGCACCACCAGAACTCCCACAGCGTCCAAAAGCGAAACGCATTCGTCCTTTACGCGTGAATGTTGATGCAGTCCTTGCTGAATTGCCAGAAGCTCATCGCACAATTGCAGAGACAGTTCTTAACGGAGGCGTTCCAGCAGTGCGCGCTGCTATTGAAGAGCAGAATCGTCTAGCAGTAGCTGCTGGCAAGGAAAAAGTACCTGCCGAAGGCCTGTTGCAAATTGCAGAACAGTTGTTGCCACGTTTGCGTGTAGCCGAATGGCGCGACAAGGCAATCTCTGCTGAATCCATCATTCATGACATCGATCTTCGTGATCTTCGTTCAATCGTGGTAACCGCAGACCAACTCGTTGCAATTGACGAAGAGACTCGCGCTCTCGTTGCCAAGATGAAACAAGGTCTTGTAATTCGCCAAGAGACAGAGACGAAGAATTGGCTTGACGATGTTGCTGCTGCAACTTCAGTTGGTCGTGTCGTTCGCGCTTTACGTTTGTCTTCTCAACCTCCCAAAGCTGGAGTTCCATTTCCTGCTCCGTTAGCTGCACAAATTGTCGCCGCAACGGTTGCTGGCCTCACTACAGATGCGCCATCGGAGCGATGGATTGCGCTGTTGGAAGCAGCCGCGTTCTCCCCTGTCCACGGCAAGGTTCTTCCTGCAGCGGTTCCTACCGTTATCTCTGAAGATCTCACGAAGACCGTCACTCGCCTCGGCCCACTCATGCCGCAGATTGCAGCGTTGTTCGGCATTGCCGTTGATCCGAAAGCTCGTCCGCCTCGTCCATTGCAGGTTCCTCGTGGTGACAAAGGTCCTCATAAGCGCGCCGGAGAATTGAATAAGTCAGCTGACGGCAAGCCTGGTGCTGATAAACCGCGTCGTGGTCCAAAGCCACAGAACGCCGATTCGAAGAAGCCTGTTGCCGATGTGGCTGCATCAACTCCTGAGTCATCTGAACCTGCTTCATCTTCTCCTGAACCTGTAGTTGATCAGGTTGTAGAAGCACCTGTTGTCAGTGCGTCTGAAGTTACCGCTGAACAGGCTGAATAGCCACAACTTCCCCACCATCACTGCTTCTCACTACGGTGGAGGCATGTCAAACTTGGTCACATATGAAGTGCGCGGAAACGTAGCGCTAATCACACTCAATCGTCCTGATGCACGCAATGCCGTTAACGATGAGTTGGCAGCCGACATGGAGGCGGCCATTGACCGTCTCGAGGCTGACGACACGGTGTGGGTCGGAGTCCTCACTGCAAACACTGAGGGCCACAAGTCACCTGTTTTTTGTGCAGGCGCAGACCTGAAGGCGCTCAGCACTGGTGGCCAAACGCTCGGCACCAAGCGTGGCGGCTTCGCCGGCTACGTGTATCGCGACAGAGTAAAGCCGATCATTGCTGCTGTGGATGGACTTGCAACTGCAGGTGGATGTGAGATTGTTCTGGCCTCTGACATGGTGATTGCAACATCGCGATCATCATTTGGACTTGCAGAAGTAAAGCGAAACCTTATTGCCGGTGCAGGTGGGTTGTTTCGTCTTCCTCGCGCTATTGGGCGAGCAGTCGCAATGGAAGTAATTCTTACAGGTGATCCACTCTCAGTTGATCGCGCCTATGCGCTCGGGTTGGTTAATCAAGTGGTCGAGCCCGGCAAACAAGTTGAAGCTGCAATGGTTCTTGCTGAAAAGATTGCACTGTCTGCACCAATGGCAGTGGCAGCGAGTCGTCGTGTGATTCTCGCTTCTGCCTACTCAACTGACGAAGAGCTAATAGAGATGACCAACAAAGAGTTTGCGCCCATCTTGAAATCTGAAGACACAAAAGAAGGACTTACTGCATTTATTGAAAAGCGTGCACCACAGTGGAAGGGCCGTTAGAGCTTTTTCCCAACAATGATTGTCTGAGCGACTAAACCATGTCGTTCGAAAAGATTCTTCATCGCGCGATCGCCAGGTAAAGCACTTGATTGAAGCCAGGTCGCGTTCAACTCTCGCAGTTCACGTATGCATGCAAGAAGAAGTGCGTCGCCGATACCGATGTCTCTACTGGCAGATTCAACAAACACAGAATCAATTGACCAATCGTTTGCATTTCCAGTGGTGGCAACTAAAGAGCCCATCACCGTTGTGCCAACTCCGGCTACCAATGCGACAGTCTGGGCGACCTCTTTCGAAGTTGCCAATACTGAACCTCGGTACTGCGTGGCCTCTTGTTCTGACAGTGATTGATGACTTGCGAGAATCGCAGCATCGTCTAGCCCCGCATGACGAACAAAGATAGAATGATCAGGCACTTGTTGAATCGTCTTTTGATGACGGCCGATCGACTACCTTGCGAGCTTCTCTGACAGCTTGGTCTACGGCGAACTTCCCCACCATCTTCGCTGATGGGGCCTGTTTCTGAAGCGCCGTGAGAATCTCGTTGAACTTACGTGCGCAATCTTTTGAAAACGCTGAGAGGTTCACAGTGTCACTTCACAAAGACAGGACACGCATCGTCACCGATGGGACACATTGGTGCATTCTTGCGGACGAGAAGGAAACAACTGTTGCACAGCAGTTCATCAGCACGCTTCGGTTGCAGTTCGTCATCACCAGTTGAGCGTTCTTCGTTATCTGGTACTTCGTCTTCTTCCGCTGGAAGGTCTTCGCTGGCGAGGCGATCTTTCAGAATCTTTGAGAGGTCTTCTTCTACGTCATCTGGTGCAACCATGTCGTCGTCATCGTCGTCGTCGTCGCCTGGCTTACGCACGATGGTGGCGCCCATGGAGTCGTCATCATCTTCATCGTCGTCAAGCAAAGCATCTTCATCGTCCTCAATCAGAGGCTCATCAAGTTCCAGTTCCTCAAGGTCGTCGATTTCGTCCCCATCGAGGTCAATCTCCAGTTCAATCTCTACTGGTTCAATCTTCTTCTTAGCCACTATGTGCTCCTAAATATGTGCAAGGACTTGCGGCGGGATACTAGGCATAAAACAGTGCCAATAGGCGAATGCTAGAAAAATACCACCAGACCGTGACGGTTGTCACTGGGCCTGATTACTAGCTTTTTGTTGTGCGCTTTGACTCGGCACGGCGCTCTGACTCAAGCCGCTCCAGCTCTGGGACTTCAGTTGTCATGTGAGACATCGCAGCGGCAACGGCATGATGGCCGGCCTTCTCAGAGATCTGTTTATGCATCTCCAGAGCCACCCTGCGGTACGAAGGATGGCCTTGTGGACCTGAACGCAGTTCGAGCATATGCATCGCCTCACGGGCATTGAACTGCATTACGTAGCGGATTCTGTAGGCCATTGAGACCGCATAGCTGGCCTGATACGGATGGTCGGCAGCAAGAGCGTCATACAGCGACGATGAGCGAGCCATGACTTCATCAAACATCTCTGCTCCCCCGGCTGCATCCACAAGTTCTGGACGCGTGTACCCGTGGTACGGAGTCAACGGTTGCCATTCGATTGTTAACAGGCGGTGACGCTGCATATCACGGAATGCGCCGTAGTCAGACAAGACATCGAAACGGTAATCGATGCTTTCGAATGCTCTACCTGGGCGATGTCGACGATTGTCTCGATTTCCGATGTAGGCATTGAGAATATCGGTCTTGTCTTCAACACTCATCGCTTCTACTCGCATGCGAATTTGAGACTCTGGCAAATGTGAATACTGGTAGCAGGCAGCTGCAACCAACTTGTTCTCGCCATCCGGATCAAAATCAATCAATGTCACCTCATCTACATCTGTTGCAATCACGTCACCCATGATTGAGTCAACAATGTCTGTCATGGCCGCAGTGTTTGTCGAAAGATAGTCAGACCACTTCACTCCACGTTCGGGAACATCAACGCGACGTAGAAATGAAGGAATTACCTTGCGAAGTTCTACAAGCATCATGTCTGCGTAGTAACGCGCTTCTGGGAGCGGATGAGCCCGCATACGCAATAGAAGCTGTTCGTAGCCCTGACCGCTTCCATAAATTCCGACATTGGACAATGACGATGCTGGCAATAACCCGCGCACCGCATCTAGCGCCTTGGCGCGAGTGGCCTGTCGGTAGACAAAGTCGCTGTCTTTGGGACCCTTGACAACAGTCGCACGAACATGATCGGTGACCAATTCGGCTAGCTGACTGTATGAATCGAACATGCGGTCCATATCGCCCACGTAACGCGTGCCAAATCGACCTTCAAGAATGTCCGGATCACGGTAGTAGCGGTAACGCCCACCGAGTCTGTCGTCATAAGCGATGTAACGAGTACTTTGCTCGAGGTAGCTCATTAAGCGTCCCCACTCGAGAATCTTGGTCAAAATGTTTGAAGCCTGCTCGCATGCAAGGTGTACGCCGCCAAGTTGCGCCACAGAGTCATCACCGTATTCAACGAATACTTTTTCATACAGAGTCTCAGCTCTGTCTACCCCGACTGTTGCGTCGACCGCTTGATCGCCAGCAATTTCCAAGTCGTTCACGAACTCGTCGAGAAACAAACGACGAAGGCTTCGAGGGCTACGGCTGTAACGCGCAAACAAGGCACCCTTTACAACTTCAGGAAGGTTGACTAACGCAAAAACTGGAAGATCAAGATTTGTAAAATAACGACGCAGAATGTCTGATTCCGCATCTGTAAATTCCTCGGGAACATAAACACTCACGGCAACTGAGCCTAGGAGTCACGTGGGGCGCTACGAGGGATACCGCTAGAGCACATTCTTGTCTGGGTTGGCAGCGCCAAATTCAGCTGCAACGGCGACTTGGCGTTCAGGAGACGTCCAGTAATCAATGGCCGTCATTGCCATGGCTTTCGCTCCATCCAGAACTGCCTTGTCTGCCATAGGCGAGCGTGCGAACTGTGCAAATTGCTTCGTGTGTATCGAAGTACCAGAAGGAGCAGACGCAATCATGGGGTGAATTGACGGCACCAAATGGCTGACATTTCCCATGTCGGTACTTCCGACAACTCTGTGTCCGCCTTGCCGAGGATCAGTGACGGTTCGTCCAAGGCGTAGTGCATTGTGTGCATACATTGTCCCCATGGTGTTGTTTGTCACCATGTCTGCGTATGCGGCACCAATCCATTCGTGCGACACCGAACAACCACATGCATGAGCACCGGATTCGAGTGCCGCAAGAACACGCGGCTTCAGAGCGGCCAAAGAAGTGACATCGTTAGATCTGACGTACCATTCGGTCGATGCTTCGCTAGGAACAATGTTTGGCTTGTCTCCTGATTTCAGAAAGATTCCGTGAACGCGTTCAGTGGGCAAGATGTGTTGCCGCAAAGTGGCTACTGCCATGTACCCGAGGACGGCTGCATCGAGCGCGTTTCGACCCAGATGTGGAGCCGCCGCCGCATGTGATTCCAGTCCGCTGTATTCGACTAGTAACTGTTGTAGCGCGATGGCATCGATAGTCGCTAAGTCTGCATCTGCAGGGTGAACCATCATGGCTAGATCAACACCGGTTAACGCACCGTTGCGTGCCATCAGGATTTTTCCACCCCCACCCTCTTCGGCTGGTGTTCCCATATACCGAACACGGCCTCCGGAATCCTTTGCGATTGACGCAAGTGCTATGGCAGCTCCAAGACCAGCGGCGGCAATGATGTTATGTCCGCAGCCATGCCCAATTTCTGGCAACGCGTCGTACTCGCTCATGATGCAGACAGTTGGTCCGGTTCCGACGTCACCCGAGAAACCTGTGGGGCAATCGAAGGCTCCCAATTCAACGGGAACGCCTAAACCGTTTGCTGATCTGGTCAAAAGTTCTGAGGCAAATACTTCTTCGTAGTTCTGCTCCGGATGATCGTGAATCTCATGACTAACTCTGACGAGTTCATCTGCGTTCGAATCAATCAGATTGCACGCGCGCGTCTTTAGTTCCTCAACTTCTGAAATTTTCACAATTGTGTTCCGTGATCAAGAACAATCTTTCCCAGTTGTTCACCACGCTCAAGACGAGACAAGGCTGTTTCATATTCATGTAGTGGGTAGACATTGTCAACAGCTATTGGTAAACCGTTATTCACGATGGACAACAGTTGATCGAACTCTTCATAACTACCCATTGATGAACCGATAATTTCATACTGCTTGAAAAATAAACGAGGAATGTTGATCTCTGCTGCGGAACCTGATGTCCCACCACACACAACCATTCGTCCGCCTGGAGCCAGTGACCGCACCGACTTATCCCACGTAGCCGGCCCTACGCTCTCAATGACAACATCTGCCTGCACAGGCCACTTGGCATCTGCTGAATCAATCGCAGAAATGGCACCCATGCGTAACGCTTGTTCCCGTTTTGCTGCGTCTCTGCTGGTCACAATTGCTTGTGCTCCCATGAAATTGGCGAGAGCTAATGCTGCTGTTGATACACCTGATCCGATTCCGACAATCAGTACTGTCTCTCCCGGAGCAAGTCGTGCCCTGTTCAACATTCGTAGAGCCGTGAGATATGCCAGAGGGAACGCAGCACTTTCAAACCATGTTCTGCTTGAAGGCCTGGGGCGTACGTTTCTGTCAGGTGCAATAGCAAACGTTGCATGACCACCGTGGCAGTGCTCACCCCAAATCATGAAACCAGGTCCCATTGGTGAATTGTTACCGAGTCGCACAATGTCTTCAACTGGTGACACTCCGGGGTTCACAACAACTTCATCGCCAACAGAAACAGAAGTCACTTTGCTTCCGATGGCATCAACTATGCCGGCAACGTCGCAACCAGGAATGTGTGGAAGTGGAGGTTTTGGCATTCCTCGTGTGACCCACAAATCCATGTGATTAAGAGCACTTGCCACCACACGAATGCGCACTTCGTTGTCTTGAGGTTCAGGTGTGGCGATATCTCCCCACACATAGGTGCCTGGCGATTCGTTCAGTATCCAAGATTTCATGCACCCACCGTAGAGGGCTAGACGAGCAGTCTCCAGTAATCGGGAACAATTTCTACTCGCACCGCGCTCCATGAAGGAATACGCCGTCCATCAATGCGGAGAGATTCGGAGCGGGACACCGACAAGTACTCGATTTCCTTGGCACGGCTACTGTCCACAAGCGGATGTGGCACGTGAGTTCCAAGTGCGGATTTATGACGGGCAAGAACACGCTGCTGAAATCTCATAGACGGTTGCAACGACATGACATCGAAGAATCCATCGTTTGGATGAGCGCGAGGCGAGATATTTCTCTTTCCGATAAACCCACTGTTGTTCACACAGATAAAACGGCCACGCAACCAATGCCCGATCATCACATGCGAAGAAGCGAGCAAGGAAACACTCGACCCGTCACGTAAAGAGATATTCACCCGAAGTGCATCTATGGGAACTTCTATGCACTCTGCGCCGATTAGTGGGTTGACAGGGTCACCGAGACTATGAGCGATGTCTCCTGCCTTCACGATCAGACGTATGTCCTTTGGACGTGAAGCAAGGTCGCGATCTCCGTTGACAACAATGTCAGCGTGAGTCCGTGTTGTCGGAACGCCCCACTGTTCTCCACGCGTAATCATCGCGACGATGTTCCTGATGCGGCTGCCACTACCCCGCGATCAAGAGCGCGCGTGGCAGATTCAGCAGTGTCTCGCAATGATGGATTCGACGTTGTAGTCACAATCTGTCGCAAAAGATCAATTAGTTGACGCATAGAGCGTACGAAGTCTCCAGGCGTGAGATCCGGATCAAGAATTTTCGACAATGGTTTTCCGCTAGCCCATGCTGCAGTTTCGAATGCCAATCCCCCGTTCGGTGCACGGTGTTGATGAAGTCCACGCTGGCGTTGAATGTCTTGTACCTGTTCGCTCACACGTTCAATCCGCTTGAATCTTTGACGTACTTGCTCGTTTGGCCAACGTGGCGCACCTCCAGAGTCTCCTCCACGTGGTTCGTACACAAGCGTTGACAACACTGCCACCAAGTCATTGACGGACAAATTGTCGAACAACCCCTTGTTCATAACTTCAACAATCAATAGATCCGATTCATGAAATATGCCTGCCAGCATTTCGCCTTTTTCGGTCAATGTCCACTGTGAGATGTAGTTCATTTCTTCAAGCATGTGCACGACATCCATGAACCTCGACCCGACAGAACCAGCGCGAGTGCCTGCACGACTCTCCATCTGCTCGATCTCGTTTCGTAACTTGCGAATGCTTTTGTGCGACAAAGGTGAATCGACAACGCGCGGACCATTCTGCTCCTGCATTGCTCTTCCCATTGTCTCGTCAATCTTTGCCTTCACGAGTCGCGCAGCGGACTCACGTATGAACTCAGTTCGAGCTGGTTCAAAAGGAACAGGTAAGTCTGCATGTCCAGCCTTCAACGGTAATGAGCGCAAATCTTTTGCCATTACGTCGAGTATTTTGCGACTCGGTGTAACAACAGTAAGACGAATGCCTGAGCGTCGGGCAGCAGTACTGATTATCAATCCTCTGCCTCTGATATTCGATGCATCAAACATCACAATGTCGCCTGGACGTAATGAACGAAGTGCAATCTCTGCCTCGACAGAAGAGGCCATCTGGTCGCTTGCAGTGATGTTCTCTTGACCAAAATCTCTCTCCGCAAGAGCCTTCTCAAGAAGCACTAGTTCACGCTTGCGACCATCGAGGGAGGCTTCGGACGTTACAACATCTTTGTCAGCCTGAAACTGTGCAAACGAAAGATTCAAGATGTGATGCGCGCCATCGAGTGAGCGATTCCGAACCATATTGACAGCCATGTTGAAAGTTGGGCGGAATGCAGACGACAGCCGAAAACTTCTGCTGAGTGCAAGCCCAACAACTTGGTCGAAGTCGACAAAAGGATTCCACAGAGAGATTGCGTGCCCAATGTCATCGAGTCCTCTACGACCTGCGCGTCCAGTTAATTGAGTAAATTCCGATGCTTTTAACAACTGATGATGCTCACCCGTGTATTTGGTCAACTTCTCAATTACCACCGCGCGCGCTGGCATGTTGATGCCTACGGCGAGAGTCTCGGTTGCAAATACGACCTTGACTAGTCCCTGTACGAAGCATTCCTCTACAGCCTCTTTGAACATGGGAATCATGCCGGCATGGTGGCAAGAGATCCCACTCGCCACATCGTCAATAAAGTGGTGATATTCAAGCGCGTCTTTATCGTCTGCAGTGAGGTTCTCGCAATGACGTTCAACGATTTCGCGTATCTGAATCTCCTCTTCGAGAGATGTCAAGACCATTCCGGCGTTCATACAAGAGTGAACTGCATCCTCGCACTGGGCTCGGCTGAAAATAAAGACAATTGCTGGCAACATTGATTTGTCTTCAAGAAGTTCGACAATCTCAGGCCGAGTTGGCGGTGAGAAACGTCTCGGCTTCTTACCACCGTTGTGGCCAGAACGACCTCGAATCTGAGTTGCATTCGATAAGAGTCTTTGTACATGTCGGTTTGGCTCGCCAGCCACAACTGTTTCAAACATCTCGCATTGCTTAGACGCGTTATCAAAAAGCGCAAAGTGATTAACCAGTTCTATGGGGCGCGTTGTCTCAACAACTACATCAGTTCTGCCGCGCACTGTGGATAGCCAGTCACCAACTTCGTCTGCGTTCGAGACTGTTGCCGATAAACACACAAGCTGAACTTCAGGATCAAGCTGAATAATCACTTCTTCCCAAACGGGACCGCGATATGCGTCTTGCAGGTAATGCACTTCATCAAGAATCACAACGCCTAGATCATCGAGGCGGTTTGACTGTGAGTAAATCATGTTCCGCAGAACTTCTGTAGTCATAACAACCACTGGGGCTTCGGCGTTCACAGCGTTGTCGCCAGTGACTAGTCCAACCTTATGAGCGCCGTACAAGGCCTGTAAATCTCGATATTTCTGGTTTGACAGGGCCTTTATTGGCGTTGTGTAGAACGCTCGTAAACCAAGTGAACGTGCCCGTGCAATGGCATATTCAGCAATGAGGGTCTTTCCGGAACCTGTGGGCGCGGCAACAAGAACGGAGGCATCTGCATCTATTGAATTCATAGCCTTAACTTGGAAAACGTCCGGTTCGTAATCTAAAGACTGAAGAAATGTTGCGCGAACGTCCGACACCTTTAGGTAGTCCTTCGTCGCGTTAGTAACCAACCAATGAGAACTGCAACCAGGTACAAAAAAGTAAGTGGCATAGCAAGCGCGAGCATGCTGATTGGATCACCTGATGGCGTGATGGCTGCGGAAGCAACGAAAATACCCATGAGGGCATAACGCCATTGCTTAATCAGTGTTCTTGGCGTCACGGCCGAGACCAGTTGAAGGAACACAAGAAGAACAGGGCTAAGAAATCCAACTCCAAACGCCAACATCATCATCACGACAAGATTGATGTATTTCGTTATTTGGTAGGCCTGAGTAACGTCACTACCCGACCAAGAAATGAGGAATTCCAGAGCCTTGTCGAGCGTCCAATAGGCCAAGTAGCAACCTAATGAGAAAAGAACGACAGAGGAAGCGATAAAGGGCACTGCATAATTCTTCTCCCGCCTAGACAAGGCCGGAACAATGAATCGCCAGATTTGCCACAGAATAATCGGCAACGCCAGCACGAGACCTCCGTATAGACAGACTCGCATCCGGGCAGAAAATCCGTCGAGTGGCCCGAGTGAAAACAGAGATCCGTCGCATTTAAAGTCGGGACGCCGTGAGCAGAGATTTGTATATGGGCGTGTAAGCAGATTCTTTAATTGGTCATAGAACGCCAGAAGAACCAACGTTGAGACGCCGATGGCTAAGACACTTCGCACAAGCCGCATTCGCAGCTCACGCAAGTGGTCCATCATGGACATCGCAGTAATTGGTTCGGCCGAAATATCACTCATCGTCTGTATTGGGTGCTGGCGCGTCTACTTTGGGAGTAGAGAAATCTGGCTTCGGGTAGACGGTCTTTTCTGGTCGCATGGGTGGCGAAGGTTCAGGGTCAACCACTCCAAAACCATGACGCATTTGGTCTGCGGTTGATTTCAGTTCGTTGATTGGCTCTGAGAATGTTTGGCGAAACTCTTTTTCATATCCACTGGCTGCACGACGGAGATCTCCGTAGATCTTGCCTCCCCGTCGGATGACGCCAGGGAGACGTTCGGGGCCCAGCACGACAAGACCTGCAACGAGCAGAAACATAATCTCGCTGCCTGACATATTGAACACCCGTTAAGCATAGAAGCAGGCACCTAGTGTTGGAGGGTGCAGCAACGCATTGCCTCCCTTCTTCCAGACCCCATTGCATTCGCCCACAGAGGCGGAATGGCGCATGCTCCCGAAAACACTCTTGAGGCTTTTGCACTCGCTTTACGACTCGGTTCAAATGGCCTTGAAACCGATGCTTGGACGACTTCTGACGGTCACGTAGTTCTAGACCATGACGGAGTCGTGAGAAAGATGGCGCGTAATCGCTCGATCTCAACCTTGCGTTTGTCTGAATTGCCGTCACATATTCCAACTTTGGCTGCACTTTTCGACAAGTGCGGAACAAATTTTGACCTCAGCATTGACATCAAGGACGAACAGAGCTTCGAGCGTTCCGCCGAGACGGCACGAAACAGTGGTTTTGACGAGTCACGCTTGTGGTTGTGTCACTATTCAAGCGCAGTTGTTATCTCTCAACGTCCATTGCTTCCTAATGTTCGTTTAGTTGATTCAACTCGGTTGTCTCGAATCAAAGAAGGCTTAGAGATGCGTTGCGCAAAACTGTTTGCCAACGGAATTGACTGTTTGAACATGCACCATTCTGACTGGTCTGGTGGGTCCACGACTTTGGTGCACAAGTTCGGAATGTATGCCTTCGGTTGGGACTGTCAGTTCCATCACGTCCTGTCGACATCGTTACGCATGGGCCTAGATGCGGTGTTTAGTGACCATGTTGACACGATGGTAGAAACCTACGAGAAGGAAATCGGATACGTCCCTAGAACGTAGCCTTCACAGTGTTGAAATACGGTTGAATGGCCAGACGACAGCAAACGCTCGCCCCACAACCAAACTTTCAGCAATTGGGCCGAAACTTCTGCTGTCAAAAGATTCAGACCTGTTATCGCCCATCACGAAAATCTTCTTTTGAGGAATTGTCTGCACTGGCATGTTTGCAACGCGACACCTATCGACAGGGTCAATGATGCCTAAGACATCTTTGTCAAGGTACGGCTCAACAGTCGGTTTTGAGTTGACGATTACCACACAGTTTTTAATTTCTACCGTGTCTCCGGGCAACGCAATTACTCGCTTGATTAAGTCATCGTGAGACACAGTTCCGTCACTCGTGGTCACACGATCAAACACAACTACATCACCTCGATGAATACCATGTAATCGATAACTCAATTTATTCACAAGGACACGGTTGTTTCCGTAGAGGGTGGTCTCCATAGACGGTCCGCTGATATAAAACTGCTGAAGCACATAGACGCGCACAAGCAAAGCAGCCCCAAGAGCCAGAACTACTACAAGAAACCAGTCGCGTAGGGCCTTTGTCACAGGATGAACTTCAGGCGACTCTGTAGGTATGGTCTGGTCCGTCATGAAGGCTCCACGCTACCCGTCACTACGGGTGAGGGCCGGTCCTTTAGGATGCTGCCATTCGTGATTCGTCAGTCACAGATAGACAGGGCGACATGGGTACCCGATGTGTAGGCTGATATCTGTCCCCGGTTGGGGGCAACCATTGGTGCCGTAACTCGGCTCATGAGAAGGGACTCCCCAAATGAAGGTATGGATCGATCAAGACCTCTGCACTGGCGATGGCCTCTGCGAAGAGATTGCACCAGACGTTTTTACACTTCTCGACGACGGACTTGCTTATGTTCGCGAAGGCGACAAAGTTTTCGCAAAAGCTAAAGGCAACGCCGAAGGAGCTGAAGGACTTGCAAACTTCGACGACAAGTTGATTGACGCTGTCGTTGAATCCGCCGAGGAATGCCCCGGCGAATGCATCTTCATTGAACCCTAAAGGTTCGAACCGATCCAGCGCCCCACAGTAAGAAACGCGGTGTGCGCAACCATTCGATGATCAGGCCGCACCGCCATGCCTTCAATGTGCCATGTGCGATGAAGAACTTCGAGTGTGCGTTGGTCCACCCATCCCTTGCCCATTGATTCTCGTACTTGCACAGCCTGTGTGATGGAAGGCGTGTACGCGACTAATAGGCCGCCTGCTTCAAGAACGTGTTGAACCCTCGGCACTACTTGCCATGGTTCAGGAAGATCAAGCATCACTCTGTCGAAAGAGCCTTCCAAGGTGGTTTCATAGCTATCGCCCAATGACACGTTGTACCGAGACAGTGCTTCTTCCCCGAGGAACGAACGAACATTTGCCTTTGCTCTATTCATGAAGTCTTCGCGAATTTCAAGTCCGGTGATGTGAGCTCCGTACCGCAACATGGTCATTGATAAAGCACCTGAACCGACACCGGTTTCGAATACCCGTGCTCCGGGATAAATATCGCCAATCATGCACATAGGCGCGAGATCTTTGGGGTAAATAACTTGTGCACCACGTGGCATCTCAATAACAAAGTCTTCAAGTGTCGGACGTAGCACGATGTACTTCGAACCTTTAGTTGATTCAACGGGTTGTCCGGGAAGTGACCCTATGACAGATGTATGCGGAACAAACCCTGCATGACTGTGGAATTCACCCTCTTTGTTCAATTGGATGAGATAGCGACGTTGTTTCGAATCGATAAACAGCGCCTTCTCACCTTCAGCAAATACTCCGCTCATGAGGTGTGTTGTCCTGTCTTGGTTATCCGAATTTCCATCGTCTCGTCGCGAGCGAGGATGACTCTGCGAACAGGAGAAATGGTCCGTTTAGCAAGCCGTGCAACCCCTATGAAGGTTGCGACCCGACTAATTATTCGAAACTTCCTCGACTGACTGTTAATGATGCGGCGTCCGATGAATCGAACAATTGTGCGCATAAAAACTAGAACCGTCGAAATTCAACGCGCGACGCGCGACGACGACCCTTACGGCGACCAAACAAGTAGGCAAGAATTACAACAATTGAAACTGCCGCGGTGCCTATGGCTATTGCAGATTGTTTCTTGTCGGCAGCACGGCCTTGGATGTCAGCTTGAAGTGCACGAAATTTAGACTCAAGATCGTCGCGAGAGATACGAGTGTTATCAGCCATGATTAAGAGTCCTTTGCGAGACTGCGCCGCGAGACGCGAGAAAATGAAATAGCTACAAGAACGGCTACAACGACAAACGAAATGAAGTAGTGAACAAACGACCATGAGCCGTCGAGAACAGTGCCACCAAGATCTTGGCTGAGACGTAAGACGCCAAGCGCGGCAAAAACCAATGCGAGTCCGAGGGAAAGAGCGGCTGTCGAACCGACCCCGACCCAGCGAATGGCGCCTTTGATAGGTTCGAGCGTTTCTTGGCGGGCATACTGCTTCACAGATGCAGCCAAATCTCCCACTTGGTCAACTGGACCTCTGGCGGGTCGGCGGAAATTGCGGGACGAGTCCATGGGTCTCATATTCTACGGTTGGTGAACTGAGATATCCACAGGGTGCTTTACGGTGTCAATTGCTCCACAGAGGGCGAGGCGGACGCCCGGTTCAGCACATCGCCCAGCGAATACCAGATCGGGCGGTATGCGCTTTGATTGTCTATCCCCGACTTGTTCATAAGTAACGAGAACATCACTGGGTCAGAGTTCGTAATGGGCAAATAACCCACGAGAGCCTTTACTCCATTGAGTGTTCCGGTTTTGCCCAGCAGTTTCCCTGCAACTGATGTGCCATCGAAAGTGTCGCGGATGGTTCCTGTCTCACCGGCAACAGCCATCAGATTGGGCATGACCGTAGAGAATGTGTTGAGTAGCGACATAAATGCGTCACACGGAACCCGGCCGCCAGATGCCAGACCTGACCCATCAAACAACAGGACATCTTTATCAATTTTCCATTTGGCTAAGTGTTCCATTACCACTGCCAATCCAGCAGCCGTTGTGCCTGCCCCTTTAGATGCGAAACCAATTTCTTTGAGCAATAGTTCCGAAGTGTTGTTATCACTATTGACCATCATCTCTTGAACAACCGCCGTTAATGGCGCTGATTGGATGGACGCAATCTCCGGGACATTCGCAGGCAATACATCGTGACGTGCTTGCGCGCCAAACAGAACTCCTCTTGCGTTCAGCAAATTCTGCAATTCAATTGCAGCAGCTAACGCTGGATCATCTGGCTTATTGGGCTGGCCGAGAACAACACCGTCATTGACCACAAGGGCCCCAAGTGGACCGGCTTCTGTGTAATGGAATTCCTGCGGCCACACATCAACAAACCTCAGACTGTCGTACCGGGTGTCAACTCCAACGACTGAACCTGTCACTTGCCGCAATCCTGCAGCGACTAAGGAGTCAGCCAGTTTCTCTAAAGAAGTACCAGACGTTGTTGGGTATTTTTCGGAAGCTACATATTCACTACGAACGATTACGGGGTCTCCCCCGCCAACGAAATACAAATCAGCTGCGAGTCCTGCGACATCCAGGGAGCCATGAACCTTAGTTGTGTACACGAAATCTGGTTTCAGTACTTCAAGCGCCACGGCAGCGGTAATCAGTTTTGTTGCCGATGCCGGTATCAGTGCCTGTGAAGGATTGAGTGAACCAAGACGAGTTCCCATCCATTCAACTACAACACAACTTTGCGAAGGAAAATCGGACGCGATGTTTGCAAATGCTCTCGATACTTTTCCGGTACGAGTAATAACAGACAAAGTATTTGGCGCTCTGCGTGCAGACAATACGGACACTCGCGGCGTTACTGAAACGACCCGATCAGTTTTGTGTGTGACACGAGACGCAGTGCGCGCCAAAGCTACATACAGACCGCCAAACAACGTAAGCCCCAATAACGCAACAATTGAGATTGTGCGAAGCGGATTTGCAGACTGTCGCGAGCGAGCACCAAAGCTGTTACTTACGCGCGACACCTGTGTGCACCGCATATCGATAGAGATGTCCGAGAGCTACTGCAGCACGGTTGCCGCTGGCATAGCAGAGCCTGCCTGTTTCACGCACGGTTCGAACTCCTGAATTGTCTGGGTCAGCAACAGCCAATTCTGTCGCCAATAGAATTGGCTTTCCGGTCGAAACGGAAAGATCATGTGCTGCCTGTGCAAACCGCGCGTCCTGGCGTTCGTGGTACTCAACGATGCGATCAAGACCATGGCCAGGATGAAACTGACCCTCTCTCATCAGACGTGCTTGGTTGGCTTGAATGCCCAATCCCAGATAGATGATTGCGTCTACGTCCTTATGCTCAGCAATCATCGCCATTACTTCAGGAATTGTGTCGCGGGTCTCTCCACCTGCACAGTCAACAGGATTGTTTCGGCTCCAGCGCGGAGGCAGCTTCGTGTCAATTTGGGCAAGCAGATCTTCCGGCAAAGTCATCAAATGCATTGAGCCGTCATTGGCAATTGCATCGCTCGTTACAACACCCCATCCACCGGCTGTTGTGAGAACAACAACGTTTGGTCCTAGCGGAAGTGGTTGCGTAGCGAATGTGGCCGCTGCCTCAAAAGCCTCTTCGACATTCGCAGCTCTGGTGACTCCACCTGCTTTACACGCGCCGTCGAATATGGCGTCATTTGCCGCGAGTGCACCGGTGTGGCTTGCTGCTGCGCGTGCGCCCTTGTCTGTAGCACCGCCCTTAATCAGCACAACCGGCTTGTTGGCAGTTACGCGAGCGAGCCGCTCCATTAATCCGCGACCGTCGCTAATGCCTTCTACGTACGTCAATGCAACTTTGGTTGCGGAATCTGTTCCGTACCACTCGACAAGATCCGCAACGCCTAGCGCTGCGGCGTTACCTGCAGACACTGCTCGGCTAATACCAACACCAGTTTGACGTGCGTAGTTCAGAAAGCTCGAAACAAAGTTTCCGCTCTGACTAGCAACAGCAATTGCTCCAGCGGGCGGGTACGGAGCAACAATCTGCGCGCACAATTTTGCTGGCGTTGATACAACACCTTGCCCATTCGGACCAGCTAAAAGAATTCCCAGTTCATCTGCAAGAGCCACCAGTTCAGCTTCTAGTTGACGTCCTTCGTCACCGGCCTCTCCGTATCCAGCCGATGTCAAGAACGCTGCGCCGATACCCTTTCGCGCGCATGCTCGAAGCAAGTCTGGGTTAGCTGATGCGGGTGTACATACAAACACCAAATCGATTGCATTGTCTGGCAATGAATCAATATCTGCAACTGTCTTAATGCCAAGAACTTCTTCACCTTGCAAGTTGGTGCCATAGACACCACCCGCATATCCACTCGCCAGAATATTGTGCAAGGAAACAAATCCGAACTTTCCCGGATGTGTAGAAGCGCCGGCGACCAATACTCCTCTTGGTTCAAACAGTGCCCGAAACTGAGCATCTGTGTATGGCACGCGCTTCGAAACCATTGAGATATTTCTTGTTCCCATCTCGACCAAAGCATCGACAGCCACCACATCACCGTTCGCACGAACTATCAGTGGATTCACGTCAACAGACACAATGTCTGCACGTTCAATAGCCACTTTCGAAAGACCAACAATTACGGAAATCAATTGGCTCCGATTGACTGCTGGCTCTCCCCGAAAGGCCTCGAGAAGCCCCTGCATGCGCAGAGAATCAATCATGGCCGCCGCGCCTGCTTCGTCAACGGGTGCTGGCCGAAAAGCGACATCAGCAATGACTTCTGCCATCACTCCGCCTATTCCAAGCATCACCGTTGGCCCGAACTGGGGATCAACGAGCATGCCCGCTATCAATTCTCTTGTTCCGCTAATCATTGGAGCTACTAACAAGTGGACATCACCATCAGCCGCAGTAGCGGCAGCAAGCAAACTTGTCGCAGCTTCCGAAACAGCATCGGCATTATTCAAACGCAAACGAACTAGGCCCCGTTCGGTCTTATGAGCGATGTTGTCGCCTCCGAGCTTTACAACGACTGGGTAGCCAAGTTGATCAGCAGCAGCAACTGCGTCTGCAGCAGTGTTGGTCTTTTTCTCTGGAGCAAAGGGAATGCTGTACGACGACAGCAGCACTTTTGAATCAGATTCAGACAGGGTGGAAGTTTGCTCAGATGACACGACTACATACGGTAGTCAGTATCGACGCTGAATGACGGGTGCACTCACCAGTCAGAGGCTCTATGCCACGTGAGCACTTACCGCCGAAGCAATTTCCGCCGGTAATTCACCAATTACGAGGTGTCCAGCTGGCAATTCAACGAGCGTGGCCCCTGGCACATTTGCTGCAATATGGCGTGACTTCGAGATATCGACCCACCGATCTTCGATACCGCCGATAACCAGGCACGGAGCTGTGATGCGTCCCAGGCTTTCCTCGATATCTATACGAATATCGAGTTCAAGTTGTGCATCTGATCCAGGCTGAACAGCAGAAGCCGCCATTCCCACTACGACATCAAACATTGGTTCTATAACTTGCAGGCCAGCCGCTGTGTAGCCATCTGCCAATGCATAACGCATGAATAATTCATTATCTATCGCAATCAAACGACGCCATAAATCGAAAGTCACTTTCATCCGTGCATCTGTTTGCGACCATCCGCAAAGCGATGTAACGGTGATGACGGAATCAGAAAAGTTTGCTGCACAGCGCAACGCTGCTACCGCGCCAAGTGAGTACCCGATGACATGAAACCGTTCATGTCCCAGATGTTTCATTAATGCAACAGCGTCGGCCACGACTACATCAAGGTCAATCGGACCATTTGGCATTTCAGATTCGCCAGATCCTGGGAATTCAAATGTCACCCACTGCAGGCTCGCTGTACACGCTTGTTGAACTTGAGCCCAAGCGTTGGCGGACTGTGTTGTTCCATGAAAGGCAAGGATGGGAACTCCAGCTCCTTCCGATGAAAAACCGATAGTACGACCGTTGTTGATCCAGGTAGACATGGCGCAACCGTATCGGATTTGACATCAACGGTCTACGCGACGAGTGCGGCACGAAAAAACGCGACCACGTGGTCGCAGTGGTCGCGCACGTTCTCCGGTGTCAGCGCCTGGTCATTGAGAAGCTCATCTATAAATGGGGCATCCGAGAAGTAGGTCAAAATAGCTCCATATCCAGTGATGATCAGGTGTTGGGCGTTATGCCTGCGAAAGTGACCAGCATCCATTTCCGAAGTGAAATACGCGCACGCACTGTCAAACAGCGGCCGTAAGAAACCAGAAAGATCGACCCCAACATGAACTCCGCTATCAAGAGCTTCTCGGCGCATGATTCGCACATAGTCAGGGGTGCGGGCAAACAAGTCGAATCCGGCACGAATGACTAGTTCAGCTTTATCCCACCCAGATGCTGGTGAAGACATTGCAACTTCAAGACCCTCAAGCCATTCCGACAACAGCATCTCGAAAACATCTGTGTACAGAGCTTCCTTGCTAGCGAAATGATGAAGCAAGCTTGGGCGCCTAATTCCGACGCCAGCGGCTATGTCATTAAGAGACGTACCTTCATATCCGCGATCAGCAAAACAATGCAGAGCCTCATCCAGAATGAGTTCTCGTGTTGTCTTGGAACTGCTTTCTTCTGTTACGTCCGACACATTTCCAATTTACCGTCATTTTCGCCCTACCTACCAGTAGGTAGCCAGTTAGTGTGTCGACATGAATTCGATTCTTTCAAGTGTTCTCACCGCGGTTCTAGTGGCAGCAGTTGTCTGCACAGCCGCCAACACCTGCACAACTGTGTATTTGCATAGAGCCCTTAGTCATCGTGCCCTCACCATAAGGCCCTCGGTTGCAGTGCTATTTCGTGCGGTGTTGTGGCTTTCTACGGGAATCAAACCCAAAGAATGGGTGGCAGTACACAGAAAACACCACGCCTACACAGATGTTGATGGTGATCCACATTCTCCTGTTCTGCTCGGATGGAAGAAGGTGCAGGCAAAGAATGTCGCTCTGTACCGCGCAACTGTTCTCGACCCGACCACCATCGATCGGTACGCCAAAGATTTGCCAGATGACCGATGGGACAAAGTCTTCTTTGGTCACAACAAGACTGGGTTGCTCTCAGGAATCGCAATCTTGATGATTGTGTTCGGCCCGTGGACTGGATTACTCGCCGCCTTCATTCATGCCAATGTGTATTTGGCAAGTAACGCTGCGGTCAATGCTCTTGGTCATCATTTTGGGCGTCGGCCATATGACAATCGCGCTACAAATCTTCAGTGGTTGGCCTTCTTCACAATGGGCGAAGGGCTTCACAACAATCATCACGCGGCACCGTCGTCACCGCGTTTGTCTCATCGGTGGTTCCAGGTAGACCCAGGTTGGTGGGTAATTAAGGCACTCACCACTTTGCACTTGGCAACCGTTCGTTTTTCAGATATTCGCCTGACCGCAACGGCCAAGGCATCTTTCAACTAGAAACCCAACTACATTTTCAACGTGTCAAACGAGATCACCTGTCAGCAGTTTTTTGACGGAACAGACCTTCACGGCCCAACTCGAATCGTTATGGCTAATGACGGTCTCATTGAATCTCTCAGCAACCACGCCGGTGCCTGTGAGTTCCCTGTAGTCAGCCCTGGTTTTGTAGATGTACAAATGAACGGCTTTGACAATGTTTATGTTGCGACTGCTTCTACCGACGATTTACTGCAGCTTGATCAAACACTCCTCGATCGTGGCACCACCAGTTGGTTGGGAACAATAGTGACGGCACCACTTGAGAAGATGTCTCAATCCTTGGCGTCTCTTCATCAATCTTTTCTCTCCGGACATGTTCAGGGTTTTGCTGGAATACACGTAGAGGGGCCATTTCTCGGAGCGGCTCCAGGGGCTCACCCGGTACAGCACATCATCGCTTGCGACTTGGACTGGATATCTCAATTGGTAACTTCTGTTCGCCTTGTAACAGTCGCTCCCGAACAAGATGATGCGATTCCAGCGATTCGTGAATTGCGCGCTCGTAACATCACAGTTTCTCTCGGTCACTCTCGCCCTACGAAGACACAGTTTGAAGACGCAGTTGATGCTGGGGCAAGCATGGTCACTCATTTGTTCAACGGAATGAGTGGAGTCCACCACCGAGACCCTGGTCTAGCTATGTGGGCCTTGACGGATGGTCGAATCTCTTGTGGGCTGATAGCAGATGGTGTTCATGTTCAACCCGATGCAATCGCACTTGCATTCAAGGCAGCACAATCTCGTATCTGTTTGGTGTCGGATTCTGTTTCGTGGCGGACCCTGACAGGACCTCGGACCGGCGTTGAGATTCGTAATGGTGCACCACGCTTGGCAGATGACACGCTCGCTGGCTCTTGCACGCCACTCTCAGAGTGCGTGCAGCGAGTGGTTCGAGAATGTGGTGTCTCGCTTGAATCGGCTCTCTCGAGTGCTACATCCATTCCCGCTGACCTAGCTGGTTTGGCTGACGTTGGGCGAATTCGAACAGGTCACAAGGCAGATCTTGTCGCGCTTGATTCCGAACTTTCCGTTCTCAAAGCCTGGCGCCGATTACCATCATGAGGTGCCTACACAATTGAGCCCCGAACAAGACGCCCTCGCTATCTCGATAATTCGAGGGATTGCGATGGACGCTCCCCTAGCTGCAAACAGCGGTCACCAAGGAACAGCAATGTCGCTTGCGCCTCTTGCCCATGTTTTGTACAGCAGAATTCTTAAACACGATCCATCCACTCCTGACTTTATTGATCGCGACCGTCTGATTCTCTCGAATGGCCATGCATCGATTTTGCAGTATGCAATGTTGTTCTTGTCTGGCTACGGATTAGAGATGTCAGATCTCAAACTGTTCCGTCAGTGGAACTCAGCAACACCAGGTCATCCAGAAGTGGGCCACACGGCAGGCGTGGAAGTAACAACCGGACCATTGGGACAGGGTTTCGCAAATGCAGTAGGAATGGCAATTGCAGAATCGCATTTACGTGCAGTTCATGGGAAAGATGCAATTGATCACCATACATACGTCATTGCAGGCGATGGTTGCCTTATGGAGGGAATCAGTCACGAAGCTGCATCACTTGCTGGTCATTTAAAACTTGACCACTTGGTATGTATTTTTGATGACAACAAGATCACTATTGACGGCAGTACCGCGTTGACATGCAGCGACGATGCGCCAGCGCGTTTCCGTTCGTACGGTTGGAACGTCATCGAAGCGGGAGAGATCGCTGAAGATTGTGATGCTCTTGAGAAGGTATTGGCAGCTGCGCGCGACCATGCCGGTGCACCAACATTGGTGGTTCTGAGGTCTCACATTGGATTTCCTTCTCCTGACCTCACTGACAAACATGAGGCGCATGGAAATCCATTTACTGCACCACTTGTCAGCGCCACTAAAAAAGTGATGGGAATTCCCGACGAGCCTTTTTATGCGCCTGAATCATTCGTGTCTGAATACCGGACGTTCTGTCGCGAACGCGGACAAGTTGCAACATCAGATTGGAAGAAGCGCACTCAGTCGCTATCGCCCGCCTTAACACCTTCCACGTTTGGCATTGCAAGTAAAGAGCAAATCGCTTCGGTACTTCCTGTCTTTCCATCGGACACCAAACTGGCAACTCGCCAGGCATTTCAAAAAGTTCTTGAGGCAACCGGAAGCGCATTGCCTTTCGTGCTTGCGGGTGCTGCAGACCTCACTGGAAACACCGGAGCGAAACTTTCTGAGACAAGTGGATATTCTGCTGAGAACCGCCAGGGTAAACAGATCTACTACGGCATTCGCGAACATGCGATGGGAGCAGCGATGGTCGGAATGGCTTTGCACGGTGGTGTGTTGCCAGTCGGCGGCACGTTCTTCGTGTTTGCCGACTACATGCGTCCAGCAATTCGGTTAGCAGCACTCTCGCGCGCTCGTACCGTGTTCGTGTTTAGTCATGACTCTGTCGGAGTTGGCGAAGACGGCCCTACACATCAGCCAGTAGAGCAACTGGCCTCTCTACGAGCAATTCCAGGCCTGCAAGTGATTCGTCCAGCGGATGCAAATGAAACCGCCCAAGCCTGGTTGATCGCGGCGACACACGACGGACCGACCGCGCTTATTTTGTCGCGTCAAACGGTTGTAGCTCTCACAGATGGATCAGCTGTCGCTGACGGTGCCGGTGTCATTGTCAAAACAGACACCCCTCAGGCAACAATCATCGGAACAGGTAGCGAATTGTCTGTAGCAGTTGACGCAGCAGAGTTGCTGAAGAAAGAAGGTGTCAACGTCAATGTTGTAACTATGCCTTCATGGGAACGTTTTGCTGCTCTTTCGCAATCACGTCAAGATGAGATTCTTCCGCGTTCGCTCCCTCGCATCAGCGTGGAGGCTGGCACTACATTTGGTTGGGCTGCATACGCCACTGACAGTGTCGGTATCGACCGCTTTGGTGCAAGCGCCCCCGGAAACGTCGTAATGGCCGAGCTGGGAATCACTGCGACCCATGTGGCCGATGTAGCAAGAAAAGCGATCAGTCGATGACCGATGTTCTTAAGCAATTGTCATCTCAACATGGGCAGAGTCCGTGGCTAGACAACTTGCAACGCGGATACATCACCTCGGGAAATCTCGTTTCACTAGTTGAGCGTGGTGTACGAGGCCTCACATCGAATCCCACTATTTTTCAAAAGGCAATACAAGGCAGCTCAGATTATGACGAGCAATTCCGTAGTGAAATTCTGAAAGGCTCATCTGCCAGAGATGCGTACTGGGAACTGGTACTTCAGGACATTCATGGTGCGCTCGATGTATTTGCCAATTTGTACGCGCAATCAAATGGCACAGATGGATTCGTCAGCGTTGAGGTAGATCCATCACTAGCTCACGACACTGCGGGAACATTGTCAGCAGCACGTTTGCTTCATGAACGTATTTCACGTGCGAACGTGATGATCAAGATCCCTGCTACGCAAGCGGGACTCCCAGCAATCAGAGAGATGATCGCTGAAGGCCGAAATGTAAACGTGACACTGATCTTCAGTCTCTCTCGTTATCAGGATGTGATGGACGCCTACATCGATGGTCTAGAACAGCGAATGGCCTCGGGCTCCCCTGTTTCCAATATTTCGAGTGTTGCGAGTTTCTTCATCAGTCGCGTCGACAATGAGATCGATAAACGTCTTGAATCGATTGGCACTCCAGCAGCTCTCGCACTACGCGGAACCGCAGCCGTCAATCAGGCGAGGCTTGCCTATGCAGCATTTCAAAAAACGTTCAGTGGGCCTCGATGGGAGGCACTTGCGAAAGCTGGTGCCACGGTGCAGCGTCCATTGTGGGCTTCAACATCCACGAAGAATCCCACGTATCCGGACACGATGTACGTAGATCAATTGATTGGACCTGACACCGTCAATACGTTGCCAGATGCGACTCTGGAAGCTTTTGCAGATCATGGAACGCTTGCGCGCACAATTGATCAGAACATTGGTGTTAGCCGGCGTCAGTGGGCTGAATTAGCCATGAATGCAATTGATGTCGACGAAGTTGCAGCCCAATTAGAGGCCGAAGGCGTCGCCTCTTTCATAAAGAGCTTTGACGAGCTCATTGGTGTACTTGAAGATAAAGCGTCAGGGATTTCGTAACACAGTGACTGCGTCATCGAACACACGTAAAGCAATTGATGATTTGCTGAAGAGTTTCGAGATGGTACAACGCACTCCATCAGAAGTGCGGCAGTTGAATCGTATTCTAAAAACTGTGACTGACCTTGTTGGTGGCCCATCCTCTTCACTAGACATAAAGATTGCAAGTTCCGCAGTTGAAGAGATGAGTAGAGCGTTCACAATGTTTGCGCCATACAGAGAAGTTCGTAAAGTTTCTATCTTTGGTTCGGCTCGCACAACTTCCGACAGCCCTATCTATGCCTTGACCGCCGCTACCGCAAAGGCTCTTGCCGATCATCGGTTCATGGTTGTAACTGGGGCAGGCCCAGGAATCATGGAAGCCGGAATGGTGGGTGCTGGTAGAGAGAACTCAATAGGTGTTTCTATTCGGCTTCCATTTGAGACCGGTGCCAACTCCGTTATTGCCGGAGATGACAAGTACGTCAGCATGCGCTACTTCTTCACAAGAAAACTCATGCTCGTAAAAGAGTCTCATGCTTTTCTCTGTATGCCAGGTGGTTTCGGAACTTTGGATGAAACCTTTGAACTGCTGACACTTGCTCAAACAGCTAAGTCTGTTCCCGTACCCATCGTTTTTTTGGAGGTCCCTGGTCAGCCCTTCTGGACGCCCTTGATGAATGCAATGGAGCCTTTACTGCTCGACCAAGGTCTTATCTCGCCTAGCGATACTTCGTTATACACAATCACAGACAATATTGAAGATGCAGTCAACGAGATAACGCGCTTTTATGCAAATTACAACTCAATACGGTTCGTCAATGATGTTCTATACATCCGTATTCAGCGTTCGATTCCATCAGCGCAATTCACGGAAATTGCACATCGCTTCGCGTCCCTTGCATCCGACGGAGAAATTCTTCAAACATCTGCCACACCTGAAGAAGTGAAAGACAATGACCTGCCAGATTTGCCGAGGGTCAGTTTGAAATATGCAGCGAAAGGTTTTGCAGATCTGCGGGGACTAATCAACGCACTTAATGAATTTTAGACAGATCGCAGAATAAAGAGAGCCTTGTCAACAGATCGTCTGGCTTGAGATACCTTTTTCTCTAACGGGGGCCGCTCCTTTTC
>Ga0208592_1000039_pt1 | contig 38047 bp, 39 predicted proteins | sample LakMenE18May10ns_FD_150712 | JGI IMG/M metagenome (GOLD analysis project Ga0208592, IMG submission 150712) | Freshwater microbial communities from Lake Mendota, WI - 18MAY2010 deep hole epilimnion ns (SPAdes) | ecosystem: Environmental > Aquatic > Freshwater > Lentic | place: Lake Mendota...
CTTCTACTAGAGCAACGATCATTGGCTCAAGTGCCATCGCTGCACGAGGGGTAAATGAAGTGTTCACGAGGCGACGAAACTTCGTGTGATTCGGCGGGTCACTAAACAACGCAATGGCGGGCTTACGACCAGGTCCTTGACCCCACTGTGACGAGAAGACGTCAATGTTTTTCAAAGCGGCCAAGACATCTTCATGTTTACTCAAAGAAGTAAAGAATGGTTGATGCTCACGAAAGGCATGCACCGGGCACTTTTCCCGCAGCTCTTTGTGCGCAGCAGCTGGATCTGCCAACACTTCAGCGCTAAACGGGTTGTAGCGAATATTGTTCATTTGACTGCTCATGATGAAACCCCCGTCGTCATAGTAAGCCAAGTGAGTCACTAGTCTGCGTGGTGGACCAAGGGGGCCCATGAAAGCACTTCAAGACAAGTTTGAATACAAATGGATCGTTGCGGTGACGTTTGTTTTGGGTCTCTTCCTTGAAATTATGGACACCACCATTATGAATGTGGCGATCCCCACGCTCGAGGAGGAGTTTCAGACCTCAGCAGCATCAATGGAATGGGTCGTGATCGGCTATCTCTTGGCACTCGCAGTATGGATTCCCGCTTCTGGCTGGATCGGCGACAAAGTGGGGACGAAGAAGACTTTCCTCTTTGCACTGTTCCTCTTCACCGCCGCGTCCGCTCTGTGCGGCCAGTCAACCAGCCTTGGCCAACTCATCGTCTTTCGCTTGCTTCAAGGTGTAGGTGGGGGCATGCTCGTACCTGTAGGAACGGCGATGCTCTACCGATCATTTCCTCCCGCCGAGCGCGCACGTGCGTCAACCATTTTGATTGTTCCTACCGTTGTCGCGCCAGCACTCGGACCCATTATCGGAGGTGCCATTGTTGACAATCTCTCATGGCGCTGGATTTTCTATGTCAACTTGCCCATTGGTGTGATCGGTTTCATTTTCGGTGCCATCTTTTTGAAAGAGCACAAGGAACCACAAGCTGGAAAATTTGATGTTCCTGGTTTTGTGCTGTCTGGTCTTGGGCTTTCGGGAATTCTTTACGCCCTCTCACAAGGGCCAACTTATGGCTGGTTTTCCACATCTGTGCTCATTACTGGTCTTGGTGGGCTTGCTCTTTTTGCTCTATTAGTAAAAGTTGAACTCACAGTCAAGGAACCGATGCTCGCATTACGACTATACAAAGATCGCATTTTTCGCAACGCCAATATCACCAACACGATGGCATACGGCAGCTTCGCAGCATTTCTTTTTCTTCTTCCACAAATGTTGCAAGGACCATTAGGCGCCACAGCATTAGAGTCGGGACTCACCACACTGCCTCAAGCCTGCGGCGTCATTCTCATGAGCCAAGTTGCTGGGCGCTTTTACCACACAGTCGGACCCCGCCGACTTGTCACCTTTGGACTCGTTGTAGCAACACTTGCTTCATTGCCTTTCGCATTTCTTGATCTCGACACCAGCATGTGGACTATTCGCGTACTCATGTTCATTCGCGGTTGTGGAGCGGCTTTCTCGTTCGTTGGTTTACAAGCGTCAACCTATTCAAATATTGAAGCACGCGATACTGGTCGTGCATCGTCCATTTTCTCCGCACAACGCCAAACCTCTGCTGCACTCGGAGTAGCAATCTTCGCAACCGTTTTTGTGTCGCGCTTCAATCACGCTTTGCCCGACAACAGCGCACCAGTAGCTGCAATGTCTGGATACCACGCTGCATTTCTCGGGTCTGTCATTGTCACTGCGCTCGGAGCGCTCTATGCCTATTTCAATATCCACGACGAAGATGCAGCACCGACAATGCGCCCTCGTCCGAAGAAACCAAAAGTTTCATCGACACCGTGACTTCGTTGTTCCCCCCCGATTCGTTAGAGGTACTGCCATTTGACGGCAGTGCACTGTTGTTTCCACAGTTCCTGAGCGCCAAAAAGGCAGACGAATACTTCTCTTTGCTGTCGAGTGAAGTTCCATGGGAGGAGCACCATCTTGTGCTCTTTGGCAAGAAAGTGCCAGAACCCAGACGCTCCGCATGGATTGCCGATGACGATATTCACTATGTCTATTCCGGCGTCGAAAGAGCAGCCCACATGTGGACTCCGTCCCTGAGCGACATTCGCAATTCACTTGCTCAAGAAACTGGTCATCACTTCAATTCCGTCCTTGCCAATTTGTACCGAGATGGCAACGACGCAATGGGGTGGCATTCCGACGACGAGCCTTGCAACGGCCCTGAACCAGTTATTGCCTCTCTCTCTTTTGGGGCAGAACGTCGCTTCGACTTTCGACATCGCTTGAACAAAGAAAAAGCCTCAGTAATTCTCCCCCATGGCTCACTCCTTCTCATGAGTGGGCTTTCTCAGCAATGCTGGCAACACAGCATCGCCCGCAGCAAGAAAGTCACCTCTTCGCGCATCAACCTCACGTTTCGTTTTGTCACCTCTGCAGCATGACAAGATGTGACATGGCCGTTGTTGACATTTCACATCCCGAAGAGGGCATCGCTCTCATCACATTGAATCGCCCCGAGAAACTCAACGCAATGACGACTGAGTTGGTCAGCGCACTCCACAATGCTCTCGACGAAGTTTCTGTTGACCCGCAAACCCGTGTAGTTGTTCTCACCGGAGCAGGCAAAGGTTTCTGTGCTGGCTTAGATCTCACTGGTTATGGCGTTGCGCCCGGCATGCCGCACACCGGAAAAGTGGAATCTGGGTTTGCCACCCAGAAACACATTGCGTCTCTCATTCCACATATGCGATCCATTCCGCAACCCATTATTTCTGCAGTGAACGGTGCCGCTGCGGGTGGCGGGTTTGCCCTCGTCCTTGGCTCAGATATTCGCCTTGCATCTACTGCAGCCAAGTTCAATGCTGCTTTCATTCGCATCGGACTCTCAGCGTGCGATATTGGCACAAGTTGGTTGCTTCCACGCCTCATAGGAGCCGCGCGTGCTCAAGAACTCATGTTGACCGGCCGCATTTTCCAGGCTGAAGAAGCAGAGCGAATTGGCCTCATTTTGGAAACTGCGCAGCCCGATCAATTGCTTGAGCGCGCATTTTCTAAAGCTCGTGAAATCATGCTGAATTCGCCAATCGGGGTCGCATTGACCAAAGAAGGCATGTGGAGTGCGCTTGAGATTCCTGGGATGCAGGCCGCTATCGACCTAGAAAATCGGCAGCAGATTATGGCGACATTTTCACAAGATGCCACAGAAACATGGAAGGCATTTGCAGAAAAGCGTTTGCCTCATTACAAGCCAGAGTAATTCCAGCCCAAAACATGACCCATCTGGCGAGACACGGTACAGTCGTGAGGTGCGCAAAAAAGGATCCTCCCTTGTGACAGAAACTCGTGGAGATCTTTCCATTCATGCCCTCACCGTGACAGGAATTCTTGCCGGCATGGCGGCGTTAGTCGCAGTGCTCGACAATTCCCCCACGAGTGCGGTTGTTTGGCTCATTGTTGCACTCGTTATCGACGGCATCGACGGTCCCATCGCGCGCAAATGGCTCTCCGATTCAGAGGTTCCTCGTTTTGATGGCTACATACTCGATTTGGTCATTGACTATGTCACCTGCGTCATTGTTCCTGCTGCTTTCATGTGGCAATTTGGTGTAGTCACTCACGGGAACCTGGGCAAAATTGCTATTGCTGCTGTTATCGGTTCTTCAGCGCTTTGGTTTAGTCAAAACAACATTGAATCAAGCGATCACTATTTCCGAGGTTTTCCCGCAGCCTGGAACATGGTGGTTCCCACACTTTGGCTGCTCGACGCCGGCGCGAGTGTCAACATTTCAATCACCCTCATACTTTCGGTTCTCACACTCAGCAATATTGAGTTTGCCCACACCATCAAGGTTCATCGTCTACGCAAAGTAAATATACTTTCCATGGCCATATGGGTCGCAGCGATACTGGTGATGTCGTTTCAAACAGCAGACGTCAACCTCACCGAGAAACTGATCCTTCTCATCGGCCCACTCGCAGTGCTGGGCATCACTGCCGACCGAGCGATCCAGCAGTACCGCGCGCTGCGCGTTTCAACTCTCTAAGCGCCAAATTCCCTTTGCTCATTTTTCCATTGATGAGCCATCTGTATCAGTTCTCCGCCTGAAAGAGCAGGAAGATTCACATGGCGCACTTCGGTCACTAATTTGTAGCCCTTTGGTTGATGCTTGCTGAAGTACTCAGCAAACTCCTCAACAATGCTCGACTTTCCTGAGCCATGCCCAACAAGCATGACGTCGGAAGCACTCGACAGCACTGCAGCGATGTACTTGTAGTACTCAGTGCTTCCTTGGTCACTGCGATGCCCATGATGCTCTTGGGCTTGGCGAACATGATGATGTTCAACACCTTCATCAGGACGATGCAAATGCATCACCTCTCGATCATGACTTTCAGACACATGCCAGATGTCGCAGTAATCACGCGTGACCGCAGCAACTACCCATTTTCCTGACACATCACTTAGTGGCGTTTCATGCATACTTGCAACGTACGCCGAACGGAACACAAAATGCAGTGAACAAAAAAGTAGGTATTAATGCACTCGCAGCATTAACTTGCCGTAATGGCCGCCGTCGAGTAGCAGGCGCACTGTTGCGGGGAAGTTTTCAATTCCTTCTTCAATTTGCTCACGAACTTTCAACTCGCCACTCTTGAGCCACTTGCCCATTTGCGCTTCAGCTTCAGCGTGCTTGTGGGCATAGTGGAAGATGGTGAACCCAAGCATGCTGGCGTTGCGCTCCGGAATTTTCAGGTAATTCTTTGGTCCACGGACGTCGGCCATATTTTCGTATTGTGAAACCGCGCCGCATAGAACCACGCGAGCTTCTTCGGCAATGTTCATCAACACTGCGTCGAGAACATCTCCACCCACATTGTCAAAAAAGAGGTTGACACCATTTGGCGCGAGTTCTGCGAGACGCTTTTCTACGTTCTCATTGCGATAGTCAATGGCTGCTGTATAGCCAAGCTCGTTCACCAAGAAGTCAACTTTGTGTTTGCCTCCGGCGATACCGATAACCGTTGACGCCCCTGAGAGTCGAGCTACTTGCCCTGCCAAAGAGCCAACAGCACCAGCTGCTCCTGAGATAACGACGGTGTCGCCTGCCTTGGCCTTTCCTACGTACACAATGCCGGTGTATGAAGTGAGACCCGTTGCCATACCCAATGCACCAAGAAAAGCAGTAGCCGGGGCAATTGAAGTATCGAGTTTGCGCAACATCACTGAAGGCAAGAGCGCATAGCTTTGCGAGCAAAACGGACCCGTGACTGTGTCGCCAACAGCAAAACCAGGGTCGGCAGTTTCCACCACTGTGCCCACGCCGAGCGCTGGCACTACGCCACCAAGTTGTGCCGATGTGTGGAAACCTCCACCGTCGAGCGTGGTGCGAATAAAAGCGTCGATGGAGAGAACATCAACACGCACAAGCACTGAACCAGCAGTAACTTCGCCAACCGCATCGTTCACGATTTCAAAGTCAGACTCTTTGAGGGCGCCCTGCGGATGAGACTTCAAAACAACTTTACGATTGAGCAACAGCGACATCATTTCCCCTTGATTGAACTCCTTAGATTATGGTCTGTCGTCCTCTTCGATAACGAATTGGCACTACACTGCACGTTGAGGGGGTTTTATGTCATTAACAGTTGTCATTACAGGTGCAGGTTCAGGTTTCGGCAAAGGGGCTGCGCTCGCATTGAGCGCGCGTGGCCACCACGTCATTGCCACAACAGAGACCGAAGCCCAAGCCACTGCGCTTCGCGCCGAGGCTCCACAACTACAGGTCGAGAAGCTCGACATCACCAATGCCGCCGACATTCAAAAGATCAATGGTTGGAATGTTGATGTTCTCCTCAACAACGCCGGAGCCGGACAAACAGGCCCAATGGCCGATGTCCCCATGGACCGCGTTCGCTTTCTATTCGAGGTCAACGTTTTTGGCACCATTGCCATTACACAGGCAGTACTCCCACAAATGGTGAAGCGCGGAAAAGGTCGCGTCATCATTGTTTCCTCAATTGCCGGAGTACTTGCGGGGCCAGCCTTCGGCCCGTACTCCATGACCAAGCACGCACTTGAAGCGTTCGGCAAGTCATTGCGCGCCGAAATGGCCGCCCAAGGCATTGATGTGACGCTGCTCAACCCTGGCCCATACAACACTGGCTTCAACGACCGCATGGCCGACTCAATGTGGGAGTGGTTCAATGAAGCATCGGTCAATGCACCAGCAACTGAATTGCATCAAACCATGCGTCAGATGGTGACCACGAATCAGATGGACCCTATTGAAGTAGTGAATCGCATGGTGGAACTCGTCGAAGCAAGCACCACCACCGAAAATAACTTTGTTCCTGAAGGAATTATTGAAATGCTCACGGCACAGGTTGCCGCCAGTTAATTAGTCGCTAGTTTTTTCGCTTTCAAGCACCGAGGCTCGCTCTGCTGCACGCTCTGCCATGCGCTTTGCGGCCTTACCAACACGTTCCACGTGCGAGACCAGCGAAATGCGTGCTTGTTCTGCAGCAGCTGTGAGACCTTCAACTTTTTCAATTGCCCACTGACGAGTGAGAAGCGGCACAATAATTTTGTCGTGATGAATATTCATGTCGTAAATACCAGCCTTGGCAATGGCGCGAGCATGACCAACGAAACCAGGAATGCCTAAACCAGGCATAGAGAAGTTCTTCACTTGGCGTGTTAAGGCTTCCATCGCCATTGACGGATGCACTTCGAACAACTTGGTCACTAAGTCTCTGTAAAACAAGTGATGACGATTCTCATCGGCCGAGAGCCGCATCATGACGTCGTAACCAGCTTTATCGTTCAACATGGTGCCTGTGTTGCGATGTGAAATGCGTGTGGCAAGTTCTTGCACAGCTACGTAGCACATACCATCGGCGGCTGACTCTGGTTCAGGAACCATTGCACTACTGACCTGAATCATGCGGCCATCTTCCAACTCTGATGGGTCGAGCAGACCGCTCACTGTGATGTAGTCGCGCATCGCAATTGCATGTCGACCTTCTTCAGCGGTCCAACGCTGTGCCCAAGTTCCCCATGCGGTGTCGCCACCAAACATGCGAGAAATGGTGCGCGTGTACCACGGAAGATTGTCTTCAGTGAGCAAGTTCACCAGCAATGCAGAACGTACTCCTTCAGGGATGGAATCTGCTGCATAACTAAAACCGTCTTTTGCCAAACGAGCTGCACGTTCCCAAGGAACAATGTCGTGTGGATACCATGGCTCATCGGAATCTAAATGCCGATTCAAAAGGCGCTCTGCCTCGGGCTCTAGTTCGTTGAGAAGCGCAACATCGTTCATTTCTCTACGATATGCGATACCAACGGGTAAGAACGTTTCCTTGGTGAATTTTGAGAGAAAATGAGTACGAATTGGGGCCCAAACATGCAAATCCCCGAGATACTAAGAAAAGCAGCCACCTAGCTCTCACCTGAAGCGAAAGGGTTCTTATGAAAAAACTTCTTGGTCTTTTCCTCAGCAGCATCATCGCGGTCACCGCGTTTGCTCCGCTTCAGGTCACACATGCACGCGCGACACCCACTTTCAAATGGAATTCAACAACACTGGCCCCCAATTCTCGCCAACCACTCGCCTCGCTCATCACCACTAACGTCACGGGGATACGAACATGGAGAGCAACTGGTAGCTGCGTGCGCAACGGCCCCATCCTCACCGTCATTGGCACAAAAGCATGTCGACTCCAACTCAGTATCGGATCACGTGGAAAACCTCCTCGCCTCACAAGAAGTCGTGCATTTCGCATTCGCGCTGTCTCTGCCGATGCCTCTGGCGCTCTTCCCGTCACCCCATCGCGCGCGCTCACTGTTTGGTATCCCGACACACCTCCCGACAAAACAAGTGATCTGTGGAACGTACCTATCTCAAGTTATGTACGTGGTCGCGATGTTTACCCGTTAGAAAGAACTCTGCCAAGTGCTGAAACTGCAGCATGTGAGCAGGCCACCAAAGTGAAGCAAGGAGTGATTGGCCTTTTCTTCGGCAGGCAAGTCGCAACAGGCGGTAGCGGTTTCGGCATCACCATCTCATACGCCGACATCATCAAAGTGGTGCAAGCATGGGCAACAGGCCTTGCCCGTTGCGCACGCGGCCCATGGGAACTCGCAATTGGAACAAGCAACTCGGGTGGCGCCACTAACTTCAATGGTTACTTTGGTGGTGTGGCTTGGGCGCAATTAGTTGACGCAGCGAGGGCAGCATCTGACACTCGCATCATCATTTCAGGAGCAAATGACCTAGAGCCTGGCTGGGGCCCATCGGGTCAGGCACGCGCCTGGGTAGATGGATTCGTTGCAAGTACTACTCAGCGACTGTGGAATTTTGGATCCGCCGATGGCTGCCCACAAAAAGTAGGCGGTATTTTGTGCAATAACGGTTGGACCATCGACGACGTCATTTGGGTCTCTGCACAGGCCGGACCAAATATTGTTGCGCTTCCTCAGGTGCACACCAATGGTGGCGCACAATCGAAACAATGGTCGGTTATTGCAGCTCGAGCCAAGGCGCTTGGCATCCCCTTTCGACTTGGCGGAATGTCGGTGCAAACTGCAGCTTGTAAACAGGTGAGAGGTGGCTGCCCTACCACGGGCATCTCGGCATGGAACGCGTGGGCACAACTGCGTAAATACGTTGATCTCCAACCGAGCCTCGCTGGTTTGCCGCTGGCTGCACCTGCCGATATTCGCTGGGGTTGGGGTGGACCTTTCCTGAGCCCAACACCGACGACAACCACAACTACGACCACGACAACGACCACAACAACTATTGCGCCAACAACGACAACGACGTCCACGACGTCAACGACGACGACAACATCAACTACTTCAACGACGACAACGACCACAACGACCACGTCTGTTGCGCCGCCCACCACATAGTGGCTTTTAGTTCATGAACCGTCCGCCGTTGAGGAAGATCGTCATTCCGGTGACGTATTCCCCACCTTTACTTGCCAACCACACCACCCACGGAGCGCCATGCTCTTCAGGTTCACCAACAAAACCCAGCGGCATTTTGTCTTTCAGACCTTGAACAAATTCTTGGTTATTTGCTTCCCAGTTGTTCCACGCATCAGTTTTCAATGATGGGTTCACTGTGTTGACGGTGATGCCTAACTTGCCCCATTCGCGGGCCGCAGTACGTGTGAGTGCGCGAATTGCTTCTTTCGTAGCGTTATAGGGAGTGTTGCCTGGAAAACCTTCCATGCCTGAACCTGAAGCGAAGTTCACGATGCGGCCGTATCCGGCCTTTTTCATATGTGGGAAAACTGCTTGCATTCCCCACAATGTGGCTGTTGCACCCGTTCGGAAGGTGTACTCCCATTCAGCATCATCGGTATCTTCCATCGGCGTAGGAATGGTAGATGCACGCGGTTTCTCAGCTGTTCCGAAACCCTGAGCGTTATTCACCAAAATATCGACCGTGCCAAACTTCTTCACGGTCTCGGCAACCATATTGAAAATCTGCTCTTTGTTGCTTACGTCTACAACAACACCGAAAGCAATGAATCCTTCTGCTTCTATTTCGGCAACAACACTGGCAACCGTTGCTGGTGTTCGACTCGCCACAACAACTTTCGCTCCTTCGCGGGCAAATACTTTGGCGATTCCTTTGCCAATACCGCGTCCTGCACCGGTAACAATTGCCACTTTTCCATCGAGTTGACCCATGATGTTCTCCTTTAAGAGCACTTCCGAGTGACCCTAATGCTCACTGTCCAGTAGCTAGTAGGCGGAGAAACTTAGGCAACAGTGGTGGGAACACCTTGTTGGGTTCCTGTGATACCGCATTTTTCAAGAAGATACTTCTTCATTGCAGCATCAGATGATTCGAGTTTGTATTGCGTATCGAGATCGCCAATTTGCTTCACAGCACTTGCATCGGCTTCTACCTTTGATAAGTCAAATCCAAACTTTTCAATAATTTTGAACAACTCAACTGTCGAGATACGCAAGTTTTCTGCAATATCTTTAATGTCGTCTGGTGCTTGTGCCGCCAAATTGGTGGCAGCTACCACCTGATTTGCGTAATACAACTTGATGTCGTCGCTCTTTCCCTGACCCGTACCCAACTCGACCTTTGATGCCTCTGTGGCTGTTTCGCAAAATGTCCGGGGCTTCACGGATCCATCGGTGGGCAAAACAGTGTCATACGAACTCGACTCACTGCTGCCGCATGCGGCAATGCCAAACACAACTGCACCAACCAGAAGAATCCGAGTGGCGATGCGGCTTTTTGGCGAAGTTTTCACAGTAATTCCCTCTAACAATGACGTTGACAACAGATGGACAAAATACCTCACTCATGAGCGTAAACCTCTGCCCCGCTGTTCATCACCTCTATTTCCGATACATTTTCCGTATCGATACCACCAAAATCATCCTTTTCTATACGTTTGCCCCTATCAACGACCCCGAAGCCATTCGTCTGTGGCAAAGGTCTTTGTGCGAAAGCCTCGGCCTCAAAGGGCGCATCATCATTTCTCGCCACGGAATTAACGGCACAGTGGGTGGCCCGCTTACGGCTGTTAAGAAGTACGTCCGCACCACACGCGAATACGGAGCCTTTAAAAACATCGATTTCAAATGGTCCGACGGCAACATTGAAGATTTTCCACGGCTTGTTATTCGTGTACGCGATGAGATTGTCACCTTTGGCGTGTCTGACGAAATACAGGTTGATGAAAATGGGATCGTTGGGGGCGGGAAACACCTTTCGCCCACTCAAGTACATGAGCTCATTCAAGAGCGTGGCGAAGAAGTGGTTTTCTTTGATGGTCGCAATGCCTATGAAGCCGCAATAGGCAAATTCAAGAATGCTGTCGTTCCTGATGTGGAAACAACTCCAGGCTTTGTAGCCGAACTCGAGACCGGCAAATACGACCACCTGAAAGACAAGCCAATCGTTACTTACTGCACCGGCGGCATTCGTTGTGAAGTGTTATCGATGGTGATGAAGAATCGTGGTTTCAAAGAGGTCTACCAAATAGCTGGCGGCATTGTTCGTTACGGTGAGAAATTCAAAGATGGCGGACTATGGGAAGGTTCTCTTTACATTTTTGACAAGCGTATGAATATGGAATTCAGCGATGACGCAAAAACCATTGGAGTTTGTCAACTATGCGATTCACCAGCGAGCAGGTATTACAACTGCACCAACAGTGAATGCCGCAAACTCACACTTGCCTGCGATGAATGCGTGGAAGACAACGAACGCGTTACTTGCTCCAAGTGCACACCTATTAATGCTTAAGGTTATCCCGGTGTCCCATCAGGCATCGTTGCCCCACTGAAGTCGGCCTTCTCGAAGACGCCTTCATCGAATACTGCACGCAATAAATGCGCATAAGAGAAACTTGTGCCATCAATTTTCGCACCGGTGAAAATTGCCTCCTCGCCATTGACTCCCAAAAATGAAGCGTTGGTGAGGTTCGCCCCAGAAAAATCGGCACGATACATATTGCTTCCCCCCACATCGGCACCGGTGAAATTGGCGTTAACGAGAATTGCTCTGCTGAGATAGGCCTTGTTAAACGACGACCCTGAGAAATTGGCTCCGGTAAGGTCGAGATCGGCAAAATTTTCCCGTGAGAGATCCATGTTTGAAAAATCAGCGCCTGGGCCTGCGGTTTTACCCTGAATTTCGCGTGTTGCACCCGACTTAGTAGTGGGCTGAAGCGTTGTCGTGCGGGGCGACTTGGCAGGTGGGTTACCACAAGCCATAGTTGTGGCGCAAAACGCCACCAGGACAACTGCAAAAGAAATAGACCGTGAACGCATCAGGTCAATTTACACGCTTCCTGGCTTCGCACACCTATGCGCCAACAAACTACTGTTTCAACAACGTCGTTTAGTGGGGGTATTTATGATCAGCAGTGGACCAGTAGAAGATCGTCTCGCCATTCGCGAATTGGTTGACTCCTACAACGATGCAGTGATGCGTCTCGATGGCGAGGCATGGGCGAGCAACTGGATGGAAGACGGAATATGGTCTTTACCCGGAGTGGGCGAAGTTGCCGGAAAAGATAAGTTCTACCCCATGTGGCAACAAGCCATGTCGGCATTCTCCTTTGTGGGCTTTTTCGCATCTGCCGGCCCCATCGTCGTCACTGGCGATACGGCACATGGAACTTGGTATCAGCAAGAGTTTTTGCACATGAAAGCTGGCGGAAAGCAAACCATCACCGGCCGTTACGAAGACGATTACGTCCGTAAAGATGGACGCTGGTTTTTCGCTAAGCGCGTGTATGCGGTGCTTGACCGTCAAGTAACTGAATAGTCACCCAATTGCCAGCAGTAGCGCTCGCGCTGGGGTTGCATACAGTACGTTAAGGTCATGGCTTCAACTTCACTCAGCTCCATCAATTTGACGAAGAAACGCAAGCAACTCATTGGGGCTGCAGTCGCCGTCGTCGTTATCTTTTTCGGAGTCATCACCTCATACAACGGTCTCGTCAATAAAGAAACGCGTGTCGACCAGGCAAGTTCCGACCTAGAAGTACAGCTGCAACGTCGATTCGACCTCATTCCTAATCTTGTATCTGCTGTTGAGGGCGCCATGACTCAGGAGCGCACAATATTTACCGCCCTCGCAGAGGCACGTTCAAAGTATGCAGGTGCAACGTCGAGCAACGACAAAATTGCTGCAGCGTCACAAGTGGAGTCTGCTCTTAGCCGACTACTCGTTGTTGTTGAGAACTACCCCACACTCACCAGCACACAAAATGTGCGCGATTTGCAAGTGCAACTTGAAGGTACGGAAAATCGAGTTGCACAGGCACGACGTGACTACAACGAATTCGTCACATCGTTCAACAGAGCAATACGCACTTTCCCGCGCTCGCTGATCTCTGGCGTATTTGGTTTTGAAAAAAGGGCCCTCTATGCAGCAGATCCTGCTAGCCAAACAGCACCCAAGGTAGACCTCACACCATCAGGGTCATGAGATTTCGCTTCCTAGCCGCGGCGCTCAGCACCACGGCTTTCGCATTTTTTGCGACTGGCCAACTAGTTGGCGCTGCGACCGACATTCCCAAATTCTCCGCACCTGTCGTTGACGGCGCAAATATTCTTTCCGCAAATGTTGAATCTGCACTGAACCAGTCGCTCGATGGTTTTCGTAAGACAACTGGACCACAAGTAGCTATTCTCACTATTTCATCTACAGGGAATCAATCTCTCGAAGACTTTGGTATTGACGTCGCCCGAAAGTGGGGCCTTGGAGACAAGACTCGAGACGATGGTGTACTTCTTGTCATCGCATTCGACGACCGCACTCTTCGTATTGAAACTGGCAGTGGCATCGAAGGTGAACTCACCGACGTCGAAGCAGGTCGCATCATCGATGGAATTATTGCGCCTCAACTCAAAGCCGGGAACCCCGATGCAGCTGTGATTGATGGAGCCTCAGCGATTGTTAGCGAACTTTCTGCAGCCCCTGGCGAAACGGTGACAATTGATGCCACCGCAACAGGCACCACCGGAAGTACTGGTGGAAATCTCCTCTTCGGATTCATTTCGATTGTTTTCTTCTTGTTTGCCATGGTTATGTTCGTTATTCGTGGTCGCCAACGCGGTTTTGGAAACGTGGCAAGCAACATACTCTTCGTGGCTGTCACCGCTATGCGATCAAGTTCAGGTGGCGGACGCGGAGGTTTCTCTGGTGGCGGAGGCGGAGGCTTCTCAGGCGGCGGAGCGTCGGGTTCGTGGTGAAGCAAACAAGTAGAGGTGGTGAGAATGTTGCATAAACGAAAAGAAGCAGCGAACTGGTGGCTTCAACAAAAGCCTCAAGTCGCAGCAGCCATCAAAGAGGCCGAAGCAGCAACTGGACACCAAATCGTTGTGGTCGTGGCGCGACTGGGTAAATACCATGCCGAACGAGCAACACATATCGCACGCAAAAACCCTGGGGCATCACTCGTATTTTGTGTAGACGTTCTTCAGCACCGATATGAACTGCGTTGGCAAAGTGATGTGATTTTGCCCCAAACGGTTCTTGACACCACCACACAACTTTTCAAGGAACAGAAGTTAGCTGATGCCATTCGATTAGTGGCTCAGTCTCTTCCCGTCAACGCACCAGGAGAAAACCTCCCTGACATTATTGACGAATAACGGAGCCTTGAACCACTGCGTAAATGCCGTTAGAGTCACCAATGGTTACCAATTGCAGAATTCGCTGAGGGAGTACGTCATGTCGTCAAAGAAGTTCACTACTGCCCTATTAGCTATCGCGGGAGTGATGACAGTTTCATCACTCAGCACAAGTGCTTCAGCGCCACCGAGTTCCACCGATTCAACAACCACCACAACAATCGCCACTCCGGTAGTTGCTGGTTGCAGTACCGCGGTCTCCGGCGCAACTTCAACCACTGTCGACGAAACATTCATCAATCTTTGTGATGCTGTACTCACCCGTAAAGATGAGGGCTACGACGACGCTGTCGAACTCAATGGTGCAACTTTTAAATGCACTTCCATTCCTTCAGGTACAACAACTGCATTTAACCGCACCTACTTCGAGAATCGTATGGATGAGATTTCTGCCCAGGTCGGCGCCTGGAGACTGGCCAAAGTTTCAAACCCAAATGCTCCTTGGGCGCCGGTTAATCCACCAAAGCAGAGTTGCAACTTTCCATTTACCTCAAAGGAAAGCAATACCGATGCAACATTTCCTGTGACTTCCACAAAATTTGGTTCCGGATCTTTTGCCACCACGTGCACGACCGAATTCAAGATGGACACCAACTTCGTTTACACAATGACAATTCCCACAGCTGATCCTGTCGGAAACGCAATGGTTCTCCCTAATACCAAGGCATGGCCGTGGTCACTTGGCTTCAGTGGTACTCGCAACTGCACCTGGAAGTTGACTTTTGGTAGCGCCGGTGAACTCTCTGGAACCATTGCACAAAACTTCGGCGACCTTCCAAAGACACAGGCGAATGTTGAATGGAATTGCAGAACTGGGTACACAAAGGTCATCTGCGTGAGTTACACCGTGACTTCAGAAATCACAGTCACCGGTGGAACAAACACATTCGCCGGTGCCAGCGGTTCAGGTATTCAAACTGATGTGCGCATCTTGCCGGCATTACTTATCGACATGCCCTTTGAAGCAGATAGCACCGTTTTAGCTGCCTCTTCAGGCGGTCGATACAAGTTACCCGTACTGAAACTTGCCGGAACTATCGCTAAACCAAAGTCGTCATTGTCTCTGCGCTTCAAGGCAAAGGCTTCATCCGCAAACAAGAAGTTGTCTTACACCGTCTCCAATGCCCGTAAAGCAACTTGCTCGATAGCTGGCAAGTCTGGTTCACGAAACGTCACTTTGGTGAAGTCAGTGAAGAGCAACGCGAAAGGTCTCATCAACACTTCCCTTACCACTTCAACGCTGCGTTCTAAGTTGAAGCTGGCCTCAGGGAAATCAGCTTCTTTGACCATCACCTGCGCGGTTGGCAAGGCACAGGTTGTGCGCCGAGTATCTCAAGTTCTGAAGTAAAGACTTACTTCTTCACTTCAAGTGTCATCGTACGAAATCGAGGCTTTTGCTTTCGTGACTCCACTCGAACTGTTACTCGACATGTACCTGTTTTCGTAATGCGCAGCGTTTGACGAACAACAGTGCATTTCTTCGTCCATGCTTTTGATACTCGTAGCGAAAGAACATCTCCACGCGACACCACGAGTTGAGCTCGCACCGCAAGAGTGCGAGCTGAAACAGATTTTTTGATAAGGCCCGAAACCGACTTCGCAATTGGTACAGCTCCCGATTTCGAACTCAATGTCGTCTTAATTGTGGGCATGGAATAGTGAAACCCAAAAGCACTGACCTTGAACCACGTACCGTCATTAGTGACGTCTGTTTTGACTTCAGTGGTTGTTGAAGTGGCATTGTCGTAAACAATCGCAACGCTTGCAACAATGTCACTTACGTTGCCACCATACAAACATGCTGCAAGATCTGAACGCATCATGAGGTCGTATGTACCCACGATGAGACCCCCTTCAGCATTGGTATGAGGCGCCGCAACCACATACGACAGCGTCTTTCCTACTGGGTCAAACACAGGCGGTCCTGCGGCGTAACCCGTTGCATTGGTTGTGATGAACCCGTCGAACTTTGCAGGCCCAGATGTGCATGCAGCGAGAGAACTCCCGACCATTTCATATTCGGAAAGGGTTTGGTACATCCACTGCCCGCGTACCCACGAAGCTTTGTCGCCGTAGACAGCACGCCAAGCTTCAACCGAAGTATGCGCACCGCTACTTTGTGGATTCATTTGCCCACAGTTTGAAGTATCACTGCAATTCATCGCTCCCCGTTTAGCTGCTTCGGGGAGTTCCGAGTACTTACCCCAAGTTGCTACCGCCGCAACCTGAACAGGAGTTGCATCTACTTTTAAGCGTGTAGAAGTACCAGCTGCCTCATAGGTAACAGTGGGCGAAAAGATGCGACCGTGCAACCAGCCCTTGGGCGGAGTCGACAATCGCAAACTGAGTGAAAACTTTGTATTTGCCGGAAAGTCTTGTCGAGCTGCGCAATATCCATCGGCAATTGATGCGCAATTGCCCCACTTGTCAGACGAACCATGGCTCACTCCAAAACCATTCTCCAAGGGCGAATTTCGCTTGAAGTTTCCTGCAAGAACTTTCACCGGATAAACCGAAGCATGAATAGTGATACTTGAAGGTGCTTGAACCCCACCAGTTGGAGATACCCCGTTAACCGACGCAATCACCATGTATTCATTTCCGTCGTTGTGTGGCACTCCTGGCAAAGTGAAAATACTCGGCGCGGTACCGGTGGGAATATTCCGACCCGGACTCCCCTCAAAATCTGCCAAGCCTCGTTCTGGGAAATACCTTGAAAACTCACCTTCGCTCACTACCCCTTGGCTGCTGGTTGCTCCAAGCGATTCAACGCAATCTTTCTGAGCGTCAGTTTCACACCGTGGCAAAATGGAATACGTTCGCACCGTTTGGTTTGCACAGGCAGCATCGTTCAGCGAAGTGCACAATTGGCCAGACTGAGTACGCACAGTAGACATCAACCGAGTGTGGCTAATGTCGTCGTCTATATAAAGCCCCAAATGGCCAACGCCAGGCGAATCGGGCCATGCAAAGTCTGCTCCTGTATACGTATTTCCGGCGTCCGCAGGCATTACCAGCACATTGCTTGCCGCCATCAAAATGCAAGACGTAAGAACAACACGTAATGATTTCATATGCGACCTTAACGCAACTCCACAATTTCTGTAGAGATTTGGCGACCGCATTATGTGACAACTTCGGAACACGCACTACACACGAACTAGAGGCGACGTTGGGAATCGAACCCAAGTACAGGGCTTTGCAGGCCCTTGCCTAAACCACTCGGCCACGTCGCCATCGCTACTGCAAGCAGTTGCGAAAGCAGAACTCTATCGGCGCTTGCCCCGTAAACCCATGTCTTTCAGCACTTGCCCAGCACCGTATTTCCAGCCCCGACGGGCTCTGGCGAGTCGGGAGATCTGTCGCATGCGAAAGGTCATATCGCGGGCATATTCAATGGCACGCGTCTCGCGCGCAGATGCCACAAGAGTGGGAGGCACATCGGGAAAGACTTCCTTATCGAAGCCAAAATGGTGGAAATCATCTGAATAGATCTCTTCCACCAAACGAGCAGTCTCAGCATCCATCACATCGCGATATTTAATGCCGAGACCTTCGTTGAGTCGCTTGGCAACAATGTGCTTTCCCGATCGTTCACTGAGCTCTGCAGCAAAGGCGTCCATTGCCCCAGGTGCATCAACGCGAAAGAGATGAGTGAAATGCATGTGGTCAGGGCGCAGTGCACCAATTTGCCCGGTGAAGTGGTCGTCAATGTAAAAGAGTTCTGAACGAGTATGCAAGGCGCGCACAAACTTGCGGAAGGTAGCTGCAATATCAATGACGCCATCTACTCGCTCGTCTTCACAAATTTGCCACACCTCATCAGACAACATGCTCGGGGCGCGCATGAGAATGCGATTTTCAAAAGTGGAATACAAACGTGCATACGGCGAACGCAACGCTCCTACTCGCCACCACTCTGGCGATTCCCACATGACGTTTTGTTCAGCTTCGGGCATATAACGAAAAAGATCGAGTCCACTCACTTCTATTTCATGAATAGTTTGAGACAGGGAAATATTGGGGCTATGCAGCCAGCGTGCGTTGTCGATGTTGTACGACCCATTGGCCTCGGCAAGCATCATTTTGATGGAGCTACACGCCACCTTGGTGGTGGGCACGTACATCACCTTGAGTGATGGCGAAACCAAGGTGTGGCCGACGAAGAGAGCTCGCTCTGTGAATACGTAAGGTTTTTTTGAAAACATCTTGCAGTTAACTCCACAGGTGGTTCATGCCAGAGAGGAGTTCCTCTGCGCATGTTTCAACACTGCGTTGTGACGTTAGCAAGGTCATCTCGGGTGAACGTGGAGCCTCGTATGGGGCATCTACCCCGGTCAGACCAGTGAGTTCTCCCTTGGCTGCTTTCGCATACAAACCTTTGGTATCGCGCTTTGCGCACTCTTCTACAGAGGTTGCGATAAATACCTCGGCGAAACCAAGCCCTGCCGATTCATGGCGTTGGCGAACTGCTTGTCGCCCCTCAAAAAATGGGCTGATGATCGGAACAAACACAACAAACCCAGCATCGGCAAGAAGGAGCGCCACTTCCCCTACGCGACGCACATTTTCTGCCCGGTCTTGGTCGCTAAACCCAAGATCAACGTTGAGGCCATGACGCAGGTTGTCGCCATCGAGAACATAGACAGGAACACCGAGCGTAAAGAGATGATGCGCAGCAGCATTGGCAATGGTGCTCTTACCTGCACCTGACAGCCCAGTGAGCCACAAGGTACAGCCACGGCTGTTCTGCTTTGCCCAACGATCTTCTCGGGTGATGGCGTGTTCGTGCCAGCGAATGTCGCCCGCGGGCTGTGGCGTTTTGTCTGTGGTCACTCGCGAGGCGGCAACAACATGCCGGCCGCTGCGGTTGCACCCGTTGACTCGTCGACCAAAATGAAAGAGCCCGTTACACGGTTGTGTTCGTAGTCGTCACGCAACAGAGGTTCTGCTGTATGAATAACAACGCGTGCAATATCGTTCATAGCAAGTGGGCCTGTTGGCTCTTTGCGATGCAATTCTGAGATATCGAGCACATAACGCACTTCACTCACCTTGGCGCGCGTGGAACGCGTGGTGTGCTTCAGCGTGTACAGCTTGTTTGTTTGCAGTTGCGCATTCGAGTCGAGCCAACACAGCATCGCTTCGTGATCTTGCACAACACGTGGGCGGTTATGTGGCCGGCAAATCATGTCGCCTCGTGTGACCGACAAGTCATCAGCTAGCAAAATGGTCACTGCAGCACCAGGAACGGCTTCCGTGAGTGGCCCATCGGCCGAGTCGATGCCGGTAATGGTGCTCGACAAACCACTAGGCAACACAACAATTTCATCACCCACGCGCAATACGCCACCAGCAACAGTGCCGGCATACCCGCGATAGTCGTGGTATTCAGTCGTGCGAGGGCGAATGACGTACTGCACAGGAAAGCGCACATCGATGCGATTGTCGTCGCTCGCCGTGTACACGTTTTCGAGGTGGTGCAAAAGCGTTGGACCTTCGAACCAGCCGAGGTCTGGAGTGCGGTCAACAACGTTGTCGCCCTTCAATGCGCTGATGGGCAAGAAAGTAACGTCGTGCAGATTCAAACGTGCCGCAAAGTTTTCGAAGTCTTCGCGAATTTCTTTGAATCGTGCTTCGCTGTAGTCAACAAGGTCCATCTTGTTTACACACACCACGAGGTGTGGCACACCAAGTAGCGACGTAAGAATGCTGTGACGACGGGTTTGTTCTACTACCCCATGACGAGCGTCGATGAGAATAATGGCGAGGTCTGCAGTAGATGCACCTGTAACCATGTTGCGCGTGTATTGCACGTGGCCTGGGCAGTCCATAATGACGAAGGAACGTGCAGGTGTAGCGAAATAGCGATGCGCTACGTCGATGGTGATGCCCTGCTCGCGCTCGGCACGCAAACCGTCGGTGAGTAGCGACAAGTCGACATACTCATCGCCGCGACGCTTGCTGACGGCTTCGACGTGCTCTAGCTGATCTTCAAAAATGCTCTTCGAGTCGTACAACAAACGACCAATGAGCGTTGACTTTCCGTCGTCGACAGAACCAATAGTGGCAAAACGTAACTGACGCATCAGAAGTACCCCTGTCGTTTGCGATCTTCCATACCAGCTTCAGAAATTTTGTCGTCGGCACGAGTAGCACCACGCTCGGTAACGCGAGCGATAGATGTTTCAGCAACAACATCGGCAATGCTCACTGCCGAAGACTCAACGGCCGCAGTACACGTGGCGTCGCCTACTGTGCGGAAACGTACTTGCTCTTCAAACACTTCTTCACCAGCTTCTGCGTGAAGAAACTCGGTCTCGGCCATCAGCATGCCGCCGCGACGAAACACGGGGCGCCGATGCGCAAAGTACAAACTGGGCAATTCAATATCGTGCTGTTGGATGTAGCTCCACACATCGAGCTCGGTCCAGTTGCTAATGGGGAACACACGGAAGTGCTCACCGGGGCGCAACGACGTGTTGTAAATGTTCCACAACTCAGGACGCTGGTTCTTTGGGTCCCACTGGCCAAAGGTGTCGCGATGCGAGAACACACGCTCTTTAGCGCGAGCACGCTCTTCGTCGCGACGACCGCCACCAAGTACGGCATCGAACTTGTTCTCGGCAATGGCATCGAGCAGGGCAACTGTTTGCAGTGGGTTACGTGAAGGTGCGTCGGCAACCTTGCCGGCATCGATTGCAGCCTGCACCGATGCAACGGTGAGGTCGAGGCCAAAGCCTGCGAGGCAACGGTCGCGAAACTCAATGACCTCGGGAAAGTTGTGGCCGGTATCGACGTGCATGATGGCAAAGGGCAACTTGGCAGGGGCAAAGGCCCGCACGGCAACATGCAGCATGACGACCGAGTCTTTACCCCCCGAAAACAAGATGACGGGGCGCTCGAAGCAGGCCGCCACCTCACGAATAATGGTGATGGCCTCGTCTTCAAGACCGGTGATTCCAGGACGCATTCCTAAATCCTACCAATTCGGTCGGGTTTCCACCGACTTCCCGTATGAGGCGACCATCACAGCAGTACGCTTTCCTTGTGGCTGAAAAGAATCGCGATACAACAGCAATCACAACGGGCCGAAATGGCGCCCGTGCTTTGGCTAGCGATATTGCCACTTCCACCACCTGGTCGAGCTCTGGGCTCGACGAAACCCACAACGAGGCTGTCGCCGGCCGGCGCTCAAAGCTCTACAGCCGCTATACCAACCCCACTGTGCGCCAATTTGAAACTGCCATTGCCGAACTAGAAGGCGCCGAAGACGCTTTGGCCTTTGGCTCAGGAATGGGTGCCCTCGCCAGCGTGGTTTTTGCCCTCTGCTCCCCTGGCGACCACATTGTGGCCCAACAACAGTTGTATGGCGGAACCATTGCATTTTTGAACGGCCCCGTTCGGCGCATGGGCATCAACGTCACTTTTGTCGATGCCACTATTCCGGGCGCATTTACTGCGGCAGCAAAAACACCACGCACCATGTTGGTCATTGCCGAAACTCCGGCGAACCCTGCACTTGCACTTGCTGACCTTGCCGAACTTGGCGCCATTGCAGTTCCCTTCACAGTTGTCGACTCCACGTTTGCTACACCTATGAGCCAGCAACCGCTGGCGCACGGTGTGAACCTTTCTTTGCATTCAGCCACGAAAGGAATTGGCGGACACAACGATGCTTTGTTGGGCGTCATTGCGGGAGAAGCTGAATTAATCGATGCCATTTGGGCCTATTCGGTATTGCACGGCGCAACTGCTTCACCATACGACGCCCACAATGCGTTGCGTGGCATTCGTACCCTTCCTGTGCGACACGAACGTCAATGCGCTTCCGCGATGCAGCTTGCAACGTGGTATGAGCAACAAGCGAAGTGCAACAAGGTGTACTACCCCGGTCTTGCAAGTCACCCACAACACGAACTTGCCGCACGTCAAATGAGTTCATTTGGCTCGGTCTTTGCCATCGACATTCCTGGTGGCATCGATGCGTGTCGCACTTTCATTTCCGCACTACAACTCGTACGACCTGCCACCTCATTGGGCGGACCCGAAACGCTCATCTGCCATCCGGCTACCAGCACTCATTTCGGACTCGATGAAGAGTCACTTTCCGGAGCACTCGCGAGCGACGGGCTCATGCGCATCTCGGTAGGTCTTGAACATGTTGACGACCTACGTCACGATTTTGCACAGGCCTTTGCGGCCATAAAGCTTTAGATCTTTTTGGGCGGCCGGGGAATAAAGGCACTAGTGCGCGCAACGTATTCGTTGTAGCCCTCTTTGCGCTTCTTCAAACTCTTTTCCAAAAGCGTGACACCAGAAACTTTGCGCAGAAGAATGCTCATGACCACCGCACCAACGATTCCCACAACACCAATTTCTGCTTCGGCGGCGATGAGTGCAAGACCCCACCACACACACGCATCGCCAAAGTAGTTGGGGTGACGCGTGTATTTCCAAAGACCCGTTTGCATTACTTTTCCAGCGTTTGCAATGTTGGCCTTGAACTGAGCCAGCTGAATGTCGCCAACTGTTTCGAAGAAAAGTCCAACAGCAAAAAATGCAATACCCACGATGCCCAGCACGCCAATATCTGGGCCCCGAGATACCTGACCCAGTTGTACCGGCAACGACACCAACCACATCAACACACCTTGCAAGATGAACACCGTGAACAAACTCACGAGCGGGAATTTCGCGCCATGGTGTTTGCGCATTGCCTTGTAGCGATAGTCCTCACCGTGACCAATGTTGCGCCACGACAAGTACGTTGCTAAACGCAGACCCCATGCCGTGGTGAGCAGGGTTAACAACCAGCCACGAGCATCGTTACCGTCGGCCACGCTATGAGCAACCCATGCCACTACGACGAAACCGAGACCCCACACAATATCGACGATGGAAGCATTCTTCAGCGCGAGGCTCAGCAGCCACATAGAGAACATGAGAACCGCAATGGCAATAGCACTCGCCAAAAGAATGTCTGCACTACCGCTCATCACTTCACGCCCTTCAATACTTCATTTTGCGTTTGCACTTCTGTGTCTAACATCAACCACTGCTGGTCGAGCCATGCAGCCATGCTTTCGGTAGGAATATCTGGGCGGGCAATGCGCCGAAACCACATCACACATTTCACATTTCCTTGTTCAAGGTGACGCAGCATGCCACCGAAGGTGTCGAGACCGTCGAACCCCACATGACCAGCAATAACCACATCGCACTGCGGGGCACCTTGCATGAGCGCAATTGCACCAGCAGGTTTGGGAGGCAGCAACATCGTCAAGGGTGCAAGTAACTGAGCACGCTCGGGGTTGCGTTCTGTCAACTTCTCCAAGAGCCGTTGACGCTTCGCAGCATTTGCGCGTGTTCCTTCCGGGAAGATGACCGACACATCGCTATGGCCAAGGTCTTTCGAGAGCGCAGCAACTCCTGCGAGTTCTTCTTGCACATTGTTTGACGTGCGATTGAGGAAGTAGTTCGGAAGTCGGTGCCCCACAATGTCGAGACACGGGTCGAGCATCAGTTCCCTCTTCAATACGTAACGCGGGTGCAGACCAGCGATGTTGCCCATCGCCCAGGCCGACACCAATGAGTCGGCAAGGCTGGCGTGTCGCGACAACACCACAAGAGGACCCGGCACGAGCACTTCAGGGTTCTTCACTTCAATGCGTAACCCAACGGTGCCACGAAGCGCCAAAATGAGCCCACCTGCCCACCACCGCTGCAACTTGTAGTGCAATGACACATTTCTTCTTTGCCCGGCAGCCCAAAAAGCAATGCTTGCAACAACCCCCGCGGTTTCCAGCCAGGCCCAGCACAAAAGGAATGCGATGAGGCGAACAATGGGCAAGCGCCACTTCCGCCGTACAAGATCGACCACAATGCACAGTGGTACCCATATAAAGAACGAGCCCAAGAGGAAGTTGGCCAATACAAAAACGCCAAGGAAGGCGATGGGGCGTCTGACATATGGCTTTTCGATACCCCCATAGTACTTCGCACATTTAATGTTGACTATTTTGGTCAACTATAGGCAGACTGTAGAAGTGACCTCCCCGACAACCTCCTGCGCCGTGCGGCGCCTCACCGGAACCCTCGGTGCAGAAATCTCGGGCGTTGACCTCACGCAAGACCTCAGTAGCGACATTGTTGCGTCAATTCGTGAAGCCCTCGTTCGCTACCGTGTTGTCTTTTTCCGCGACCAGCATCTCACCCCAACTCAACAAGTTGCCTTTGCACGCAACTTCGGAGAACTCACGCCTGCTCACCCACTATTGGGCGGCCTCGACGAGAACCACCCCGAAGTACTTGTTCTCGATTCGCTCGACTACAAACTTGGTGTGGGCGACGTGCGCAATACAGGCGACAAGAAAACAACGAGCTACAACAACAGGTGGCATACCGATGTCACTTTTTCTGCTGCTCCACCTACCGCCTCAATCTTGGCAGCCAAAGTGATTCCCTCATACGGTGGCGACACCTTGTGGTGCGACTTGGTGAACGCTTACGAAAATCTCGCTGCCCCATTGCGACATCTTGTTGACGGCCTCGTTGCAGTTCACGATGCAAGCGGAACCTTTTCGCGCTTTCGTGACGAAGATAAAAGTGGCGAGAACAAACAAAAACTAGGAAACATGAGCCCAGTGCGCCACCCAGTGGTTCGCATTCATCCTGAAACCGGCGAGCGCGGTCTTTTCGTCAACCCCACCTTCACGGCATACATCGAAAACTTCTCACCAGAAGAAAGCCGGGCCATTCTTGGTCTGTTGTACGAACACAGCATTCAACCAGAGCGTGTTGTGCGCTGGACCTGGCGTGAAGGCGATGTTGCGATGTGGGACAACCGTTCAACGGCTCATTACGCAGCTGCCGACTACACCGAACCACGCCTCATGCATCGCATTACCGTTCGCGGTGAACGCCCATTTGGCACGTTTGGCGAAGTCGAACCCCTTGTTGGGAGCATCGCATGAACCCCTTTGCTGCTCAATTCCCTGTCAATTTAAATATTGAAGGCAAACCAGTTCTCTTAGTGGGCGGCGGACGCATTGCATACCGCAAAGCCGAGCAACTGCTGGTGTGCAATCCCCAACTCACCGTTATATCCCCAAAGATCGACGAGCGCTTTCATGCCACTGGCGCAACACTCATTCAACGTGAATATGCAGCACTCGATGTAATGGGATTCTCACTCGTCATTACCGCAACGGCAAACAATGTTGTTGACCAACAGATTTTTGATGAATGTGAATCACTGGGTATTTGGGTGAACTCTGCCGACGACCCCGACCGCTGCACATTTACATTGCCCGCCAGCATGCGCCGTGGCCGACTGCTCATTACTTCTTCCACCGCTGGTGCGAGCCCTGCCATGTCGTCGTGGGTTCGCTCCACACTAGAAAACACTATTGGCCCTGAGTTCGCAGAAGCAGTGGAATTACTCGCCGCGAAGCGCGCAGCATTTCATGCCGAAGGAACAAGCACAGAAGATGTCGATTGGGCGCCGCTGATTGCTGAGGCTCTCGAACAAGCGCGCAAAAGTTCACAGCAGGTTGCGCCATGACCGTGTTCTTAGTGGGCGCAGGCCCTGGTGACCCCGAACTCATTACGGTCAAAGCTGCGCGCCTTATTGCGCAGGCCGATGTGATTGTGCACGATCGCTTAGCCGACGACAGCATCATTCAACTTGCTGCACCTGGTGTTGACCTCATCGACGTGGGCAAGAAACCCGGCAACCCCACGCCACAAGAAACCATCAATGCTCTTCTTGTGCACCTTGGCGCTCAGGGCCTCAATGTTGTGCGCCTAAAAGGTGGCGACCCTTTTGTTTTTGGTCGTGGCGGCGAAGAAGCTGAAGCACTCATTGCTGCGGGTATTGCATTTGAGGTAGTACCCGGCATCACTTCTGCTGTTGGTGTGCCTGCCTATGCAGGAATCCCCGTCACGCATCGTGGCTTGTCGGCTTCCTTCACGGTGGTCACTGGCCACCGCGAAAAAGGTGGTTCGACGGGTGTGAATTGGGAAGCACTTGCCGCAGTAGGTGGAACCATCGTGGTGCTCATGGGTGTTGCTGAACGTGGTGTTATTGCCGAACGACTCATTGCTGGCGGGCTCAGTTACAACACTCCAGTTGCTGCAACTCGCTGGGGCACGCGCGCCGCTCAAGAAACGGTGCGTACAACACTGGGCGAACTCGGCTCTACCCCACTTGAAGCGCCGTGCACCATTGTGATTGGTGCTGTTGCTGCGCTGAACTTTTCGTGGCGCACAGAAACACATACGCCTGAACTGATTTAAATCAGTTACTAAAGCGAGCCGCCAGCCCACCAACGCTCGAAAGCGGGAAGTGCTGCACGCGTTACTGGCTCGAGCAAGAAACCCGTTGGGGAACGAACATAGCTAAACGCTCCGTATCCCTCTTCTGGAGACACCTGTGCAATTTCCAAACTCCAGCCCTCTTTCATGAGGCGCTCAGTTGTTTCCTTCACATCATCTACCCAAATACCCATGTGATGCACTCCGGGAGCGTCAGAACCATCCCAGATGGTTCCTGGAGCACCTTGCAAGAGTTCAACGTGCTGTGGGCCTTCGCATGAATAGGTGAACTTCAAAGGAATAGTGGTTTGGCCTTTTCCTGGCAACCATGCATTTTGCTCACGCACCTGCACATCACACCAGGTGAGTTGCAAACCCTTACCCATCTCTTCCATTGCTTCTTCAATGTTTTTGACGCGCACACCAATGTGATAGATGTCTTGATAATTGAACATAGTTCCCTCTAGTTAGATTTCGCGCCAACACCCTTGGCAAAAAGTGCCGAGAGATCTGCATCGTCGGTGTCAATAAGTGCTTGTACCCATTTATGGAATGCCTGCGTGCCGCCTTCATTACGGCCAAACATCACTTCTTTTTTTGCACCACTCTTTAAGCCGCGCTGAATTTGAATGCCTGTTTTGTAGTCTTCTTCTTCAACCACAAAGCGCATGAACTTCATGCGATCTGCAACGGCCGCATCACGCTCTGGGTTTTGTGTTTCGCAATGCAGAAAGTGCTGCACAGTGACCGACTCTTCAGGAGTTGCTCCGGGGAACAACTGCGAGATCATATAAATGCGACCATCGGCTTCAAACGAAGCAATAGAGATGTGGGGGAAAATGGTCCACACGCCAAAGACCAACTTTTCTGTTGGCCATTCCGAAACAGGAATGCCTTCAAGTGGGCCTACCTGGCGCTTATCGGGAGCCAACAACCGCTGGTGAGGGCCCCACGCTTCGAACAATGCCTTTGGAGATAGATCGGGACCAAAAGAGTTCTTGTGCAAAATGGGCAAATGGTAGAAGTCGAGGTAGCCGTCGTAACAAACTTTCCAATTCGCTCCATCAATACTCTGCTGACCCGCGTAGTAGCAGTTTTCAAAGTGGTGATGCTCTAACACTTCGTCATAACCATGGAAGAACGAGTCGTGATCGAGCGTCGAATTTGGCGTGAGAGTGACCCAAATGATTCCGGCACGCTCGGTAACAGGAAGAGTTGTTAAGCCATTGCACGACTTGTCGAGATCGCCGAATGCTTCTGCTTCATAAATTCCTACGAGGTCTCCGGCAGTGTCGTACGACCATGCATGGTAGGGGCATGTGAAGCGTCGGGCAGTGCCACAGCCATCTTCAGCAAGTTGCGCGCCGCGGTGGCTGCACACATTAAGGAAGGCGCGCATTGAACCGTCTTGGCCGCGCACCATGAGTACAGGAACACCCAAAATGGTGACCGCGCTATATGAACCAGGCTCGCGCATTTGGCAGGTGAACCCCAGCACAAGTGGGAGACGCTTGAAGATGCGGTCGACTTCTTTTTGCCAACGCTCTTGGTCGAAGTAATGCTCAACTGGCACACGCAAAATGTCGTCAACAATTTCGCCTTTGCCTTCAGCATGAGCATCTACTGCTCGCTGAGCCATACGTACTAGTTCTTGCCTACTCATTACATACCCCCGTGTGTGGTTGGTATGTATACGGTACTCCCCCACATCCCTCTGCGAACGACTTGAGAACGCCCGAAGTATGGGTTAGGCGCCCTTTACCACCAAGTTCAGTTCGCGCATGGGGCGCAAAAAGAAGCTTGGTTCGTGAATGGGCAGTTCCATTGGTCCTGCGAGTTCAACCTCTGTCAAGCGATCGAGCAGCAAGTTGAACGCCGTTGCCATTTGCTGACGCGCAAGTGCCGCCCCTAAACAGAAGTGCACACCAAAGCCAAAGGCCACATGATTCTTTGCATTGGCACGCTTGATATCGAACACATCAGGGTTGTCAAATACTCGCGGGTCGCGGTTTGCTGCACCAAAGCGCACCATGGCCGACTTGTTCTCTGGAATATCGAAGCCACCCAAAGTGACAGGGCACTTCACACTGCGCCACAGGCCTTGCACTGGGCTGTCGAATCGCAACACCTCTTCAATGAAGTTGCCCATGAGCGAGCGATCGTTGCGCAACATTTCCATTTGGTCGGGGTGTTCAATAAGCAACAACATGGCCGACGACAAAGCACCTGTTGTGGTTTCAAAACCGCCAGTAATGAGTGCGTGCAATACGGTCATTAATTCATTAATGGTGAAGGGCTCTTCCCCTTCTTCATTTACATGCGCATTCACCAAGAGCGAGATGAGATCTTTACCAGGGTTTGCACGGCGCTTTTCAAATTCACCTGCAATGAAATGCTGCTCTTCAATTTCCACATTGGCTTCAATAATTGCTTCTTCAACCGTAATTTGTGATCGCTGAGCAAGTGACAACATTGCTTCGGCCCAACGGCGGAACTTTGGATACTGCGAAGGGTCAAGACCTAGTTGAGTGGAAATAAAGATGCCTGGCAGCGGCAAGGCGAAGTCGCGAACAAATTCGCACTTACCCTTTTCCACCATGGAGTCGATGAGCGAGTTGGCAATTTCCTCAAGCTGCGGCACATAGGCCTTCACTTGCGCTGGAGTGAACACTCGGTTTAACAGTTTGCGATACCGGCTGTGTTCTGGTGGGTCGGAACGCTGCAAAACCGGCAGATGCGTCCACCCTTTTTCTTTCAGCACACTTTGATACGCGATGATGGCGTCCATATTGGCCGCACGCCCACCAGCAGATGGCTTGTTAGAAAAAGTGGCAATGTCACCTAATGCAGCACGAGTTTCTTCGTGTCCACCAATGACATAAAGATCAATATCGGTTTCATGCCACACAGGGCACTTCGACAATTGCTCTTTGTAGTACGGAAACGGATTGTCTTGTATGTTGACGTTCGTTAAACCTTGGTGTTCCACATCGCTACTCATGAGTCCCCCTCGAGTTCACCTAACTCTACAAGGTTGCAAGAAACTGGACGATGGCGGCGTTCACCGGTTCAGGGTGCGTGAGGTTCGCCGCATGAGGCCCACCTGGCACCACCACATATTGCACCTTGCCGCCCATGCCATCTCGCAATACTTCAGCCTTCGATAGAGGAATTGCAGCATCGGCATCGCCATGCACAATGAGCGCTGGGCAACTAATGCTCCCTAACCGCGAGGTGATGTCGTCGCGACCCAATAGGCAGCGAAAGGCACGGCTGAAACTTTCTTTGTTGAGTACTGCCCACTTGGCAAACCACTCTGGCCATTCACCAGGACCCAAAATGAGGCTCGCAATAAACTCTTGCACCGGTTCTGGACCATGTTCCATCCACGTGTCGTGCATGAGCATGTAACCCTCATCGGAACCTGGTTCTTCCAACCCCGCTTGGGTATCGAGCAAAATGAGACCACGAACGCGCTCAGGGGCCGTGAGTGCTACGCGCAAACTCAAGAATCCACCCTGCGACATGCCACCCACAATTGCCGAGTTGATGCCCAGAAAATCCATTAGCCCAAGCACGTCTTTTGCGGAATCCCAATAGGTAAATTCATCGATCGCCAAGGTGCCGCCAAAACCGCGTTCATCCCATGTGATGACCCGATGGGTTGAGCGCAATGCGGCCACCTGTGGTGCAAACATTTCATGGTCCATCAAGAACCCGTGACTCAAAACAACAGCAGGCAAATTGCTGCCCGTGTCTTCGTAGTAAATGTTCACACCATTAATAAGAGCGTTTGGCATTGTTACTCGCCTTCCATCATGAGCGGGTTGCGGTAGTTGTGCGTGCCATCAAACCTGCTGAGCAAGTACGGGCCCGACACCATCGGTGCATGCTTCGCCACTTCACCCGGCTCAACACATGTGGGCAGAGCCTCAATAGTGAGATGAAACGGCGGGGTCACAAACAACGGAATGGAATATCGGTCAACATCCGGCGGGTTGATGACCCGATGCGGGTTCGACACATACCTGTCGTTGGTCCAAATAGCCAACAAGTCACCCAGGTTCACCACAAGATGACCTTCGGGTACAACCACATCGATCCATTCACCATCACGACGACGCACTTGTAAGCCGCCTACACCATCGTCTGACAACACGGTGATGCTCCCGTAATCGGTATGGGCGCCACAACCAAAACGGCCTGGTGCTACCGGCACCTTGAACGATGGCGGATAGTGCAACATCCGCAAGTGCAGCATCGGCTCACCTGGTTGATCTTCAAAAAAGTTTGGGTCGAGCTCAAGGGCCACAGCCACACCGCGCTGCAAACGACGAACTGCTTCATAGCCCTCATCGAAATACGCCTGCCATGCCTCACGAAACCCTGGCAGCGATGGCAGTTGGTTTGGGCCATGCAGAGGTGTGCCCTTCACAACTTCAAAATGATCTGGCCCTTGTTCAAGACCCGAGTCGATGCCTTCTTTCAAATCACCAATGCCGTAGGTTGCTTCCAACTCGGTGTCGGCCAACGCACCTTCAAGGTTTTCATCGCCAATACCGATGTAGCCGCGATGGTAGGCACTCTTACCAATGGCAATCTTGTTCTTCTCTTCTGTAGGCAGAGCAAAAAACTCGCGCATCTTGTTCAGCAAGTTTTCTTTGGTGCTCGCCTGCACACCATGACCCTTCACCAGCAAAAAGCCAAGCTCGCGACATGTCTGGTCGATGACCGCAGCAACTTCACGCGCCTCCGAAGAAGGCAGCACCTGTCCTGTCGCAAAAGACGAAACGTCAATGACCGGAATAGAAGTAATTGGTGGTGAACCCATCCCTCAATAGTGCCACGCCAGAAGCCCCCCGAAGGAAACGGGTTACCCGCTCAGGAAAACAGGTACACCATTACCCGTCTATTACTGGCCTGAGCCGACTCGGCCAATGCAAATGCCACTGGTGAGCCATAGCCAACACTTACCGCAACAACCTTCGACCTCACCCGTTTCGCCAACAATGCCTGCTTCACCGCATTTGCCCGCCGCAAACTAATGCTTGGTTTCGACAGCACTTCGCTGGCAAACAAAGACGAGTGACCCACCACGAAAACATTCTTTGCGCTATTTGCAGCGCTCGCTACTGGCGCCAAGTAACCCATGGGCACACTTGACATGTGCCGAAAGAAGATGGGGTCCAACACCTCAACACTGTCACCCAGTTCATAAACAGGTGACGCCATCGACACCGTACGAACAGAGCTCTTCCACGTACGCGCCACTGCCCCACTTGCCCATTTCACCTGCACTACGCACGAACCAACATCAACCGTGACCACGTAAAGACCACCCGCAACGCATACACCTGGAGTTGCACTAATAATGCTTTGACGTTTTGCATCTGCTGCAGAAATCACCCGGAATGCCTTCAATACCGCCACTGCCTTCGGAGCAACTATGCCACTCGCAATAGTTGTGGTGGTTATTGCCTTCCCCAGTACCGACGTGGAGCTAGAAGTTGACTGCTCCATTCGCACAGCCAGCGTTGTAGTTGTTGTTGTTGAGGTGGTGCTCGATGTTGAAGTTGTCGACGTGGTTGATGAAGATGTCGTTGACGAAGATGTGGACGACGAGCTCGACGTAGATATATCAGCCACCAGCGTTGTACTTGTTGTGGAAGTTGTCGATGTGGTCGACGTCGTAGACGTGGTTGATGTTGTGGATGTTGTGGATGTTGTGGTTGATGTTGTCGTGGTGTCTGGCGTAGCCGAGGCTGCATCGGATGCAAGGCTCAGACCATTCACATTCTCAGCTTTCACAGTGATGGCATAAGAGGTGCCATTACTCAGCGACCCCACCAAGCAGTGCAATGGCTGCGCATCGCTCACCAAAGTTGTACACCCCTCAACACCATTCACGTATACGCGATAGCCCAATAGCGTCTCGCCACCCGAGCTTGCTGGCGCATTCCACGACACATCGAGCGTGCCATTGCCACTACTCGCCATAACTGCAGTCGGTCTTCCCGGTACGCCCGTTGTCGTTGCATTGCTTGTTGCCGCTACCGACACTCCCACCACAGTTTCTGCCGTAATACTCAACGCGTAAGTAGTAGAAAGCGCAAGACCACTCAACACACACGATGTGATTCCAAGAGTGCTGCAACTTCCCGCACTTCCCGCAACGTGGTAGAGCACCACTTCCGCTCCTCCACTCACCGCCGCGGTCCACGACACCGTGAGTGTTCTTCCAGCAGCAACCACATTGACTCCGGTAGGAAGACTCGGTAATTCCACGGTGTTGACCACGGCTGGCGCTAACACCACTGCACTTTCACTGTTGCCCAATTGGCCGTAAGTGTTGTTTCCCCAGCAATACACAGCACCAGCAGTAGAAAGCGCACACGCATGAGCACCCGTGGAACGTGCACTCACAATTTTCGATACACCACTACTCATGCCAATAACCGATTGTGGCGAAGTGGCATTGCTTGTTGCTGCATGTGCGCCGAGTTGCCCAAAGTCGTTAGCACCCCAACACTTTGCAGCACCTGCCACCACAGCACACGCCCCCAAGTTGCCCGCACTCAGTGCCGTCACACCAGAACTCAGCGTGTTCATAGCCACTCGCGAAGTTGCATCGGTACCCAGCCCGTTACACACACCGCCGATTCCGTCGGAGCCCACACAATGCACGGCACCACTCGCAATGACAAATGTGTTGTCGGCGCCTAAGGCGAGTGCAGTGATTCCTGAAAGCCCCGTAAATGCAGTAACGGGTTCATTGCTATCGCTGGTGGAACCATCGCCGAGCTGCCCATCAAAGTTGTAGCCCCAACACATGACAGCGGCATCTGTCTTCACTACGCAGGCATGGTTATCACCTAAAGATAATTTGTCCGCACTTCCAACACCTACGGCTAAAGGCGAATTGGAACTTGTTCCATTTCCATCACCAAGTTGTCCCGCACCGCCGTAGCCCCAGCACCTCACACCGCCGCCACTCAGCAATGCACAAGAGAAATTACTTCCCACAGAAATGTCGACAATGCCTGAGCCCAATCCCGTCACCGCAACAGGTATTGACGAATTGATATTCGCACTGTTCCCTAGTTGCCCAAAGTTGTTGCGGCCCCAACATTGCGCCCCGCCACTCACCACCGCACACGAATGCGCTTCACCGGCAGCAATTGCAGTGACCCCTGTTGTTAAACCCTGCACTTGCACCGCACTCGAGCTGGGAATAGTTGCATTATTCCCTAACTGCCCAAATGAGTTATTCCCCCAACACTGTGCAGCCCCGCTCACCACCGCGCATGTATGTTCTTTGCCAGCACTCAGCGCAGTTGCCCCACTTGCAATGTCAGTAACTGCCCGTGGCACATCACGAGACATAGGCACCGCATTGCCAACGGCCCCATCGCTTTGAGAACCCCAACACCGCACCTGCGCTGCCGACGTCACTGCACATGCGTGTTCGTATCCGTTAGCAATGTTCGTGACTCCACTGGTCAACGACGTCACGGAGGTAGGAATATTGCGAGCAGTAACTGAACCGTCACCTACCTGACCCCACGTGTTTGCGCCCCAACATTGCGCCGCACCACTCACCACCGCACACGTAGAGTTTTCGCGAGCGCTGATTGCCGTCACCCCGCTCGCCAACGTAGATACTGGCGTTGCGCGCTGCGTAGTACTTCCATCACCAATTTGTCCATTTGAATTGAAGCCCCAACATTTCATTTCTTCAGTTGAAAGAAGTGCGCATGCATGTTGCGATCCACTTACCACCTTCGACACACCACTTGTTAAACCGGAAACATTCGTCGGAGTCTTCGTGGGATTCAGCGATGCGTTAGTGCCGAGCTGACGCCGGTTGTTACGACCCCAGCACTTTGCTCCTCCACTTATAACCGCACACGCAAACTCGTCCCCAACTGAAACTGAAATTGCACTTGTGAGACCCGTATCTATTGGTGATGGATTTGGATCCAGAGTTCCATCACCCAGTTGTCCATTCGTATTCGCCCCGGCACATTGCACAGCGCCAGACACGATGAAACACGTGGAGTTTGTTCCGGCCGCTACGGCGGTGACATAGGAAATACCTATGTCAACAGGAAACGTGCTCGAATCAGTGTTGCCGGAGCCGAATTGACCACTTGCATTTGAACCCCAACACTGCACCGTGGCATCGAGCATCACTGCACACGCAAAATCTTTACCTGCCGCAACAGACGAAACACCCGATGTCAGACCAGAGACCTGCACGGGATACGTGCTCGATGTTGTGGAAGCATTTCCTAACTGCCCCACATCATTTTTGCCCCAGCACTTCACACCACCATCGGCGACGGCGCACGTGAAACCCAAACCCGCACTCACCGAACTCACACTGGCCAGCGGCGCAGACACAGCCGAGACAGGTTGAACGTGTGACGACTCGATCACCCACACCCCGCAGGCTGCAATGAGCAGGGCAGTTGAGAACGGCCTACTTAGGCGGTGAGGCAACGAAACCCTCGGCAGCGAATTGATCGCCATCTGAAAAGGAGATTAGGAATATCTCTAAAAAAGATCAAGGGGCAACTTTTCGACCTGGGAAAGAAAAAAGACCCCCGAAGGGGCCTGATTTCCGGTGAAAAGAACCGAAAGAAGCTATGTGCTCCTTTATTGGAGCGGATGACGAGATTCGAACTCGCGACCCTCACCTTGGCAAGGTGATGCTCTACCACTGAGCCACATCCGCGTAGCGAGGGAAATGTTATCAGCCCCGCCCCCAAAACCGACGGCGTGGCCCTATTTCATTGAATACCCATTAACGCGAGAGATATCCCCCGTCAACAGCCATCACGTGGCCCATGGTGTAGGTGGCTTCATCGCTACTGAGCCACAGCGTGGCATGAGCAATTTCCTCCACGGTGCCAAAGCGCCCAATGAGGCTAAGGCGGGCAATGGTGTCTTCTTCGCTTCCACGCTTGCGACGTGCCATGGCGTTGCGCAACATTGGCGTATCGATGCTTCCTGGAGCAACAGCGTTAATGCGAATGCCGCGACCCGCATATTCAATTGCAGCAGCTTTGGTGATACCCGCAACAGCAAACTTCGACGAGGTGTAGGCACTTTGACCCGGCTGCGGACGATACGAGTTGGTCGACGCAATGTTCACGATGGTGCCACCAGTTTTCGCAGCTAAGAACGCGCGCACTTCTGCCCGCATGGAAAGAAAGACTGAACGCAAGTTGACGGCAATGATGCGGTCAAAAACATCTTCTTCCAAGAGTGCAAGTTCTGGTGCTTCGCCTTCAATGGCCGCCGCATTCACCGCATGATTCAAGCCACCGAAGTGCGACACCGCGAGCGCCACGAGTGCATCAACATCTGCTGTTTGTGAAACATCGGTCTTTTGAAATACTGCTTGCCCACCGGCAGCCGTGATGATGGCAACAGTTTCTGCACCCATCTCATCTTGAATATCGCCCACCACTACTTTGGCGCCTTCCGCGGCAAAGGAAAGAGCAATTTGACGACCCATTCCACTTGCCCCACCAGTAACGAGCGCAACCCTATTGAGAAAACGTTGTTGTGTCATACCGCATTATTCCGCAGTAATGGCCTCTGCAACGGGTTGGACATTTGAGTTCCGCGTACGCACCACAACTCCTACTGCAATCAGCATGACGATGGCGCCCACTACCTGCAGGGTCTGCATAGATTGGCTGTAAATGATCCAAGCACCCGCCATGGAAATAGCTGGGCTCAATAAGTTAATGAGCGATACCAAAGTGATGTCGAGATAACGCGTGGCCCACGTGATGAGTGTGTGCCCAATGAGCCCAGGAACAACAACTTGGGCAGCAATGAGCCACCAGTCGTTGCCATTCACGGACGAAAAATCGGCGCCGACAATAATGGCGACAGGAACAAGCACCAGTGTTGCAACCAAAAAGACCGCTGCCAAGAACGAGCCGGCGTGCGTGCCTGCATCTCGAGCTCGTTTTGCCACAACAAAATATGCGCTCCACACCACCAAGTTGATGAGTGCGTACAAGTCACCACTCAGGCCTGCTTCGCTATTTGCTTTCGCCGCAAGCACCACCATGCTCACGCCGCCAAGAGCAACTACACACATACATATGCGCAACACCGTTGGGCGCTCGCCAAAAAGTCGTGGAGCCACCAGCAACATGAGCACTGGTTGCAGTGCAGAAATGAGAGTGGCGTTCGCTATAGACGTGTGTTGAAACGACATGAAACCGCTCAGCATTGAAGCCGCGAAAAGCACTCCAGGCACAAAGCACTTTTTCACCATGTCAACAGAAAGACGACCGCCCGACATGTATGCCGACAGGGTCATGACGGGAACCGACAACAAAAGCCGGATAGGAGTAAACGCTATGGAAGGTGCAGTAATACCGGCAACGAACAGTGGCCCGACGCTCCAAGCAATAACTGCTGCGACGCAGGCGAGCAAGGCAAGTTCGTGTTGTGGCCCATCAGTTTCGTGTTGGGTCTCTTGGTGGCGAGCCACTATTTCTTGCTGTCGCCAGCAAGATTCACTCGCAACACAAGAATGCCGTCTTCAATAGACACTTCCGCATCACCAATAATTGCAAAATCTTGGAAATCGGTTTGCGCTTGCGTGAGAAACGCTTGACGCTCTTCGCCAGCTACTGGTGGCAAGGGGCGGCGCTTTACCGATGCTGCTCGCTCTTTGAAGCGTGCGGTCATTTCGTTGGGGTCAAATGCTGCCATGACTTCAAATTACAAGGTTTAACGCTAGAGAAGTGGATCTACCGTTTGAATTGGTGCAGGAGTTTCCCCCGCTGGCACTTCTTCTCGTTCGATGAGCCGGGGCTTCTTATCTTTTTTCACCCGAACGTCGGGAGCAACATTGACAGGTTCATGCTGCAAGGCAACGGGCAGGTCTTCTGAAGTACTTGTGGGGCGCACCATGTTGAGCAGGAATGCACGATCGACGCCTTTGCTTTTCATGTATGCGCGTTCGCTCATGATTTCCAAAGGAGCAAGTGCTTCGGGCTCTGGTCGCGAGGTGCGCCAAAACCAAATGGTGAGCCCGAAGAGACCGATACCGCCCAAAATGAGCACTGCGGAAATCACAGTGACAATTCCAACGGTTGCGAACATATGAATATGTTAGTGGAGTCGGCTAAGCAAGCCGCGAAGAGCGGCACTCACCTGATCGAACTCAATGAGAAAAGCGTCATGGCCATGTGGTGAATCGATTTCGATGTAGTCACAAGTGCCACCAGTTGATTCCACAATGTCACGAATACTGCGCTGCTGGTACGACGGATACAGAATGTCGCTCCAAATGCCCACCGACACCACAGGTACTTGAATACGCGCCATTGCAGCTTCTACCCCGCCACGGCCGCGACCCACATCGTGGAGGTCCATTGCCTTGCCGATGATGAGATAACTGTTGGCATCGAAACGACGAATGAGCTTGTCGCCATGATGGTCGAGGTAACGCTCCACTTCGAAACGGTCCCACATGTCAATG